>ERZ802819.2418-NODE-2418-length-10433-cov-24.0131_pt1 | contig 10433 bp, 10 predicted proteins | sample MGYA00345647_ERZ802819 | MGnify/ENA primary metagenome ERZ802819 (study PRJEB30503, sample SAMEA104212355) | marine metagenome | biome: Westerlies Biome; feature: [SRF] surface water layer (ENVO:00010504) within the epipelagic zone...; material: water... | reverse complement strand
CCCGCATCCCCGGAGCAACACACCGCTGGTGTTGTGGAGCGGCTCGACCAAAGCGGTGGAATCCAAGGTGGCGTCAGTCAATCACAGCCGCTCTGCAATGCATTGAGATCGTCCATCACGCCATGGCTTGCGGCGGAATGCGCGATGCGTAGGGCACTTACGACGGAAAGCGCTTTGCTGCTGCCGTGTCCGATCACGGCGATCCCGTTCACCCCCAGCAGAAGGGCGCCGCCATGTTCGGCGTGATCAAGGCGTTTTTTGATGCGTTTGAGGTTGCTGATTAGAAATGCTGAGCCCACCTTGCCCCGCCGTCCTCGCGGAAGTTCTGCCCGCAGAACTCCGAGCAAAACGCTGCCTACCGACTCCAGGAATTTCAAGAGAACATTGCCGGTAAATCCATCGCACACCACCACGTCAAAGTCACCCGACAACACATCGCGGCCTTCGCAATTGCCAGCGAAGTGGAGCCTGGATTCCCCTTTGAGTAGTTCGTAAGTTTTTAAGGAGAGCTCGTTCCCTTTGCATTCTTCTTCTCCGATGTTGAGCAGGCCAACCCTTGGCTGTTCCACCTGAAGGACGTCTCGGCTGTAAATGTTTCCGAGCAGGGCGAACTGATGGAGATATGTGGGTTTGCAATCCATGTTGGCCCCCACATCGAGCACAAGCACCGGCTGTCCTGGGTCCTTGGTGGGAAACAAGGCACCAATGGCAGGCCGGTCGATTCCTTTGAGTCGTCCAAGACGGAAGATCGCAGAGGCCATCACAGCTCCGGAATTACCCGCCGAGTAAACGGCAGTGGCACGACCTTTTTTCACCAGGTCCATCGCCACATTGATGCTTGCATCGCGTTTTCGGCGAACGGCCGTCGCTTCGTCATCCATGCCGATGGAGGGGCCGCTCGGCACTAACTCCAAGTGACCTGACGCTTGAGCACGTTCCAGAATGGCTTCGAGTTCTAGGTCTGCAGCAGCAGCTCGCACCCGATCCTGCTCGCCAACGAATCGAATTTTTAAGGGCAGGCGCTCAATCGCCTGGAGACACCCCTCAAGAATGGGGCCGGGGGCATCGTCGCCACCCATCCCATCGACAGCAACCCAAAGGCGATCTGCGTCGTTGATCTCATCTTCATCATTCCCACCCTGCAGGCGGCGAAGAGGATCAAAGACGAGGGGCTGGAGAACACTGCTGGCAACGGTGCCGGCCCCAGACACAACATTGCCTGCAACGGTTCCTGCTGCAGAGGCTGAGCTTGCCGCACTATCAACAATTGTGGTCACGGCGGTGTTCCGCCGGTACCAAATCACAAGACGGCGGATCGCCCGCGGCCTTGTGCTTTTACTCCGGGGCTCGGGGGCCTGGGAGGAATCAGGGTCCTTCGGAAGCAACGGAGTCGATGATGCGCTGGAACAGGTAGCCGGTACCGCGAGCCGTGAGGATCAACTCAGGGTTAGCAGGATCATCTTCCAGTTTGGAACGAAGCCGGGAGATATGAACATCAACCACACGAGTATCAACGTGCCGTTCTGGGGTGTAGCCCCAAACTTCCTTGAGGATTTCGCCACGGTTAAACGGTTCTCCTGAGCGAGACACCAGTAATTCCAGCAGGCTGAATTCCATGCCTGTGAGCCGGATGCGCTCATCGTTGCGGAACACCTGGCGTTTGTTGGTGTCGATGCGTAGGTCGGAGACCTGGATCACACCGGAGTTGGGAATTCCAGCAATGGCTTCCTTCTCCACCCTGCGAAGAACGCAGCGAATCCGCGCCTCAAGCTCTTTCGGGCTGAATGGTTTCACCACATAATCGTCAGCCCCTAGTTCGAGTCCCGTGATGCGATCGGCGACATCGCCGAGGGCCGTCAGCATCACGATCGGAACATCCGATTCCTTGCGGAGTTCTTGGCAGACGCCATAGCCATCAAGCTTTGGCATCATCACGTCGAGTACCACGAGATCGGGCATGCAGTTGGGGAACAACTCCAGAGCCTCAGTGCCGTCGCAAGCGGTCACGACGTTGTACCCGATCATCGAGAGCCTGGTTTCCAGAATCCGTCTGATCGAGGCCTCGTCATCGACCACGAGAATTGTTTCCTTGGAGGGAGCCGTGGCCGTCATGAAGCCTGTGGCGCAGCGTGGGTCTCGTCACACTTAAAAGAGAAGCCCCCCTTTAATTCACGTAACAGCAACTTTCTTCACAGTTCGCATTGCCTAAGCCCACCGCCATTTTCGTTTGCCAGGCCTGTGGGGCTAAGGCTCGGCAGTTCTTTGGGCGTTGTCCTGAGTGCGCCAGTTGGAACTCGCTTGTTGAGCAATCACAGCCTTCGATGGATGGCCGTCGCCGCCGTGCTGCTCCAGACCAGAAGGACGCTCCCTCGCCCCGCCGCTCCACGGCGATGGCCTCGTTGGACGATCAACCCCTGCAGCGTTTGCCAACGGGCTCTGCTGAGTTTGATCGCGTGTTGGGGAGCGGATTGGTGCCCGGTTCTCTCGTGCTGGTTGGGGGTGATCCTGGAATTGGTAAAAGCACCCTTCTGCTGCAAAGCGCGTCGGCCATGGCGGCCCATAGCTCTGTGCTTTACGTGAGTGCTGAGGAATCCGCGCAGCAAGTAAAACTGCGTTGGCAGCGCCTGGCAGGGGAGACGTCCGATCTGCAATTGCTGGCCGAAACAGATCTCGACTTGGTCTTGGAGGAACTTGAGGCCTTACGACCGGCGGTTGCGATCATCGACAGCATCCAGGCGTTGCACGACCCCAACCTCACCAGTGCCCCTGGATCCGTGGGGCAGGTGCGGGAATGTGCCGCATCACTTCAACGCTTGGCGAAGCGCCAGAACACGGCTCTGTTGTTGGTTGGTCATGTCACCAAGGAGGGGATGTTGGCGGGCCCCAAGGTGCTTGAGCATTTGGTTGATGCGGTGCTCACTTTTGAAGGTGATCGCTTTGCCAGCCATCGACTGCTGCGTGCGGTGAAAAATCGTTTTGGTGCCACCCACGAATTGGGTTTGTTTGAAATGCAGGCGGGCGGCTTAGCAGAAGTGAGCAATCCCAGTGAGCTGTTTCTCAGTGATGCCCGTGCATCTGGGGTCGCCACCATCGTGGCTTGTGAGGGCACCCGTTCCCTGGTGGTGGATCTTCAGGCGTTGGTGAATGTCACCAGCTATGCCAGTCCACGCCGAACGGCCACCGGCATCGGCACCAATCGCTTGCACCAGATCTTGGCCGTGTTGGAGAAGCACATGGGCATTCCCCTGTCCCGTTTCGATTGCTATCTCGCTGTGGCTGGAGGCTTGGATGTGGAGGAGCCAGCTGCTGATCTTGGAGTAGCAGCAGCTGTTGTGGCGAGCTTTCGAGACCTCACCCTTCCGCCGGGAACCGTGTTGATCGGAGAACTCGGGTTGGGAGGACAACTCAGGCCAGTCGGTCAACTTGAACTGCGGTTACAAGAAGCGGCTCGGCTGGGCTTCCGTCGGGCTGTGGTGCCGTCCGGTAGTGGTTTAGGAGCACTGGCCTCTGGGTTGGATCTGGCCTTGCTTGAGGCCGCCAACGTCACCGAGGCGCTTGTCTTAGCGCTCGGCGATGAGGTGCGGACTGAGCAGACTTAGCCAACTAGAAGTACACGTCGACGTTGCTGCGACCGGTGGATTTCAACCAGTTTTCGATATCGAGATAACCGCCGGGATTGAGTCTTACCGCTTGAGTCCAGACGTCTGCAGCCTGGTCAAACCAGCGATCGGCATCATCTTGTTGACCACTTTCTTCAGCGATTCGGCCCCACTTTTCAAAGATCAGTCCCATGTTTTTGAGGCATGAGGGTTGTTTTGGGTTTTCGTCCAGAGCTTTCTGGTACGTCTCGATTGCCCGTTCCTCCTCACCGTTCGACATGTAAATGATGGCCATGTTCTTGAGCGTTTCGCCCCGGTCGGTGGGGTCGGTCTCAAGCTTTAGGGATTCGTCGTAGTTTTCGAGGGCTTCGGCGTAGTCACCATCGTTTTGGGCCGAGAGCCCGTCTCGGTAGTAGACGTAGGCCTCTTTCGAGCGGGCATTGATCGGCAGCAGCTTGACGATCAAGTCCGCCATCACCGTGAAGCTTTTGTCGATGAAGTTGTCGTTGCGGTTGCTGCGGGGCACGGCGCGCCGGTTGATGTCACTCCATCCTGACGGGCCTGTCATCCGACCTAGCGTGCTCGTAACGATTGATCGCTTGTGAGTTCTGCGATGCAGACCGTCGTCCTGGATGTGGAAGGGATGAAGTGTGGCGGTTGCGTGTCCGCGGTGGAACGTACGTTGCTCGAGCAGCCGGGTGTGCAGCGGGCTGATGTGAATTTGGTCAGCCGTGCTGCTTGGCTTGATTTCTCTGAGTCAGAGGGCAATGTCGACGCGGTGCTGGAGGCTTTGGCAGCGCGGGGATTTCCAGCCCACGAGCGTTCCTTGGAGTTTCAGCCGGGTGTAAAGGGTCCGAATGGATCCACTGGCTTGAGTTGGTGGCGTCAGTGGCGTCAGTTGATGGTGGCGCTGGTGCTGTTGCTGCTGTCGGTGATGGGTCACCTCAGCGAAGCCGGGCAATTGTCGGTGCCGGTGATTGGCAGCCTTCCGTTTCACGCTGGGTTGGCGACTGTCGCGTTGTTTGGACCAGGTCGTCAGATCCTTGTCGGCGGCTTTAAGGCAGCCCGTGTCGGCGCACCGAGCATGGATACCTTGGTGGGGCTGGGTGTTAGCAGCGCCTACACGGCCAGCTTGGTGGCTTTGGTTTGGCCCACGGTGGGCTGGCCGTGTTTTTTCAACGAGCCAGTGATGTTGCTGGGTTTCGTTCTTTTGGGGCGCTTCCTCGAAGAACGGGCGCGTTTCCGAACGGGGCAGGCTTTGCAGCAGCTAGCGCAATTGCAGCCAGAAACGGCTCGTTTGGTTTTGACGGATGGTGAGATTCGCGAGGTCAGAGTTGGTGCTCTTCGGCCCGGTGAACGTGTCCAACTCCTTGCCGGGGACCGCATTCCTGTTGACGGAGTTGTGCGTGAGGGGCTGTCAGCGGTGGATGTTTCCAGCCTCACCGGAGAACCGATGCCACTCCAAGTGGAGCCTGGTACTGAGCTCTCATCTGGCAGTTTGAATTTGGAAGCGCCGCTTGTTCTTGAAGTGAGCCGCGTGGGTTCCGATACAGCCCTCGCTCGCATCATCCGGTTGGTGGAGCAGGCCCAGGCGCGCCGCGCACCCATTCAAGGTTTGGCGGATCGGGTGGCAGGGCGGTTCTGCTACGGCGTGATGGCTTTGGCCCTCGCCACCTTTTTGTTTTGGTGGCTCTTTGGCGCGTCGCATTGGCCCCAGGTGTTGCAGACCCATGCTCCGGGTCTTCCCACTGTCCATGGCATGGCCCACGGCATGGTTCACGGCGCTCCGTCCCATCACAGTGGATTGGGCAGTGGTGCGACCACGCCCATCGGCTTGGCGCTTCAGCTCACCATTGCTGTGCTTGTGGTGGCATGCCCCTGTGCGTTGGGCTTAGCAACACCCACGGTGATCACCGTGTCCACAGGCTTAGCAGCGAGACGCGGTTGGTTATTTCGGGGTGGAGATGTGATCGAAACCGCGGCTGCATTGGATCAGGTGGTCTTCGACAAGACCGGTACGCTCACGTTGGGACGGCCGTTGGTGACCGACGTTTTTGGTGATGATCCCGATCGGTTATTGCAGTGGGCCGCAAGCCTGGAGCAGAGCAGCCGCCATCCGCTGGCTTATGCCCTGCTGCAAGAGGCGCAACGGCGCGACTTGGCGTTGATCGAGGTAACCCGTGTCTCCACGGTGTCTGGGGAAGGCCTTTGGGGTGAGCTGGATGGGGTAGTGGGTGAACTTCGAGTTGGTAAGCCCGCTTGGTTGCAAAGTTTTGGTGTTGAGTTCTCCGCTGCCGCAACGGCCTGGTTGGCCGCGGCTCAGGGATCGGTGGTCGCGGTTTCGGCTGGACAAGGTTTGGTCGGACTACTGCACGTAGAAGACCAGCAACGGCCTGATGTTGCCCCTTCATTGGAGAGGCTTCGTAGTTCCGGCCTCAAGCTCGCCATCCTCAGTGGTGACCGTGAAGTGGCCGTACGTCGCCTCGGAGAGCAACTGGGCTTTGTCGAAGCTGACCTTGGTTGGCAGATGCTTCCTCAACAGAAACTCGAGCGTTTGGAGCAGCTCCGCAAAGAAGGACGCGTGGCCATGGTGGGCGACGGCATCAATGACGCACCTGCTTTGGCCGCGGCTGATTTAGGCATCGCCATCGGCACAGGAACCCAGATTGCACAAGACACTGCCGACATGGTTTTGCTTGGCGATCGTTTGGACAACCTCCCCGAAGCGCTCTCTTTGGCTCGGCGCACTCTGAATAAAGTCCGCCAAAACCTCATTTGGGCTTTTGGGTACAACCTGATTGCTCTTCCGGTTGCGGCCGGTGTTTTGCTGCCAAGCCAAGGCGTGTTGCTTTCACCGCCGTTTGCGGCCCTGTTGATGGCTCTGAGCTCGATCACCGTGGTTGTGAATGCCTTGGCTTTACGGATATGACTGGCCGCTTCATCGTTCTCGACGGGATCGACGGTTGCGGCAAATCCACTCAGATTCGTCACCTCGCCCAATGGTTGCCGGTGAGTGGCCTGATGCCCTCCACTGCAGGCCTGATCTGTACCCGTGAGCCTGGTGGAACTCCCTTGGGTCAGTCGATTCGTGATTTGTTGCTGCATACCGAGGCCGATCAGGTGCCATCTGTGACCGCTGAGCTTCTCCTCTATGCCGCGGATCGTGCTCAGCATGTGGACACGGTGATTCGACCAGCTCTTCTGCGGGGCGATTGGGTGTTGAGCGATCGCTTCGCTGGATCCACCCTTGCGTATCAGGGCTATGGCCGTGGCTTGGATCACCAGTTGATTACGCGCCTGGAATCGATTGCGACCACTGGTTTGGTGCCAGACCTTACCGCTTGTTTAATGGTGCCTGTGGAGGTGAGCCTGCAGCGTCGTCATGGGGAGAAAGAGGATCGCATCGAGGCCGAGGGACGTGCCTTTTTGCATCGCGTCGCTGATGGTTTTGCAGTCCTCGCCGAGCAACGCCATTGGTGCCAATTGGATGCACAGCAGTCGGTGTCGCAACTCAGTCAGGCGTTGGAACAAACCCTGCGGGAGACCCTGCAGTGAGTGCACTGTTTGATGGTTTGGTCGGGCAGCCGTTAGCCGTTGATTTGCTCGAGGCGGCCCTTCAGCAGAAGCGCCTTGCTCCCGCTTACTTGTTTGCTGGACCCGAAGGGGTTGGTCGACGCTTAGCGGCTTTGCGTTTTTTGGAGGGAGTGTTGAGTGAGGGGGTGGGCTGCGAGCGAGCGAGGCGTCGCTTAGAAGACCGCAATCATCCTGACTTGGTTTGGATCGAGCCCACGTTTCAGCATCAAGGGCGTCTGCTCACGCGCGATGAGGCGGTGGATGCTGGGGTGAACCGGCGAACGCCACCACAGCTGCGGCTCGAGCAGATCCGTGGCGTGAGACGCGCGCTTGGCCGTCAGCCGGTGGAATCCACCCGTGGAATGGTGGTGATTGAGTCCACCGAAGCCATGGCGGAAGCTGCGGCGAATGCCTTGCTCAAAACGTTAGAGGAGCCTGGCCATGGCCTCTTGATCCTGCTGACGGCTGCGCCTGAACGCCTTCTCAGCACGATCCGTTCGCGTTGTCAGTTGATTCGGTTTGTCCGGCTCGATCTTCCGTCGGTTGCAGAAGTGTTGCGTCGTTTGGATGCTGTTGAGCATGATCCGCCGGAGCTTTTAGCAATGGCTGCTGGATCTCCCGGGGCCGTACTTGAGCATCGGAATCGCTGGGCTGCTCTCCCGACGGAATTGATGCCTCGGTTACGGCAGTTACCCAATGAACCCATGCACGCTCTCGCTTTGGCACGGGATGTGTGCGAAGCGTTGGATGGCGAACAGCAGCTCTGGCTTATCAATTGGTGGCAACAAGCGCTTTGGACATCGTCTAGAGATGTTGAATCTCTGAAACGCTTGGAGACGCTGCGGCGTCACTTGTTGTCGTTTGTCCAACCGCGGCTGGCCTGGGAGGTGGCGTTGTTGGATTTAACCAAAGAGGCAAGAAGTGGCTTGGCCTAAGGGTCTTAAGCAGTGGCGCGGTCGCCTTGTTGTTTGCGTTCTTCCCGCGCTAGGGACACCACATCGTCGAGCTGTCCACCAGTGGGAAGCTCGAGGCAATAACCCGCTCCATACACCGTTTTGATAAACCGAGGTTTCCGGGGGTCGGGCTCGAGTTTGGTGCGTAAATGCCTCACGTGTACACGGATTGTTTCGATGTCGTCATCGGGTTCGTAGCCCCAGACTTCCTTCAAAATCAACGAAGGGGCGACTGTTTGCCCATGGCGTTGCAAGAGGCAATGCAGCAATTCGAATTCCAGATGAGTCAAACGAACTGGGCTGTCGAACCAGATCGCTTCAAACCGCTCCGGCACAAGAGTAAGGGGGCCGTAGCTGAGGATTTCGTTCTGATTGCTGGCCCCTAGAGGAGCGCGATCACTGCGGCGAAGCAAGGCCTTAATACGAACCTGCAGTTCCTCAAGATCGAAAGGTTTGGTGAGGTAGTCGTCGGCACCGGAGTTGAAGCCGCTCACTTTGTCCTTAGTGCCGCCAAGAGCGGTGAGCATCAAGATCGGAATGCCTGCAGTGCGCTCGTCTCTACGCAAGCGTTGGCAGAGGGTGAGACCATCCACCTTGGGAAGCATCAAATCGAGAAGGATTAAATCTGGTGTGTATTGCAGTGCAAGAGCCTGACCTTTGATGCCGTCATCTGCGCGCTGAACATCGAAGCCGCTGTGCTCTAGATGGCCGCTCACCAGGTCGCGCATGTCCTGGTCGTCTTCGATCAACAGGATGCAGGGCTTCATCGGTTCAGCAGCGGAACAGTTGGAGGGTTATGAGCGCGGTTCTATGAATTGAGCAACGCTGCGCAGATTCTCTCAAGCTTTTCTGGTTTCTGCAGATTTCAGTCTTGTGCGGTTTGTCCCTGTCAGCAGATGAGAACCATCGCACTGCAGGTGATGTTGGCGTTTCTGCTGTTGGTCCCAATTCCGGATCTGTTCAGGAAGTCTTCCGCTTCCAGCAACCAGCTGTCATGAAATTTCTTTTCCCGTCAATAAAAAAGCCACAGCCTGAGCTGCGGCTTGAAGTGAAACTCCCCGGGCGGGATTCGAACCTGCGACCAATCGATTAACAGTCGATCGCTCTACCGCTGAGCTACCGAGGAATACGACATGAAGAACTTACCTGTCAGACCTCCCAGACTGCAAGCGTTGGCGAAGTTCTCGCCCAGTTGTCCAAGGACCGATACGGCCTTGGCTCATTTGAGCGGCGCCATCGGCCTCATTGAGTTCGTCCAGTCGATGGGTAATCCAAAGGGCGGTTATGGGGCTTGTTGGGTCATGGCACAGGTTGTGAACGGCCGAAAGAACGGTGCGCTGGCTTTTCGGGTCGAGCAGAGCGGTGGGTTCGTCCAGTAAGAGAAGTCCAGCATTGCTGGCTAGGGCACCAGCGATGGCCAGCCTTTGTTTCTGGCCACCACTGAGGGTATGGATGGGTCGCGTTGCTAAGCCATGCAACCCCAGTTGATCGAGGCAGGCTGCAACTTTGTCCCGTCGTTGATCCATCGATTGACTTGAGCGGATGCCCAGTAAGAGGTCGCTACCGCAACTGGGTAAGAGCAATTGGTGGTCAGGATTTTGAAAAACAAGCGCAGCAGGTTTTTTGCATGCGATGGATCCCGACTGCGGTTGAAGCAAGCCAGCGATTAAGCGAAATAACGTGCTTTTCCCACTGCCATTGCTGCCCACCAACATCCAAAGGCCAGGCCTTTGGATCGTCAGGTTGCAGCGATTTAGAACATGGTCGCCATTCGGCCAGCAGTGGCTGACTGAATCGACGTGAAGTTCAGCGTCTTGATCAGGAATCAAGGGAGAAGCCAGGCCGTTTGCTACCACCTGCTGCTGCAGCTTTCTCATAAAGCTGAACAGCGAGAACTTCACCAATGAGGAGCGATGCTTTTTTCCCCTCTACTTTCTCGCAGGTGAGTTCAAGCAGGCGGGGCTGCCCATGATCGATCGCTTGGCGAATCTCTTGATAGAGCGCCTCTGCATCACTTGGTTCTTTGCGCTGAACAGAAACTGGAATGGGGCTCATCCGGAGAGTTAGCTCGATGACGTACACATCAATTCGTTCGGTGTGTATGCATCTTCGCGAAGGGAGTGCAGCTTCGGCTGTTCATACGTAGGCATTTTCACTTATCCCTTCGAATCAGCGGAAATGGCAGTCCCCATTTCGCATTTCTGCCCCTAGGCTCCCCGATGTAACGCTTCATGAAGCGCCTCTCTCATGACTATTGCTGTAGGACGCGCGCCTCAGCGGGGATGGTTTGACGTCCTCGATGACTGGC
>ERZ802819.2415-NODE-2415-length-10449-cov-6.12305_pt1 | contig 10449 bp, 8 predicted proteins | sample MGYA00345647_ERZ802819 | MGnify/ENA primary metagenome ERZ802819 (study PRJEB30503, sample SAMEA104212355) | marine metagenome | biome: Westerlies Biome; feature: [SRF] surface water layer (ENVO:00010504) within the epipelagic zone...; material: water... | reverse complement strand
ATCATGTAAGAGTCTCGCTGCGCGACAAACGTCGTTTGGTTGAACGCACAAACACCCTATAGACAACTGTCCACACAGAGCAGCCGCCGAATCTATGTCTGCAGATGTCTGGTTTGGCTTTAGCACAGCAAAATCGAGTACTGCCGCAACCGCTGACACAGAAAACTCCTGCATCACGGCCTTCCTTTCTGGGAAGATTTTATCTCTCCTCGGATATGAACAACCAAGTACGCCAAACATACACCGAATAAGACGCCCACGCAGTCTGCAACCCAATCTAGAAGCTCGGCCTGTCGAGAAAAAATTGGCTGAGTGAGTTCATCGATCGCCCCGAATGTCGCCAGTATAATCGTGAGATAGACGACGTTCTTGAGCCCGAGGCGGTTCGTGAAATAGAGTGCACCCATGGCAAGCATTGCTTGGCATCCATAGGCCACAAAGTGCAGCCATTTATCTGCACCTGGGACGCGAACGAAGGTGGGCACACGTGGAAGATGAGTCGCCACGACAAGAGATACACTATAAAGCACGAACACGACGAGCAATGTAACTCCCAGTAATCGTCTTTTCCGCTGCTTCATTGAATACACCGTCGTGCTACGAATGTGGGTCTTATTTGTGCTGGCATCGTTTGGTGCAGTTCTCTCGTTATGTGAACAAAAAATTGCCAACACACTATCGCTTCTCGTAACTACGTCGGTCTAACTTCCCGTCTATGGGCTCGTATCGATAAAGTTCGGCCGCAGCCGCCACCCACCTTGACTCAACACCCGAAGAATACCGAGTAACGCGCCATTCTCGTCAAGGGCAGCCACCGTATCATGAGTTGCACCCGGCTGGCCCGAAAGGTGCCCACCCCGGGCGGCGTGTTCAATTTCAGCTGGCGAGAGCGTTCGTGTCTGAAGGTGGGGAAGAGCAGAAACGGGCGGATGTAATGCCGCTTCAGTAAATCGCTTTCCCGTCTCATCTCTGGTGATTCCTGAAAGTTGAATTGCTTCGTCAAGTACATATGGCCCAACGGCTGTCCGAACAAGCGTTTCCATGACGGCACTAGTTCCTACTCGTCTGGCTATATCCCGTCCTAGTGCTCGTACAAACGTGCCACTTGAACATACCAGCGACAACTCGAGCCTTGGCCACTCATATGCCGTGATTTCTAACTGACTGATATGAATTTCTTTTGGTGGTAAGACCACCTGTTTGCCAAGGCGAGCCAACTTATACGCTCTCTTGCCGGCAATCTTTTTTGCCGAGTACGAACAGGGAACCTGCAGGATTGTTCCTCGCTGCGTCTGCAGTGACTCCTCAACTTCCTGTAAAGATGGCCGATAAGGCTGCGCTTCTAGACTGACTTCGGTCTCAAAGTCGTCTGAGGGACTCGAACGGCCAAGGAGAAAAGCAACGGCGTACGCCTTCTCCTGTTGATGTATGAAGTCAACCAGTTTGCGGGCATATCCGACACAGACAACAACCACGCCACGCGCCAATGGGTCGAGTGTTCCGGCATGCCCGACGGCTTTTGTGGACAGCGTACGAGAGACTGCGTCAACAACCCTTCTGGATGTCACCCCTGGTGGCTTGTCTACCACGAGGACCCCGTGGACGTCGGATTGGCTCATTGATGCTCTGGTCGTAATATGATTGGGAAAGCGTACAGGTTTGCCACGTGAGCGGCCGGCGTATCACGCAACCGGAGGTGTTCACAGACTGCCTGTGGGCTTCGAACAGCACCCGTTACCAGTCTCTCAAATTTTTCTTCAACCAGCGAGACTGTTGCCGACTGGTCCGATTTAGCATGTCCCAGTGGAAAGACACATCGTCCGCCATTAAGTGCACCAAGTTGGTCATGATCAATAGAAACGCTGGTTGGAATTCCCTCTGGATACAATGAGTCATAGTCTGGCCCACCGTGCACAACATGTATTTTTTCAATGATGCGCCTTACTTCCTTATCTGCAATGGCGGCATTGGAATAATCCTCGGGTAAAAGCATCACCTCCGACCACCCACACCGTGTGTTGCCGCCAGCATAACTGGAGGCTGCTTTCTGTATTGTTTTTGCGACAATGTATGGCAATGAATGATCTGCCGACTGTCTTGTTTGTGGATTCCTCTTTGCAGGATCAGCAATAATTGAGAACGCTGGCTCATAGATCGTTATGGTGACCGAACGGATTGAATCGAGGCTTGCGACTGCCTCTGGTGTCGTACCAAGAAGATCAATAAATGACTGAATAGCCGAAGCAGACTGATGCTCATACAAACCAAGTTTGAAGTGCATCGAATGGATTGCAAATGCATCACCGGACTCACCAAGTTCGAGGTCAAATGGGCCCATTCCATCTGGGCACGGTTTGTTCAGACGGTAAATGGCAAGTGGGTTCCGGAAAATATCCTGGGGACCCTGAAATCCATCGATAGCGCGGTGGGCTGCCAGTACTGCGGTTTCGGCTGCGAATGCAGCTGATGAGCCTTTGCTATCAGAGAGTTGGCTACCCGCGCGAATAGCTCTAAATGGCACGTAGTGCGAGACAACCAAACCAATGGCCGATTCAATCTGCGAGACAGTACCACCTAACGCCGCAGTGAAAGCGGCGGCACTGGCAACAGCTCCATGGTGGACGTGATCAATGGCATACATACGAAGAGGAAAAACTTCTGCGAGCCGGCCACGGATTTCATCAATAAGCAACATCATACGCAGTGCTTCATTGCCGTCGAATCCCGCTTCGCGACTAGCTGCTATCGCCACTGGATAAAAGTCATTGTGCCCAAACTCACCGGCTGTTCTGCCGGCATCCTTGTCGAAGCCAAAATTTGTCCCGTTGGAGTCCCATTCCCGCACTGCCGCTACATTCGCCGCCACACTCCGTGCTGTCTCAACGAGTTTCTGATCGCCGAAACAGATTCCTCCACCGTGTTGTGCGGCCGGGAGAGTTTGGAGGGCTTCGCGCCGAAGTACGGTACATGCGTTCGCTCGGTGATGAATCGCCGAAATTGCGCAACCGACACTATCGAGATGAAAACGTTCGACCAACTCGAATGTTGCTGTCGACACACTCTGCGGATTGAACAGGAAGTCTCGGCAATATTCGCCGAGGCCAGCTGCCTGGTTTGAGGTAGCAGAAAGTAATCGTTTTGATCCATTCAATGGTAATTCCCTTCTTTCTCCGCTTCTCCGGAAGGGTGTGAGGTCGATTTCTTCAAAACATTCAGGAGCCGGTTCTACACCAAACCATACGAAGATAGACTAGAGAATCATGGAAGCACAGCAACTTGGCCCTTATGTTCTCGGTAAACGCCTTGGAAGAGGCGGCATGGGGGCTGTCTATGAGGCGAAACACCAGAAGACGGGTGAGTATGTTGCCGTAAAGGTTCTTGCGTCGCACCTTGCTGACGATCTTGGGCTGAAAGAACGCTTCGAAGCAGAAATACAGACACTCAAGCCGCTTCGGTGCCCTGGGATAGTCCAACTCATAGCCTACGGCGAGGACGAGGGCCAACCATATTTCGCAATGGAACTTGTCGAGGGCCAAAGCCTTGAGCGACTTATCCGTGGAGGCCGCACATTTTCTGCCGAAGAAGTCATTGGCTTTTCAATCGAGATAGCACGTTCCTTAAAAGTGGCACATGATCATGGAATTATTCACCGTGACCTCAAACCAGCGAACCTCCTCATCCCTGATGACGCCGACGGCGCCCATGCAGGTGTGAAACTTGCCGATTTCGGTATTGCAAAGCTTTTCGGTGCAGCAAGTCAAACGGCCCACGGCAGTATTGTTGGAACTGCTGAATACATGGCGCCCGAACAGGCGGCTGGTAAACCACTCGATGCCCGTGCAGATCTCTACACGCTTGGACTCGTTATGTTCACTATGATCGCCGGGAAGCCACCTTTCCGGGGATCCCAATTGACTGAAATCATTACCAAACAACTCCGCGAGACGCCACCACGCGTAAGTAGTTTTCACCATAATATTCCGAAAGAGCTCGACACGCTGATTGATGAACTCCTCGCCAAAGATCCTGTCAAGCGGCCGGCGAGTGCGCTTGCTGTCGGACGGCGTCTTACTGCAATTCAAGACGCGCTTGCCGCGAGAGAATCGTCTCTAGAAAATGGCTGCGTTGATGGGGCTCCATCCCTCATTATTCAGGGTCAGGCAGATTCGGCCGCGGTAACCAACCATGATCGGTCATCCTCCCTTACTGAAGTACTCCCAAAAAACAATGCGCCTCAGGCAAGTTCGTCCTCAGTTGATCTACTTGCGGAGACAAGAGAAGGCACTCACCGAGGCTCAGCTGCTGAGGAAAACAATGGTCTTGATGCGACGACGGAGTTGCCGAAGGTTCCTTGCGAGTCGACCCACGCCACAGGTGAACACGGGCCGCGACAGCAAGCCGCTCCCTTTCCTGCAGAAACATCCCACCAGCCTGCCCCCAGAAAACCCTTAGACGGTAGTCAGCTGCCCCTTGAACAGCGTCCAACAAAACAGGCTACAGGCAGTGCCAAGAGTGGCACTACACCTGACGCTGCTGACGACCCTAATGCGACGGTTGTCGATACGAAGCCTTCCCGCCGGTTTGTTACGGTCGAGGAATTCGACCGGGCGGCCAACCAGAAAAATGCAAAGCATCGTTGGAAACGGGTTCGAATTGATACGCTGGTAACGTCGGTCTCAGTCCTACTTGTTGTTGCGGTTGCATATTGGATTACCCTCCCAGAGACAGCTGATCAGTTGTTCCAGGCAATAACGGTAGAAGCACAAAAGTCGGAACCTGATCTGCGACGCATTCGATCGGAGCTCGACCAGTTTCTGACACGCTTTCCTGCTGATGAACGAGTTGAAAGTGTTGCGTCGCTTCAACAGCAGCTTCGTGTCACTATTCTTGAGGCGCGAATGCGGCGGAGGGTACTCGGGTCGCGAGATGTCCCGGCGATAGAACGGGATTATCGAGCGGCTTTGGCTCGCGAAGCAGAAAGCCCATCAGCCGCTTTGGCTGCAATGCAGGCAGTAGGCACGGTCTATGCAGACCAGAAGCCCGTTTCAGCGAACCCCTTGTCTGTTGAAGACAAGGAAACGTGGTTCGGTCTTATTGACTTGCAGATTAGACGACTCCAACAAAGTGCCCAAAGAGAACGAACTGAGGATATTGAGCGGGCTAAAAACGTGCTGGCTGAAGCATTACAGGGGTATACCGAAGCACTTGAGATGCCAAATGGCAAAGCTGCACAACAACGTCTCGGTCAAAGTAGGCTTCTTTTGCGGAGTCTCATTGAAACATACGGTGCTCGTCCTCATACCAACGACACTGTTGACTCTGCTAAGAATCTTGTGAAGACCATAGGTACCTTCGAAAAAGAAAAAGTTTTCACACAAGGAACGGAAGAATGAACGATTTCCGTGAGCTTAGCCATCAGGCTTTCAAGCGAGCTCAGCAACTTATTCCCGGCGGAGTAAATTCACCGGCACGAGCATTCGGAGCAGTGGGTGGCGAACCAATATTTTTTAAGGCAGGCCAGGGAGCGCACCTCACAGACATCGATGGCACTACCTACCTAGATTACATTGGATCCTGGGGGCCAATGATACTCGGCCACCGCCATCCACGGGTCATCGCAGCAATTGAAAAAACACTCTCCTGTGGCACAAGTTACGGTGCACCAACGGAAGCTGAGAGCGGACTTGCCGAACAGATAATCGACGCAGTACCCAGCATTGAGAAAGTACGAATGGTGAGCTCCGGAACCGAGGCCGCTATGAGTGCTGTTCGGCTCGCCCGGGGCGCAACTGGACGCGAGGGTATTATAAAGTTCGCTGGTAACTACCACGGGCATGCCGATAGTCTCCTGGTAGCTGCTGGTTCGGCAGCGGCTACGCTTGGGGTTCCGGACTCACCTGGCGTAACTGCCGGCACGGCAAAAGACACGCTTGTTCTCGAGTACAACGACACCGAGTCTCTTATCAAAACCTTCGACGAACGGGGTGATTCAATCGCAGCCCTGCTGATGGAACCCGTAGTGGGTAACATGGGACTTGTTGAGCCCTCGCGTGAATTTCTTCAGACCGCTCGGACACTCACTGAGAAACACGGGACAGTTCTTGTGTTCGATGAGGTGATGACTGGCTTTCGGCTTGCTTTGGGTGGTGCACAGGAACTTTATGGAGTCACTCCTGATATCACCACACTCGGAAAGATCGTTGGTGGTGGGCTTCCGCTTGGTGCCTACGGTGGACGAGCCGACATTATGAATCAGGTTTTACCCGCCGGCAAAGTTTTCCAGGCAGGCACTCTTTCAGGAAACCCTCTGGCCGTTGCAGCTGGAGCGGCAACCCTTGCGGAACTGAAAGAGCATCCGCCGTACGACTCTCTAGAAAGTCATGGAAAGCTTCTTGAAGAAGGTTTTTCAAGCGCCGCAACGAAGGCCGCCATACCGTGCCAGATAGCCCGTGTAGGTAGCATGATGACCCTGTTTTTTCAGGCGAACAGCTTTCCTGATGGCCCTCGCCGGGTCACCGGGTGGAAGACAGCCTCAAAAAGCAACACCGAGCACTACGCAAAATTCTTTTGGGGAATGATCGAGCAGGGCATCTATTTGCCCTGTAGCCAGTTCGAGGCACTCTTTTTCTCAATGATGCATACTGACCAAGATATCCATCGAACTGTGGCAGCGGCGGAGCAGGTTCTTCTTGGTTTGGCATCCGAAAACTGACGATTCTTATCCTGCCTTACTTAAGTGAAAAGTCGACCACAATGGGCAGATGATCACTTGCAACGCGTGCGAGGCTCGTCCGCACAACTTTTACACGCTCAGTAGTCACCTCTCCGCGAACGAAGACTTTATCAAGCCCCCCCACAGGAAGCCAGGACGGAAAGCTTCGATATTCCGACGGAGGTGACGTGACCTGCTGAAAGCCATGGTTTGCGAGTGACTGCTCAGCGAGGGTGTTTCTCCAGTCATTGAAATCGCCAGCGATGAATGTCGGGATTACACTGGAGGACTGAAAAAGTTCATGTTCAAGAAGGAAGTCAATCTGCCAGTGTCGTTCTCTCTCATCGAGCCCAAGATGCGTATTCACAAGATGAAGGACACCCTCTGGTGTCTCGACATGGATAAGTTGAGCCCCCCGAGATTTCCGAATGCCACGTTTCAGCGAGATGCGATGCGTGCTGCCGACTGCCCATCTTGAAAGGATGAGGTTTCCATACGTCCCATTGGAAACAGGAACATTCGCCTGAAAAGTCGACTGAAGATTAAGTGATTGTCCAAGGAGCCGTGGCTGATCGTCAAAATCGCTTCGACCAACGAGTCGGTCTACTTCCTGAAGACATACAAGATCTGGGCGTTCATGATCAATACAGTCAATGATTCGTTGCAGTGAATATCGCCGATCTCTCCCGCCGATCCCTTTATGGATATTCCATGATAAGAGCCTCATAGGTAGTCAACGTCCTCTCATGTAATGATGCTGAACCATTATCATACCTGCGACTGCCCTTGGGTTGTCTGTTCACGCAAACTCAGCGGCCTTGTGAAAATCTCCAGTTTCTCTCATGTTCAATCAGAAAAATAATTGACCGTTTAAAACCATATTGCTTTCAAGTCTTTCGCAGAAATGATTCGTGCCCTGCGGGAGTCTGGGCTTGTAGTTGAAACTTGTTTTAACCCAACAAAGATAGTGTATCGCCTCTCATCTGATACGATCACGTTTCGCATGGAAACGAATCCGATGAGTCACAATCAAGTATCAATGAGTTGCCTTACTATCCCTACTTTTATCTTTCATCCATTGAACCAACTTGGCAAATACAGTGCGTTTGCGCTAATTATGACCTCGAGCTTCTGTTGTGCTCCCTGCCTCGGATATGACCCTGTCGGTGCACTCTTTGATTTAGAAGAATCTCACTCCATCGAAATTCAATCCTCACACGAGGGCAGAGATATCCCGCTACTGATTTCTTTGCCGGGGAAAAATGGCCTTCTGCCAGTGATTCTTTTTAGTCACGGCCTCGGTGGTTCACGGAACGGCTACAAGTACGTTCGAACATACTGGACGGGGAGGGGATATGCGACAATTTTCCTTCAGCATCCAGGTAGTGACGAATCGCTTCTTCAGGGTGTCGCTCCTAGTCAGGCTTTACGCCAACTTCGGGGTGCTGCCACCCGAAAGAATATGAATCTACGGGTAGATGACGTGACGGATGTTCTCGATGCTATGAGCGTGTGGACCAGCGACAAGAAAAGCCCTTTTTACGGCCGAATGAATACAAATAACGTGGGGCTGGCAGGACATTCGATGGGAGCAATAACTTCCCAACTCATGGTTGGCCAGCAGGGTTGGCTGAGCAGGACGAAAAAAGACAAGCGGATACGAGCAGCCGTACTGATGAGTCCAAGCAGTCCGTCACTTCAGTCCGCCAAATCGGCATTTGGTTCGGTGACTACACCGTGTCTTTTATTAACTGGAACACGAGACAGCGTCCCCTTCCTAAGTGATCAATCGACTGAATCCAGACGTGCCGTCTTTTCAGCTCTTCCGAGTGGCAATGCGTATGAACTCGTGTTACACAATGCAACGCACTCGGCTTTTACTGATAGATCGCGAAGGAATGACACACCTCCTAATCCAAAACATCATCGGGCTATCGAGGCGATCACAACAGCATTTTGGGATGCCTATCTGCAAGGCAATGAAGAGGCCCAAAAGTGGCTCAGAGACAGCGGAACGAAAGCTGCTCTCGAACCACAGGACACCTGGCAGACAAAATGAAACCCCGACTGACTTCCGGCGAAGCCCTTCAAGAACCCTCTAGGCGATACCTTCGGCCCGCATCGCTTCCCAGTCTTTCTCTGAAGGCTTTGCAATGGTTCCGCAGATGTAATCACCAATAGGAAACGCCACATTAAAGTTTTTGTCCGGGTATTTGTGGTGCAGAAAATGGTGACGGGCACAAAATTTATACAACGACCAATTCGCGAAGAACCTCTTTGTTGGCTTATGCATTTCAAGATGTATCTGATTCCAGATTGTATGATGAATGGCTACCACGAGCATGAACATGCCAGCACCTACAAACGAAAAGAAGGACAAAATTATCGCGACTGGCAGCCCCTCAACGAGACCCTCCCAGAAATTTAAGCGAATACCACGGTCTTCCCCCTTTGGCATGGGATCATCATGGAACACCTTCCGGTACTGTGTGTGGTGCTCAACAGCATGACTCGTAAAAATCTTCTGCCGCACCCTAAGTTTCTTGAGAAACGAGGCCCGGGGTTGTTTGTGCATGAGTTTGCAGTGAATCTGATGCTCTATGAGAGACATCAGAACAACCATCGCCGCAAACCATCCTGCCAATGACAACACTTGAAGCAACATTTTTTCACAGTTCTAGGGGTTGGTATGAAACAAAAGCGGCCTCGGCTCTGCTGTCCGAATACACCGCGGTTGGGTTGTACCAACAGCAACAGACTGCCGTTAGATCAGTTTCTTCGGCTATTTTTGGACTTTAACCTGAAACTTTCTTTTTTTGGGTGGTCGTTTTCCCCCAGCCCGCTGGATTTCAGGTCGCCGTTTTTTCCGTGAATCTCGTCTGGCGTTCGGACGTTCACGTCGTTTTCGCCGTTTGTGGTTGCGATCATCTGGTTCTTCGTCCAGGGCGGTGTCTGTGGCGTCATGTTTCGGCAGCATCCGATGGAGGACAGCCGCCGCGACATCTTCAGCAGAATACCCTTCATCAAACAGCCGCTGTAGCAGTTCTTTTTCTGTGGTGAATTCTGAGTTCTTCAAATCCACGCGAAAAGATTCGAGAAGTTTTTCGCCCTGCAGAGTACGGATGGCAGATTGCGAAGGAAGAGCATCAATAGTGAGCCTCGACCCTGTGAACCGTTCTATTGCCGAAACCGACCGCATGCCGGCCCCTGTGACAAGACTCAGTGCAAGACCTTTCTTTCCAGCTCGCCCAGTTCGCCCTATCCGGTGCACATAGTCTTCCGGGTCTTTTGGCAGGTCATAGTTCACAACTACACCAAGCTCGTTTACATCGATTCCACGGGCTGCTTCATCTGTCTGTGCAGGAGAATGAAGACGTGGTTTTCTGAAGTTCGCCATCACGCGTTCTCGTTGGGCTTGTGCCATTCCACCGTGCAGCCGATCGACGATGCAATCATTACTTGCTAGATCGTCAGCGAGTTTTTCGACCATCTGCTGGGTGTTACAAAAAATAACACCGCTTTGCGCGTCGTAGTACCGAAGGATACGGAGAAGAGCATCAAACTTCATCTGATGCCTGACCTTGAAACCCTTTTCGGTGACAAGCGGCGCTTGTTGGCCGGAATCCTGTTCGACGGTGATGTACCGAGGTTGCGTCGAAAACTCTTCCACTAATGTTTTAATGGAACGACTTATTGTCGCAGAGAAAAATATTGTTTGCCGTTCCGCGGAAGACTTT
>ERZ802819.2411-NODE-2411-length-10462-cov-16.6491_pt1 | contig 10462 bp, 3 predicted proteins | sample MGYA00345647_ERZ802819 | MGnify/ENA primary metagenome ERZ802819 (study PRJEB30503, sample SAMEA104212355) | marine metagenome | biome: Westerlies Biome; feature: [SRF] surface water layer (ENVO:00010504) within the epipelagic zone...; material: water... | reverse complement strand
GTGCTTACTAACGGAGATCGAGAGGTGGCTAGCAGTGGGCTCGCGAGCCACGATGGCGGGAGTAGCGAATGAGGATCTGCTCCGACCGATCATCGAGATGCTGAGACAACGAGTGGAGACGGGAGCGGTGACGGTCTTACTCAAGGTCAAGGCACACCGAGGAGAACCACTGAACGAAGAAGCTGACGATTGTGCAGACCTTGGACGGTTAGTGGAAGCGGAGCACAAGGAATGGACGGACAGATCTGAAAGGATTATATTCAGATGGCAAGCGGCTGGAGGGGTGCAGCGCCGATCCGCCTGGGGAGCGGGAGTCAGAATTGCAATGCGGAAACAGGGAGCGTGGCTAGTGTACAGAAGACATATGGCGGAAGGAGGACGCAGATGGTCGGAAGACAACTGGCTGGGACCAGATATGTGTGGAAGGCAACCGCGAGAAGAGGCAGTCCAGATGGTGAGGAGAGGATGGTTCGATCTGAGCCTTGAAGAGTGGAATGTGAAATGCACGGATGACGGACGGCAGGAGCAGAGCAGGAAGAAGCAGAAGAAGCAGCAGCAGAGCCCAGCTACGGACAGCTGGACGGTGGACTTCATGACCAGGCAGGGGGAAAGCCGGGAATGTATCCACAAATGGTTGAAGTGTCGAAGTATCTCGTGGAAGAAGAGAAGACGACTACTACAAGTATTGACAGGCACATTCCCGTGTGGTCATTGGTTGAACAAAATAGGGAGGGGGCAAGGGAAGGGATGCGAGCTCTGCGCTCGGAAACGGGAAGCAGGGAGCAGACCAGGCAGGCTCGAAGTAGAATCGATGGGGCATATCCAGAGTGCGTATTGTAAAGGGCAAGCAGAGGTAGTAACAGCGGCCCACAACAGATGCAATCGACTCATACAGCGAGAGATACAACGCCTGGTAGAGGAGGTCGAGGTGATTACGGTGGAACACGAAAGCTCGATGCAGACGATATGGGAGCATGAGATGATCAAAGATATATGCTCATGGAAGGAGCTGGCGGAAGCGGCTTGGGCAGCACACGAAGGGGAGCAACCCAGGCAGCGAGAATCCAAGAAGAGGAGCCGGGAAGGAGGCACTGGGGGGAGGACGCCACAAGGGGTTGAGAATGCTGACGAGAAAGATGAGGATGAGGCAGCTGGCAGGCTGAAAAGAATGTCAGGTGCGAGCGACAAATGTGCAGAGCAATGTTGGAGAAGTGATGATGATGATGAAGAAGAAAGAGTATGCTGCCAATGCAAGGGCAAAGAGGAGAAAGGCACAGATGCACTGGAGTGCAAGAGGTGCTGGCAGCAAACACTGGGAGATCGAAGGTTTGATGGTGTGGCTGTGAATCGGGCGAAAAAGGTCATATACACCTTCGAGTTCAAGAGGACATCAGACAGGGAACATGGGTATGTACAGCGATGCGATGAGAGAGCGACAGAGCAGTACGCAGGTCTTGTGCAAATTATCACAAAAATTGTGATGAGCAAAGGATGGAAAGTACAAGCGGTCAACTTCATTGCTGGGACGAAGTCCATGAATCAAGAAGCGTGGAACAAGGCGATGGAAGCAATGGGGGTTCCGAAGCAGAAGTGGGATGGAACGCGGGAAAGATTCATGAAGGTGCTGTTGGATGAGCACGAAACCATTCTGAGCAGCTACCTAGCGCAGAAGTATGGAGGAGGAGAGGAGTCGACAGGGAAGGTGACGCAGGGGTAGGTAGGATGACGGGAAGGGAAAAGGAGGGAACGATTGACTACTGGCACACGGAGCGATGCAAAGCGGGCGAGTAGTGAGGAAGAGGGGGGAGAGAGAAAAAGGCAGCCATGTAAGGGAGGTCAGCGAGCGACATGTAAAATGTAGGCAAGCAAGGTAGAGCATGCAGATAGGTAAGGCGGCTAGAAGCAACGGAAGTCATATCAAGTCTAGGTTGAAGATGGAGCCTCATGGCGTCTTCAAGGAGGTTACAAAACAGTGTACCAATAAAGATCATTATCAACAACAAGGAGGACGTGGTTGTGGCGCTGTAGCAGCGCGACGAGCTCGAGTCCGAGCCACGCCTTGATCTTCCGCAGCGATGTCTGCGGTTATGCCACGCAAGGCTTCCGAATCAGCTTTTTGAAAAGCAAGAGGCTCTTCATCAGGCTGCACGGCAACGACCTTAGGCATGTGAGTTAGCACCGCATCAAGCTCAGCATCAATCACATCTGGATCGGAATCGTCATCAGCAAGAATGTCATCCTGGATGTCAATTGCTGGAGATTCGAGCGCGCAAGATGCTTCGTCAGTTGCATCTGCCTCAGAGTTAGTGCCCGCAGATGGTTCACCATAGTGCAGTAGACGATGGAGATATTGCCAATCAACATGGCCAGGGCGTTGAAGTGTCAAGGGAAAATAATCCTTGAGATAGTGCACATTGTCGCGAGCAACGACCAGGCTCTTCTCCGTCATCAAGACTGAACCAAAAGTCTCCCCCAGGTGAGCTAATCCGATGAAGACTGCAGCTTCATTAGCTGGGGAGAGCTTGAAGTCGCTGCGGTCGATCTTGTCGAGATTTCTGATTGCCATGCAGCCTACCGGAGGAAGCATGTCAAGATCCGGCAGCTCTGAGGTAGCAGCCTCGTGACAAGAGATCTGCTTGTCGAGAGGAGAAGATCGAATGCAGCTATTGACGAGCGTGAGGTATTCGCCGACAATATGCCAAAGGTCGACGGGAATATTCCTATGAGCCATCGTGCATTTCACCGAGTTAGATAGATGACGGATTTCTATCTCAATGCTCCCAGTAAAGTGATGTTCGGAACGTGGAATGGTTTCAATCACGGTGCCCTTGGCCAGAAGCCATGACTTCAACGTCTTTTTGATCACCTCGCCTGCTGCATCAGAAACGAGCAGTTTGGGCCAGCGACCGAGACTGGCGCAGAGCTTGAGGAAAACCATCGTGTAGTGACTCTTCTTCTTGTGAGAGTAATAACGGCGGTCTCCCGTTACTGCACATTTGAACAAGGTGAAATACCTTGATCCATCTCGGGCGGCAACGCGATGTTTGCCACTGGAGTCGGCAAAGACCTTATCCCATGGTTTCCAGTCCTCACCATCTTGTTCGACCAATGCTTTCGGTCGACGCCCAGGCTTCCTTTTCTTCGCCTGCTTCATCGTAGCACAGATGGGGCAGTCTTCTACTTTCCATAGAAGACGGCCACGTGATGGGATGGATGAAGAATGGAAGCGCCCATGACGGCGACCGACGACAAGCTGCGACGGGTCGACGTGCCCGTATCTCTCATGTGCTTCGATGAGAGCCTTCCTCAGCTCTCGTTTCTCTGTCACCGAAAGCTTCTTGCCGCGAGAATGCTTGGCGTTGGAGCCCTTAGCGTTCTCTTTCTTGGCAAGCTTGATCGCAAGATCCTTTTGAGAGATCTTTCGCTTCCCACTCGGAACAGCTGCACTTGGAGCAGCTGGAGGAGGAGGGTCGTCGTCATCGTCGTCGTTGGCATCTTCGTCAGCCTCTGAAGGATTATCCGAGTCCTCGGAGTCGCTAGACATGTCGTCATGCTCCGCTTCGTCTTGCTCGACGAGTTCTGGAAGATCATCCTGAATCTCCTGAGCAAGATCTTCTCCAATTTGGTCATCGCGATCGAGACCCTCGAGCCAGGCTGAATAGTTGGGTTCGTATGGAAGAACTCGACCCGTACGTTCGTCGAAGATTTCTTCAGATGAAGGATCAGCAAGCCTCTCGAACATGTAGTCTTGACGGAGATTAGCCTGATCTGCGATTTCACTCGTAGCCGTAAACCCGAAATCCTCTCCAAGCGCACCATGTGCCTCTCCCCCATTATCAGTGTTGGGGAAATGCTGATAAACCCGAGCTGGTGAGGATTGACCGAAAGCACTAGTGTGCGGAGGAGGCCAGAGAGGGAGGAACCAGAAATTATCGGCAAATACAAGTGGAATGACAAGTGGATCTGCCGAAGATGATCGAAGAATCAGATGGGGATTGGCGTCGGCAAGCCGTGGTTCGTGACCATCCTCTCTGGTTAGACGAACGAGAGAAGCAAGCGGACGATGGACGTCTGGAGCTTGCATGCAGGACGTAGCTGTCGAAGATGAGAACAGAAGATCACTGGCTTGACAGGGGTGACCCACTTGAGATTTACGAATAGTGATCGTAGTCCCAATGAGACGACCAATCTGTAAAGCATGGCTGGTATCACTGTTGCCCCAAGTGATCGTATGATGACATGGAACAGCATCAGCCAGAAATGCCTCCCAGGGAACCAGATGATGAGAAGCGCCACTATCAAGGATAGCGAAATGTTCTGGGACCTGCTGATGAAGGACGCGAGGGATGCTAAATGGCTGCTCAGTCATAGCTCTGCGCACGGTAGCATTCATAGCCGAAACGTGAGTCGTCCAGAATGCCGTACGAACGCCAACATCCCGTGGATGGTCGGATTCGACGTGGATATACGCCATGCCTGCAAAGCCGTTGGCAGGGATGACAGCCCGGCCAGCGTTCATAGCTTGAGCAAGGAAACCCGGAGGCTGCATGTTAACATGATTTCCCATAGCCTGTGGTGGCGGTGGAAGAGGAGCACCAGCAGCAGCATTGACCACGTTGCCTTGTGCAGGCTGCATAGTGACATGCCGGTCACCGCTGCCATTCTTGCCTTTGAAACCATTGCGCTTCATCTTGGCAAACCCAGCCTTGCGTTTCTTATCAATGCGGCCTTTGAGACGGTGAGCACCGTCGGCACTGCCAACGTAGGTCTCAAGTGCACCACTTTGCGCACATGAATCGCACATCTTGTGGGCAGATTTCTTGGGAACGAAGTGCTTCCCGCAGTTGCCACACGGACGAGAGCTGCCGCGTTTAACAAATTTACCGGACGACTGACGACCACGTTTGTTGGCAAAAGCGTTGTTGGCAGAGACTTTTACGTGAGAGGCCGTAGCCCTCGACCTCGCCGACTTGGACGTGACGGCATGGCTCTCGGCGTGGTCTTTCCCAATAGCTAGGAACCCATCGAACGTCCAGGCTCCAGGCGTGGAGCTGTGGTTGAGCAAATAGTTTTGTGCCCAAGAGCGCCAATGTTCGAGAGGAGATCGATCAGGTATGTTGTTAATCACACCAATGAGGCACTTGAGAACTTGAAGCTCTTCGATGGAATACTTGGCGACGGAAGAATGTAGGACATGCCAAGAGGATAGCATCCTGTTCTCATACTTGGACCAGTCGCCATCGAAGCTATTCTCGCTGCTGTGCAAATCGAGGAGACGAGCAAGAATGCCAGTGGGCCTCTCATCGATGTAATGCTTTTGCAAGCGAAGATACATGGACGTGCCATGATTCTTATCGGCTTCGCCAGCTTTTGCGAGCAATGCAGCAGCAGCATCGGCTGCCAACCCTTCCGCCGTCGCGGTAGCACGTTTAACAACTTGAAATGGATCCAGCTCATCGAACCATGTAGGGTGAAGCTTGCCGAAGGTGCGCTTAAGGGCATGCCAAAGTTTCTCCTGGGCGGTATTGCGAAGCCTCTGGATCTTCACATTGTATTCACGTACGTCGTGACGCTTCTTCTTCCTTGCCTTGATAGCGTCGGCTGAAGAAGGCGCAGAAAGTTGAGCCGGGACTGCCTTCAGTTTAGGATACGAGGGCATCGACGCTTGCTTATCTGTCGGGAACAGCAACCAGCAAAAGTTCGTGATGCTTGCCTCGGCACCCTCGATATCGCAATTGCGTGCCAACGAAGTGTTCACGTACGATCGAAGATCGCTGCTGTAGGTCTCGAACTTTTCATGACTCGACTTCGTCGTATCCTTCGCGTTGAAGGACGGAGCAGAGGTTGATGTCGCCTCCTCCTTAGACGTCGCCATTGCGCTCTCGTTTGAGTGCCCAGTACTCGCAACTGATGGCTGAGTGTTCAGCACAGGCGCTGTCAAAGAACGAGACGGCCAGCTGTCGTTTGGCTGTAATGAATCCAAGAACTGCAGGTCGTTCCTCGTCGCGATCAGATTCTGAGCGCCAAATTGCCGTGAACAGCCACTGCTGCCTGTCGGCTCGATGAATACGCCCCTTGCTCAGCAAGTAGTTTTGTCGAGCAAGCTTGAACAGATTTTCAAGAAGATCCTCTGGGCGCAAGACGGCAGCAAAGTCGTTCTTGTACCGCGTGATCGACACGTAGACCGGCTTGAAGTCGAACGGTTGATCGAGGATATGCTGACGCGGATGCACGAGGAAGTCGAGTTGTTCTTGAACAAGGAAGTCGCCGTAACTGTCGACGAATTCAAGTTGAACCGCCGCAGAAATATTGACTTGACTTATCAGTGACTTCACTTGGAGAGGTCACTTGTCGATCTCAAGCCCGAAGGCGAGTGGTAAGCCCGAAGGCGATCGTGACCGACTTATGGTGCCCTGAGGCTATGGTAAGCCCGAAGGCGATCGTGACCGACTGCCCGAGGGCGTCACTCACTGGTTACCCTTATTCGACGACGACAGAAATTGATTCCACGTCGATCGAAGCAGCCTCTGCGAAAAGGCGTGGGTAAGCTCTGTATAGCCTGCGCGCCGCGTGCGTGGACCACGGGTTCAAGTCGTCGTTTGACGTAGTCCAGGTTGCTTCCGTGAACGCGACGCAGAAACGATGGCCGTTGATTACGGGCTGAAGGTAGTAGTCACTCACAAAATCCGCCTGTGGCGGTCGCCAGTGCCTATTCCACCAGTTGAACGGATAATGTCCAAGGAGACGAGCGCTGCCGGAATCGCCTACTGTATACCAGAGGTGACGTTGACGAGGGGTACTAGCCCTTGAGAGGCTACGATCGTCGTCCTCGTCTTCCTCGACGGCAGCGTGAAAGTCAAAGACCTCGCTTTCTTGATTCAAAAGATCACCGAGTGCGAAGGTCCAAGCAGGAAGCTCCTCGCCGGCGGCCGAGGTCGATGCTCCCCCGGAGTCGTAGTCCAGGTTGCTTGACTCGCCAGTGCCGGCAGCAAAAGTTTGCGCCGCCGGCTCGTTATCCTCTGCCGGCTCTTGGCGCGCGTCGACCAGCAGGGTTGTTAGGATCGCAAAACCGGCGACCGCGTCGTCGTCCAGCTCCGCGGCTTGGTCGACGAGAAAGTCGGGATCGATTTCAAGTATGCGCCGAGCAAATGGGGCGATCGCAGCAAAGACAGCGAAGGCGTCGCCGTCTTGTGGTCCTTGTGGAGGAGAATCACCTGTGCGTGACATAGGGACTCATAGCCACTGAGAATCTCTGCACCGGCAGGCAAACTGCAACGGCAGCAGAGACGGTCCACACGGTGTAGCGAAGGATCAGGTGGGCGCAAGGGTCGGTGATCCCGCTCCGTTGGCACACGACACAGCGATGGGGCTCCCGCGCCTGAGCGCAGCCCTTTATTGGTGCTTGATACACAACCGCTCGATAGCGGCACCCGCCGCTCGGCTTACGTCCGGGACGCTCTGCTTCACGCACGAGCTTTGTCCTAGCCGAAAACGCGAACGTGTTTGAGGTCTAAGGGCTTAGAAACTCCGGCCCCCAGTAACTTAGTACCAACTCCATTTCTGGTACTGTAACTAAGTACCGGGTACCGAGCTTGCCTTGTAAGACCAGCGGGTAGGCACAGGAGGGAGACACCTAGTCTCCATCAATCGTTGCAAGAACGAATTGACCCACAAGCGTGTACTCCGGAGCGTCGTGTGTGACGCACCTGAGCTACGCTCCTCTCTTGGCCCAACCGACTTAGTGCTCTCTATCTGGGGATTTAGCACGGGATTGAATTCGCGCGAGATGGTCGATCCTGTTTGTTACATTCGTAACGCACACGATTACGACGCTCACTCTCCCCCTGACCTTGGAATGGTCAATGACCAATGATAGGTCATACTAGAGCGTCGGGGCTATGCCACAGCTTAGGATCTACTCCAGAGCGTGAGAAAGAGAGAAGAAGCACGCTGACATGTCATTAGACATGTGTGATGGAAATATAGAATATGAAGGCATATACACACTGGCTCGCTCTCCATCGTCGCACAATCTGTGTTCTCCACCATGCGCGAGATGTTGAGGCGAAGCCTTGTTGCCCTTGTCTTCCTTCGAGAGCATTGAAGGAGTTGAGCTTCGATCAGCCGTTCCCGGGCCGGGAGTTCGCGAAGTAATCTTCTCCCAATGATTTCATCACGAACTCGAACTTTCGGTTGCACGCCATTCGGTTGTTTCGCGACGGCCGATGATGGGTGCGACTGGATCACGAGTGTCGAACGAGACGCTCTCGTGAGCTTCCTTGAGCCAACCTTGACTCCCCCAGACCGCGAAACGCGGTCGACTCAAGGTTCAAGCACTCTCGCCACGCATGACTCGAGTGCAGCGCTCGAACTGAGGGACCGGGCGGAGGGCGGTGCCAACGTCGGCCACTTGGTCGGCTGAGGCTACAGCAATGGCATCGAAGGTGCCGTTGGAGTAGTGATGATGTATGAAGCAATACTTGAGATGCATGTGCTTGCTTCGTGAGCGGTTGAGCTCCTTGTGCGTCATCTTGATGCAGGCGTGGTTGTCTTCGTAGATGGAAGTCGGCAGAAGTTGAGTGAAACTGAGTTCATGAGCGAGCTGACGAGCCCACATCGTCTCCTGCACTGCAACGCCGAGTGACAGCAGCTCCGCTTCCGCAGTGGAAGTGGCGATGATGCTCGACAGTTGCGCCTTCCAGCTGAAGGCTGCACCATTGACGAGCAAGACATAGAACATGCTGCTCTTGCGACCGAGCTTGTCGTCGGCCCAAGAGCTGTCGGCAAAGCCAATGATGGTGAAGGGTGAATACGGCACGCTGACATCTTGCGCACACCAGCGCAGAGCACGCGAACGGTGCTTCTTCAGGTACTTCAGGACATTCTTGGCAGCGGCCAAATGTGCTTTGCCGGCCTTGGTCATGAACCGAGTAAGCTGATGCATGGGCTGACTGAGCTCAGGAGCAGTGTTGATACTGACATAGAGCATCTCACCAGTCAGGCTAGCGTAGCTAGTGATGAGCAGTTTGTCAGGGCGTTCCGGAACCGGAAGACCATAGATGTCGAACTTGGCAGGAAGAGGGAGACTCTCTGGTTTACAGTCAGTCATGCCATGACGATGAAGAAGAGTATTAATGTATGCTTCTTGATCAGCTGTCACGGCACCTGTGACATAATCGTATTGGAAGCGGACGCCCAAGAACCAGTTGAGCATACCTTCCAGGACGAGAGAGATCCGCCCGTCTTTTGCCACAGCAGCCAGAAACGCATCCTTCAGGTGGGGAGCGTTCGTGCGAATAGCCGTATTGTCAACGTAGAGCAGAATAACGAGAGCACAGATTGCGTGTGGGCAATCAGGGTGGATGCGCTCGTGCTTGGGAATAATGGGCATGGAATTGAATTGACCATTCTTGAGGATGGAATCGTTGTCGACAGGCCCCTTCTCTCCCTTTACATTCCATTCGTAACGCACGAAGACACATGGGTCGGAGTGCAGTTGACGTAGCCCAGCTTTGGTAGTGTAGACGTGCTTGGCAAGAAGAAAGAACTTGCGGCTGGCTTCTACGCTGCCGTAAAGGTTACGGCGCACTTCAAGGATGTTGCCAGCGCCGATGTCGTAGCCAGGTAGCGGACGCATGTAGAGGTATTCGCTTGGCTTTAGCGAGGCGCTAATGAAGGCACTCTCAGCATCATAGTCATAGCTGATCCATCCGGGTGAAGCAGTAAGTGCCAGAACGAGACGGAGAGAGACCTGCGAGCAAGTTGGACTGAATCCTGTCTCGTAGTCTACACCTTGAATCATGTCGTAGCCGCAAAGAACGACTCGGGCCTTACGTCTCTCAAACACGCCATCTTTGAATTTGAGCTTCAGAACCCACTTGCTTCGAAGTATGGATTTGTGAGCAGGCACCTGAGAGGCCTGAATCACGTTGAAGCATCCAAGGCCTTCAAGGGTATGATACTCCTTGTCAAAGGCGATGATCCATTCGGCGCGGTCAGGAGCATGCATGGCCTCGATGTGACTGCGAGGCTCCGTGAGCACCTGAGTCGCCGCAGGCTTAGGAGTAGAGAATGATGCGTAGGCCGATGCCACAGATTCAGCCCTTGCAAGGGACCAAAGAGCCTTGACCAGATTCTCTTTTTCGGCTTTAGCGAGCCACGACTTCGGTAGAAGTCGAAGAAGATCCTCAAAGGGTAGATCTTCCTCCCAGCCGTCGGCATAGGTGATGTGGTATGCGTCGGCTTGAGCATCATAGGAGCGAATGGAGCCCCACGCTCCCCCGTGATCAGGGAAGTGTCGCATCAAGCGACGACCGAGCACAATCAATTTATTTGCCTTGAGGTGGTCGAGCGTGAATGAAGCTTTGTTGGGACGGTCATTCTTGATGGATGACGTACCAGAAGACGAAGGAGGACGTGGTTGTGGCGCTGTAGCAGCGCGACGAGCTCGAGTCCGAGCCAC
>ERZ802819.2410-NODE-2410-length-10463-cov-20.937_pt1 | contig 10463 bp, 12 predicted proteins | sample MGYA00345647_ERZ802819 | MGnify/ENA primary metagenome ERZ802819 (study PRJEB30503, sample SAMEA104212355) | marine metagenome | biome: Westerlies Biome; feature: [SRF] surface water layer (ENVO:00010504) within the epipelagic zone...; material: water... | reverse complement strand
CCCGTCTGGTGGTTTGGAGGGGGAGCGGATCTCACGCCCTACTACCCCTTTCTCGACGATGCACGTCACTTCCATCGCACCCATCAACAGGCCTGCAATTCTGTGCATCCCAACCTGCACAAGGTGTTTAAGCCATGGTGTGACGAATACTTTTACTTGAAACACCGCAATGAAACCCGTGGTGTTGGTGGAATTTTTTATGACTACCAGGATTCGAGAGGAACGCTCTACAAGGGGCAGGATCCAACAGGGGCAGCAGCCAAGGTTTCATCGGAACTGGGTGCAACCCCGCTGAGTTGGGACCAACTGTTCAGTCTTGGCCAAGCCAATGGCAGAGCATTTTTGCCGTCCTATGCACCGATTGTCGAAAAGCGCCATGCGACGTCCTATGGCGATCGCGAGCGGGATTTTCAGCTCTACCGTCGCGGTCGTTATGTGGAGTTCAACCTGGTGTGGGATCGCGGCACGATTTTTGGACTTCAAACCAACGGTCGGACGGAATCGATCCTGATGTCGTTGCCACCTTTGGTGCGTTGGGAGTACGGGTACACCGCTGAGGCTGGCTCTCGCGAAGCCCTCCTAACCGACTTGTTCACCACTCCCCAAGATTGGTTGGGAGATTCATCGCTTGAGGAGCGTTGCCGGCCTCATCAGGCGATCAACTAACCCCTTTCATCAGAGCGTTAACAACCCTTGCACCCAGGCATTCAATGGTCTGGGTTCGTGTTGTTTGATCGCGAAGTTTTTGCTCCAAAGGAGGCTCGAGCATTCCAATTTCAAGGATGCCGATGCCGCGTCGGGGGCCTCCGAGGCCGCCTCGAAACAATCTTGGGAAGCGACCGAAGGACTGGGCGATGGACTCATCCAGCTCATTCAGAGGGCGATTAATGGCGGGAATGAGTCCTGAACCGAATCCATAGGGGCTGTAGGCATCGAAGTGAATTTCAAGGATGTAGTGCCCTTTGCTGGAGCGAACGCGAGCTTGCGACCAATTAGTTCTTGGGTCGTTGTCATCTCGGATGGTGAGCAAGGGCGGGATGTACGACGTGATGTTCAGACCTTGCTCCAGCCCGAGACGCACGACGGCGCTTTGTACTTGCAGATTCCAGTAGAGCTCGTCTCGCATGGAGCCGTCCATCGGCGGCTGGTTGCGGACGTCTACGGCATAGCCAGGCGTTCCAGCACTCCCCAAGTTTTGAGAGTCGGCATGGCCTGCCATGACAACGATCGGGATGGTTGACGGCACTGCGCCTCGGCCGACCCACCGTCCGGATCGTTTGGTGCGACGGCCCAGCAAGGGATCCGGGTTGGCTGCTGGCGGGCAGTGCTTGAGATCGGATCCAAGGCTTTCTGTGGCGACTGGCTTCGCCACAGGCAACCAATTTTGTTGGCTTTGAGCTTGATGACAGACCATCCCCGTGAAGGTCAGAACGCCCATGGAAAACGGAACAGTGATGGTTGGGCGACGCATCCAGTTCGGGAAAGGCATGTGATTCAGATGGGTGATGTCAGCAGGGATCCATCGCTGGCAAGTTGGAGCGTCTCGGCCAGTTCGAGTTCGATTGCAATTAATTCATCCCTGTGGGCTCGCAGCCTCAAGGCGCTTCCCCCTTGGGCTGGTGCGTCGAGGAGGCGCAGTTCCAACGTTTCGGTGCGAGCGGCGCGGCTGCTGTAGATCACACCAGCGAGGGGCCCCAGCCCCACGAGCGGTAGAAGGGACCACCAGGCCAGTTGTGGTGCAAGTTGCTGCAGCACTAATCCAAAGCAGGCTGAGCCGATGGTGCCAAGAACAGAGAGCAAAACAGCGAGGGGTTGGCTTGAGGCCACCTGCCCTTGAAATCGCAGAACTTGTCGTTCTGCGTCGCCGCCATCGCGGCTCCAGCCGCGTTGCTCCAGCCAGTTGCTGAGTCCTTCCAGGACTGCCAGTGGAGATTGCGGTGAGGTGATGTCCACCACAGTTGTTCTGTCCTTGCTGGCAGCGCGCAAGAAAAACACCAGGCCAATGGCCAGGAGGATCGTGAGCAGCAGGACGGACTGGAACCCCGGCGGCATGGATCCCCCTCAAATCGGTGCTCCCTTTCTAAGGGGGCCCGTTTCGAAGAGGGTCCGTTTCGAATCAGTTCAATGCGAATCGATGGGAATCCAGCCATGTTCTCCATGGCCCCATCAGGCGTTCGGCCTCGTTGCGCGCTTCAGCTTGTAGGTGCAACATCCGGCGTGGCCGTCCCCGTGATGGACAGCGTTGGGTGTAGCTACTGATCGAACCTTGTTGCTCGAGGAAGTCCAAAGCCTGCTGAAGCACAGTCTCAGATAGTCGTAACTGGGGTTCGGCTTGGATCAGCTTTTGCAGGAGGCAGGAGGGATAGCTGTCGTCCTTGAGAAGGCATTCCAAAATCCAGCACACCGCAAGTTCCAGATCGAGGAACTGTGGTGGTGGTTGATGAAAGTACTGTTCGATGTCTGCGAGGCAGGTGCGTGAGGGCTTGCGACGAGAGAACACGACGAGGAACACACTCCCCCCATCAAAGTCGATCTCATTTTGAGTTTCAAGAGGGATTGGGTTGGATTTTCAGATCTCCGCCGGCGAGACTGGGGTGATTCATCTGCTGGGTCCATGGCCGGTTCTCCTTCCATTCCTGCCGAGTTCGCTGTGTTCGATGGGGACTTGGATGCGTCTTGGACGGAGCGCTATCTCCAAATGCCTTGTCTTGCGGTCGACACCGAAGCCATGGGCCTGATCCATGGCCGCGACCGCCTCTGTTTGGTTCAGATCGCTGATGCAGAGGATCGTGTTGCGTGTGTGCGCATCGCTTTGGGTCAATCCACTGCCCCCAACCTTCAGCGATTGTTTGAGGCGCCATCGGTGGAGAAGGTGTTTCACTTTGCTCGGTTCGATGTGGCAGCCCTCGCGGCTGGGCTTGATATTGCCGTTCAGCCTTTGTTTTGCACCAAGGTTGGTAGCCGCTTGGGGCGGACATACACGCCCCGACATGGCCTCAAGGATCTAGTGATGGAACTGGTGGGAGTCGAGCTCGACAAGGGAGCGCAGAGCAGTGACTGGGGACGGGTGGATGAGCTCACTGATGTGCAGCTCGCCTATGCCGCCAATGATGTGCGTTATCTCATTCCTGCGAGGAACCAGCTGGAAACGATGCTGCGTCGGGAGGGACGTTGGGAGTTGGCGCAACGTTGTTTTGCCTGTATTCCCGTGATGGCTGAATTGGACCGGATGCGGTTTAACCAAACCTTCGAGCATTGAGCTCGATCTGGTGGTTAGTCCTCAAGGATGAAATTGCTGTCGCCCTCACTGTCTTTCAGTAGTTCGTCAAGGGTCGCGGCATGGTCGCCGTCCCCTTGATTAAGGGCATCCAACATCGACTGAACGAGCAACCGTCGCGTTTCAACATCACGCTTGCCCTCTTTGGCGGCGGCTTGATCCACTTGGCGCCGAGCACTGGCCAAGCTGATGCTCAGTTTGCTGGCGAGCTGGGCGCAGAGTTTTACGTATACGGGATCTTGGATCGACGCCATCGCTCTCTTCTCGGGCTCCTCAGTATCAGTGCAGGTGGTCAAGGATCAGCTTGGCGAGCCGATCGCTGCCCCCTGATGCTCCCATGCGCCGTTGGCCAATCTGCCCCAGCCTCCTCCGTAAATCTGCGTCTGCCAGTAGACGTTCGAGGGCCGTTGCCAGCGCAATCGGGGATGAACAAGGCTCGACTGAACCTCCAAGTAATCGGCTTTGCCTGCGCGCAAAGCTTGCCTTGAATTGGGGGCCAGGACCCGGTAACGAAAGGGCTGGAATGCCAAGGCCTACAAGTTGTTCTGTGGCTGTTCCAGCCGTGGCAAGGCCCACTTCAGACCAGCCGCTCCAGCTGTCAAAACAGGATCGTCCAATGAGCAGCATGCAGGGGCCTTTCACCCAACAGCTTTCTGCGTTGAGTTGATCGGATGGAGGCAAACTTCGCCTGAAGCCCTGATGTTCCAAACTTCTTCGAAACCCTTCCGGTGAGGGCTCGGCTCCTGCTGCAACAAGGAAGCCCATCGGTACCGCGGATTGCACAAGGCTGATCGCCTTCAACAGACGATCGAAGTTGACCTGGGCTTCAGGCATTCGGCTTCCACACAACACAAGCACTCTTCGGCACCGCTCGAGTGCTTTCGGAATCGTCTTGCGTTGGAGGCCATCCATCATTGGATTACCGGGCGCTTTAGCAGCCACCCGATGGCGACGCAGTCCTCGGGCTGTGAGTTGGTCTCGCATCGCGACCCATTGGCACCGTTTGGAGCGCATCAAGATCCATTCCCAGGGATCCCATTCACTGCCCTTCAGGCGGTGATATCGATCGCTCAGGTTTCGGCCAGGACCGCTTCGCCAGGTGTAATCACTTTTTGGCGTCCCAATGAATCCGAAGCCAGCGCCACTGGCCCAGGCCATCAGCAGCGGCAATAGATCGCCAACGGCCACAAGAAAGCGTCCTTGATGAGCTCGCCGTTGAACGAGTCGCCATTGCCCCCAGCTCAAGAGGGGTAATCCCGCTCGAAGATCTCGGAGCAGTCCCCGCAGACTTTGATTGCTAAATCCTCCACTTGGCAGAGTCGCTGTTGGACCAATCCGTTGCAGCCAACCAGCCTTCACCGCGTCTGCAAAAGCTCGTCCTTGGCCCACCAGAGGCATCACTTCTAAGGGAAGTTGAGGATTCCGGCGATGAACTGCTTCCAGAATGCGTAGGGCGATGAGATCTTCTCCGTGGCCGTTGCAGATCACCAGAAGTGCTGTTGAACCGTGGCTGATACGATCGCTTTGAGGGACTAGACGTTCCCCTGCGGCGGCATGGCCAAGTGGTAAGGCAGAGGATTGCAAATCCTTTATCCCCAGTTCGAATCTGGGTGCCGCCTTTTTCAAGATCGACCGAACGAGTCGCAAGGTTTGCTGTTTAAGGGATCTTTCGTGCGACACCACAAGCGGTTTAACGGCGGGGCACCGTTTCATTGGTTCCAGTCTCCCAAACCTCCTTGGGAATCACTCCGTTCATCAACGCTTCAAGGGCGCCCTTGGCTTCCATGGGATCACCCAATCAGTAGTCGTTGTCGGCAACGCACATACCCAAGCAACGGATTCCGTTGCTTGCTGTGCGACGGCAGTGGTTGCAAAGAATTCGTTCGACCTCCGCTGGCTCGCTTTCGCTGGCGGTTTGGCTTGAGAGGCACGGAGATGATTCCGACGCTTTGTGGTCAGACATCGAAAATCTGATTTGGAAGGTTGATCATGGCTGGCAAAGGCTCGTGCCGGTTGAACAGCATCGGTTTTGGAACTTGGGCTTGGGGCAATGAATTTGTTTGGGGGTACGACCCAAACAGGGACGATGGGCGCCTAGCTGCCACGTTTCGCCAAGCCCTTAGCTCAGGACTCAACCTCATCGACACGGCCGATTCGTACGGGACGGGTCGGTTAAACGGCCGCAGCGAAAGTCTTCTCGGAGGCTTTATTGAGGCTCTACCGGCCTCGCGTCGCTCTCAATTAGTGGTGGCGACGAAGTTGGCTCCCTTCCCCTGGCGCCAGGGGAGAAGGGGGCTGGATCGCGCTTTTAATGCCAGTCAAAAGCGATTAGGTGGTTATCTGAAGCGGGTTCAATTGCACTGGAGTACAGCGCGGTATGCGCCCTGGCAGGAAGCTGCGCTCTTGGATGGTTTGGCCGATCTGGTTCAGGCTCAGCAAGTGGACGAGCTGGGGGTGTCGAATGTGGGGCCTCGCCGGTTGCGTTGGATGCAGGCCCGGCTGAGGGAGCGAGGGGTGAAGCTGAGCAGTGTCCAGATCCAATGGTCATTGCTGTCTCCGGGAGTGGCGCCAGCGCAAGAGTTGTTGGATCTTTGCCAGTCGCTGGATATTGAAGTGTTGGCCTACAGCCCATTGGCCTTCGGGGTGCTGGGCTGTCCTCCGGGTGAGACACCTAGGCCGTCCACCTGGCTGCGCCAACGACTGTTTCGCCGACTCTTGCCGGAGAGTCTTCAAATCAGGCAGCTGCTTGCAGCTATCGCGAAGGAGCGGGGGGTATCGATGGTTCAGGTGGCCTTGAATTGGTGTCGAGCCACTGGAACAACACCAATCCCTGGTATCCGATCGCCTCGGCAAGCCATGGATGCGGCAGCAGCACTCAGCTGGCAATTGCCGGAGGCTGAATGCTTTGCGTTAACCCAAGCCAGAGAGCGTTGCATTGCACGCATGCCCTCGAATCCGTTTCAAAGCCGTTGAGGTGTCTGGGTTTCAGGCTTCAGACACAGACTCGGGCGCTGGGCTTACCACCACTGGGAGGCTGTCACTGTCGCTTCGGATGGGAACGACCTTCTCTGTTGCTGCTTTCTCCGCCTCAGCTTCAGCAGCAGCTTGTTGTTGTTCGCATGCCGTGAGCGCCTCTTGAATCAGTGAATCGAAGGTGGCGCCGGGTAAGCGGTGGCGTGCAACTTCAAGAAACGTTCGAGGAAGAGATTCACCGGCTGCATGCCGGATCGCGGGATTGTTACGCCGTTGCTCTTGCTCTTCTTGGATGGCTCGCAAAAAACGTCGAGTCACGTCGCGTTTCGTTGATGCCTTGATCAACGTGTCTCGATCCTGCGGACTATGGCTGAGTTCTTGTTCCAGCTCTTGAATGCGGCGCTCAAGACTGGTGAAAACTTCGTCTGCTTCTTTATGAATATGGGATAGCTGGCCGTCAGACAAATGCGGCATGTCTGCCACAAAAACTTTGCCGTGGTCCCGAAGGGTTAAAAACGTTGGGCGGGGACTCTGGCGATGGCCTTGGCCAGAGTCAAGGGGACGTCTAGGTGGTACGGGGCCCGCCGATGAGCGACGCCGAGTAAGGCGCTGTGGCTTATCAAATGGCATAGAAACAAGACGATGTATCGGCGTTGCTATCGGAAAATTGTCCGATGTGCTCACTCCACAATATTGACCTAATTCAGCTGTTGAGAGCTGAAATTCAACCAGGTTGGAAACTGATGCAATCAGCTGGGCAGCCCTTCTAAGGCTGAATGCTCCCCTGGAGGGGCCTTCAGCACTTCACCAATGACCCATGCCTGATGGTTGTTCAAATGACAAACATCTAGAGCAGTTTGTTCCGCTTCTTTTGGTACGACGAGGCAGAACCCGATTCCCATGTTGAACGTATGCCAAAGATCACGTTCTGGAATCGCTCCTGCGGACTGCAGCCACTGAAATAAAGGAGATCGAGGCCATGCCTCAGCCTCGATCTTGGCCGTCGTGCCCTCCGGCAGACAGCGGGGCAAATTCTCAGGCAATCCCCCGCCAGTGATGTGGGCCATGCCATGGATCTTGATGGCGTTGCCGAGGAGTTGTTGAACCAGGGAGGCGTAGAGCGTTGTCGGAGTGAGCAGATCGTTGAGGAGTCGTCGGTTGTCTGGTCCGTATTGGCTGTTTTCGTTGATGCCTGCCTTGTCTAAAACTTTCCTGACGAGGCTGAATCCGTTGCTGTGCACTCCACTGCTAGCGATGCCGATGATCCGATCCCCCGGGGAAATGGATCGTCCATCGATGAGGTCGTCTTCCTCGACGACGGCAACGCAGAAGCCGGCGAGGTCGTATCTCCCTTGGGGATAAAACCCTGGCATTTCTGCGGTTTCCCCTCCTAGAAGTGCGCAACCGCTCTGACGGCAGCCATCTGCGATTCCCTCGACCACCTCGGCCATGGCGGTTGGGCTCAGGGCGCCTGTGGCCATGTAGTCGAGGAAAAACAGGGGAGCGGCCCCAGACGTAATCACGTCGTTGACGCACATCGCCACAAGATCAATGCCCACCCCGTGATGGCAGTGATGATTTTGGGCGAGTTCCAGCTTGGTGCCGACTCCGTCCGTTCCGGACACGAGAAGGGGTTTGCGCAGGCCTGGTGGTAGACGCATGAGGCCGCCAAATCCGCCGAGACCTCCCACAACTTCTGGTCGGTGGGTGGCCTCTACCGACGCTTTGATGCGCTGAACAAAAGCACGTCCAGCCTCTACATCAACACCTGCGCTCTTGTAGTCCATGGATTGAATCCGGTCCCATGATCCTGCCTCTTCGCCTGGCCGCTGGTCCGGGTGTACAGGTGTCCGCAGGCTGATCATGCCTGCTTATGTCAATTACGCCTGCGACTTATGAATGGGCATCGGCCTCTGTTTGGCATCTGTTCAGTACTTGAGGCCGTTGCAGGCACGGCCACTGCGTCCTGGGTGGATTGCGGCAGGCGTTAGTTCTTGTTAATCGTATTGGCCGTTTCTGACTAAATTCTGATACCTCTTCTTCTTTAAAACTCTCTGGGGGTTGCTGCTGAACAACTTCAGTTCTGCCCTCGGTTGGTTTGCCCGGCATGCGAGTTCCTTTCACGCTGCTTTTGATTTGTGGAGCGATTTCTGGCAGCGCGACGCTTCTGCCTGTCGACGCAGCGGATTTTTTGGATCAAGGGCTGGCTGACCCCATTGATCCCAGTGATCTGATTGCACCGCCTGCGGTGACTCCCTCGGCATCGATTGAGGCCAGCTTGACCCCTGCTGATGTGAAAGAGGCTGAGGAATCAGCTCCACCGCTGGCTGTGCTTCCTCCACCACAGATCAAAGTTGTCCCGACCGTGGTTCGCGTCATCACGGGGGAGGCCAGTTGGTACGGACCAGGATTTTTTGGGAACCGCACAGCCAATGGTGAGGTGTACCAGCGGGGAACAATGACCGCAGCCCATCGCACCTTGCCGTTTGGCACCAAAGTTCGAGTCACCAATTTGTGGAATGGACGTTCGGAAGTGATTCGGATTAACGATCGTGGCCCCTTTGTGCACCACCGGGTAATTGATTTGGGCCATGGAGCCGCCAGCAGTCTTGGTTTAACCGCCTCTGGCATTGCTCAAGTTCGGCTCGAGGTATTGCGCTGAGTTTCCCCTTCCTACGCAGCACTGCTCAACTCAACGATTGGATCACCACTCAGCAGGGTGATCTCCAATTTGTGCCCACGATGGGTGCTCTCCATGCTGGCCATGGAACCGTGATCCGCGCCGCGTCCGCGATGGGACCGGTCTTGGTGAGTGTGTTCGTGAATCCCCTGCAGTTCGGCCCTGACGAGGACTTGGACCGATACCCCCGCCGTCTCGAGTCGGATTTGGCATTGGCAGAGCAATGGGGTGCTGCAGCGCTTTGGGCACCTTCGGCGGAACAGATCTACCCGCAGGGGGGGGAGCGTCATCCACCAACGATTCAAGTTCCGCCTGGTCTGCAGAAGCACCTTTGTGGAGCGGTGCGACCGGGACATTTCGATGGGGTCGTGACGGTTGTGGCCAGATTGTTGGATCTGGTTCGTCCCCGCCAGCTTTGGCTTGGTGAAAAGGATTGGCAGCAGCTTGTGATTCTTCGCTGGTTAGTCGCCCATTTGGCCCTACCGGTGATTGTTCAAGGTGTCGCCACCGTTCGAGAGGCCGATGGACTGGCCTTGAGTTCCAGGAATCAATACCTCTCGCCGGATCAGCGACGCATGGCCGCGGCATTGCCCAAGGCATTACAGGCGATCCGGGGAGATGCATCTGATCCGCTCTCAGCACTACGGGGATCTCTCTCTGATGCAGGCTTTGATGTGGAATACGTTCAACGCGTTGATCCCCGCACGCTTCAACCTTGTGGGCATGAGACAGCCATCTCATTGCTCGCAGCGGCTGTTCGCTGTGGCTCAACGCGGTTGATTGATCATGCGTTTTTGATGACTCGCCAGCCTCTTGTTGCTATCGATGGTCCGGCTGGAGCTGGAAAAAGCACGGTCACACGGGCGTTCGCGGAGCGCTTAGGGCTTGTGTACCTCGACACCGGGGCGATGTATCGCTCAGTGACTTGGTTTGTTCAGCAGAGAGGTGTTGATCCATCGGATGGTTTGGCCATTGAACCTCTGCTCAATGATCTAGACATCCAGCTGCAATCCCTACCGGGAGGGGCACAGCAGGTTCTTGTGAATGGAGAGGACGTGAGCACCGCGATTCGTTCCCCTGAGGTCACGGCCTCTGTGTCTGCCGTCGCTGCCCATCGGTCTGTGCGTCAAGCGTTAACGGTGCAGCAGAAAGCAATGGGTTCGAAGGGGGGACTGGTGGCGGAAGGACGGGATATTGGAACGGCTGTGTTCCCCGACGCTGACCTCAAAGTGTTTTTGACGGCCACCGTTGCTGAGCGAGCGCGACGTCGGGCTCTGGATTTAGAGCAGCGAGGGTTTGCGGTGCCAGATCGGGCGGATTTGGAAGCTCAGATCGCGGAGAGGGATCGTCTCGATAGCAGTCGAGAGGAAGCTCCTCTGATGCAGGCCGATGATGCCATCGAGCTTGTGACGGATGGCATGGACATTGATGTCGTGATTGAAGCCCTGGTGCGTTTGTTTCGTGACCGGGTGGCTGAAGAGGCTTGGCCTACTCCCCAGCGGTGAACTCATCGAGTAGTGCAGAACAGGAATC
>ERZ802819.2406-NODE-2406-length-10473-cov-12.3663_pt1 | contig 10473 bp, 8 predicted proteins | sample MGYA00345647_ERZ802819 | MGnify/ENA primary metagenome ERZ802819 (study PRJEB30503, sample SAMEA104212355) | marine metagenome | biome: Westerlies Biome; feature: [SRF] surface water layer (ENVO:00010504) within the epipelagic zone...; material: water... | reverse complement strand
TATCGTATGCATCATCCAGATTCAATTCTCCATCAATAATATCCACCTTAGGGTGCGGGTAATCCATAACGGATGCTCGATTATTTACACTTGAAGCAAAATTGTGATAAATACCTAGAGTGTGCCCTACTTCGTGCGCAGAGAGTTGTCGTATTCGCGCTAGGGCCATCTCCATCATGGGCGAGTCGGCTAGGTTTTCCAACACGCCCTCACTTTCGGATTCCTCGCTAAATGGAGCCAATAACCCGGTGGCAATCATGTAATCTTGTCGCACTCGTAATGAGCCCAATAGCACATTCCCTTTGATAATTTCACCGGTTCTCGGATCAACCACAGAGCCTCCATAGGACCATCCTCGAGTCGAGCGATGCACCCAGTTAATCACATTGTATCGAATATCTAGGGGATGGGCATCGTCGGGTAATACTCTTACCTGAAAAGCATCTTTATATCCAATGGCCTCAAAAGCTTGATTCCACCATCGAGCTCCGTCCAGTAAGGCTGATCGAACAGGCTCGGGGGTCCCATTATCTAAATAATAAATGATCGGTTCAACGGCCTCACTTACTTCCGCTGTAGGATCTTTTTTCTCTAGCCTATGACGATTGATAAACCGAACGGCCATATCCTGCTCAATGGGCGCAGCATAATCCATGAAGGTTGTTGGGTAATAGCCCGCTCTTGGATCATAGACTCTTGGGGTGTACTTATTATCCGGAAGCTCAACAAATGAATGATGTTGCCGGACCGTTATGGCCGACGGGTCTGGTACCACTGATCGTAGTTCGCGGCCAGGATTACTCCCTGTAAAGGAGAGCATGGTTTCGAATTCAGTATTCTTTGGGAAGTTGAAGGTTCCTTCTAGGTACAGAGCTGAACGGCTCTTATCCAAGCTATAAGAGCCTTCTCCCATCCTCCGTAACCGATCGGTAACCCCATGAGCATCTCGCATCAAAAAGGGGGTTAAATCGATCAGATATGATCCATTTTCTTCGGCTTCAATAGGAAAACCGTACAATACCGACGATGCAAAAGCCTCCCGTACCGACTTTTTTTCTAACTCATTATCAGACTGAGCTATATACCGTAAATTCGGCTGTATGAGAAATAATTTCGGGCCTCTCTTTTCGAAATACACCACTCGCTCACCGCCCTGCTGACTTCTATCCAAACCAATATCATTGGATCCAACCCCAGCAGCTAAGTAATTAGCATAAAGAAATTCTTTATTTAACTCCGTTACTCGTACCCAAAGCTTATCCTCACCCTCATCAAAATAATAGGTAAAAAACCCCTCTGAGGCCTCTAAATCACCTACTTTCTCCGAAATATTTTGGGCGTTACTAGCTCCAACAAAAAGGACCTGAATCAAGAAAAGAAACAGCAACTTATACCCGGCCACACGATAGAATAAATTACTTTTTCGGGTTGATGGTACGGCCGCGGACTCAACGGTTCTTGAATGATTATTCCACATAATAATACGATTTAAATTAGGGTCAAGTTAATCTTGAAGAGATTCATTTTTCATCCTATCAAAATAATCGTGAGCAGCGCTCATGACTTTTGGTGACAACAGAATGGCCGCTGTCATCGTAGGAATGGCCATTAATGCAAACATTCCATCGGTAAAGTTCAAGACGGCTTCAATGGTGGCTACGGAACCAAAAATAATGGCCGCCGCATAAAAATAGTTGAAGTACTTCTGCCGCTCCGCCCCAGCCAAAAAGCCTAAACATTTTGTGCTGTAATACGAATAGGTGAACAAAGAGCTAAAGGCAAATATAAGTACACAAACCATGAGCACATACACCCCTATAGGGCCCATCGCCTCCTGAAATGCCGAGGCCGTCAAGCTAATCCCATTAACATCACCAGAAGTCCAAACCCCTGTCACTAAAATAGCCAAAGCTGTCATGGTACAGACCACTAATGTATCAATAAACGGGCCCATCATAGCTACCAAACCCTCACGCACTGGCTCTTTAGTTTTGGCTGCACCATGAGCCAAGGTCGCGGTACCTATTCCTGCTTCGTTTGAAAATGCCGCTCTTCGAACCCCTGTTATAATCAAGGCCCCAACGGCTCCACCCATGACCGAATTTGCGGTAAAAGCGTCCGTAACAATTAAGAGGAGATACTCTCCAAGCACATCCACATGTACTAGTAAAATGTAGGCAACACTTCCTACGTAAAGCACCACCATAGCCGGCACCATTTTTGATGCAACCTTTCCGATTCGCTTTATGCCCCCAAAAATGACCAATGATACGACCGCTAAAATGACTAATCCACTTATTAAATCGGTATTAAAGTGGTTATTGGGGTCGGAAATTCCATTCGGAATAAGTAAAAAATCACGTACAATTTGGGTCACTTGATTCGCTTGAAAGATGGGTAACGGGCCAAACAACCCGGCCACCGCAAAAAGCCCCGCTAATGGCTTCCATTTTTTACCCAATCCCTCGGTAATAATGTACATAGTACCCCCTTGCAAATGTCCCTCGGAATCATGTCCTCGATACATAACAGAAAGCGTACAGGTAAAAAACTTGGTTGCCATACCCACTATGGCACTAATCCACATCCAAAAAACAGCGCCGGGACCCCCGACAGCAATCGCTACCGCCACCCCACTTATGTTCCCCATTCCTACCGTTGCCGCTAGTGCACTTGCCAAGGCTTCAAAGTGACTGATATCTCCAGGGTCGTCTGGGTCATCGTATTTTCCACGCAATACTTCGATAGCATGCCAGAAATATCGATAAGGAATAAATCGAGAGTAAATTAAAAAGTACAGACCACCACCTACTAATAGTACGACTAATGGAGTCCCCCACATAAATGACGAAAAACCGGCTAAAATACGATCAATTGTTTCCAGAACAGCGTTAATTTAGTTAGTAATAAAGGTCTTAAACTCGTTCTAAAAGAGGGAAATCACAAATAAAAATGGCGATTAATTACAGAATCTTGAAACGGTTAAAAATTAAACCCAATCAAAAAAGCGGCCTAGGCCATTTATAACAAACTGTACCCCTATGGATAGGGCAATAAAGCCCATCATCCGGGTAATCACTGTCATGCCGGACTTCCCAATAAACTTGTTCAACCAAGGCGCCACTCTAAGTATGACATAAGCTGACAAGGCGGTCAAGAAAACCGCAACGCCATTTACCATGTAATCGGTCAAGCTAGCTGCTTGAGATCCAAATCCAATAACCACGGCAATGCTACCTGGGCCTGAGAGCAACGGCATTGCTAACGGACTAAAAGAAACATCTTCTTTTTCCATAGCTGCAACTTGATCCTCTTTTGATAGCTTTCTTCCCCCTGTTTCAGGGTTCATCATGGAAAAACCGGCTTTCATAATTACCAGACCCCCTGCTATTCGAATTCCCGACATACTAATTCCAAAAAATTGCAGTATGTACGTACCGGCAAACAAGAAGGTAATTAGCACAAAAAACATATAAACGGTGGCTTTTCGGGCAGTCAGTTTGCGTTCTTCTTCGGTGTCTTCCTTGGTTAAAGCCATAAATACCGGCATTGCGGTAATGGGATTAACCACCGAAAACAACGAGGTAAAACTAGCAAATAAAAGGGCTCCAATACCCATACTCGGCAGGAATTTTAAGGTTTGCCACCCTTCTAGGGCACGCTGAGGGTAGCTTTTATGATTGTTAATAAACAGACGTATTGAACAACTTAAAGATACGGACTCTGCATCGAATTTCATCCATACAGAGTTAATTTTCCTAAAATAATGCACGCTATTTTTAAGCTTCGTATTTTTATTTGATAGTCGAATTCTCAACAGCTTTACTCAACAAGAGCAGCTCGCACAAACCACCATAAATATGTTACAACGCATAGATTCCATCATTGAGCGTCATCTTGATCTAAACCAAACCTTAATAGAGGTTGCGCAAGTACTACACGCCGAATTTGAGCATTTTGATTGGGTGGGTTTCTACCTCGATGATCAAGACAAAAAAGGCTTTTTAAAACTTGGGCCCTATGTGGGACCAGCCACCGATCATGTTTCTATACCATATGGAAAGGGTATTTGTGGTCAAGTTGCAGTCTCACTACAAACATTTGTTTCACAAGATGTGAGTGCAGAGGATAACTATATTGCCTGCAGTACCGAGGTGCAGTCGGAAATCGTGGTGCCCATTCTAAAAAATGGGGTGTTTGTCGCTCAAATAGATGTTGATTCAAACACAAAGAATTCAATCACCACAGAGCAAACCGAGCTACTAGAAGCAATTTGCACTAAGTTATCACCTCTTTTTTAAGGTTACCTCTCGGTTTCCAGAACCTTAATGTTTCTCTAGAGCTTTGGTTTTTCCAGAATACTGGACCATTGTTGCTACTAAGTCCTTAAAAAGGACATCTAGGCCCGCTAATTAACTGAATTTCGTTAATTTCATCAGGAATAATCACTCGGGTATAGGATTGATCAAACCATTCGGTATACCACTGATCGCGAACCTGACCTCGGAGTTCTACATAAAAATGCTGCTCAGAAGCCTCTTCAATGAGCACCGGATAAGCGCTTGTTACGACAAGGTCCTCTAAATGACCATCGAAGTACCACGTTTCACTTTCATCGCACAAAACAAACTCTGGTCCTGACGGCCCCTTCATATACCCTCTATACACATTAAAATTATCACGCTGAATCGTTGCGTCACGTAAATTTTTCATCTGCGAGACCATCGTTAACACATCACTACTCGTACTACTCATTTGGTAGGTGTCAGGGCTTAAATACTGATATCGCCTAAAATAATTCTCCACACGGGCCTCCACATGCATCACCCATTGATCTTCTACGGATAAGCTATCCCTTACCAACGAATCTGCTGGCTCTAAAGTCCAGATATCGGATTGATCAAACTTCTGATATACTCGTTGCCAATCAGGTTCTTCAAACCATTCTGGTGTACAATATTCGAATTGAGCCGTCTCCTTAAAATCTTTGCATTCTCCTTGAATAAACCAGCGAATATTACGTTGAGGTGATTCGACATCAATGGCGGCATTTTTCTCCCAAAACAGAACATAAGCCCCCTCAATATCTTTAGTTTTTTTTATCCTCAAGGCATGATAAGGGGATATAGGCGAGCTCAAAACCACTCTAAACTCTTCCTCTTCTTCTCCTAGGGTGCCCTCATACATCGCTCCCCACCCCAGTGAATCGGCAATTTCTTGAGGAAAAGCTCGTGGGCTGCTTAATACGGTCGTTGGTAACACTACATGCTCTACCTTGGACATTTTATGCGTACTTCCGCAGGAACTCAACATGGAAACGCTAATAAACGCGACAAGCGCCGTGAGGATAACCGTCATCCTATTGGTCTGTGTTATTTTTGTGCCTTGCACGCCACTGGTCCCAGTAAGTTCCATATTAATCATCATCGCTATTTAAGAGTGCACAGATCAATGGCTCTTGCCAGTGAATCAAACTTGTTTTCTGCAGTGGGTATAAACTCCTGTGCCACATAGCCTGTAAACCCGGTGCCTTGTATCGCTTGCATAATAGCAGGGTAATTTAATTCTTGGCTTTGGTCTATTTCATTTCTTCCGGGTACCCCTGCCGTATGATAGTGAGCAATATACGGGTGATATTTCTGAATCGTTGCGATGATATCGCCTTCCATGACCTGCATGTGGTAAATATCGTATAATAATTTAAAATGGTCTGAGCCTATTTTTTCGCACAAGCCTACACCCCAAACCGTATGATCACACTGATAATCTTTGTGGTCCACCTTTGAGTTCAACAACTCCATAACCAGTGTAATCCCATATTTTTGAGCTAGAGCGACAATGGGATCTAAGCCAATAGCACATTGCTCGATTCCCTGCTCGTCTCCTATACCACGCCTATTTCCAGAGAAGCAAATAAGATTCTGAATGCCTAGATCGGCCAAAACAGGAATAAGCTCACTATATTCTTTTTGTAATGCAGCATGATAAGCAGGATCATTAAACCCATTCGTTAAACTTAAGGGGACGCTATTAGCAACGGCACAATGCAGCCCCCTCTGCTGTACTTTTATAATATCAGAGGGGTCCAGCAGCTCAATAGAATCAATTTTGAGCTCAATAGCCACTTCACACAACTCTTCAAGTGGCACCGAAGAATAGGTCCACCTACAAACCGAGTGTTTATATCCTTGCTCAGAAACCCTTAAACCACTCGTGTCACTGGATGATGTTTGCTCGTTCCGCGTAAAAGCCCGAGGGGCATCTGAAAGGCTAGAAATCGTATCTTTAGCTGCTTTTATACCTAGTGCGGAGGCAAACATTCCTTTAATCGCTTTTTTTCTATCCATTTTTAATACCCACTTTAGCTGGTCATGAGTTAACTGGTCTTAAGCTGCGCTTTTTTAAGATACTTCATCAACAAGATACCAGCAATAATCACATAGGCAAGCAAACTAAGCTGCAGATTAGTCATATTTGCAAAAGCTACAAACTCTCTGTCTCCTCTTATAAACTCTAAGGCAAAGCGAAGTAACGCATAACCGCCAGTATGTACATAAAATATAATCGGCGAATTTTTGTTACTCTTCCAATACTTGTTAAATAAATAGATAACCACGGCCAGAATGGCAAAATCTCCCAGCATTTCGTACAGCTGCGTCGGATGTAGAGGGGCGCTCATCGTAGAGCCCGCTTCCACAAGGCCTCGTTCAAATGACCATTGCCAAGCGGAGGATGAATAGGCTAATTCCGTTTCAAACGAAGGTATCCATGTACCATATCGTGGAAATTGAACCCCAAATATGCTGTTAGTGACTATTCCGTACGCGTCTCCATTAAAAAAACAACCGATACGCCCAACTGCTTGGCCTATTAAAATACCGGGTGACAACATGGAGAAGTATTCGAAATAATTTAATTTTTTTCTTTTGGTAAAAAAATACCCCCCTAGCATACCCCCCAAAAGCCCGCCTGTTATACTGTTGCCGGCACCGCTTAGGCTAAACAGGATGGCTGGATTACTCAAGAATAGATCTAGATTCCAAAACAGAAAATGAGAGAGCCGAGCCCCTAGCAAAGCTCCCAAAATGGACCAAGTCACCAAGCCTTCAAATAACTCTGTTTTACCTCCATTGGCTTTTACCCACTTATAACAAACATATACCCCAAGACCTATCGAGATTAAAAAATAGAGACCTTCATAAAAATAGATTTGATTGAAGCCTATATCTAAATGGATGGGAAACATGATAATCAAAGGTTAGTTGGGGCGCTGCGATTATGGCCACTTTTTTGGTTCTACCTTAATAATACTGAAAGCACATTTATGATGGTATTATCAATTTTAAAGGAATTGTGTCCTAATGAATCACCCGAATACACCAATTATTCTATTATAACTGCCCTAGTGCTTTCAAATAGTCTTTTAAGAAGCGGCCTGTGTGACTATCATTGGTGGCCATTATTTCTTCAGGTGTTCCCTCCGCTACCACTTGTCCACCCCTAAATCCACCGTCTGGGCCTACATCAATGAGCCAGTCCGCACTCTTAATGACGTCGAGATTATGCTCGATAATAATTACCGAGTGCCCGGCCTCAACTAATTCGTTGAAGGCGTTGAGTAACTTTGCAACATCGTCGAAATGAAGGCCTGTGGTTGGTTCGTCAAAGAAATAAACAGTGTGTTCGTGACTTGTTTTGGTTAAAAACCGTGCCAATTTGACCCGCTGAGCTTCTCCGCCGGAAAGAGTAGTTGCACTTTGGCCTAAAGTAAGATACCCTAACCCCACTTTTTCTAGAGGTTCTAGTTTTTTTACAATATTTGGCTCGTCCACAAAAAAGTCAATGGCTTCTGATATAGGCATGTTTAAAACCTGCTCGACGCTTTTACCTCGATAGAGTACCTGCAAAATATCCTTCCGGAATCGAGCGCCGTTGCACTCCTCACAAATGAGTTCTATGTCTGCCATGAATTGCATTTCAATCTTTTGAACCCCTTCACCCTGGCAACTTTCGCACCGACCACCTGGCACGTTAAAACTAAAATGACCGGGAGTATAACCCATGATTTTAGCTTGTCTAGTGCTTGCAAAAACATCTCGTATACCGTCAAAAGCCTTCGTATAGGTAGCTGGGTTTGATCGAGAAGATCGCCCAATTGGGGATTGATCGACCATTTCAACATGATGAACCCTTCCCATCCCTGTTAAAGACCGGTGGCGCCCCACTGTTTCGTTATAATTCCCAAAATGCTTTTTTATCCCTTTATACACGGTATCGTGCACAAGGGTTGATTTTCCTGACCCTGAAACCCCGGTTACTACGAGCAATAACCCAAGCGGGATGTTCACATCTACATTTTTCAGATTATGCTCGCTTGCTCCCTTCAATTCTAAGAAATGGCCTGAGCCTGGGCGTCGTTGAGCAGGTATGGGGATGAGCGCTTGTCCACTCAAATAACGGCCTGTTAAGGTTGGCGCCTCTAATAATTGAGGGTAGGCCCCTTCAAAAACCACTTCACCCCCATGAACCCCAGCAAATGGCCCAATATCAATAATATGGTCTGCCGCTCGCATCATTTCACTGTCATGCTCAACTACAAGCACCGTGTTTCCAATGTCTCGAAGAGATTCTAGAATCTTAATAAGTCGGTCATTATCCCTGGGATGCAGGCCTATGGTTGGCTCATCGAGCACATATAAACTACCTATTAAAGAACTTCCCAGAGCGTTTGCTAAGCTTATTCGTTGTGACTCTCCACCGCTTAGGGTATTGGCTAGCCGGTCAAGGGTAAGATAATCTAGGCCAACCTCAACCAAATATTTAAGTCGTTTTTTTATCTCGTACACCAATTGTCCTGCAACGCCTAGTTCGAATTCACTTAACTTAAGTTCATCAAAATACTCCTTGGCATGACCAATGGTTAATTCAGAGACCTCACCAAGGTGCATCTCGCCCACTCGCACATACTGTGCGTCTTTTCGAATTCGATACCCTTCACATTCTGAACAACGACTATATCCTCTATAGCGAGCATACAGCACGCGCATATGTACTTTATAATTTTGTGTTCGGACCTGATCAAAGAAGGCGTGAATACCCATGTACTCATCCTTTCCTTTCCATAGTGCTCGCTTGACCTCTTTTGGTAGCTCCCGATAAGGGAGATCAATAGGCCAGCGTTCACGCGCAGCCACACGGATTAGGTCACGTAAATGCTGAGAAAATTTAGGAGAGTCAAAAGGAGCGATGGTATTGTTTCTAATGCTTTTCTCGTGATCAGGTATAACAAGATTTTCATCTATCCCGGCCACCCGGCCAAAACCTTCGCATTGAGAACAAGCCCCAAATGGATTGTTGAATGAGAACATTTGTGGCGTTGGCTCAACAAACTCCATACCATCCCGCTCAAAACGTTCACTAAAGGGCTGTTCCTGCTCTCCCCGAACCTTGATAGAGGCTTTACCCAGGCCTTGCCTAAATGCGGTTTCAAGGGAATCTGCCATGCGAGATCTAGTGGCATCATCGGATTTATTGACCAGTCGATCGACCAATACTCTATAATCGCTAGGGCGGTGATTATTGGGTAACACTAAATGATCACTTTTCTTTTGTGAAGAAGCTTTTTTGGTTGCTTTAGCTGACTTTGTCTTTGCCTTTTTACCTGTTTCTTCCCCCGTTTCCTCTCCCTCTATTTGGGAGGGTGGGATTAAGGTGGTTAGATCCAACACTTCTTCTGTGGCCATGTGCAATAGACGAGTAAAACCTTTTTCCTTCAGTAGTTTTAACTCATCGCTAATCGAATGACTGCCGTGCTCAGGAATGGGATACAGTACATAGAATCGAGCGCCTTCCTCAAGATGTTCTTCAATATAATTAACCACATCTCCTGGTGTATCTTTTGTGACTAATTCACCCGATTTCGGACTATAGGTTTTTCCGATGCGCGCAAATAACAAGCGCAGATAATCATAGATTTCAGTGGTTGTTCCAACCGTTGAGCGAGGATTGGAGGAGGTGGTTTTTTGTTGAATGGCCATGGCTGGAGAGATGCCATGAATATGATCTACCTCCGGCTTATCCATCCTCTCTAGGAATTGCCGAGCATAACTAGATAGGCTTTCAACATACCGTCTTTGGCCTTCGGCGTAAATAGTATCAAAGGCTAAACTAGACTTTCCAGAGCCGGAAACCCCGGTTATAACCGTTAGACTATTCCGAGGGATTTGAACCTCAATATTCTTCAGATTATGAGTTCGCGCACCTTGTACGACGATAGGCCGCGACTTCTGTCGGTTATCTTTCTTTTGGCTTGTATGTTCCGTGGCTTGTTTAGACACTCGCTCTGGTTCACTCCTGATAGTATGCTAATTAGTCAATCCTGAAAGATAGCATTTTCATGGGCCTTATCTAAGCTGTTTATCGGTATTTTATTTCGCTTTTTTCTGTATTTCCAGTCAAAATGAACCCATTCTT
>ERZ802819.2405-NODE-2405-length-10477-cov-20.1176_pt1 | contig 10477 bp, 10 predicted proteins | sample MGYA00345647_ERZ802819 | MGnify/ENA primary metagenome ERZ802819 (study PRJEB30503, sample SAMEA104212355) | marine metagenome | biome: Westerlies Biome; feature: [SRF] surface water layer (ENVO:00010504) within the epipelagic zone...; material: water... | reverse complement strand
TTGCACCGTTGTCAGCCCCATTATCAAGCCCGCCATCTTGCAGCAGAAAATCATCGATGCCGATATTGCCGACCGTGACCGAAAGGTCACCACTGGCCAAGTCATTGTCAGCCACAAAATGGCAATGACGAAGCTTTTCGCGCGTTTCGATCAACGGTGCCACCGCGGCAAGATCAGCGCTGTTCAGCCGGATCACAGGTTCACCCGATACCGTGCGAATCTTGCTGATCATGCCTTCGATACGGCTGACAAACGCTGCCGGCATGTCTGATATCACCTGGCCAGCGCGCGCACTGGCAAGCTGCAGAATGGCTGCACGAATGCTGGCTGACAACGCGTTGCTGTCCACTTCTGTCAGGTCTTTCAAGGACGCTGTCGCTGTTTCAAAAGCCTGAATGGCGCGTTCCAGCTGTGCTGAGGCTTCGGCGCTGCCAGCGGCACGGCCTTCTGCCATACCCTTGGCATGCCCGTCTTCAAAGCCAAGTTTGCGCCCTTCTTCCAGACCTTCGGCCCGGCCTGCGTCAAAATCAGCTGTCGACGCTGAAATTCCTGCAACCACCTCGTCCTGATTTTCAGCGCCCGCACCATCTGTATCAGCGGCATCTGTATCAGCGCCTTCTGTGTCAGCGCTTTCTGTGTCCAGGTTTGTGCTTCCTTCGGCGGCCACAGCATTGCCTGTTTCAGCACTGGCAGCATTCACCACCTCGTCCTGTGTTTCGTCAGCTATTCCTGTTTCACTTTCAGCGAAGCTCCGGCCATCGCCGCCATCCGCAGCGGCCACACCGTCTGCGGCCTCTGCGGCGTCTGCCGCGGCAACAGACATGGCAGACGCCCCAGCGCTTGCTGCGGCTGCACGCATCTCCTCATCCCGGCGACGCTGTGCATCCATGGCAATCGACACGAGAGAGCGCGGCTCAAACGCCTCGGCAGCCTTGACCGGCACGCGCTCACTGCGCTGGTACTCGGTCGCCTGCGACAGCATGACGAGACGCTGAATTTCAGCATCCTCCAGCTTCCCCGGCAGTTCGGCATCGAGGAAGCCATCCATTTGCCCCTGGCTCATTGAATTACGCAACGACATGCCCAGTCACTCCCTTTCTAGACGAAGTCATCACCGCCGCGACCAGCAAGTACAATCGAACCTTCATCCGACAGACGGCGGGCAACATTGATGATTCGTTTCTGTGCTTCCTGAACCTCGGTCAGGCGAACCGGGCCAAGGGCTTCCAGCTCGTCTTTAATATTGGCTGCAGCGCGTGTTGACATACAGCTGAGGATTTTTTCAGAAAGAGGTTCATCTGCTCCTTTCAACGCCAGAACAAGGTCCTCGTTATCCACACTACGGATGATAATCTGCATGGACTTGTCATCAGACATAATCAAATTGTCGAAAACAAACATGCTTTCCTGAATGGCAACCATCAAATCCTCATCATTATCCTTCAAGGCTGACATGATGCGGGCTTCTATATCCTGAGTGAGGAAGTTCATAATCTTCGCTGCTGCTGGAACACCGCCAACCTGCGAGGCACGTAGTGAGGTATTTGCCTGAAACTTGCGCTGCATAACAATTTCAAGTTCGCGCAGAGCTTCGGGCTGAACTGTTTGCAGCGTTGCAACGCGAGTAATGACATCCGCCTGCGCCTCTTCGGGCAGCTGCGCCAGCACGTCAGAAGCCTGTCCATGATCAAGATATGAGATGATAAGAGCGATAATCTGCGGGTGCTCATCAAGGATCAGTTCCGAGATCGAGCGGGCATCCATCCAGTCCAGAATTTCGATGGGGCGTTCGGTGCTGGTTGGCGTGATCCGGCTGAGAACAGACTGAGCACGCTCATCGCCCAATGCCTTTGTCATCACGTTCCGGATATAGTTGCCGGCTCCAAGACCTAGGCTTGTCTGTTCCTTGATGATCGCAAGAAATTCATCGAGCACCAGGTTCACAGTGTCCTGATCAAGGCCCTGCACCGAATACATGGAAGCGCCGAGATGCTGCACTTCACGTGGTGACAGGTTCTTCAGAATCTCGGTAGCTTCATCTTCACCGACAAGCATCATCAGGATGGCTGATTTCTGTGTACCAGTCAGCTCCTCAAAAGTTGTTTTCGCGTTCTTTGCTTCTGCCATGACACTCTCACCTGCTTACCTTGAACTTGTCACCCGCAATGGCCATTACTGTCCTCGCGGGTCCATGGTTACGCTGAGTCCAGATCCTTCTGGATCATCGACTTGAAGACATTTGATACACGTCCCGCCTCGTCTGACACAATCATCCGGATCACAGCAACCTTATCATCATAGGTGTTGGCTGTATCAAGCATCTCAGGTGAAATTGCCGACTTTTTGGGCTTAAGCTTGGCCTTGATATCCTCTAGGGATTCGCCTTCCTGGATTTCGACTGCGTCCAGATCAACATCATCCTCCTCGGTGATGACTGATTCGCCGGGTCCACCACTGGCTGCTGGAACCATGATCCTGTTGATCAACGGACGGATAACACCAAGAACCACGACTGCCATAATCAGAATGGTGAGCGACTGGCGCATGAGCATCACGGCCCAATCCATATCATACCAAGGCTTTTTTAAGCCTTCGATAGCCGACGCAAAAGTTGAGCTGGAAATCGTAAGACTGTCACCTCGCTCATCATCAATACCGATGGCATCAGCCACTAGAGCTGTGATTTCAGCCATCTTTTCTTCCGGAATTTCCTGTATTTCCTTAAGGCCAGTTTCGGGGTTCAACACCTCCATTTCACGAACTAGCACAGCGGCCTGGATACGCTTAATCTGGCTGCTGGGGCTCAGCGTTGTTGACACCTTGCGGCTAACCTCATAGTTGCGTACTTCACTGCTCGATCTGTTCTGTGTTGCGCCGCCTTCACCAGTGATTGTTGCCTTTTGATCGGTTTCAACCTCGGTCTGTGTAGGGGCTCGGTTTGTCGTTGCACCCGGGATGCCGCGCGCAGTTTCCTCGGTTGCATATTCGGTGCTACGCTGTTCACTGCGAAGAGCATTTCCTTCTGGATCGACACTTTCCTCAGTAACCTCACTGCGCGTGAAGTCCATTTCAAGGTTCACCTGCGCAGTTACATTACCGGCACCAACAATTGGACTGACAAGCGCAATGACGCGGTTGCGATAAATATCCTCAAGCCGGATACGATGTTCCAGCTGCGAGTCTGACATCATGCCGGCAGCGTCCTGGGGCGGGCGGGACAGCAAATTGCCATACTGGTCAACCACCGTGACATCACCCTTAGCCATGAATGGCACCGAAGAAGACACAAGATGAATGACAGCCTCTACCTGCTGGCTAGACAATGATCGACCACTCTGCATCTGCACAAACACTGATGCTGTTGGAGGTGTTGACGCACGGGCAAAAACGGATTTTTCAGGAATCGCCAGATGAACGCGCGCCGCAAGCAATCCGTTGATCTCGCTAATCGACCGGGCAAGTTCAATTTCCTGGCTTTGTTTCAGACGCACATTTTCTACCGACTTGCTCGATCCCATTGGAATTTCGGAGATCGAATTATATCCGTCTGGTATTGATTGTGGCAGGCCCTGCGCTGCTAGGGTCATACGTGAGCTGTGATAGTCAGCAACTGGCACAACAACGTCACCGGTGGTCGGGTCCAAAATGACATCAACACCGCTGTTTTTCAGGGCGTCAACAACACGAGCCTTTTCAGCTTCGGGAAGCGATGCATAAAGGGTTGTACGTTCTGGCTGGTTCGATATTACGAAGAAGGCCAAGCCAATGACAGAAATAACGATGGCACCGGCAGCCGGCAGAATTTGGCGCAGGCTCTTGCCGCCTGTCACCCGTTGCACAACCGCCATAACGCCAGTTGCGGGCTTGGCGACAAGTTCGGTTGAGTCAGCCCCGTCTGCCGGTGCATTCGGATCCATTACTGTTGTTGCTTCGGCCATTTATCTCGTCCCGTTCCAAATCATCCATAGTTAAGTCTGCACGTGCTGGCATTGCCTGCCAGCATCAGCCGCTAGACAGGCATGTTCATGATGTCCTTGTATGCACTAAGCACCTTGTTCCGGACGTTCAGCGTCAACTGAAAGCCAAGTGATGACACCTGCTGGCTCACCATGACCTTGGCAATGTCGTTCTCGGCGCCAGTTTCATAAGCCTCGGCAAGCTTTGCCGATTTTGACTGGGCGTCCGCCACCTGATTGAGGGCGTTGCCAATCCGGTCAGTAAACTCGGTGCCGCCGGTTGATTCCGGCTTCAGCGCTTCCTGTGCACGTTGCAGCACCTGCACATGGGCGCTTCCAACACTGCTTCCGATAGGTCCGATCGTGCTCATGATACGTTACCTTTCCTTATTCCTGTGCTGATCAGGCGCTCGCCGTGGCCTGGGCAAACATGCCATTCAAGCCAGCAGTCGCACCAAGCGTGTCCTGCAGAACATTGTCGATCAGAATTTCGTTAGATGTGATCACGCCGTTCTGAGACAGAACGAGGGCGCGTTGAAGAACATTTTCAAGCTCGCGCACATTCCCCGGCCAGCCATGGGCTTTCAGCGCCGTAATGGCACTGTCATCAAGCCACGGCATATCGGTAACCACCTTGACATGGCGACCCAGCAGGAAGGTAGCGATCGGCACGATGTCATCATCACGTTCACACAGCGACACCGTGTTCAGCGGAAACACATTGAGGCGATAGTAAAGGTCTTCGCGGAAATTACCGTTGCGAATCTCTTCGGCCATGTTGCGGTTCGTCGTGGCGACAACACGCACATCAATGGGGATATCTGTCTGTGATCCGATAGGGGTGACAGCACGTTCCTGCAGCACCCGTAACAATTTCGCCTGCAGCGCCATCGGCATTTCAGAAATTTCATCAAGCAGCAGAGTGCCGCCGTCGGCCGCACGGAAAATACCCTTGTTGGATGTCGATGCGCCGGTGAAGGCACCCTTTTCATGACCAAAAAGGATGGCTTCAAGCATATTGTCCGGAATGGCCGCGCAGTTTACAGCAACAAAAGGGGCGTCTGAACGTTCTGAATGATTATGAATGAAACGGGCAAGCACTTCCTTGCCGGTGCCGGTCGGGCCATTCACGAACACCGTCACATCGGTTGCCGCAACCCGTTTGGCCAGACCCAGAAGATTGCGACTGGCAATATCTCCGCAGGCCACATTGCGCGCATCCGACAACAATGTCGCCGCAAGCTGCAGACCGTATTGATCGGCAAGTGTGCCGCCGGCGCGCTTTGGCAGAGCGATCCGTACCAGCTTGCCACCCAGCGATTCCTCAATGCCGAAGCAGGCGGCGCTTTCTTCGATGATCATCATCGATCCCGCACGCGCCGCTCGGCCGGTTGCAACAGCTTTCTGTTCTCCACCCAGCTCTGCTTCGTGGGCTGCGCTGCATACATATAAAGTGCTGCCCTGGTCCACTGGTCCGTCAGCATCGGCAGATGTCACATCCATCTGGCGTTCGGCAAGTATGGCCGCGAGATCGTCGGCAGCTTCAAAATTCTTATGTTCAAGGCGTACTAGGGTCATGTCATGTGCCTCTGAAAGGTTTCGCTACCCCACTAAGGCAAGAACCCTGCCAGTTTATTAATAAATCGTTAATTTTCGAAAAATTTCTCAAAATTCATTTAAATTCAATTAGATAATACATATAAATAAGTGGTGTCGATCCCAGGCTGGCGGCCACCCCGATAGTCGATACAAGCATGATGAGTCAAAAAGTCAGCACTACTCACCTTCACGCTAGCCAGCAGGACAAAATTTTGACAAAATCACCACCTTGGGGCTTTCTCCGTCTGAATCTTGACGCCTGCCGTAGTCGATTTGATTTTTTTTGGTGGTTTGAACGTATGGACAGGTCGATAGACGAGATTATTATCGGGCAGTCAGCCGCGATAAAAGAACTCAAACAGCTGATAACGGTGGTTGCCGAGGCGCCGACAAGTGTCTTGGTCCTTGGCGAGACCGGCACCGGCAAGGAACTGGTTGCACGCGCGGTGCATGCCGCTTCTGGCCGCCGCGGCAAGCTGGTGTCTGTCAATTGTGCTGCCATCCCCAGCGAACTTCTTGAATCAGAATTGTTCGGCCATGAAAAAGGTGCATTCACTGGTGCAGAAAAGCCGCGCAAGGGCCGTGTCGAACTGGCGAGTGGAGGCACCCTATTCCTTGACGAGATTGGCGACATGCCACTGTCGCTGCAGTCCAAGCTGCTGCGCGTGCTGGAAAGCCGATCTATTCAGCCCGTTGGTGGAAATGAGGAACGCGAGGTTGATTTCAGGCTGGTCTGCGCCACTCACAAGAATATTCAGGAATCAGTCAATGAGGGTTCGTTCCGTGCTGATTTGTTTTTTCGGATCAACGTGTTTCCATTACAGGTGCCAACCCTTGCTGAACGACATGTGGATGTACCGCTGATTGCGGAGGCGATCCTTGCCCAACTTGCCACCGATATAGGGGCGGAAATACCGATTCTTGATGAAAGCGCACTTACCGAACTGTCACGCTATACTTGGCCAGGCAATGTTCGCGAGCTAAGAAATGTACTGGAACGCGCGGTCGTGATGTTCCCAAAGCAGCTTGTGAGCTCAATTGAAGTGCGCGAAAACCTTTTGCGCCTCAAGGCGCCAAGGCGCGAAGACGAGCTGGATGCTCTGTGGGAAGCGTCACAGGATCTGAGTGGCGTTAGCGCCGGGGAGGAGCCAACCGACGCACCGCTGCCGCATCCTGCGCATTATGCAGATTGGTTCAGCTATTTCGATACGATAGATATGCGGCGTCATCTGCGCGATATTGAAGTCGTGCTGATCGAGGCCGCGCTTGCAAAGTCTGACGGAATGGTCAGCCAGGCGGCAGAAGCGCTGAAGCTACGCCGCACAACGCTGATCGAGAAAATGAAAAAGCTTATGATCGATAAGCCTTCACAGCCGAAGGATGACGAAACACCTAGTTAAACGGCGCGCCTTCAAAGGTCAAACTCGGGCTACATCACCATTTCTTCTTCGATTGCCTCTTCTTCCGGCTCATCCTCCGGCTCATCGTCATACACCCACGTGACTTCATCGACTCTGGAAAATATTATTTCATCTTCAGGAGTCTCAGGCTTGATTTTACGGCCAAGTCGCAAGACTTTAGCAACACAAAGAATCTTCGAATAAGTCACATAATGTTCGATAATCCTTTCGATTTCTTTGGACACTTTAACCGCGTCAGATTGCTCAATGTATTCTTTCTCAATGCCAGATTTTAATTGCTGACCAGTCTGCATTTTAACTGAGTTGAGTGTACGCTCATATTGCTTTTGTTTTGCTGTTGTGGCGTCAGCCAATTCAAGTATCTGGTTAAAGTCCATTTCGGGGAAAACGACCGTAATCAAATTCTTGGCAGGGTCGCGGCGAATATCATCAAAACCTTTTTCTTCGCGCGTGATCTTGATTAGACCCTCGGTGACCTCGTCATTCAATGAGATAATTTCAAGGCGGTCTTTGAAAGCTGTAATCTCGACGTAGTCCATGAGACGACGGTTTTTCTTTTTGACGATGACTTTGTCTGCATGATACATCTTTTGGAATTCATCCGCAGATCCCATGTTGTATAATTCATCAACGTAAACGATGAACCTGTCTCGGGCCCGAGACTCGAAGGAGTCACTGTAACTTCGGAGTTCGTCCTCGGTTTCATACATAAAATCAGACAGATACTCTTCGTCAAAAACCTTTTTTTTCATCGTCCCCTCCACGAGCTTAGCGCAAGATTACTGACGCTCACAAAGATCCACAAGGGTCAAGTTAAAGTTTGGTTAACCCTTCGATACACTACAACAAATTTTTCGAGATGTCGCCGTGGTGGAATGTCGCCATAATGAAGACGAGGTCATCAGCAAAAAACCGAAGATTATACATGCGTAAAAGGTTTTGTTGCATCAAGATTGATGCAACAGTTACTAATCCTTGTTATGTTTCGCTTCGGCCTTTTTGAAAGCTGCAACAAGCCCGGCGGCACTTTGTGATTTGTCGGGGTTGTACCTACATTGTATCTCAGGCGAACAGTAACCGCCTGCGTCGTTGTAAATCGCAAGAAATGTCGAATTAGCTCCACGATAGACGCAAATCTGCTTGGTCTTTATGACGCTTCTTGTCGCCAGCCGACAAGGTACATATCGAGTAGGCTCAGAAATACCCTGCCAGATTTTCTGCATTGCTCGAAAGCCGAGGCCAATACCAGTCCCGTTTTCAGCCAATCCGGTCTCTGTATTTACTAATAGGAAAAGCATGGCCGCACCTAGCCATTTTGAAACAGGCTTGACAATTTGCGTTATGTAACAACCCATTATCTACCTCAAAACAGCACTGGCCGACCAGATGGCCGCGCGAAAGTCCAACACCGCTCTGATTTTGGTGACACATTGCCCTCGATGAGAAGTAACGACGGGACAACACCATATTTTAGCGGAAATGGCCTGGTGACTTATGAGATATTAGGTTTGGAATCAAAATTTCAAAGGTTTAATTTCCAATCAGCCAATGCATTATTCGCACCATGCAGATGCATAATTTGCATCGCTTGGTTGGCCCTGACGGTGGGTGTTCAGAATCATATTTAATATCAGTAAGTTTTGGCTAAAAATTTTAGCTATGTATGAGCCCGAGCTAATTCCCACGGTATCCGTTTAGACGGCGCATGGTGCGGCTGGCACTTTGCCGAACATGAGTTATTTCAGAATTTATTTTAGTAATGGCGCGAGCATTATCAGCCGCACAGCGTTCCAATGTTTCAAAAAACATCTTGTCACCATCAGGCACAGATGTGTTGGCAAACTCATGCAGCATTTGGCGGCGCATGACATCAATGCGCATCGCTCGCTCAAAGTCCTGGGTTGAGAGCGCTGCCTCAATATTTGTGTTAAGTTCACTAAACTGGTTCAGAAATTCATCCTTGGTCATGACTTAATCTCCTTCTACTCAGCTGCTTCACCGCTTGGATCTGCCATTCTGCCGCCTTCGATCTGGGACCAGGCTTCACGAATGCTCTCGATTGCCTCTATTGCGGTGACGGTTCCAGTGGTGTCGCCCTCGCGCGACGCTGTCAGCAGCTGCTGGCGCGCATATTCATACAGCCGAAAAAGGTTTTCGGCGATTTCGCCGCCCTCATCAAAATTCAGGCTCGACTGCAACCCGTACAGGATTGTCAGTGCACGCGAAAAGGGTCCACTTTGCTCCGGCTGCGGTTGCGGGTTTTTCTCAATTGTCGACACGTAACTGCGCATGGCCCGCAGCAACTCATCGTACAAAACTGAAATCAGCGCATGCGGGTTATCCGATTCGGCGACTGCCTCACGGCTGGCATTCTGATATGCCATCATCATCTTCTTGCTACTCATTTAAATTTTTGCCCCCAATTCAATAAGCTAGCAGTGTTCGAGAAAAGTTTGATAGACCGCTTGCGGGACTATGGTATTGTATTTGCATGTCAGTTGCCTTTTTACCTTCACCACATCCGTCTGCCGGCGCGCCATTGCCGGGCAGTTACGGTGTCGATCCTGTGGCTGTTGGTGCAAGGACTGTGCCAAGTGACCGCCAGACCGCGTACGGAAAAACGCCGGTGGCTCTGGCTGAGCGGATGCACCAGGATTATCCGCAGCGTCCGGTGATGATTTCCAGCCCGCGGCTGGCACCTTCTGCGATCTCGACGGAACAGGCGTTGAGTGCACGCGCTTTGATGATGCCGGAATTCCAGCAGAACATTATGGCGACGCGCATTCAGCGCACCTCAAACCTGTATGCAGAGACACCGCGGTTTCGCAACCAGCTTGATATCCTCGCCTGATCCAAAGACCACAAATGAACAAAACGGCTTAACTGCGTTCGAGATCAGCAACGCGGTTCTGCAGCCCCAGATATAGGCCGAAAAGATCGGCCTCGGTCACCACGCCCAAGAGGTGTCCTGTGTCGCGGTTGATCACCGGCAGGCTTTCCCCGACGAAATTGCTGGCCACTTCGATTGCCTGCAATAGCGAGGCGTCATGCTTTATCGAAATCGGTTCAGAGTCTGCTGTTTCGCTTGCTACTGCCTTGGCTGGCAACCCTATCAGCGCATGAAGCGACACCTTGCCCGTGAAGCCGCCATTCTCATCAACAATATAGCCTTCAGTGGCGTGTCCATTCCGAAACAGCATCAACGCATCGGCGATTGTATCGCGGTGCCCGATGCGCACAAAATCTGTGCGGATCACTGACGTGACCGGCATCTCCGTCATCTCGATGTGACCGCGACCCTGAGCAATATCAATACCCCGGTCCAGCAACTGCCGGTCAAAGAAGGAATGGCCAAATAGCACGTTGGTCACCATAATTGCCGCAACAACACTGACCATGGCCACAAGCGCGAACTGGTAATTCATCGTCATCTCAAGGATAATCAAAACACCGGCCACCGGCGCGCCGATCACCGCGCTGGCAACCGCTGCCATACCGCAG
>ERZ802819.2404-NODE-2404-length-10478-cov-8.03761_pt1 | contig 10478 bp, 7 predicted proteins | sample MGYA00345647_ERZ802819 | MGnify/ENA primary metagenome ERZ802819 (study PRJEB30503, sample SAMEA104212355) | marine metagenome | biome: Westerlies Biome; feature: [SRF] surface water layer (ENVO:00010504) within the epipelagic zone...; material: water... | reverse complement strand
CTTTAAATATTTTCATTATTATTTATGCGTATTCTTTAAAATTTTTTCCAATTAAGTGGAGAAGAAAAGTTAATCAGGATACTTTAGTCGGACTTGCTATAATTTTTTCTACTATGCTGACAATGTTTGTTTGGGTAATTTATTTCTATAACAAATTATTTTAAAAACTACTATCTCTCCATCCACCTTTATTTGATATGATGTCACCTGGTATTGACAAGATTGAAAACAAAGTACTTTCATCATCAGAAGGACCTGCAACGTTAGCATATAATTTATCTGCAAAGACAACGAGCTCTGATAGCACACCCTCTCTTACATATGCACATGCATTCTTGCCGGGATTATCTACTTCTCCAGGAGTGGCTAATTCCAGCCTAGAAGAGCTATTTGTTCCGCATTCATCATCTGCTGCACAAACAAATGCATGACCTTGGTTACATCTATTAGTTCCTGCGGGTGGTTGGTAAACTGGATAATAAACAACACCTTTAAACAAAGTTGGAGAAGCTGATGCTTTTCTAAAAGTTCTTGGAGATAAAAATGATCCAGATGAGTTTTTTTCTAAATGAATAACCCAAGCTGGTGCATCATTCGGTAGTGGGCAATTTTCCCCTTCGTCATCACCTGAAACATTAACGCAAGTTAATGCATTTCCCGCATGGTTATCAGCATTATTCGCTCCTTGATTTGCTAATCTTATAAAATCTGAATTAATTTGAATAGGTTCCGCACCAGGATTAACAACTGCACTTGGTATTGTAACCCCATTCAAATGTTTCCAATACGGGTAATGTTGATCCTGTACTCCGTATAAAATATTATCAAGTCCTGTTTCTCTACTTCCAAGGTCAGTAAAGTTTCCAGTTGAGCCAAACAACCAAAATCCACCATCACTGTATCCAATCCCTGCATCCATTCCAAAATAAGAATATCTTCCATTTTCCTCACTAGCATTAAGTCTAAATATAGTTGTTTGGTCATAAAGCTTAGTCACATTACTCTCTAATAAACCAGAACCAGTGTATCCCTTAGTGTTGTTTGATAAATTTATTTTTGTTATTTTACCCTCAAGATCATTTATATAAACAAGTGCTCCTCTCCAAGGAATATTAGGTGCAGTGTCAGGAGTAATTACAACTGGGTTAGCTGTAATTGCATTAGCGATATCACTTCCATTAGGAGTTGGCTCTATCTCAGATCCTAAAGATACACCAAGAGGTGAAGTATCTACGATAGTAATAGGTCCACCATTTATGTCTGCTCCAAATATTTTACCAGGTTTATCTTCAGTATGGCCCTCAAGATCAACTAAAAAAATTGCAGAACCACCACATTGATCATTTTTAGCATTACCACCTCCTAAGACAGCAACATATCTATCAGTTGAAACACCACCATCTTGACTGGTTGGCATTCTAATTATTCTTGGAGTAGACCAAGTTTCACCTAATCTTGTATAATCATATTCTGGATCTATACCTGAAGCACCAAGACACGCTGTTATATTAATTAAATTTGTAGGATCTTGCAGCACTCCATCAATTTGCGTCTGATTAGCATTAAAAGTTTTAATTCCTTCGAATGTTACTTTTAATAACCCTGCTCCATCATCACTACCCATTTCCGCTGATAATATTTTTATAGGAGTTGGAACATTATTTATAAGTTCTGTAGCACTCAAAATACCATCTGGTATTTTAGTTCCCTCAGCATAATCCAAACTAATATTTGGAAAATGAAATGTTGTATTTTTGTAACATGAATTAGTTCCGGCATCTTTAAAATCTGCTGAATTAACACATGCCGCTATTGCATCGATCTCTGTTGTTTCGCCATCATTACGTGTATCATCAGCATCTCTTGCTTCATTAAAATTATCAGTAGCCATCTCTCCCTCACTTGAATCAAGTAAAGATGTTGAACTTGCATTGTATTCTAGTTCATCTATTCGTCCATCCACATCGGCAATTAATACTCTAGAATTAATTCTATCATTAAAAACTGAAAACATATGAATAGGGCCTTTGCCACCAACAGGAATTGGGTAGGTAATATCTATTGCTGAAAAACCTGCACCTCCTCTTCCGTAAGGCACAAATAATATAGTACGCCAACTTTTAGAACCTTCCAAATCTCCATTCTGGCTATATCCTCGTATAAATAAATCATGAACTACTGGTGATCCATCAACACCAAAAATTGGATTGGTTCCACCGCTTGCTAACGAATTTCCATCATCATCTGTCCTTTTATCTACATCGCCATCAAGACCTGAATTTACAATTTGAGGTAATAAGGAGCCAATGAATGGAGGGATAAATCCCCACTCTTCCTTTCCTGTTGAGGCGTTGATAGCATGTAACATTCCACTATTTGAACCTGCATAAATAATACTTTGTCTGTTAGCATAAGCTGTCATGAAATTTTGATAACCGTTAATCGATCTATAATAAGCCTCTTCATTAGTATTCGAAAAAGAGATATTCGCATTTGGTGCACCAACCTCTACCAACTGAGAATGATATATATCTCCCATGACCCAATCCCTAACTTCTGTAACATCACAATCACCATCATAATCAAAATAATCGTTGCCTTTCATAAAATTAATCAAACCAGTTGTTTCATCTCCTAATACTGGATCACTACCAACATCTGAACAATGAGATGTAGCATTATGATAATCTGGAACTGTATAGCCTACTGTTTCAAATAAACTTCTAATTGTGTCTGAATTATCTACATTAAAATTATCCCAATTTCCGAGATAGGCTGCACCTGGCATAGCTGTCCAAATTTTTCTAGTATCCTCTTCATCTCCTGCTTTTGAGTCTCCTTTCATCATGGTTGCTGCACTCCAGTTACCATGCGTGTTACCTGGATCAGTGTTATGCTCAACACAATCTTCATCGCAATCAGCTGATTTAAGTTTTTTTCTTAATAAAGTTCCACGCCATTCCCCATACTGTTCATATGCAAATTGAGCTTGGTATAATGCACCACCCTCTTGAATAGTCGCTGTAATTGATGGAGCTGTAAAAGCAAGTTTATCTGCAATAATTTGTCTTATTCTAGAAGTAAGTTCCGTTTTTAATTCTTCTGGTGTTGCTGCCTCAATTGCTCTTTCACATTCATCGTCAGCAGCGCACTCTGTAGCGTTAGTTGCAGTGCTTGATCCTATTCTTGCAAGTTCATGAAACCTTTGTAAATTTGTACCAGTTATTCCCCCACCATATGCAACGTAAATAGATTTTACTCCCTTTTCTCTCAACCTGGCTATTCTATCTGCTGAGTCACCATTCTGACCAAGTACTCCTGTATGATTCATAGCGCCATCACCAATAACTATCACATAATTCAATTGACAATCAGAGTCTGGGTCTAAAATTTGTCCTCCAGCATTACCATCATTAAAATAATCTTCAGCAATTTGTGAAAAAGCGTTAGCATCTGTTCCCCAAGCTAAGCCTAAAGGATTAAGAACATCCATAATCCGACCAGCACCTCGAGGGCTTACAGCAACATTCAAACAAGAATCTGAATAACATATTGAACTTGATCCATTTGGATGATCACCTTGCCAACTTCCATAATAGGAACAACCGTCATTTCTATGACAAAATTGTCCACCTCTAGCAGCTCGTCTGCCTGGCTCTTCTCCTGCATTCCAATGACCAAAACCAAAATAAGCTCCAGTTGTAAGAGTAGTGTCATTAACAATTGCATTAATTGCTTGTTTAACTCCATCCCATCTTCTTATTCTTGGGCCTCCCATTTGTTGAAGCCAGGATGTGTCTCTGCTTGCACTAGTAAAACGATCTTCGTCGAATACATCAATAAAACCACGTCTTGTTGCAACTACAATTCTTGAATTAGTTACATTAAATCCAACAACCCCATTGAAGTTAACACTATCTGCATCTAACTCATTTGGACTTCCTATATTTTTTGAATTACTTGCAGTACCTAAACCAACACTTGTCACAACTGCACAGTTATTACCTGTCCACTGTATTTTTTGTAGTGCATGTCTAATGTGCGAACCTATATAAACAACATCACTACTTTCAGGTGATACTTCTATACCAGTAGCAAACATCATTTGAGTTTGAAGATTAGGATTATTTACAGCGTTACATCTTCTTACCTCACCTCCTAAATCGAATGCTCCACCATTACTTACAAGAGAACGCCCTACTAGATCACCATTATTTGAATCAGAAAAATACATTATTGATCCATCATTATTAACACTATGTCTAAAGTGTCTTAAGGTAATATGATTTCTATCATTAAATATTTGTTCTCTACATGTCATAGTTGTTAGATTGCACGATTTGAAAAAACCTGACCTTCTGTTCCTCGGACCTGTTGTAAAAATATATGGAGTTCCATTAATTGTTTTAATATCAAAATCATAAACATTTCCAGGATTAGCTAACGCAAATCTACACTCAGTACCATCTTCATTAAAACCAAAAACATAATTACTTGTTCTTCTTTCCAAGCTATTATAAAAAACTATATTTTCATTATTAAGCATATTGGTACTTAAACCTTCCACAAATTTAATAGTTGAGGTTCTTTTTGTACTTTGACGTTGAATGTTTCGGGTCGCATCCACATGTTGAAAGCACCCTGTAGTTGGAATACCTGTAATTCTGAAAGTTGTATCTCTTTCACCAGCAGCTGTATATCTTAATACTCCACCCAATGATCTTCTTACATTTTGTCCAACCAAAATTCTTCCCTCAGCATCATATGAAACTCCAAATGATTGCCCAATACCATCTTTACCAATCCACGACCCCATACTTGCAGAACTATCCACTAAGAATAAAATATTTGCAGCAACATCACCATCACCAGCTCCTGGTGGAATAGGTTTAGCATTCACATTGCTGCTAAAAATTAGTAAAAATAAAAATAAAAATACTTTTAACTTATTGAACATGATTTATCGAACTACCTCAATTATATCTTCACCAGTGGTAAAATCTACCATTTGTGAATTAGTAATTTCTAATACTTCAACTATCTCTCCTCTTTCTTTCATTTTGGTGTAGAACATCATTAAACTTCCTATACTTAAATCTTTAAATCCCAACCAATTATCTTTTTTAACTTCATCACCTGGGTCGCTAATATTATTCTTTACAAACTCATAAATTTCATTTTTAAATTCACTATCGGTTGAAAATAAATTTATTCCAGCAATTTTTGAATCGTACACTATCACCTCTAAATCTGCATTTTCCAAAGAAGATCCTTCACAATAATCTATTGCATAACTATAGTATTTGGCAGAATATTTTGTTCCATATATTTCAGAATTATGAGTGCTTAAAAAATCAAATGTTTGCTCAGCAGTACTTACAGGGGTTCCAATTGGCACTTGTAATATTGAACAGGCGAATGAAGAGCTTGAAAACAAGAGGAAAAACAAAATTTTTATAAAAATTTTTTTCACATACATTTATAAGAATATTAAGATGTAATTTCAATATACTTTGATGTTCATTTTAAGTATTCATGACAAAAATTAATGTGAAAGAACGATTATAGACTCTAGGGGAATTAAAATTTCAGGGTTATTCACATCACCCATCATACCACATGCATAAATTCTATATGCAGTGCCCTGCCTTTGAGTATTTCCTGATGTTTTTTTTAAACTTCCTCCAGGTCCTTTATAAGTAGAGGTGCCCGAATTGACTGAAAAAAACTCATATCTATATTTTTGGATTTTTTCTCTTTCATCTTCAATTGCTTCGTCTGTATCAATAGCAGCTACTAAAGGAAAAGTTGCATCATTGAAAATAGGTTCTATTAAATCAAAAAAACTTTGATCCTCTATTTGTTCAATCACTCTAAAAGCTCCATCTCGACTTAAGTTTCTAAAACTTCTAAAACATGCTGTCTGATTAGGAGCTGGATCATCTGCGGCTGCGTTAACTGGAATAAATCTAGAGCTCCGATTTCTGTTACCACTATCTAAAGCTACTGGACCCATCATCTTATCGACTAAACTTTTCTCAGCTTGCATTAAAGCTGTTTCAGCAACAAAAAATGCTTGTTGGTACTCGTCACTACTGTTGTTGCCTTGATGGTCTGAAGATGCAACGACAATCAAAGCACCTCCCATTAAAGACATCGCCAATAACAAAACTAAAGATAAAACTAAAGCAAAACCTTTTTGGTTTTTTTTTATCATCTAAATGACTCTCCTCCAATATTTCTTGTATGAACTGATACGATTACCGAGTCTCTTAAAAATCTATCCTCTTTTTCAAAGTCTCTACCTGATAAACCAATCGTTTTTCTTGTTTCAGCTTTTCTAAAAAAGTCTTCTTTTGATCTAAAGATAAGTTTTATATCCACTCCACGGATATCAAATAATCTATCTCTTATTCCAGAAAATTCTGGTGCCGGAAACTGACCTGCAGTATTTCTAATTATTCTTCCATTTTCGTCAAAAGGTATAAATTCCATATCTTCGATATGATCTCTAACCAAAACTCCAGGGGTACACCCTTCACAAACTCTTCTATCATCTACGACCCTTGGTGTATCTTCCCATTTACCTCTTAATGCAACAAGTCTATCATCCTCAGATATTTCACCATCAAAAGTAATACCAAAGTCACAACCTGTTCTTTCTTTAATATAACTTTCTATACGCTTCCAAACAGCAAAACTTCCTGAATTATTTGGCTTTGCGTAATATGTAATTCGATACCTTTTAAAAGGTTGAAATACATCATTTTGATTAAAATCTTCGTAGACAATTTGAATTTGATCACAGCATATATCTGACTGTGAACTTGTAGTCGCGTCTCTTCCTAGAGTATTTTTTCTTATAACTACTGGGTTATGACTCTCAGTGCTGTCATCAAATCCATTTTCAAAATATAAATAACTTAGTTTTGGTAAAATTACTCCACCCTGTGCAGCACAATCACCAATGTTTGTGGCTTCTAAAAAATCTGAAATTTGTTGCTGTCCTGCATAGTATTTAAAACCTGACATACGGATATCTCTCATCAACATTGAAACCAAATCTCTACTTGATCGACTGATCTTAGCTTTCTCAGTCACTTTAGAGTAAGATTGATTGACAACATTATATGAGGTGTACATCGCTGCCATCATAATAGTAGTAATTACAATTCCGATTAAAATCTCAACCAATGTAAGTCCAATTATATTTTTTGAATATTTTTTGGTCATGGTTTTAATACATAATCTGTTTGAAAATATAAATATTTTCTTTTTTTGCCGTCATTTAAATTCATTTGAACTCTACCAATGTACATTAAATCATCCAGTACATAGGGAGTTGCTGATCCACCTATTTGCCTCGTGTTTGAATTTACTAAGATATCTGGTTCTGCACTCCACTGGCTCCCAATCTTAAATACTCTAAAATTTCTTCTTTCATTGTTACCCTTACAATTAAGATAAGTTTTATCGTTTAATAAAGCTTGCCATTTTCTTTGTTTCATCAAAGGACCATCAACTTCGTCACTACCATAAATATTACCCTTATTTGAATTAGAAGCATTTGCAGATGATGGGTTTTCACAAAACGTAGAATTAAACTCATTTTCAAAAAGATAATCAGAAAAATTTTTAGCAGCCCCTGTACTTATTTCTTTATGACCTATTACATCTTCTGCTATCATGTTAGTTAAATAATTAGCTTTAGTCCTTTCTCCAGAGGTGTAAATAGATTGAACTGAATAATTAGTCATTTGAAGTATTGCAACAAAACCTATGCCAACTATTGCTGTTGATACTAAAGCTTCTAGAAGTGACAATCCTGAAATTGTTTTATCTTTAATTATTTTCATTTAACTTCTCCAACTTCCACCAATCCACATTTTAACTTTTTTTCCAGTGTCTGGATCTGTTGTAATTGTATAATTATTATTAAAAAGTTTTATTGAAAAGTTACCAAATCTTCCCCATCGTATTGCTCGTAAATACTCTGCTTCAGCTGTTGGTAATGGTAAAACAGCAGATTCTTCCTCAGAAGACTCCTCAGGCTCACCTCCTTCTTCAAAAGCTTTTAATTCATCACCGTCATCCCCTGGTCCAGAAGCTCCAAAACTTATAGGACATCTATTTTGTGACGAAGTTCTCCGGCATACGAAAAAAAACTCATAAGGAACACTTGTACTTTCTGCCAATTCGTCAGACCCCTCATAAAATTTTCCATTTCTTGAAAAACAAATTGCTCCAGTTCCCTCAAAATTTGTTGTCACATCACTTAGAGTAATTGAGTAAACAGAATTCTTAAGCTCTGAACTAGCAGTAGCTAAATCAGTATCCCAATAATTTGTATCTGTAACATTACATCTACTTTCACCAGTCATGTCAGTGTTCCAAGGGTCTGTGCCATCATTAATTTTAGTTGAAAGTGTCTGCATCGTCATACCTTTAGATGATACAATTAAATTATCATCATCATTGCTAAAAAGTACTTGGACATACCCGAAAGTTCCTTTTTCTGTTTGAATTGCAATATTTTTCATTAAGGCATGTATTTTTACTGCAGCTTGACGAACTTCTCTTTCTTTATACCATGATGAAAAATTTGGATAAGCAACAGCTGAAAGGATACCCACTATGGATAAAACAACTATAAGCTCGAGTAGACTTAATCCTTTATTATTCTTTTCCTGCACTAGCATCAATTTTTCCAGCTTTTACTAAATCTTCCAACGATTTTGTCATTGTAATCATCCCATCTTTGACAGCTGTTTGCATGATGCTTGGGATCTGATGAATCTTAGCTTCTCTAATTAAGTTTTGAATTGGAGGTGTACACTTCATCACTTCAAAAGCACCACAACGGCCTTGACCATCTTTAGTTTTAAGAAGTCTTTGAGTTACTACCATTTTTAAAGATGTTGAAATTTGCGCTCTAATTTGTGCTTGTTGTTCTGGTGGGAACACATCAATTATTCTGTTTATCGTATTAGGTGCACCACTTGTATGTAGTGTTCCAAAAACTAAGTGTCCTGTTTCTGCAGCTGTTAATGCAAGTGAAACTGTTTCTAAATCTCTCATCTCTCCAACTAAAATAACATCTGGATCTTCTCGTAGAGCAGCTTTCAGTGCACTTGAAAATGTTTGAGTTTGTTTTCCAACTTCTCGGTGAGATACAATACTTTTTGAGTCTTTATGAATAAACTCGACTGGATCTTCAACTGTTATAATATTTGCAGTTCTGGTTTTATTAATCTCATTTACAATAGCTGCAAGGGTTGTTGATTTTCCAGATCCTGTTGGTCCTGTAACCAAAACAAGACCTTTGTGCATATCTACTATATCGTAAAGCACTTGTGGAAGATCGAATTGTGCCATTTCAGGAATAACACTTTCAACTCTTCTTAATACTGCTGCTGGTCCATTAATAGTTTTATAAAAGTTAGCTCTAAATCTTAAACCACTTAAAGTAACTGATGAGTCTAATTCATGGGTATCATTAAATCTTTTTGATTCTATCTCATTACAATTAGTGGATATCAAATCTTGAAGGTCTTGAGCTTTAACCATGACATCCATTACTTTAATAATTTCACCTGTTTGTCTATAAGCTAATGGTGAACCACTTCTGATATGAAAGTCTGAGATTTTTTTATTATTTTTTGCTAATTCTTCTAATTTTTCAAACATATGAATTTTATATATTATTATTTAATTAGATAATATCATACTTTTTAATTTAGATCCTAGTCAGCAAAATGCCCAATATGGTTTAAAACAGTGATTTTAAAGGCCCATTTTGAAATTTAAATTTAGTGCATTAGTCGTCAAATAATTTAAATAACCACTATGAGTTTTCTTAAAAAAATACTTATTATTTTTATTTTTCTATTACCGGTATCAAATTCATTTGGAGCTATGGTAACTAGTGTACAAAACGAAACATTTGAAGATTTAGGGCGTGAGATAAATGGTATTCATTTTAATAAAGATGGAACAAAAGTATTCACAAGTTATAGCTTTCCACTTGCAGCCACTCCCCTTGATCATCATTTTATTCATGAATATAATCTCTCTACTCCTTACGATATTTCTACAAGAACCTATGCGGGTAACGACGAAAGATGTAAAACTGGAAGTGGAAGCGATGGTACAGAAACACAATTTATCCATGATCTAGAATTTAGTAGTGATGGTATGAAACTATTCACAACAACAAGAGGTAATGATGGTGATGTAGTGTACAGGTTTGATTTAACTTCACCTTATGATATTTCCACTTGCACATATATTTCAGAGACCATAGACCTTGACTCTGATAACACTTTGCAAAATGGTAGTAATGCTGGAACTAGAAGTAGTACTGATGATAATCGTCTTCAGGGTATGGAAATTAATGAAAATGGAACAAAATTATTTTTAGTTTATCATGGCGTAGGTTCAGAAAAACCGAGATTGTTAGAGTACCAACTTTCAACACC
>ERZ802819.2402-NODE-2402-length-10479-cov-13.6687_pt1 | contig 10479 bp, 12 predicted proteins | sample MGYA00345647_ERZ802819 | MGnify/ENA primary metagenome ERZ802819 (study PRJEB30503, sample SAMEA104212355) | marine metagenome | biome: Westerlies Biome; feature: [SRF] surface water layer (ENVO:00010504) within the epipelagic zone...; material: water... | reverse complement strand
TTCCAGCTCTAATCTCAAGAAAGACATTACTCTTATCATTAGGGTCTTCTGGTAATAAGGATATTTCTAAATTCTTTTCAAGTATTGAAATTTCTTCTTTTGTTGTTTTTATTTCTTCGTCAGCTAGTTTTTTTAACTCACCTGTTTCATTTTTAGCAATCTCCTCAGATTCTTTCAAGGCTCCTTCATTGATTAAATATTTTTTGTAGTCTTTGACAATTATTTCTAATCTTGCGTATTCAACAGATAAATTTTTATATTTATCCATGTCATTAATTACATCTTTATCAGATAGAAGGCTTTCAATTTCATAATGTTTATTAGAAATTTCTTCAAGTTTTTTTCTTAAGGAGTTTTTCATTTTTTCTTGTTTATAAAGAAAATATCACATACTAAATTTATTAATTTTCTATTATTCGTTTGGCCTGCTTTATTAAGCGCAAGAGTTGGTTTGTGTGAAAGTTTTGATGTTAAATTCACGCTTAATTGATCAATTACATCTATTGGATCTTTTCCTAATTTTAGCTGATTAAGTGATTTTTCTAAGCAATCTTTTCTAATATCTTCGCAATCCTCTCTATAAAGTTTGATAATTGAGAATGCAGATTGAGATTTCCTCCATTTCATATACTCTTCAACTTTGGTATTTATAATGTGTTGAGCATCAATAGCAGCTTCTTTTCTAGTTTTATAGTTCTTTTTAATTAAATCTTGCATGTTATCAAGTGTATAAAGAAATATATCTGGAAGATCTTTTACCTCTGATTCTATGTTTCTTGGTACACCCAAATCAACCATATATATTGGTTTATGTTTCCTATGCTTTAGTGATGTTTCAATAGCACCTTTACCTATTAAAGGAATGTTCCCAGAAACAGCACTTATAATAATATCAGAATACTTAAGTTGCTCTGGAATTTCTTTTAATGATAATGCTTTACCTGAAACTTCTTTAGCGATCATCTCTGCATTTTCTAAGGTCCTATTAGCTATAAATATATTCTTTATATTTTTTTTTCGTAAATTTTTAGCAGCTATATATATGGTTTCTCCAGCACCAACTAACAAAGCATTTTTTTCAGATAGATCGTCATAAAATTGATCTGTTAATGAAACAGCAACATTTGCTATAGAAAGCGAGTTAGCTCCAATCTTAGTATCTGTCCGCACCTCTTTTGCTGTTGAAAAAGCATATTGAAATAGCCTGTCTAAATTTTTACCAATAGTCCCGGCATTATTTGCTTCATTAAACGCATTTTTAAACTGACCAAGTATTTGCGGCTCTCCAATTACCATCGAGTCTAAACCAGATGCTACATTTAATGCATGCCTTACTACTGAGCTATCAGAGAAGCTGTAAATATTGTCTTCGAAATCTTCTATAGATAAACCTTTTTGCTTTAAAAGCCACTTAGAAATATTATTTACGTACTGCATGTCATCCATTTCGCAATACAGTTCAGTTCTATTACAAGTTGAAAGTAGAAATACTTCATCAATTACAGGCATACTGTAAAGTTTCTTGAGTATTTGATGTGACTCATCTTTATCAACAGAGAGTTTTTCTCTAATATCTAGAGCTGCTGTTTTATGATTCATCCCAATAGTTACTAAACCCATTTATTCACCAATAATTTTTCATTTTTGTAGATTGATTATCTATCAAAGTATATTATAACTAATTATGCGAACATATTTAAGGCTATATAGTAGCAATATTAATAAAATAGGGTTGTTTTTTAAACAATTCATCATTATAAATATTTTATTTATAACTTCTGCCTATCCATTAAGTAATACTCCTGAACAAAAATTAAAAAATTTAAGTGTTAGTAATTCTCAAATAGACAGTATTATTATGCAAAAAGCATTTGAGGCAGAGCTTTTGGTTAAAAATCTTGATTATAAAAGAGCAGCTAAAATATATAGTGAGATAAGTAAAAAATCAGAAGATCCTGAAATTTCAAAACGCGCAACTCAAATCGCAGGGTACTCTAATAATTATGAAATGATGCTAGAAAGCTCAGAAAGATGGTTAGAGTTATCAGAGGACAAGATAACAGTAAGGCATGTAAGAATATCAATATTACTAGCACTTAATAAAATAGATTTAGCAACAAAAGAAACATTACTGGCAATAAAGATTTCTAAAGACAAAGATAAATTTGCTCTAGCATATGACACTATCAAGGTCTTTGAAGACCATGTAATAAAGAAAATATTTGATGAGGTGTATAAGCAATACAAGGATCAATACCTTGCTAATTTCTATTACGTTCAAGTTTTATTAGATAATCATGAATATGAAGAAGCTATAAAATTAGTTAATTCTGTCAAAAAATTTACAGAGTTTAGTAAAAAAGAAAGTAGATGGGGAATATTTTTAGCAAGTGCATATTATGAAATTGGAAGAGAAAATTTAGCAATAGAAACATTAAAAGATTATCTAGAATATTCACCAAAAGATTTGTATCTAAATGAGTATTATGTAGGAATTTTAACTCTTCAAGAAAAATATCAATTAGCTATTGAGCATTATAGATTTATGTCTGCGAATAAGTTAATCAGTTTTGGAAATATTGACACAGCAAAAAAAATGGCATTATTAAATATAGAAGCCAAAAAATTTATTGACGCAGAAACTTTTATTAATGCTATTAAAGAAAAAGACATAAATAGCTATAATTATTTAAGTGGTGTAATGAATGCTAAAAATAATAATAAAAATTCCGCTATAGAATTTTTTAAGAAAATATCAAAAGATGACATTAATTATATAAGATCAATAAATGAAGTCGCTAAAATAAAAATAAATAGTAAAGATTTTTCAGGGTTAAAGGAATTTTTTAAAAATCAGTATCAAGGATTACACAATAAACCAAATTTAAAATCAAGACTAATTTTGGTTGAAGTAGAAACTTTTTTTAATGCAGATCAATTTAATTATGCGATGGAAAGAGTTAATTATGGGTTAGAGAAATATAAAGATAATGGCCCATTTCTATACACTAGAGCTCTTATTGCAGAACAAATTAATCGTTTAGATATTTTAGAAAAAGATTTAAAAAAGTTGATAAAACTTGAACCTAAAAATGCCCAAGCATTAAATGCCTTAGGATACACTTGGGCTAATAACAATATGCGCTTAAAAGAAGCAAATAAATATATAGACGATGCTCTGGCAATAAATCCTAATGATGCTGCAATTTTAGATAGTAAAGGATGGGTTTTATATAGAATGGGAAATTATAAAAAAGCTGAAAAGTATTTATTACGAGCTATTAAAATTAATAGCGATACTGAGATAGTTAGTCATGTTATTCAGTTATATGTAAAGCAGAAAAAAATTAAAGAAGCAAATAAATTGTATAAAAAACATATAAAGCTGAATCCCAATGATAAAAAGTTAATTGAACTCAAGAAAATTCTAAATGAGATATAATTTATTAATACTTTATATATTTTTAATTCCCACCGGTTGCTCAACTGTAAATATTTTTACAAAAGAAAATAATATAGATATCCCGGAAAAAAAATATTTTAAAGAAAAAATTATTTATGAAAAATTTATAGCGAAAGGTGTAGTTAAATTTAATGTTAAAAATGAAAAAGTATCTTCTCGATTTAAGTTTATTAAAAATAAAAATATTGAAGAAATAATTTTTCTAGATATTTTTAATAATGCCATCGTTACTTTTGAAATCAAAAAAGATAGTATCAAAATTAAAGAATCTAATGATGATATAAACTCTGATGCCTTAACAAAAATAATGAACCGAGAAATTTTTAAAAAAATCATAACTAATTTTTCTAATATAATAACGGGGGAAATTGAAAAGCCAATATTTGTAAAAAAATATAGTAATGGACTAAAGAAGATTATAAAAAATGATATTTATGAAGTTAAATACAAGAGATATAATAAAGAGTTACTACCAACTATAATGGAAATAGATTTTTTTAATATTACTTTTAACTTAAAAATTATAGATTGGGTTTTGATAAAATGATAATCAGAAAATCTCCAGCTAAGATCAATTTATTTTTAAATATCATAGAAAAAAGAGATGATGGCTACCACAATATTGAAACTTATTTCCAGTTTATTAACCTATATGACGAGATACATATAAATTCTATTTCTGGCAATGTAATAGAGTTTAGTTCAAATAATAAAAGCTTATCTGCTTCAGGCAACTTATGTGTTAAAGCCGCTGAAATATTAAAAGATTATATAAAACCAAAAAATAGTTTAAATGCTTCAATCAAACTTATAAAAAATATTCCTATAGGGGCTGGCCTTGGTGGTGGAAGTTCTAATGCAGCAACAATTTTATTAGGTTTAAATGATCTATGGCAATGCAATCTTAAAAAATCTGAATTAATTAGTTTAGGAAAGGAATTAGGCTCGGATGTCCCAGTTTTTATTAATGGGTTTTCTGCATTTGGCTTTGATACCGGTATATCTTTAGTGCAACATAGCATTGAAAAGAAATTTTTTCTTGTTATTTATCCAAGGATTCATGTTTCTTCAAAAATTATGTATTCCAAATATAAAATAAAAGATTGTATTAAGCATATAAATTTAGATAATATGCATCACAATATCGGATATAATAGTTTTGAAGAATTATTATGCTTTGAACATCCTGAGATTAAGGAACTTTTAAACTTATTAAGAAAAAATGGTAACGGTTCGATCTCAGGTTCAGGAAGTTGCTTATTTTCTATATTTGATAATGAAGAAAGCGCAAGAAATATGAGTAAATTTATACCAAATAAATATCAAACCTATATTGTGCATAGTTTAAATAGAATATAATTTCTATATAATGACAAATATTGGGCCGTAGCCAAGCGGTTAAGGCATCGGGTTTTGATCCCGACATGCGTAGGTTCGATCCCTACCGGCCCAGCCATTATATTTAATTTTTACTTCTTTTTTAATCATTTTGTATTATCATTACAACCATAAATGATATTAATTTCTTAAGGCGAATCATGTCCGATTACGAAACTTTAAAAGTCTTTTCGGGAAACTCAAACAAAGAGCTTTCTGCCAAAATTGTTAAAAAAATTGGAATTCCAATTGGTAAAGCATTGGTAGGAAGATTTAGTGATGGCGAGGTTCAAGTTGAACTTCATGAGGACGTTAGGGGTAAAGATGTTTTTGTTATTCAATCAACTTGTAATCCTACTGATGAAAATCTTATGGAGTTATTAATATTAGTTGACGCTTTAAAAAGATCATCTGCAGCTAGAGTAACAACAGTGATTCCTTATTTTGGTTATTCTAGACAAGATCGACGAGTGCGTTCAATGAGAGTACCAATATCAGCCAAAGTTGTAGCAAATTTAATTAGCACAGTTGGAACTGATAGACTTTTAACTGTTGATTTGCATTCTGATCAAGAACAAGGTTTTTTTGACATACCTGTCGACAATATTTATGGATCTCCAATTTTAATATCTGATATGTGGAAAAAAAAATATCCAAACATTGTTGTGGTATCGCCAGATACGGGTGGTGTGGTTAGGGCAAGAGCTGTGGCAAAACAACTTGGCATTGATGATCTTGCTATAGTAGATAAGAGAAGAGAAAAAGCCAATGAGTCGGAGGTAATGAATATTATTGGTGATGTAAAATCGAAAACATGTTTAATTGTGGACGATATGGTAGATACAGCTGGAACACTTTGTAAGGCCTCAATAGCTTTAAAAGAACAAGGGGCTACTGCCGTTATGGCATATGCAACGCATCCGGTACTCTCTGGAACAGCAATTAAAAATATTAATGAGTCAGAATTAGATGAATTAGTGGTTACAGACACCATACACTTATCTAGCGAATCTCAAAAATGTAAAAAAATCAGACAACTGTCTGTTTCTAACCTCCTGGCTGAGTCAATAATTAGGGTTCATACCGAAGAATCTCTAAGTTCATTATTTACAGAGTAAAAAAACTTGTTCTTATAGTTAATTTAATTGATAATACGGCCTCATAAATAATTTTGAAAATAACATGGAATTTATAGTAAACGCAGAAAAAAGAGATAAAAAAGGAACATCTTATTCTAGGAATATTAGAAGAGAAGGCCTCGTGCCAGGCATAATATATGGTGCTGGTGAAGCAGAAGAAGCTATTTCACTTAATAAATATGAGATTGCTAAAAATCTTGAGACTGATGCGTTTTATAGTCAAGTTCTCGATATTTCCTTAGATGGCAAAAAACAACAAGTAATTTTAAGGGACATTCAAAGACATCCTGCGAAAAGAGAAATCTTACACATGGATTTTCAAAGAATCAAAGCAGACCAAAAAATTAACGTAACAGTCCCAATTAATTTCATTAACGAAGATGTTGCTCCTGGTGTAAAAATTGATGGCGGAGTAATTAGTCATTTAATTAGTGAATTAGAAATTGTATGTTTGCCAGCCAACATTCCAGAAAATATAACTGTAGATTTGATAGACCTTCCAATGGATAAACCTATTCATCTGAGTGAATTAATACTTCCCGAAGGGGTAGAAATTACTTTGCTACAGCATGGCGCAGAAGATTCTGATATGGCTGTTGTTGTAATTCATAAAGCAAGGGCAGAAGAAGTTGAAGAAGATCTTACAGAAGCTCCTGAAGCATCTGAAGTTGCATCTGATCAGAAGAATGATGAGAGCAATGAAAAAGATAAAGAAAAAGAACCTGAAGAGTAAAAATTTATTCAAAGCCCTATGTCTAATAATGATAAAGGAAGTTCACCAAAAATAAAATTAATCGTAGGTTTAGGCAATCCAGAAAAAAATCTTCTTAAAACTCGTCATAATGTTGGCTATTGGTATCTTGATAAATTTTTAGAGAAATATAATGTAACATTATCTGAGGATAAAAAACTCAGCAGTTTTTTTTGTAAAATAGATCACAATGAGAATCAAATTTTTTTAGTAAAGCCTACTTTTTTCATAAATGATAGCGGTAAATCTATTTCGAGTTTCCTTAAATATTATAAAATTACACCAGAAAGTATGCTGGTGATACATGACGACATAGATTTAGAGGTTGGTGAAGTAAAGTTGAAATTTGGCGGTGGCCATGGCGGCCATAATGGATTGAGAGACATCATTAATCATATGGGTAAAGATTATTGGCGACTAAGAGTAGGTGTTGGACATCCTGGAAGGAAAGAATTAGTTCATAACCATGTTCTAAGTAATCCATCGAAAGACGAAGAACTTGAAATCAATATCTCTATTAACGAATCATTTGAGAATATAAATATTTTACTTGATGGCGAATATGAGAAGTATACAAAAATTTTGCACACGAGGTAAAATATGGGATTTAAATGTGGAATAGTTGGTTTGCCAAATGTTGGTAAATCTACTCTATTTAATGCTCTAACAAAAAATAAAGTTGCTGCCGAAAATTATCCATTCTGTACGATTGATCCGAATGTTGGGATCGTAGAAGTTAATGACAAAAGATTAAAGCAACTTTCTGATATTGATGAACCAAAAAAGGTTATTCCAGCAGTCATAGAATTTGTAGACATAGCGGGTTTAGTTGCTGGGGCGTCTGAAGGCGAGGGCCTTGGTAATAAATTCTTGGCAAATATTAGAGAGACAGATGCAATTGCACATGTAATTAGATGTTTTGAAAATGATGATATTACTCACGTGTCAGGGAAAATAGATCCAATCTCGGATATTCAAACAATTAATACCGAGTTATTATTATCTGATTTGGCTATAGTAGAAAAAAGTTTAGTCCGTTTAAAAAAGCTTTCTAAAACAGGTAATAAAGAAATAATGCCAGAGTTAAAAGTCATGGAAGAAATTGAGCAAGAATTAAATAATGGTAATTTCTTACAAAATATATATAGAGATAACAAAGAACTTCTTAAGCAATATAATTTTCTAACGGCAAAACCATTTTTTCTTATTTTAAATGTCTCAGATGACGAAATAAATGGTAACCAATTCACAAAAGATGTTGAGAAATATTGCGAAGAAAAAAATATCTCTAATATAATAATTTCAGCGAATATAGAATACGATTTATCTATGATGAGTGACGAAGAAAAAAAAGAATATTTTGAATTATATAATCTTGAAGAATCTGGAATAGATAGAGTAGCAAAACATGGTTATGATATTTTAAATCTTGGTACATTTTTTACATCTGGGCCAACAGAAACCAGAGCATGGACTATAAAAAAAAATGCATTGGCTCCTGAAGCAGCTGGGAAGATTCATACTGATTTTCAAAAAGGGTTTATTAGAGCTGAGGTTATTGCATTTGATGATTATGTGGAACTTAAGGGATCAGTGAATGCTAAAAATGAAGGTAAAATGCGCTTAGAGGGAAAAGAATATCAAGTTGCTGAAGGAGATATTGTTGTATTTAGGTACAACGTTTAAGTATAATATCACATCAAATTGGCTATGTAGCTCAGATGGTTAGAGCACAGCACTCATAACGCTGGGGTCGGTGGTTCAATTCCACCCATAGCCACCATAAATTTATAGTCAGTAACTGCAGAAACTATAAATTTAAATTAAAGAAAATCAGCCGCAAAAAATGTAAAGAAGACACCTATTAAATAAATTAATGTAGAAAATATAATACTATATAAACTAATTTTTCTTAATTTCGTACAAGCTTTGGCCTGTATCGGGTCAATTGGACACGGAGCATTTCGATTAAGCCATAATATTAAAATAGAAAGAGCCAGCATAATTCCTGCTATTATAAATATATAGTTTTTGTAATTAGAAATATTTGTTATCCAAGGTGACATAGAAATTAAGCCAGCTAAAACTGCACCCATTCCAAGCGTCACAAGTAACGCAGGAAGAGCGCAGCAAAGAAGTGTTCCAATACTTGTAAACAAGCTTAGTATTGAAAATAAAGCCTGTTTATTAGCATTATTGAACACGATGAATACCTTCAACGCTATATCCAGATTGTGTTATTAATTCTGTTATTTTAATGTCATCCATAATCGCATCACTTTTAATGTGTATTGTGACCATGCCCATTTTTAGATCTACATCTATATCGTGCACGGCTTTTTCTTTTTTAAATAATTTTGCTATAGACTGTGCGCAAAAGTCACAAACTAATCCATTAACTGACACATGGACTTCTTTAAAATCATTTTTTTCATTTGCATTAATATTTAAGCTAAAACAAAATAACACTACGGTTATAAATAAATAAATCTTTTTCATAATTTTCTCCTTCATAAATATTTTAATAACGTTTTACATAATTAAATAAGAATTTACCTCTATCATTTAATCCTAACTCAAATAAATGAACATTCTTAAATAGGCGTACTAATGGAGTTACAGTTAAGTTATCTTCTTTTTCAGGCTTATTTTCTACTTTTATCATTAACCAAGTATGCAAGTCTCCATAACTCCCTTCATAAGGAGCTACACCAAAAGTCGCAGATTGTGAAAAAGAATTGTAGATTTTTTCAGCTTCAAAATAACGATTTTCATACTTAACAAAGTAACTTCGATTTTCCCAATCAAATGATATTCCTGTAAATCCTGCAGCTTGTGATTTTCCATCAAATTTATTTTTATCAGTATAGGCAATTCCAAATCCAGACTTAAGATATAAATTTGCCTGACTCTTTTTTTTGTTCCAACGTTTAAGAAGATTATTTACTTGAATGGAATTAAAAAATAATTCTTCGTCATGAAAATATTCAATATTTAATCCTATAGACATTTTATGTGTTGGCGAAAAATGTACATGCATTTTATTTCTGTTGTCATCGTTCATGAACATAGTGGTCCAACCTCCAGCATAAGATATTGGACGTGCGTGAGATACCGAATTAAACAGAGTAATAAAAATTATAATATAAAATATAAATCGCATAACTTTTCCTAAAAATTAAAAAATATACAAGCTATCACCTTTAATGGTGATTAATTTTTAAGAAAATAATTTGGGTGGCGGTCCGTCAGGTCTTATAGAAAATGAATAAAATTGTTTAGATAGTTCAATTTTGTTTTGAAGAATAATTGTAGCCGGTGTACTTAAATACGTTGACTTATAGTCCGTGAATTTATTCAATATTGAGCAATGACTGCACTCAAAGCATTCGTTCTTGTTCGCAGAGTCTTCAATATGGTTAGTGTTATTGGTTTCTAAATTTTCGTGGCAAATATGTTCTATATTGGTTTTTTTGATTTCATAGCAAATTTCATCTAACGCAAAAGCTAAATTTGCATTAAATGTAAAAATTATTATCAAAAGATATTTTAAACTTTTTTTTAGAGACATTTTTCAAATATACAAAATTTCTTTATGAAATTCAACTTTATTATTGATTATAACTTTTCATCTAAAAAACGGTTAAAGTAATTTTTCATAATTTTCCACGACATATGCATTGCATCCCTATCATATTTAAGACCATTTGATTCGTCATTGGCATCTGGATTAGTAAAAGCATGCGCAA
>ERZ802819.2401-NODE-2401-length-10481-cov-6.92595_pt1 | contig 10481 bp, 10 predicted proteins | sample MGYA00345647_ERZ802819 | MGnify/ENA primary metagenome ERZ802819 (study PRJEB30503, sample SAMEA104212355) | marine metagenome | biome: Westerlies Biome; feature: [SRF] surface water layer (ENVO:00010504) within the epipelagic zone...; material: water... | reverse complement strand
AATCATTGACTCTCTATCAATAATGTTTGTATTACCAACGATCATCTCAGTATTAGGGATACTTTCATTTTACGGTGATATTATTAATATTTATGGCTTACATGGAATTTTAATTGCTCATGCTATACTAAATATTCCTCTTGTAACTCGTATCTTGATTCAAAGTTTAGATGATATAAGCACAAATGAAAAAAGTCTGGAAAAGCAAATGGGGCTAAGTCACCTAGGATTTTTTTTTGCTAGTGAATGGCCAATAATAAAAAAAAATATTCCAAGTTTATTTGTCCTAGTTTCCTTTATCTGTTTTGTAAGCTTCACACCTATTTTAATTTTAGGTGGTGGACCAAAATATTCAACTATTGAAGTCACCATATATCAATCAGTTATATTTTTAAATGATTATAACCAAGCAGTTATTCTTCTAATAATTCAAATTCTGATTTGCAGCTCGATATTTATATTTTTCTTTAAAAGTTTTAAAAGTAATAATTTTACATTGGATGATAAACGTAGAAATATAAATAATATTTCATATTCTTATAAATACCTATTTGATTACATATTAATATTTATATTAATAATATTTATTTTTTCACCAGTGTTTTATATAATTATAAAAGGAATAAATGATAAGCTTGTCTTGGTGATACAGAGCAATTTCTTTTTTTCATCACTGATTACAACACTCAAGATTTCTTCTTTCTCTGGTTTATTAGCTTTACTTCTTACCTACGGAAACTTAGAGTTTGTTCATAGGAGTAGAAATAAAAAAGAACTTTGGTTTTATGTATTAATAATCTTTTCTCCTGCTATTATTGCTGTTGGCTATTATATTTTTATAAATGAATTTTTGCTTTTAAATGTTCCAAGTATAATTATTGTAATTGTTATAAATACAATTTTCATTTTACCATTTAGCTATAATTACTTATCACCATCATATTTTAGAGTATCTCAGGAACATTCAAATTTATCAGAAAGTATAAATCTTTATGGATTTAAGAAATTTATGATAGTGGATTTAAATCGACTGAAACACCCATTAATTAATACTTTTTGTATTGCCTCTATCTTATCATCAAGTGATTTGGTGATTATTTCCTTTTTTGGAACTAATGACTTGTCAACTTTAACTCAAACCATATATAGATTGTTGGGAAGTTATAGAATCGAAGAAGCAAGAGCTCTTAGCTTACTTTTTTTAGCTTATTGTTTATTATATTTTATACTTCCAAAGTATATATTAGGTAGGACTTATAAAGATGCACCATTCGATTGATTTAACGTTCACATTCGCAGGAATACTGTCGCTTGTAATATTTACTTCTTCATATCTTCTAGTTATGGCAGAAGAGTTTACTCACTTAAGAAAGAGCAAGCCTGTCATATTGGCTTCAGGATTAATTTGGGCAATTATCGCTATTGCTTATAGTGGATCTCCACATGCAGAGGTCGTTGAGGAAACTTTTAGGCATGGACTGCTCGAGTATGCTGAGCTTGCTTTCTTCTTGCTCGTAGCCATGACTTATATTGCTGCGTTAGAAGAACGTAATGTCTTTAACGCTCTAAAAGTTTGGTTGATCAAAAAGAATTTTAATTATCGTCAATTATTCTGGATTACCGGCATCATTGCTTTTTTCATGTCTCCACTTGCTGATAATCTTACAACTGCACTTGTATTATGTGCTGTTGTAATGGCAGTTGGAGCTTCAAGTCCAAAATTCATATCAATGGCATGTATCAATATTGTTGTAGCTGCGAATGCAGGTGGAGCTTTTAGTCCATTTGGAGATATTACAACTCTTATGGTATGGCAAGCTGGAAAAGTTGACTTCTTTACATTCTTTCAACTAGTTGTGCCTTCTGTAGTAAACTATATCATTCCTGCAGTAATCATGAGTTTCTTTGTTGGAAATGATCAGCCATCCCTTAAAGTTGAGGAAGTAGAAATTAAATTTGGTGGCAAAATTATGATATTACTTGGTGTATTGACAATTATTACCGCGGTATCTTTTCATAATTTCTTTCATTTACCTCCCGTTTTAGGAATGATGACTGGATTATCTTATTTATTATTCTTTGGTTATTATATCAAACAATTCGATACATCATCTTCTGAGAGCTACGATGTCTTGAAGAATGTTGCTCATATTGAATGGGACACTCTACTATTCTTCTTTGGCGTTATTATTGCTGTCAGTGGTTTAGGTATGATTGGTTACTTAGAAATGGCTTCAGAATTTATGTATACTGATTTAGGAGCTACTAATGCAAATATATTAGTAGGAATTCTATCTGCAATTGTTGATAATATCCCAGTAATGTTTGCTGTGTTAAGCATGGATCCTGCGATGCCAATTAGTCAGTGGCTATTGGCGACTTTAACAGCAGGTGTTGGTGGCAGCATGTTGTCAATTGGATCTGCGGCAGGTGTTGCTCTGATGGGTCAAGCTAAAGGATTTTATACATTCTTTGGTCACCTAAAATGGGCTCCAGTAATTGCAATTGGGTATTTTGCGAGTATATATGTTCATATACTTATGAATTTTTAGATATTTAAAGTGAAAAAATTAATAAATTACTTCTGTATCTTTATTTTATTATCAATTAACTATGCTGCATCTATGAACGCTTATGACTATACATTTAAATCAATCAATGAAGTCGATGATATAAATTTATCAGATTTTAAAGGTAAAATAATTATGGTAGTTAATACTGCAAGTTTATGCGGTTTCACTTATCAATATGATGGCTTACAAGCATTGCATGATAAATATAGTGACGATGGCTTGGTTTTAATTGGTGTACCTTCAAATGATTTTGGGAACCAAGAAAGTGGTGATAATAAAGAAATCAAAGAATTTTGTGACTCCTCTTTTGGAATAACATTCCCATTAACACAAAAATATGTCGTTAAAGGTAAAGATGCTCATCCATTTTTTCAATGGACAAAAAAAGAGTTAGGTTTCATTTCTGGAGTACCAAGATGGAATTTTCACAAAATAATAATAGATAGAAGCGGTAATCCGATTGCGGGATATACTGCATTGACTAAACCAGGATCAAATACATTTCAAAAAAGATTATCAAATATTATCTCTCAATAAACACCTATTCATGTCTAATGATGTTCAATAATTTATTGATTTAAGAAATTAAATTAATTTGACTTCTCTTTTATCCCTAAAGAATCTTCTTTAATATTTTTAATTTTTTTCTTGTCATCAATTTGCTTAACATAGTCATGATTTACATCTCGATGACCCATTTCGTCATCTCTTACAGCAATGATAACATCTTTTAAACGAGCAAATTCAGACAAATTCCAGTAATCAATTGCAATCTTAGGAGCTGGAATATTGTCTATATTTCCATTCTCGACTTCATTTAAATAATCAGTATAGCTGACAATAGCTTGTTCTTCAAAATAGCCGACAATTCTATGACAAGTTCTTGGTGATAATAAATACATTAAAAAATAAAGATTGAAAAAAATACCTTGTACCAAGATAACTAAAAATCTTTCAAATATAGATGGCTTTGCAATTTCAATGAAAGTCATAAGGTGCATTCGTTCATTCTCAGCTTCATCTAAGAGAGTTTTTATCCAGCCGTTATCGTTTTGCATTTTTCTAAGACTTTTTAAATGATTTAGCATTCCAGCTACCATTCCGGGAACAGCTGCGACAGTTTCAAGAATAACCGCTCGGTGACCGTATCTTTTCTTAAAAAACAAATCAGCAAATAATCTCAATAATTTAGTAAAGCCAAACGCAACTAAATCACTGAAATTCTTAGGCTTATAATGAGTATACATTTTACTATCCATATTCATGATATAATAATTTTTATTTAGTTTTAAAGATTAACTAAGCACAATAAATATAGTCAAATTGTCACAGAAAATGGCGGTCCCTACGGGATTCGAACCCGTGATCTTCTGGATGAAAACCAGATATCCTAACCGCTAGACGAAGGGACCTTATAAGGTATTTATATATCCAATAATCTATTTTAATCAATACAAGATTATTGGATCTGTTCAGCAATATCTTCTATAAAAAACTGAGGAGTTCTTCTGCCTCCCCATTCATTGACCTTTATTTTTCCCAACAATGAAACTTCATTTCCTTTATTTTTTTGTAATTCGTCACCAAGAATACTCTTTAAACTTCTAAATGCCATAGCCTCTATAAAGCCGGTATTATTCTTTATTAAGCACTTAAGATGATTATCACCTATAATCTTTACATCTGCTAAAAGAGCATTTTTTATAACAAAAGTAGGTTCAGGATTATTTGATCCAAATGGACCAAGCTTTTCTATATTATCATAGACATCAAGATTTATTCCACTCGAGCTAATTTCAGAATCAACATTTAAACATTTTTCATTACTGAAAAATATTGGACTAACATTTTGAAGCCTTTTGTCTAAAAACTCTTCAAGCTCCAAAACTTTCTCAGGCATTAATGAAAGTCCCGCAGCCATTGAATGACCCCCTCCATTTTCAATAATATTCGATTGTTTAGCTGCTATTACAAGGCTGCCTAAATCTATTCCTTTTATTGATCGTCCAGATCCTTTCGCTTGATTTCCATTAATAGAAATAACAATACATGGCTTGCCATACTTATCTTTAAGTCTACTTGCAATAATACCAATGACACCCTCATGCCAGTCTTCGCCTGCCACAATAATTATATTTTTATTAAGCTTATCATCAGTTACTTGTTGATCAGCTTTTTCTAGTACATAGCTTTCAATAGTTTTTCGTTCTTGATTAAAATGATCTAACTTAGAGGCGAGCTCTTTTGCTAATAATTCATCACTTGATGTTAATAAATCTGTTCCATAGCTTGAGTTACCCAGTCGGCCAGCGGCATTGATCCTTGGGCCAAGTTTAAAACCTAAATCATAAGATGAAACTTTAGATTTGATCGCAGATTTTTCTATTAAAGCATTTAAGCCATGATTATGCTTCCTATTCATGACCTCTAACCCTTTAAGCACAAATAATCTATTCAAGCCTTTTAAAGGAACGGCATCACAAATTGTACTTAACGCTACAAGATCTAGTAAAACTAACAAATTAGGCTCTTTAATATTATTCTCTTCAAACCAATTAAGATTCCTTAATTTTCTATTTAGCGCAATAAGAAACATAAAAGTAACACCGGCAGCTGATAAGTAAGTGAGTCCAGATTTATCATCTATTCTATTAGGATTAATTACTGCATATGCTTCAGGCAAATTTATTTCAGCTTGATGATGATCTAGAATAATGACATCTAACTTTTCCTGTTTAGAAAAACTCATTTCATCAAAAGACATTGTTCCACAATCAACTGTAAAAATAATTGAGACATCTTTACTCTTAAAATTTTTAAAGCTTTCAATGTTTGGTCCATATCCCTCGGTAAATCGATTCGGAATATGAAAGAGAATATCAATATTAATTTTTTTGAAATAATTAACTAAAATAGAACATGAAGTTGAACCATCAACATCATAATCTCCAAATACTGCAATCTTCTCATTTTTCTTGATGCCATCTACTACTCTTTCAATTGCAATATTCATATCCTCGAGAATGCTTGGATCAGGCATATGGTCTTTTAATGAAGGATTAATGTATTCATGAATTTCGTCGACATCTATATTTCTAATGGAAAATAATTTAGCCAATAAATAATCAAGGTTATATTTTTGGACAATTAACTCAGTGATGCGCTCATCAAACTCTTTTAACTGCCATTTTTTTTTTGTATATGATTTGAAATTTTCTTCAGGACTTAAAGACATTAAATAGATTGTGGGTGGTAGGTTTGTATAAATTGAGTTGTGTTGAAATCAGACCTAAGAACTATCGAATGTGTTAAAAAAGAATTTGAATATTTTTTTACACCTTTGACCATCGTACCCTCAGTTACACCTGTCGCAACAAAAATAATATCTCCAGATGCTAGATCATCAATGTAGTACTTTTTTTCTAGATCTTTAATTCCTGCTTTTTCGGCTCTTTTCTTTTCATCATCATTCCTTATGACCAGTCTTGTTTGCATTTGGCCACCTATACATTGAAGAGCAGCTGCTGCTAAAACACCTTCAGGTGCTCCTCCAGTGCCAAAATATATATCAACATCAATTTCTTCTTGAGAGGTCATCATAACTCCAGCAACATCTCCATCTGGAATCAAAATAACTTTTGAACCAATTTCTCTCAATGACTCGATAATTTCTGAGTGACGATCACGCTCCAATACACAGGCACTAATATCACTTGGTTTTACTTTCTTGGCGTCTGCAAGACTTTTAATATTATCTTTAACTGATGCGTCTAGATCAATCACATCATTAGAATACCCGTTTCCAATAGCAATTTTATTCATATAAGTATCTGGAGAATGTAGTAGACATCCTTTCTTTGCAGCAGCAATTACGGCTAATGAATTTGGCATACCTTTTGAAGTTATTGTTGTTCCTTCAAGCGGATCAAGGGCAATATCGACTTCATCACCATTTCCAGAACCAACTTTTTCACCTATGTAAAGCATAGGAGCCTCATCTCTTTCGCCTTCTCCTATAACTATGCGACCATTAAAATCAATTTCATTTAGTGCAGATCTCATTGCATCAACAGCTAATTGATCAGCGCCTTCTTTATCTCCAGCTCCAATTAACTTAGAACACGATATAGCTGCCATTTCTGCTGACCTTAAAATTCCAGTTGAGTATTTTTTACCGATATTGCTCATAAGTTTTTTTCAATTCTAATAAACTTAACCTTATTATTGATTCTCTTCATATTGTTAATTTCTTTAATAGCTTTCAGCATAACTTTTTCTTTAATATTATGAGTTATTATAACAATTGAGGCATATCCCCTTTTTCTATAATGCTGTTGTTTTTGCTCATCTATCGAAATTTTATTTCTAGCAAGAATTCCCGTGATTCTACCCATAACCCCAACCTCATCTTTGCCAATTATTCTTAAATAATATGAAAAATTTGAATCTGAAATTTTTAAGTTTTTTAATTTTTGAACAACATTAATTGGCATGCCTAAAGGAAAATTAAAGTTCTTTCTGCTATAATCAATTAAATCAGCACTCACAGCAGCACCCGTTGGATTTGCGCCAGCACCAGGCCCAATTAGAGTAGTTTTCCCAATTACTTTATCTTCTATGACTACAGCATTTAGTTCATTATCAACTTTTGCAATTTCGGATTCACTTTTAATTAAACAAGGGTGAACTCTTTGCTCATAGAAATTGCCTTTTTTCTTTGCAATGCCTAGTAATTTAATTTTATATCCAAATTCTCTAACTAAGTTGAAATCATCTATTTCAATATTTTGAATTCCCTCGATATATGTAGAAGAAAAATTTACTGGTACGTTAAAAGCAAGGCTTGATAAAAGAGTGATTTTATGAGCAGCATCAATTCCCTTTATATCAAATGATGGATCAAGTTCTGCAAAGCCAAGATTTTGAGCATCCTTAAGAACAGAATTAAAATCCTTACCTTCAGTCTCCATTTTAGTAAGAATATAATTACAAGTGCCGTTCAGGATTCCATAAACTTTGGTTATTTCGTTAAATTTTAAGTTTTCTCTAATAGCTTTTACAACTGGTATTCCTCCCGCTATTGCTGCCTCAAAACTGATAAAGCAATTATTTTTCTCTGCAATTTTAATAAGTTCATTTCCATGAATAGCAAGGAGTGCTTTATTAGCAGTAATGATGCTTTTTCCATTCATAAGTGAATTTTTCACAAGTTTATAGGCTACTCCTGATGAACCTCCAATTAATTCAATTACAATGTCAATCTTAGGATTTGACGCTAAACTCAGTGTATCTTTTATTAATGGTAGATTTTTAGTTATAACATTTCTTTTTTTTCTTAAATTTTTAACAGCAATATTTATTAGTTCAAAATTTGAAGTTTTTTTATTGTTAGTCTTATATTTTTTTAATTGCTTTAAAAAACCTTCACCTACTGTTCCTAATCCTGCAATACCAATACCTATTTTGTTATTCATTTAATTAATTGCTCCCAGGCACTGACTCAAGATCAGGAGCTTGCCCTTTATCATCATCATTTATTTCAATATCAAAATTAGGATTAATAAAAGTTTCATAGAACGATTTTGACTCAATGAAAGAACATCCGATAAATAAATTGAAAATGATAAACATTGAAAAAATTTTTTTCATTAATCTATTCCTAGAGACTCATTAAACTTATTCATAATATTAAAGTTTTGTATTGCCTGTCCAGCCGCTCCCTTTAGAAGATTGTCAAGAACACTGACAATACAATAAACATCTTCTTTATAGCCTTTTTTTAATCCAAGAATAACTTTATTTGTATTAACAACATCTTTTGTAATTGGAATTTCATTCTGATCTAAAATATTAATATATTTCTCACTTTTATAGGCATTATATAAACAGCTATACACTTCATCAAAACTGGTACCTTTGATTGGATTTACATAGATATTAGATAATATACCTCTTTCAACAGGTATTAAATTAGCTGAAAAGAAAACCTCAGAAGTGTTCATTTTGGATGCTTTTTTTATCTCTTGATTAATTTCAGCTATATGCTTGTGGTCCCCAACTCCGTAAGTTTTAATATTCTCATATACTTCTAATTTTAGATCCTCAGTTTTTTTTGTTTTGCCTGCTCCTGAATATCCTGATTTAGCATCAATAATAATATTATCATTCTTGATCATATTTTTTTCTAACAATGGCAACAATGGAACAAGCACGCTAGTTGCATAACAGCCTGGATTCGCAATATTCATTGAATTCTTTATATCTTTTCTCTTTAACTCTGAAAGTCCATAGACAAATTTTTCATTAGTTTCAGACGAGCTGTGTTCAAAGCCATACCAATTTTTATATTCACTAATATCATCTAGTCTGAAATCTGCAGACAAATCAATTATTCTTAAGTTGTTTGGTAAAGAATTAATTAATGAATGTAATTTGATGTTTGGTAAACAGTTGAAAACATAATCAACATTTCTAAAATCTATTTCGTCAATAGAACTATACTTTTCATCAAGTTCTAGCGATGTATTAATCTTAATTTTTTTTCCAGCCTGACTGTTAGCAGACATTGAACTTATATTTATATTGGGATGATTAAGGCATAGCTTAATTAATTCAGCTCCAACAAAGCCACTAGCTCCTAGTATAGAAATATTTATTGTGTCAGACACATTAGGCCTCCTAAAAAATTTGTGAAAGAGATGTAGTAATTATCTTTTTGAGAACTGGTAGCGACGTCTTGCTTTTCTTCTACCATATTTTTTTCTCTCAACAATTCGTGCATCTCTCGTTAAAAAGCCTTCAGCTTTGAGAGCGCCTCTTAAATTAGGATCAAATAATGATAAAGCTTTTGATACACCGTGTCGAACGGCTCCAGCCTGACCTGACAAGCCTCCACCACTAACAGTAATATTTGCATCGATGCTAGATAACTTATTAGTCAACACTAGAGGCTGATTAACGAGCATGTTTAAAACTGGTCTTGAGAAATATTTATTTGACACTTTTCCATTAATCGTGATTTTTCCTGAACCAGACTTAATCCAGACTCTTGCGATTGCATCTTTTCTTTTGCCAGTTGCATAAGATCTACCTAAGTCGTCTATAGTAGGCGCAACAGTTGTTTCTTCTAAATTTTCAATGTTTTCCATAATTATATCAGTTCACTAATATCAAGTTTTTCAGGTGCTTGTGCATCGTGTGGATGTGCAGATCCATTATATACTTTCATATTTGAAATTTGCTGACTTCCTAAGGGTCCTTTAGGTATCATTCTTTTTACTGCCAGCCTTATTATTCTATCAGGAAACTTTCCTTCTAGAATTTTCTTAGCTGTTCTACTTTTAATACCGCCAGGATATCCTGTATGCCAATAATAAGTTTTATCATTAAGTTTATTTCCAGTAAGCTTAATTTTTTCAGCATTAATAATGATTACATTGTCACCACAATCAACGTGTGGCGTATAATTAGATTTATGCTTACCTCTGAGCAGATTTGACACTGTAGTTGCCAGTCTTCCGAGAACTACATCTTCAGCGTCGACCAACAGCCACTTCTTATTAACGTTTGAAGCATTAGCTGATTTAGTCTGTTTTATAAATTTCGAAGTTGTCATTGATGATGCTTTTTACAGAAAAGATTATTTATGTCAATAAATTATAAATTATTCATTAAAATCAATACTTAATAAATAGGTACTATTATACCTTAATAATTATTAACAATATAAGCATGCTTTACAATTATACCCAAGAGTTCATAATTAAATATTATTATGACAAATTAAGGAGATTTAAATGCCTAAAAATAAATTTGTGCCAAGTGACTCTGTAAATCCAGAAACTTTGGCTCTACATGGAGGAGATTACAGAAGTGATCCTACGACTACTGCTGTAGCTGTTCCTATCT
>ERZ802819.2396-NODE-2396-length-10487-cov-7.5579_pt1 | contig 10487 bp, 9 predicted proteins | sample MGYA00345647_ERZ802819 | MGnify/ENA primary metagenome ERZ802819 (study PRJEB30503, sample SAMEA104212355) | marine metagenome | biome: Westerlies Biome; feature: [SRF] surface water layer (ENVO:00010504) within the epipelagic zone...; material: water... | reverse complement strand
TCCCATTGAGCAAGTTCAACGAACTGCTGACGGGCGGCAGCATCACTATCGAGCAGTTCGGCAACGTGTTCTTTTTCAACATCACTTAATTCATCCTGCAAGTGACGCTCAAATAATTCATCTCTGGTCTGATTGGTATTCATGAGGCAACTCTCAGTCTGCTTTCAACACACGAATGAAGCTGCTTCTTCGTCCGAAAGAGTGCCTTTCGTACCGCTTCAACGGTCATGCCAAGCTGATCCCCAATTTGCTTATATCCAAGTTCATCTGTAAATCGTGATTTCAAGACAGCGCGGCCGCGATCAGTAATTTTTTTGAGGCAATGCCGTATGGCATCGCGCCGAGACGTTGACTCATCATGTTTTCTATGTATCTGAAATTCATCAAAGGCTGCATCAACGGCATCGTCCAAGAGTCGTTGTGTAAGTGACATGTCTTGCTGATACCGACGTTTTGCACGCAGCACCTCAAGTCGGATAATCGAGCGACACCAGGCCAGGATAGACGTACCCTCCTGGAACTGATCATATTTATTCATGACGACAATCATTGCTTCCTGCACCGCATCCTCTGCTGCTGCAAAGTTTCCAAGAAGTGAACGTGCGTAGGTAAGTAGTTCGGTACGACATCCGAAAGCTGCATGCACGACACGGTCTTTTTTACTTTCATGGCCACTCATCAAGACAGTTCACATTTCTTTGGATTCAAATATGTCTTTTACAAATTCCGGTGTGATGGACTCTTCAAGTTCCGACAAGTATTCCTGTACGTGGTACTTTTCTATTGGAGTCAATGGATTGTGGACAGCGTTCACGCTGGCAAGTCCAAGCAGCGTACACACAGGGATGACTAACACTTTCATCGAAATATCCCCTTCCTTCAGTTTTGACTGCAAATAACGACTACTCAATACCGTCTGCATTCACCGATCGTGGACATCTCATTGTGCGTCTATATATTGTGCGTCTATATATAGAGGCCCTTTATTTGAAGGCCTTCAAAAAGCCGCTTATTTGTGAAAATCGAACGTTTGGCCTTCAAAACGACGTTATTCACCCGGTTTCCCCCGAAAACCGGGGTGACTAAAATCGAACTGGGTGAGTGAGAGGTAAATGAGCTCACCACTCCCTACTGTTCATGGATTAACTGGATTCACGGCGACTGATTCAATATCGAGTTGTTCGCTCGCCTAGAAGGCCGAATCTGGCTCTATCCACTCGGTCGAAGTACTTAAAAAGTTGAGCGCAAACACGGCACCCGTTCTTTTGAAATTATCACGGTTCATATATTTGTTGCCTTATAGGGTTGGGATGGCCACAGTACTGGTGAGCCTTTTTGTACGTTGCGCCTATGCGGTACCGTTTGAAGACGTGCAAGTTCTTCTCGGACGTTATTGCGTGGACTGCCATGCTGGTGATGATGCTGAGTCGGACATTGCCATTGATACGTATACAGCGAGTCATGCTCGTACAATCGATCGAGAGAACTGGAGAAGAATCCTTCGTCAGGTGCAGGGTAGGGCAATGCCTCCTGATGATGCAGAACAGCCAACTGATGAAGAAAGAGAGCTCATTGCGCAGTGGATTCTTGATGATGCCTTAAAAGTTGATTGTGTTGGTCCCGAGCGGCCCGGTCGGGTAACGATTCGGCGACTGAACAGGCACGAGTATGACAATACAATCCGTGATCTTTTTGGTGTTGATCTCGAACTTGCACAGACGTTTCCAAGTGATGATGTTGGATATGGCTTCGATAATATTGGTGATGTCTTGTCTGTCTCTCCGGTTCTCTTTGAGCGATATGTTGATGCCGCTGATGAGATTGTCAGAACAATAATTGCGAGTACAGATGTTGAGGCAGCGCCGCGTCGACAGTTTGAAGGGAAGCGTTTCCCCACGCGTGGTCAGGTTACACGAGACTTTACGTTGGAAGATACCGGCAAGTATGTCTTGCGGGTGCGGGCGTGGGGGGATCAGGCAGGAAATCAAGCCTGCTTCATGCTGGTTGGTTTAGATGGCAAGCCATTACGAAAAGAACTTGTGCGGAATGATCGGAATCAACCGACAGACTTTGAAGTAGCTCTTGATCTGAAAAAGGGCGAGCACCAGCTTGGTGTTGCGTTTCTCAATGATTTCTATCTGAAGTCAGGACCACAAGGGAAAAAAATTGATAGAAATCTCAACGTTGATTCGATCGAGTTGATCGGACCGCTTGGCGTGTTACCTGAATCACTCCCTGAATTCCATACACGATTTTTTCAGCCCCCAATTGATCCCGCCGCAACCGTCACGAAACAGACGGAGGCCATCAAGAAACTGCTGAATCCACTCGCATCGCGAGCTTTCCGTCGGCGGGCAACTGTCACAGAGGTTGAGAGTCTTGGGAGAATATTTTCATTAGCTCGCCGAAACGGTGAGACCGTTGAACGGTCAACACAATTGGCCGTCGCAGCCTTACTTGTTTCCCCATCATTTCTTTTCCGGATGGAAATGGATCCAGATCCAGGTGACGTGCGTGATTTGAATGATTTTGAATTGGCGACACGACTTTCGTACTTTTTATGGAGTAGTATGCCGGACGATGAATTGTTTGGTGCTGCTGCGCGAGGTGAACTGCATACCGAAGAACAGCTTGTTCAGCAGGCACGGCGGATGCTGAAAGATGATCGAGTAGAGGCACTCGTTGAAAACTTTGCAGGGCAATGGCTTCAGCTTCGTGGACTAGAAGAAGTAAGCCCCAGCCGCAAGAAATTTCCAACGTTTGATGATCAACTCAGGGAAGCAATGCTTCGAGAGACCGAACTCTTCTTTCGTACGATTGTGTCAGACAACAGAAGTATCCTTGATTTCCTTGACGCGGACTACACGTATGTGAACGATCGCCTTGCCAAGCACTATGGGATATCAGGAGTATCTGGCCCCGAGTTCAAACGAGTTTCTCTTGAAGGTGGTCGACGAGGTGGTCTGCTTGGGCAGGCCAGTATCCTGACAGTCACATCGGACCCGACCCGGACAAGCCCTGTGAAACGAGGAAAATGGATTCTTGAAAATCTTTTTGATGCCCCACCCCCAGAGGCACCACCAGATGTCCCTCAACTGGCAGATGGAGATTCAACGCAACTCACCGGATCACTGCGAGAGCAAATGGAAAAGCATCGTGCAGATCCGGCCTGTGCTTCATGTCATAAAATGATGGACCCACTTGGCTTCGGACTGGAAAATTACGATGCAATTGGAGCGTGGCGAGATCGTGACGGAACTGTAGAAATTGATGCAACCGGAGAGTTGCCGAGTGGACAGACATTCGACGGGCCGCACGAGTTACGGCGTCTTTTACTTCAGCGGCAGGATGACTTCCGTCGATGTCTTTCAGAGAAAATGCTGACTTTTGCCCTTGGCAGGGGGTTAGAATACTACGATGCATGTGCAGTGGAACGAATTGTCAATCGACTTCAATCTGATGACGACCGGTTTGCCATTGTTGTTGAAGAAATCATAAAAAGCCCTGCGTTTCGGCAGCGCGAATCAGGAGAGAGCCAATGAGAAACCAGCTTTCAAGAAGAACCGTCTTGCGAGGCGCTGGGGTCAGTATTGCACTACCACTTCTCGAGGCGATGGCTCCAGTATCTGTTCAGGCTGCAACAGGGTATGGTCGAAAAAAAGAACCACTGCGGATGGCATTTGTGTATGCACCCAACGGCATCCATATGACGAATTGGACACCACAGGAAGAGGGTAGTGGCTATAAGCTACCCCCAACTCTTGAACCACTTCGTGAGTTACAAAGTGACTTTAGTATTCTCAGTGGTCTTGCCCAATATCATGCCAATGCAAATGGTGACGGAGGTGGTGATCATGCCAGAGCCATGGCAACCTTCTTAACAGGTGCCCAGGCGAGAAAGACAAATGGTGTTGATATTAAAGCCGGTGTATCTGTGGATCAGATTGCTGCTGCAGCCGCAGGGAGGCGGACACGATTTGCATCACTCGAAATTGGTGCTGAAGGTGGCAAAACAAGTGGGAGTTGTGATTCTGGATATAGTTGCGCCTACTCCTCAACAATTTCTTGGAAGAGTGAAAATCAACCTGTTCCAAAAGAAAAAGATCCGCGGCTTATTTTCGAGCGATTGTTTGAAGGAACACGTGCCGGTGAATCAAAACAGATGCGGGCAAATCGGCTGAAGTTTAGTCGGAGTATTCTGGATTTTGCACTCGATGATGCGAAACGGTTGGAACAGGTCGTTGGTCAGGCAGATAAGCGAAAGCTTGATGAATATCTCACGAGTGTTCGGGAGCTTGAGCAGCGGGTCCAAAGAAAATCACAGGATGAATCAACCAGTACAAAAAAAATGACAAAGCCGGATGGTATTCCTGACAGCTATCGGGATCATCTACGGTTACTCGCAGATCTTCTCGTTATGGCGTTTCAGGTTGATGCCACTCGGATTTCAACACTGGTCTTCGCGAATGAAGGAAGTAATCGCAGTTACGATTTTATTGGAGTACCCGAAGGACATCACTCACTTTCACATCATCGAAACGATCCTGAGAAGCAGGAAAAAATTAAGAAAATTAATCGATTTCATACTGAGCAGTTGGCGTATCTCCTCAAGCGACTGAAGTCGATCCAAGAAGGTGATAAATCGATTCTTGATCGAACCATGCTTGTTTACGGAGGCTGTATTGGTGATGGCAACCGACATGATCACAACCGGCTGCCAATTCTCCTTGCTGGTGGCGGAGATGGCAGATTAAATCCGGGTAGGCATGTTCAGTATCCGAGCAAAACACCACTGATGAATCTCTATGCAAGCATGCTTGATCGTTTTGGTGTCCAGGACAACATGCACGGTGATGCCACAGGTATGCTCGAAAATATTTAATAGTACCAGCAGTCCGTGCTGACTCTGATTGTCGTCAGTCATGTGATTTGCTCTCGAGTGCAACACACGAAGCACAAACTGTTCGTCGGTCTTTTCCCAGAATGACTGGAGAGTGTTTATAGGCCCTGTGGCTGAACAATTTGTTGTTCACGAGCCGCATCTCCAGTACAACGAGTACGCGTATGCACTGCTATCTGAACTTGTTTGTTTTAGATGTTCTAAAATGGTTAGAAGTCACACAATGCAAAGGCCTATTCCAATGATAGTTACGATTGCATCAGTCTCACTCCGACGGGGTACACCCATAGTACGTCGTATCGCTCGATGCTTGGCCAGTATTGGAATGTTGACCATGCTTTCTGGCGTGCTGGTTGCTGAAATTTTCGATATGGACGCCATATGTGATCCGTCGACGTTAGATGTCGAGGTTCTTCAAGACTGGCATCCTGTTGAAGGTGAGACTGTGACACGACAAAAGTTGGTCACAATCAATGTCGGTGAGCTGTGGCCTGGCCAAGATTTTTGTCTCCCCGTACGGATGGTTGTACCAGCCAGCCAAAAAGCCACGGGTTTTCATCTGACTGGTGGCAGTACACCTGGTCGTCTGGAGGAAGACTTTCGCCCCAATGGAGTCTTTCGAGAACTTCTGAATGGTGGTGTCGGACTTGTGTTTACCGTTGTTCAGGAGCCCGGCAGTTACGGCGAGCGAGATCTCGCGAGAGCAGCCGAAGAACGCTTTGTGCAAACACTGAATCCACACTTCAAAATTCAATACTGGGCTTGGCCAGCAACGTTGATGCGGGCGATTACTGCTGCGTATGCCGAGTCTGATTATTTTGAAAAAGGCAAAGTTGCTGTAACCGGTGGATCGAAAAATGGTGCATCACCCTCAATGGCGATATTGCATGATGATCGCATGACAGCCGTGCATGCCACAGTTTCACCAATTTGGGATTCACCTTTGCGGCTATGTGATCGTGCTGCATGGAAGGAACTTGATTCACAGGAAGGAAGGCGAGGGCCTTTTTCTGGGGGACATTATGGACCAACCTTTAATAGAGAAGTCTTGGAAGAAGGTCATACATGGGAAGATCTTCAGACCTTTACTCGTGAAATATCAGACGAAGTATTTATTTCTCGAAACCTCAAGAACCTTCGGCGCCGTGGTGTTGAGATGCTCTTTCATCCAGGAACGCATGATTGTGTAGCGTACGACATGGCCTGGGGTGGTGCAGAACACCCGGATATCCCGGTGTATCTGGGTGCCAATACAGGCCATGGGAAAAGGGGACATCCTCGATTGGAGCGAGGTCAGTCGAATAAAACAGCATTTTTACTGACACATTTTTTTCCAGAAGAGATCAGTGGCAGATTGCTCGTACCTCCAAAAGTCGAACATGCATTGGTTGATGACGCGATTGAAGTGATTGTGGAGTTTCCCGATGGGTACGAACCAGAAGGCGGCAGCATCTGGTGGATGTTCGATCGAGCACCTGATGGAAGTCCACACTATCTCAGTGAGCCCATTCCGGATGATAATTTTGCAGAGATGCACTACGATGATCGACGCGGTGTCTGGGTTGCTGAAATTGAGCTTGATGCCAACGCGGAGCAGATTGATTTCTTTAGTAACTATCTCAGCAGAGTGAAGCATAATGGACGTGCCTACGAAACATATCTCTCGAGCCCGTATACGCGAGTGGCACTACCGAAGCGATAAGTGTTAGGTCATGTTTCATCAACCAATTGCTTCTGCCCTTATGTAGGCGACAGAACGTGAAGAACAGCATGAGTAAATATTTTTATGCCATGGTGTTGTTTGGAGTAGTCTACTGCTATGGGTTTGTAGAGGCGGCCCAGCCCCCGCATGCAGTGCTTGTTGTCGGCACGCATCACTATGCACCACAGACGACAATGCCGTTCCTTGCTACTGAACTTGAGCGACTGGGTTTTCGAACAACGGTCGTCAATCCGGCGTGGGATCCTGAGAAAGATAAACGTGGTCTACCAGGACTTGAAGTACTCAAAGATGCTGATGTCGGCATATTCTTCATGCGTTTTCTCCAGCTGAAAGACAGCCAACTTGCCCATATCACAGAATTTATTGAGTCGGGTAAAGCAGTTGTCGGTCTTCGAACGAGCACGCACGCATTTAATTATCCAAAGAATCATCCGCGTCATGCACTCAATAATGATTTCGGACAAAAGGTTCTGGGTTCTCCGTATCTGATTCATCTGGCTGGAAAGACTCAGGTGAAGCCTGCAGCTAATGCTCTCCATCATCCAATTCTCACTGGAGTGGATACGACTGGCTGGGAGTCATCAGGCACGCTCTATCTCATCAATGCCCAGCCGGGGATTGAGCCCTTGTTGATCGGCACTGGACATTCAAAACGTGTTGGTACTGTGACAAATCAATTTGGAATTCATGAACTTGAACAAACCATGTCAGCACCAATTGCCTGGACATGGAAGAATTCATATGGAAATCGTGTTTTTACTACGTCGCTTGGACATGCCAAAGACTTTACAAACAAAAACGCTCTCCGGGTGATAGTCAACGGTGTTTTTTGGTCAGTCAACAGGTCTGCTCTATCCGCAGAGACGATACTGAATACATTTTCATCGGCTACAAAGTAGCGATTGGAAACCAAGACAGGATTTTGGATACAAGAGACTGAGGTCACGTTTTAATGCTCAGAATCCAGGAAAAAGGTATAGTGCAGGAAATGTCCTTAGGAATTTCAAGATGGTGAAAACAGTAAAAATAATATCAATAGTTCTCGGGTGTTGCTTCTTTATCACTTCTCATATTCTTGCGGAAGAATCATCTCATGATAGTGAAGCAGTTGATTATGTGACTGAGGTATGGGAGGCGCTTCATAGCGGAAACCATGATGAAGTTATTCGCATCACAGAGGCGTGTTTCAAGGAATGCACCACGAAGGCTTTAGAACAGCAAAAGTCTGGTGCTACAATCACAAACTCTAATGCAGATGAATTTCCTGAACTCAACAGCGTAGGGACATGTCTTCTGATTCTTGGAACATCGCTACGGAACCAAGGGGAGCACGAGGAAGCTACGGTCGCCTACAACAAGCTGCTTCAAGACTATAAAGATTGTCGTTGTCAGAATGAGGAAGGCTATTATTGGCAGCCGGCAGTGGCAGCAGATAAGAGACTGTACGAGATGGCTGAAAAATAAACATATGTGTAAAAGTTGTTTTCAGCACACTGTTGATGGTATCTATGGTCATGAATTGTAAAATGAGGAGTTAAACAATGATCTTTCGAACGTGTCTCTGCGTCGTTTTGACTGCTTGTGCCGTGCTAACACCAGCAACGCTTCATGCGCGTGAATACAGGGGGATGGAGAAGAAAAATATTGCTTTGGAGTCGGCGACAACGCTGGTGTTTGGCCCGGACGACATTCTTTTTATTGGCGATTCAAAGGCGGCTACGGTGGTCGCGGTTGCGACTGGTGATACAGGCGAGGGCTCTCATGGTCATTCGATACAGATTGATGATGTGCTGGCAAAGCTTGCTGCTCATACCAAGGCTGAGCAGGTAGCGATTCAAGATCTCGTTGTGAACCCTCGCACAGGCACACCGTTCTTGGCAGTACACGCTGATCAGAAGCCACTCATTATCAAAGTCGTTGGTGACGGTAATTTTGAAGTCCTCGATTTGCAAGCATGCCCTTCTTCACAGGCAGTTTTGGATGATGCTCCAGAAGATAAGGTTGTTCGACAAGGAAGACGGTCGCGAAATCCTCGTGATGACTCAATTACAGATCTGGCATTCTTTGAAAACAAACTTTTGGTTTCCGGCCTGCGTGACGCAGTTGCCTCATCTACTGTTCGTGAGTTGAGTTTTCCATTCGGTAATCAAGAACGTGGTGTTGGTGTTCAGATTTACCATGCTGCACATGGTCGTGAAGAAGACACAGCAGCGATGCGTACTTTTGTGCCACTGATGATAGATGGCGAACCAACAATTGTTGGAGCGTATGTCTGCACGCCACTTGTAAAGATTTCTGTCGAAGACCTTAGTGGTGCAGGAGAGTCTGTGAATGCGACGACAGTTGCTGAACTTGGAAACCGTAATCGGCCCCTCGATATGGTTTCGTATGAACAAGACGGGGAAGGATACCTTCTATTGAGTAACTCTGCCCGTGGTGTGATGAAAATACCAACGACCGGTCTTGGTGAAGCAACTGAATTAGCAGAGCCTGTTCGTGGTGGAGGGACGGCTGGTCAATCATACGAGACGGTTGAGTCACTTGATGGCATACTTGAAATGGATCGACAAGGGGATAAATCATTACTTGTGCTTTTACAGGATGACAAAGGTCTGCAGCGATTGCAGACAGTTCCTTTACCGTAGACTCATGTCGAGCTGTAGCGAATGATGAAAGTCTGATACTACACACGAGAACGACATTGCGACGCAGTGGATTTAGCTCCTCTCTCTTCTGTTCTTACCATGCAGCGCATTCTTATCTATGGTTTTGGTCCATATCAGCAGTACACTTCGAATATCACTGAAGTGCTCCTTCGAAGTATGAAACTGCCACGGAATGTCTTCAAAGAAGTGTTTGAGGTCCGCTTTAGTCGTCGCATGTTCGAAAATACATTCGAAACGGTACGGCCAGATGTCATTCTTGGTTTAGGTCAGCATCCGCGTGCTCGCAAGTTGCGTATTGAACGACGCACGTATAAACGTGACCATCCTGCACAAGCTCGGTTTGTAAACCTCTCACTTCCGCACACTTCGGAAACAACTGTGGCATACGATGCTGGCAACTATGTCTGTAATTACTCGATGTGGGTAAGCACGACATGGTGCCTTCAAAATGATGCACGGAGTGGTTTTCTGCATATCCCCAAAGACTACTCCACGAAAAGACTTGAAAAGTACGTACGGCGTATAATCGAGTCGTGTTGATTCTTTTGGTACGTGGGAAGCGACGAATGATTCATGCGGTACGGGTGTCTCCACCAATTGCTCATACGAACAAATGTTACATTGAGTTGCAACTGATCTTTATTCAGGCGTGCCAGAAGGATCAAACACTTCCGAATCAAGAATAAGTTGCCGAAACGTTTGTTCCGGGACGTCTTGCAGAAGTTTGATAAAAGTAACCAGTGCAGTGACGTCGTTCTGATCTAATCGTATTGTGGAGTACAAGTCACTGATTTTTGGAGTATCTCCCTTTTGTTTGATATTGGCATAGTTGATTTTCTGATTGATTATTTCCCGCAGTGCCTGCGAAGATTTGTTTAAGTTTCGTAGCGAGGTTGTTGGGACCTTTGCCATGCCAGGTTGGACGCTATGTGATTTACCATCGGTAAAGTCTGGAAGGGTGTGGCAGGCTGCACAATTGCCGACACGTTGATCCCCTTCATATTGAATGAATGTTTTGAATCCTTCGTAGGCCAAATTACTCATGCCGGGCGGAGATTTTAATAGAATTCGGCCTTCCTGGTTTGCCAGGCGACCAAATATTCGGCCTGAAAAGTCGTCCGAGGACTCATCTTCGTAAGGCACTTCTGGTAAGCGATTGATGTATGAGAAGGCATCAAAAACAGACCTCCGGGTGCTG
>ERZ802819.2395-NODE-2395-length-10498-cov-9.8601_pt1 | contig 10498 bp, 12 predicted proteins | sample MGYA00345647_ERZ802819 | MGnify/ENA primary metagenome ERZ802819 (study PRJEB30503, sample SAMEA104212355) | marine metagenome | biome: Westerlies Biome; feature: [SRF] surface water layer (ENVO:00010504) within the epipelagic zone...; material: water... | reverse complement strand
TGTAAATACAGTATCAGCTGAGGCACCAATGCCCATTAACAGATTATCACCTAGGAAATCAGCGCTACTTTGTGAGGTTAAAATTTCTTCATTTGTAAGGGCAGTTCTGCCAACTTGAATAAAGGAAGCTTTTTGATCCGAGGTAACGCCTAACGCACCATTCGCGGCGATTTCTTCTCCAGTGGTACCACTCGAAAATGTGAATGACTTGGTATCAGAATTATATTGAGCTGATATACCAAAGCTTTTATCTGCTGCAATTTCTGCTCCAGACGCAACAAATGTACCTGTAAGAAGCCTCTCGCCACCTCTGATTAATCCAGTTGTTGCATCATCACGGGCAGGGATTCCAATATTGTTAGTCTCTTGCGCTTCGTCACTTCCGAAAACTGTAAATGAATTAAAGTTACTATCAGTTCCAGTGCCAAGAACAGTTCTATCAACAGAGAATTGTAGTTTCTGTGTTAGGGCATCGTAACCTACTCTTAGCGGCGGATTTTTCTCATCCACCCAAACCGTTTTAGTATCGCTTTGGGCAAGGCCGCTCAAACCTAGTATGTTTAATGAATTCGTATTAGTTCCATCTACGTCTTGGGTAATATCAAAGACGGACTCGGTAATTTCAAAAATACCATTGCCCCCTGTAATATTGGCAATATCATCATTTGTGTAGGTATGTTTATTAGACGCGCCTGTCTCTCTTAAGACTATTTTTTGACTGTTAAAGGCAACTGCCGAATCCTCATAGACATTTTCAGCACCTTCGAAATAGGCTTCCACACTTGTAGATTCATCGCTAAGCACATGCACGTCAGTGGAGGTAAACATAACCGTTTGGGCGTTTGTCTCAAACCCTAATCCTTGGGTAGATATCGTAATGTAATTATCGGTGGTATCAATACTTGCAATGGTAAATTCGCGGCCATTTATCAGGTTATCTGCACCGCTATCAATATCATCATCATTGAAGTTACCAGCTACCCGAATTGTTTCAAGCTGGGTGAAGGCTGAAGCATCATCCACGTAAATTTTCAATGTATCTGTGCCATCATATTCGATAGTTTGATTATCACCACCTGCAGCAACAGCTGTAAGAGTATCATACACACTGAGCTGAGGGCGGGAGCCATAATAAGAATGAACCAGATATTTATCAGCGACTGAAATATCGTTGCTCGAATTTGTGGATTTTGTAATCGTGGCGCCAGCCTCAATAGTTGCGCCGTTTGCACCTGTAAGCGTAAGCACTGACGTATCTGCGGTCCGCGTAATTGTAAAGCTCGTTGGGTTAAGTTCTGCTGTAATAGCAGTAGCAACAGCTAATGCAGTTGCCGCGTTATTAGCGCCTATATCATCGCGTGTTACGGTGTAGGATATTATTTCTTGGACATCATTATTCATAACCGAAAACGATATCTGATCGCCGATTTCATAATTTGCAACCGCATCTGTCTCCAAATTATAAACAGATGTTGTCGCTGTCGTTGCCGTTGCTGTAAAATAGGTGTCGGTTGAAGTAGTTTCTAAATAATCTGCAAAATCTGCCTCAAATGTAAAGGGCGTATCAGTTGTATCAGCGGTAATAATGAGGTTCGAAAATCCCGCAGCATCTTCAGTAGTTGTGAGCGTGAATTCGCCATCTAACTCAGTGCCAATGAGGCTTACAATTCCTGCGATAACCTCATTTCTGGTATCGCCAGAGCTTGCGGTATAAGTATAGGTGTTATCGGTATCAATCGTAATAGTAAATGTATCACCTTGGTCATAAATCTCGTTTGATACAGACCAATTATAGCTGGCTGCTGTTGTGGCATCCGACGTGGTTGCGATGATATCATCTGCATCTGATATATCGCTATTATCCGAAACAGCGAATTTACTCGGGCTATCAAGCGAGGATGCATAATATTTGAATTTAACAATTTCAGTTGCTTCAAGAACATCTGACATCTGAGCACCTGAAGTTCTAGCAAATAATTTATCATTTACACCTAACGCACTTGCATATTGGACGGTATCGTCTGATGAAGTCACAGCATATTCGTTTAGGGCGTCATTTATTCTGGCTTGCGTGTGCGCTAGAAATTCTTCTTTTGTAAAGTCTGGGGATGCACCGTCCAAATCAATGCTATTTACATCTGTTACAAATGAATCGCCTAGCAAATCGACTTCTATCTCGCCGTTTGAGAGACCTGATGATGTTCCATCAGCTAGTAATTTATAAAAGTTAAAATTAAGGGTGTCATCGACGTTCTGAACAATCTGAAACTTTCTATCATCTCCAAATTTATGATTGATGGCTCGGCTAACCTCTGTTGCGAGCTGTTCAGCATTATATTTTCCAGGACGGATATCAATATTAACAGGGGTGTCAATATCATCAACCTTAATACTCATGAAGTTTTTGCCCCAGAAAACTTGGCTATCTGCAACGCCTGATTCACGGGTTGCATTAAATAATACGGGGTCTGTTACAATCTCAACTAACTTGTCGCCCTCATCACCAAAGTCAAATGTAGATATCTGGCCTCTAACCTTTGTCGGTTCGGAGTCGACTAAAGATTGGAGATCATCTAGTTTGTATAGTGGTGAGCCTTTTCCTTCTAAGAAGTAGTTGTCATCTGGCACTTGGGTTGTTTGGGAGCCAAAACGGTCAATAAAAATCTGATTTCCAGCATCATCAACAGAGCTCACCAAGTCTGGATCGATGACGGTATCGTTAATCACAAGACGCGTATCATACTTATTGGTTGGGTCTTCTGCAGATGCGTTTTGTGTTTTAATAAAATAAATTGTGGCAATAGTAGGGTTACCCAAATCATCAAAGATCGTGATTGATGTTGAGTTTGTATAGGTTTCTGGATTAGCTGGATTAAATGAATAACCATCTGCAAATTGCGGTTTGTCAGGCACCACTTCGGCAGCAGCAGGAACGTTCACGCCAAGTTCGATATTTCCTGTTGCCTTCGGGTCTCCAGAAGTAACTGGTAATTGCATTGGAAGGGCACTATCCAGATCTTTAGCTGTAACAGAGCCGTCTTCGTTAACAGGATAAACCAGCAAATACTGGCCAGCAGAATCAACCACATAACGATCGTTATTCACGTTAAGAGAGCCGTTTCTGGTATAGACTGTTTGGGTTGAGGTAAGAGACGGCTTCAGAGCAAAAAATCCCTGACCAGAAATCGCAAGGTCAAGAGCATTCAAAGAAGCAGCGATGTTACCTTGGGTAAATTGCTGTTTAATGCCCTTAAGAATTGTACCTGAACCAATAGAAGAGGATGCGTTCTGCAATGGTGAGGTTGCAAAAATATCACCAAATTCAGCACGGCTTCTTTTAAAGCCTGTCGTTCCAACGTTTGCAATATTGTTTGATGAGGCAGAAATATCTGCCTGCGAGCCGTTCAATCCTGTAAGAGCGGTATAGAATGACATTTCATCTTTCTCCTAAAATTTCTTAATCAATGGTCTTTATAGTTAATTAGCGTCTGAATTTCTGAACATCTGATGCAAGAATCTCGCCATAATCACGAACATCTAAAACAACACCTTGAGTTTCATCACCGGTGGAAGCAGCAAGAACCTCTGCAAATACAGATGGGGTAAGGCTTTCAACACCATTTCCAAAATCAGCAAATGCTTCAATTCGTATCGCCTCATTCTTATCAGCGATATCAGCTGGGATATCCTCCCAACTAAATCCTACTAGACCAGATGCTTGCGCCCCGAGCTGTTTGCTATGTAGGATTGTCCCTGTTGCATCTGTAAACCGAACTTCTGTTTGTGCTGAAGCTTTTGGAAGGTCGACCATGCCATGAATAGTCTGTTCGGAATCAATCCGCGCATAATTTCCAGGTATCATTACAGAGCTACCAAGCATGTTTGAGGCTGTAGCAATGCGAAACTCATTTAACTGAGAGCTAATTGATTTAAGAGCTTCTCCCATTTCTGCAATGCCAGTCACAGTTGAAAACTGAGCCATCTGACCAATAAATTCAGCATTTTCCATTGGCGCAAAGGGATCCTGATTTTGTAGTTGAGTGGTCATTAGTTTCAGGAAGTCTTCCTGACCCAAATTATCTTTCGATGCTGGTTTTTGGGATTCCTCATTCTTAACCCCAATTTTATCGAGAATTGTGTTTAAATGTGTCTGGCTATTTGAGTCTATGCTGCTCATAATCTTCTCCGTTTAAATTATTTGCCCATACTTATGGTGCGTATCATCAGTGTTCTAAGAGTAGTGATGACTTCTACATTGTTTTGATATTGGCGACTTGCCTCCATCATCTCGACATATTCTTCTTCAATATTTACAGCTGCGCTATATACAAACCCATCATCATCAGCACTTGGATGGTCAGGCAGATATAGTTTTTCGGGAAGGCGGTTAGATTCAACGATATCTACAGCCTGAGCTGTTGCGATACCATTTTTTCTGACTTCATCTGCGTATTTGGTCTCAAACACAGGTTTTAACGATCGATAAGCCTCATCCTCTGAAGAGGCAAGATTGCCTGCATTGGCAAGGTTACTGGCAATTGTATTAAGGCGCACTAATTGTGCTGCCATTGCTCTGCCAGAAATATCAAATACAGTGTTAATATCTGCCATTATTCACCCCTTATAGCAGACATAAGACCTGCTATCCTGTTATTTAAGAATTCAAGAGATGTCTGATACCGTAATGAGTTTTCTGAAAATTCAAGCTGTTCAACACTTAACTCTACAGTATTTCCATCTAATGATGGGTTGATAGGTTGCCTGTAGAAAAGTGTTTGATGCGGGTTTTTAACAGCGACATTAAAATGCTTACTATCAGTAGCTTTAAGAGGGCCTGTTCCGCCGACTTGGCGAATTTGTTGGTCATAATTCAGATCGCGCGCCTTGAAATTAGGCGTAGCGGCATTTGCAATATTAGATGCCAGAATATCATTTCTGCGAGACCGCAATTGCAGTGCAGATGCATGAAAATTCAGATGATTGCCTATACTTTTCATTTCTTTTAGACCTCGTAAATTCAACTCAATAACGGTATAAATAAAAAAAGGGATTACCCCGTTATTTGGTGTAGAAATTGCAAATAAGATGCCAAAATTAAATATTGAGGTTAAAAAATGGAATTCTCTCTCGATGATAACCGTGCTGGCGCTGGAAGTTCGATTTTACTTTCACCGGAAGTAATTGCCATTCGTGCAAAATTAATTGAAGCCTGTGATGGTAAAACATTCTCTGAAACAATCGACTTTTTAAAGCAGCTGCTCGATAAAGAACAAGATGAGCAAAAACGGCTTGGTATCTTAGCAGCACGCGTATACGTGTTAAGACAGCGCATAATAGATATACAAGAAAAAGAGGATGCAGCATCAGTTTCTAAATTTATGGCCCCTGAACAGGATTTACCAGATAAACTTAGCGAGGATAACCTTTTGGCGGATGATGAGGAAAATGACACAGACTGGGTCCGATTACGGATTACTGAAAATAGTATTGTCAAAGGAGTGCGTTTTCCAAAAGGCGTAATTGTGGATGTTCACCATGAGGAAGCCGAAATACTTATTGGAGCGGAAAAAGCAGAAATCGTTGAAGTGTCAGAACCAGAAATCGATGAAGACTTAGAGGATGGTTCTGATACATCTTCTGAACAAACAGCGGATAAAGAATAATATTAACGAAGAAAACAACATCGTCGAGATTTGTTTGTTCGGGAAAATCTGCTTTTTGGGAAAGCAATAGATAAATACTGGAAAAAGGAATAATCATGAAATTATCTGGAGTATCCCTTGTCTGGTTAACAGGTTTGGTGTTTGTCGCTACCGCATGTGACGATTTAAACAGGTTTAGCTATGAGAATTATTTTTGTCAGCCAAGACAAACCGCTCTTTACGAGATATCGGTTGGAAAATTAAAGCAAGGCGCTACGGCCAATATACAATTCGCCTCTAAACTCGTTCAAGCTGAAATTACATTGCTTACGCAAGATGAGATAATAATGGAATCTGAGGGGCTTCGCCTTATTACAAATAGGCAAACAGGCTCTACCAAAATCTTTATTGGAAATACTTATGAAAAAGTAAGCTGCGTGGTGGATAAGTTTAAAATGTAACAAGGCGCAATGCCTATAAAGGCAGCTTCACCCTAAAAATCACCAAAAAAATAGTTTACTATACAGCAAATATTGGGATGCTAAGACGATTAGTTTTCCCCATGGAATCTCACGATAGCATCTGCATCTTCGGATGAAAGTCCGGTCTGTTCAACTATTATTTTGGTGCTTGAACCTTTGCGAGCGAGCTCAATTGCTTGAGAGACTTGCTGATTGTCAGAATAATCGCTAGACAGCAATGAGAGCTCTTGATGTATGGAAGTTAGTTTTTTATTTAATTCTGAAATATCCGTAGTGATTTTTTCATTCTGTGTGAAAACAGAAACGAGCACTTTTTGGCTCTCTGAAATCTGAGTGTTCATTATGTTTAATTCAGATGATGCAGAATGTATTTGCTGTGCTAATTTACCGATTGCTTTTTGTATTATTAAAATAAATGCAATCATCACAATCGCAAGAATAACCAACCCTGCAAATTGAGTAATTAGGTAATGTGTGATATCAGAAGTTTGTTGCAACTCATCCCCCTTAAGGTCTTTTTATAAGACCTTTTTTAGATGTCATTAGCAAGTGTTCGCTTTAAATGTTTATCTAAACCCTGAAACCAATTCAGTTTAGCGTTGGATTTTAATTCAAGTTCTTGAATAAGGCTTATGATACATTTTATTTTTTTTGCTTGTTCACTCTCAATAGAGTGCTGACCTAACTGAGAGACAAGCTCAGGTGAGGCATCCAATAAGGCCTGTTCGATTTCATGGATTTTTTCATTAAATAATTTGCCATCATTTAGGCATAACAATGCACCATCAAGAAGCAACTTGAAGGTGTTTAGAAAAACATCCAAATTTCTCTCAGTCATATACCCCTCCGTTACTAAAGAGATATATGTCTAAGATTTCATGTCACGATACGCATCCATCAATGCATCTGACACGGCTTCGATATCAATAGGGTATTTGCCATCAGAAATCGCATTTTTAATACGCGCAACCGCTTCTGTATCAATCGGCGGTTGTTTTGCCAACTGAGCTACCTTATCCGAAACCTCTAACTTACTTGTGTCAATATTTGCACCATCTAAAGCTGAACCCTTGCTCACATCAGATGATTTTGTACCAAGCTTTGTATCGGTATCATTAACACGAGTACGCTGTACATCAATTCGGTTCATGGATTGTTTTATTGAATCAACCATTTTTTTTACTCCTCAGTACAAATAACGACCTATTCACCATAAATGTTAGGTTATATGGTAACTTTTTTTTCAGCAATAACCTTTGCTAATATTATGCGTCCGCTTTTGCTATTTCTAATGTTTATCCAATCACCATATTGCCCATTTTCTAACGCAACGCCCTCCATTTGTACAGATATGTGTTTGCCATGATGAATTATGGTTACTTGCATATTTTCCTCAATCATAAAATTTGTCTCAAGCTGTCTTGAAAATACAGGGGTCAGCGCTTTTATGGTTGTTTTTGCGCGTCTTCCAATCAAATCCTTATAATCTGGGAAAATATCGGTAGCTTTATTAACCGAAATTGCGATTTCAGTAACATCCGCAGGGGTAATTACATCTCCGCGCCGTATGCTGCGCGTAATTGCAGCCACCTTGACTTCATCAAATAGTTGGATTGTGCGTTGTGTTTTAGGCACTGAAGGGCTGGCAATGTTAGAAGCTTTTGCAGGTGCACTGAATTTATTTCTAACCGTGATTTTCCAAGGCGCGTTGCCCTCACATCTTACAGAAACCGTTTTCCAATTTCCATAAGAAGGATTTATAGATAATTTATTTGCGCATTTTGGAAATAGTTTTTTCTCATTTATAATAGGGGTTGCGGAGATATTATTAAGGGTAAGGGTATGTTGAATAGCTTCTTTAACCGACTTACCGCTGAGGCCTGTTTCAGCAAATAGCTTCGAGGGCGTTGTAAGGCATATAAGAGCTATAATAATAGCTAAGCTGCGTGCCATCTTAAGAACTAGCCTCCGATAAAGTAGATTTCTTGGCTTCTAGCGGCGCCTGATTTTGGTTTTGTAAGACTCTCAGGGGCATTATCTCCTAGAAGCATTGCCTGTATTTGATTTAAAGAAGGGAGTTTTAAAGTCTTCTCAGCAAATAGAAAATTAGGGTTATTTTTAACAAATGCGTGTTTGTTATAAGCGATAATCGCCATTTCGACAAACTTCATATTTAATCCGCTTCCAGCATAATAATCATCTAATATATGACTAAGTGTCTCATCTGGTTGAACTTTATGAGTGGTTGTATAATCGTAATTTTGAACAAATAAGTTATCTGAAAAATTCTGCTGATTAGTGCTAGAGTTTGGATATTCCAAAACAACAATCGGCTGGGATTGTGCTATCGCCAGAGTTGAGAGCGGTAGCGCCAAGATGCTAGCAAGAAAAATACTATAACTTCGTTTTATATTGATAATAGGCATTAATTCAACTCCATAAATTCAACAGTTTTTCCATCGAGCTCGCTCAATTCTCGTGCTTTATCAAGGGGCTCTAAAATTGAAGAGTTTGACGAAACAGACACCACTCTTAATACGCTCCAGGGGCTATGTTTGCCAGAAGTTATGGCCAGCATATTTGGCGTAATACCTTGATTGCTTCCAAGCTGAGCGGTCAGTTGCTGCGCTTCTAAATAAAGGATGTCATTTAGGGATTGACAGCCAAGGGTTGTTATCATCTCTGACGTTAATGGCTCAATCAGGCCTCTCATAACTTCGATCAAATCTTCTCTAGTTGGTTTGTCCAAATCAGCCAGATTTTGGAAAAGGGCAATTCTATCATTCTCAAATAGGGCAGTTCTCTCAAACTCCCCAATTAAATCATAACTCGCGCCGTTAAAGACTTTCAGACCAAGCCTGATTTCAATTTGGCGGGATGTCACAAACCTAGTAGGTTTGTCCCCTGCCGAGAGATATAATGTAGGGATAATCGCAAAGTCACCTGATCTTACGCGAATTTGAGGGGAAAGTAAGCTTGCATAATCAAATCTTTCGTCAATTGTCCTTAATTTTTGCGGAGAGAGTGGCACATTCATCGCATTGCTAATCTTTATGAGCGGGTCACTATCAAGCATGAATGATAGCTCATTGAATAATTTAGAATGATAAATTTCAATCCAAGCTGGGACATTCATATCGATATATGTATCAGGTCGATATAATGTCATATTGAGAGGGCGTGTTCGGTTGCATTTTTTTTCAGGCAAATTTCCAACTGCCGCTCTTATGCTTACCTCTATCTGGGAGCCTGAATTCTCCTCTGATAGTATCGTGTAATCTAGAATTTTGCTTGAAGGACGAACTACAAAGTGATCTTGAACAGAGGTATCAGTGGACACTGCTGAAAATCCGTTAATATTAGCGCCGCCTTGCAGCGCGGCAAGGTATAACGCATCCTCAAGAGCTCTCATTCTAGCAAGTTCTGCTGGCACATTCGATGTAATCGCCGCTCTGCCAGTAGCGGTTGTAAATTGAAACGAGTTAGAAGGGGATGCATTAGCAATACAGGTTACAAGCAGCATAATGCCGCTCATAACAGAACACCATAATATCAGGGGTGAGGGTATTTTCGATACTATGTTCACCATTATTCTACCTTTTATTTTTTCTAGCAGATGCATCTGCGGTAAAAAGAGTTAGACCACTCTGCGACCTGTATCGATTAGGTAATTAATCATTTCGCGGTCTATTTCTAAAACAATTTCATACGTATCAGATCCAGTTGGATTAATGCGAACAGTGCGTGCGCCTCTGATTGTGCCAGACACAATGCCGCGGAAGGTATCATTCTGAACCATTAAATCTATTACGGTTGTAGAACTATCTACTTGCAATCCGTGTATTTGTTCAGCTAGATCGCGCATTGCTGCCATTCGTGCGGACCGTATTGCCATTAACCGGCGTTGCGCATCTGATTGTCCTGGCTGAGAGGATACAACGGCATATCCAACGGCAGTCAAGGTTGGGATATTTTCTGAGTTAGCGTCAAAAATTTCGCGCACAGAATTAAGGGAAGATGTTGGCGTGTCCTGATTGCTTGCTGCCAATTCAGCAGGAGTAATCATAGATGAGCGCGTATCTGTCCCACTTGTCATAACATGCCCGCAGCTCGTCAATGCAAGAGTTGCTGCTATTGGCACGATAAAAGAAAATGAATATTTCATGTCTGGTCTCTCTTAAGATAGTTAACCGGTTTGATGTCTTGCCCTCATGCATTATTCATGCCAGCCATCCCTATCCTTCAATGAAAGCTAAATTTATCCTGCAGATTGCGAGATATGGCACGCTTCTTGCCTTTTTATCATAGGTCTGATGTTCAGGCCATCTAATATAAGTCTAATTTAAAGTGCGCTGTAACGTGCAAATAGTGGGC
>ERZ802819.2388-NODE-2388-length-10506-cov-6.46254_pt1 | contig 10506 bp, 9 predicted proteins | sample MGYA00345647_ERZ802819 | MGnify/ENA primary metagenome ERZ802819 (study PRJEB30503, sample SAMEA104212355) | marine metagenome | biome: Westerlies Biome; feature: [SRF] surface water layer (ENVO:00010504) within the epipelagic zone...; material: water... | reverse complement strand
AGCCAGAAAGCGGCACAGGCAGATGCGCTGTACCTTGATTTTGCCCAGTTTCTCACGCGTCAATTGACGGCTTTTCATCGGAAATCCTTGCCCTGAACAGGTGATGATTGTAGACCCTGTGTAGACGGTCAGCGTCCGTTTCCCATTCGTCTTTTGCGTGAAAGCCAGAACAAGCTGATGACCAGCCAATCGAAACCGAAATATTACCTGACAACGCCGATTTACTATGTCAACGACAAGCCGCATATTGGTCATGCCTACACGACGCTGGCATGTGATTTTCTGGCGCGGTTCAAACGTCTTGATGGCTTTGATGTCTGTTTGCTGACCGGCACTGATGAACACGGCCAGAAGGTTGAGAAGGCCGCCCTTGATGCCGGCGTCTCACCACAGGATTTTACCGATAGTGTCAGCCAGAATTTTCGTGATCTCACCGGCAGCTTGAATTTTTCCAATGATGATTTTATCCGGACCACCGAAAGCCGCCACAAAGCGGCCTGCCAGGCATTATGGAATTTGCTGCGTGACCGCGGGCATATCACCCTCGGCAGCTATTCCGGTTGGTATGCTACGCGTGATGAGGCCTTTTACACTGAGAGCGAGTTGGTAGATGGCATGGCTCCTACAGGCGCGCCTGTAGAGTGGGTCGAGGAGCCTTCCTATTTCTTCAATCTGTCACACTGGCAGGATAAGTTGCTCGCTTTTTATGAGGCACATCCGGATTTTGTCGGTCCTGACTCGCGCTTCAATGAAGTTAAGAGCTTTGTTGCAGGCGGGTTGCGAGATCTCTCGGTCAGCCGTGCCAGCTTCAAATGGGGCGTCCCGGTACCCAATGATGATGATCACGTGATGTATGTCTGGCTTGATGCGCTGACCAACTACATCACTGCTACCGGTTGGCCGGTCGATGGCAATTTTGGTGATGCGGAAAAATACGCGCATCTCTGGCCCGCTGATCTGCATATGGTCGGCAAGGATATTCTGCGCTTTCACGCCGTCTATTGGCCTGCCTTTTTGATGGCGGCGGATTTACCGCTGCCAAAGCGTGTCTTTGCCCATGGCTGGTGGACCAATGAGGGGCAGAAGATCTCCAAATCGCTTGGCAATGCCATTGATCCGTTGGCACTGGCTGACCAATATGGCCTTGATCAGATGCGTTATTTTCTGATGCGCGAGGTGCCGTTCGGCAAGGATGGTGACTACTCCACACAGGCGATGATTCATCGGATGAATGGCGACCTGGCCAATGATCTTGGCAATCTCTCGCAGCGTGTTCTGTCAATGGTGTTCAAGAATTGCGACGGTGTGATGCCAGCCTTTCCCGAGCGCCCAACTGCCCAAGACAAGGCGCTTATCGCCGCAGCGGATGCCTTATTGCCGGCTGTGCGTGAACAGATGGACAGGCAGGGTTTTCACGAGGCGCTGCGCCTGATCTGGCAGGTTATTGCCGATGCCAACCGCTATGTCGACGCCGCCGCACCCTGGGCTCTTAAAAAGACTGATCCGGCGCGCATGGCTGAGGTGCTGGCAGTACTTGCAGAAATCATCCGCCAGGTGGCCATACTGGTACAGCCGCTGATGCCGGATTCTGCAGAGAAAATGCTCGATCAACTTGGTGTTGTCACTGACCAGCGCAGTTTTGCGCAGATCGGTGGTGCCACGCGGCTTGCCAGCGGTCATGTGATCGCCAAGCCGGAGCCTGTTTTCCCCCGTTATGTTGAGGAAGAGGCAGTTTAATGCAGCAGCCGGTGATTATCGACAGCCACGCGCATCTCGATTACCCACAGCTTGCCGCTGATTTGCCTGGGGTGTTGGCACGCGCCGAGACTGCGGGTGTTAGGCAGATCATCTCGATTGGTGTTAAACTAAGCACCAGCCATGTGCCGCGTGAAATTGCTGAAGCCTATGACAATGTCTGGTTCAGCATTGGCGTGCATCCGCATGAAGCGGCAAATGAGCCTCTTTCCTGTGACCGTGATGCGTTTCTTGCGGCTGCCGACCATCCCAAATGCGTTGCCATTGGCGAGGCTGGGCTCGATTACTTCTATGATTATGCACCGCGCGAAAAACAAGCTGAGAGTTTCCGCGTGCAGATCGGGGTTGCGCGCCAGCTTGGGTTGCCAATCATTGTCCATGCGCGTGATGCTGATGAGGATATTGCCGCTATCATTGAAGATGAAATGACCAAGGGCGCATTTTCTGGCGTTCTTCATTGTTTCAGCTCAGGCGCTGCGTTGGCGCGCCGGGCCCTTGCCGTTGGCTTCTATATGAGCTTTTCCGGTATTTTGACCTTTAACAAGGCCGAGGAAATCCGCGAGGTTGCCGGGTTTGCGCCGGTTGACCGGATTCTCGTTGAGACTGACGCGCCGTTCCTTGCGCCAACTCCGCATCGTGGAAAAACCAATGAGCCGGCCTTCACCGCGCATACTTTGGCACGGCTTGCCGAGGTGAGGGGAATGTCGGTGGCCGAAATGGCGGCGCAGACAACGCAGAATACGCTCCACCTGTTCTCCAGAATGGAGTGTGCCGTATGAAAGTGACGATGTTGGGATGTGGTACTTCTGTTGGTGTGCCGGCGCTTGGCAGAGCTGGCTGGGGTGCTTGTGATCCAGCGGACCCACGCAACCGGCGGCAACGGTGCGCTGTTCTGGTGCAGAGCGAGATGACAAACATTCTGGTTGATGCCGGGCCTGACATTCGCAATCAGCTTTTGCCGCTGAATCTGGAGCGGATTGACGCGCTTCTGATTACCCACACGCATTCTGATCATGTTTCCGGGCTGGATGATCTGCGGGCTTTTTTCTTTCCTGACCGTGTCGAGCTTCCGGTTCACGCAACCGAACGGCATGGACAAGACATCGTCACCCGATTTCCCTATCTGTTTGAGAAAAAGCCGGACTCGCCAAGTTATTTTGTGCCACCGATGGAGATGCGGGAGATTGCCGCTGGCCAGCAGCTGCAGATTGGCGATATCGCCATCGACGTTCTGCATCAGGATCATGGCAACACATCATCGCTCGGTTTTCTGTTCAATGGGTGTTTTGGCTATTCGACTGATGTCGTGGCGATGTCTGACGATGTTTTTGATCGGCTTGCCGATGTTGATCTTTGGATTGTTGAGGCATTACGCGAGACGCCACATCAGAGCCATTCTCACTTCCAACAGACTTTTGAGTGGATTGAGCGCGTCAGGCCGGGACGGGCCGTTCTGACCCATCTTGGGCTGGAGGCGGACTACGAAACACTGGCGGCAATCTGCCCAGCCAACACCGAACCCGGCGTCGATGGATTGGTGTTTGAGCTGGAGTGAGGCCAAACCCGCCATAAATTCCAACCTCACACCCCCGCCATACGGCTCACAGTTAATACGCATAATATACATTATGCGACAATTATTATCATATCCCTTTAGAAAAATTGGGAACAAAACGGCTGTCAGTGCGTCGAGTGTGGGTGCTTGAGTGCGGGTAAGACCAACGCTGGAGCTAGCACCGTCCCTAAAAAGCACGGCGAATTTGCCCGTTCCGTCTTTACTGGATTGCCGGTCATGACTGGTCTGTTTCACCCTGACTCTACATTTGGCCTGTTGCCGCTTTGAGCGGATGGCAAAAATTCTTCCTTCATCAACGATTGAGGCTTCTGTCCGGGCGCTGGTTGCGGTATGGTTCTTCATTCCCTTGGGGTGTTTCGGTGCTGTGCGCTGAAGCTGAGAAAAACCCATTGAACCTGAACCAGGTCATGCTGGCGGAGGAAAGCGGAAACAGACGGCGTCTCTTGTGAGCCCCCTGACCCACTTCTTGCACCGCCCAATATGGCTAACGCTACATTGGAGTTGTTATGAACATCAAATCTCTGTTTTGTACCCTTGTTATGGTGGTTTGTGTGCCGGCATTTGCCTCGGCCAAACCCGTCCTGACTGTCTATACCTATGATTCCTTCGCCTCTGAATGGGGGCCGGGACCAGCAATTGAAAAGGCTTTTGAGGAAAATTGTGACTGTGACCTGCAATTCATTGCACTCGATTCCTCGATTGGTATTCTTGGCCGTGTTCAGCTTGAGGGCGCGTCCTCAAAGGCCGACATTGTCCTTGGTCTTGATACCAATTTGATGGCGACAGCCAGAGAGACAGGCCTGTTTGCAGCGCATGGCACCAGCCTGGCAGGACGCACCGCATTGCCGACATCGTTCGAGGATGACATCTTCGTGCCCTTTGACTGGGGCCATTTCGCTTTTGTCTACGACAGCACCAAACTGGCCAAGGTTCCCACATCCTTTGACGAGCTGCTTGCGGCGCCTGAGGATCTGCGCATTGTCATTCAAGATCCCCGCACGGCAACCCCGGGTCTTGGTCTGCTGCTCTGGATCAAATCTATTTATGGCGATGATGCGCCAAAGGCATGGGCCGCCCTTTCCCCAAAAATTGTAACTGTGACAAAGGGATGGTGGGATTCCTATTCGATGTTCCTTGAGGGTGAGGCCGATATGGTACTCTCCTACTCAACCTCCCCAGCCTATCACATCGTCGCAGATGGAACCGATCAATATAAGGCTGCCAGCTTTGCCGAGGGGCATTACATGCAGATCGAGGTGGCGGCGATGCTGAAAGGCGCCTCGCAGCCCGAACTTGCTAGAAAATTCATGGATTTCATTCTTGATGATGGGTTTCAGGCGGTGATTCCAACAACAAACTGGATGTATCCGGCTGGCAAGGCAGCGCTCCCTGATGCTTTTGACAGCCTTATTACGCCTACAAAATCCCTCTTGTTTACGCCTGATGAGGTAGCGACAAACAAAGCTGCCTGGGTCAATGAATGGCAAATGGCACTCACCCAATAATCAGCTACAGGTCGAGCGGCGCTTATGTGCCGCTTGGCATGCTGGGGGCAGCCGGATTGATCCTGATCGCCCTTGCCGCCATTGGTGCGCTTCTTGGTGTTGGTGCATCGCGTCCTGAAGGGGTGGTGAGCGTTCTTGCTGGCAATATGCCCCGCGTCTGGCGGGTTGCCGGCTTCACGTTCTGGCAGGCCTCGCTCTCGGCTATGTTGTCGCTGCTTGTCGCCCTCCCCGTGGCCTTGGCATATTGGCGCAGAACATCAACTTGGAATTTGAGTAAATTGAATTCATTGTCATTTTTGGCCATTGTCATGCCGACGACCGTGGCTGTTGCAGGGCTTCTTGGTGTCTGGGGCCAGAATGGTGCCATCTCCTATTTGCGGCGCGCCATCGGGGGTGATGGTCTGTCACCGATCTATGGTCTTGGTGCGGTTTTGCTGGCGCATGTTTTCTTCAATGCGCCTTTGATGCTGCGGGTGTTCATTTCGGGCCTGTCTTCTATCCCAGCGGCGCAATGGCGTCTTGCCGCGCAATGGGGGCTCAGCGATTGGCAGCGGTTCAGGCTGATCGAGTGGCCGGTCCTCAAACAGCTCATTCCCGGTCTTGTAACGATTGTATTTCTGCTTTGTTTTACTTCATTTTCATTGATTTTAATGCTTGGCGGCGGTCCGGCCGTGACCACGCTTGAGGTGTCAATTTATACGGCACTGAGATTTGATTTCGACCTGCCGATGGCGGCGCTGTTGTCGCTTGTGCAATTGACAATCTGTGCGGCGGTGGTCGCCATTCTGGCGCGTCTTGATGCCGCCGGACTGGCGACTGTTGCCCCCTCACCCGGCAAAAGGCTGCGCCAATTGGGTGATGCCCATTATCAGATAATTCTGCTCGATGCGCTGCTGATCGCCGGTTTCCTAATGCTTGCTGTGGCACCGCTCTGTGCTGTCATTTTGGATGGGATGACGGATAGCTTGTTAAGAGTGATCACCTGGCCGGCCTTTCATCGTGCATTGATTGCATCACTTGTCGTAGCAGTTGCATCAGCGTTGTTGGCCACGATACTTGCAACAATAATGGCGGCGGCGCGTGTTCGCCTGGAACGGAACGGCAAATGGGTGTTCGATCTTGCTGTCTCGCTCTATCTTGCTGTCTCGGCCATTGTCCTTGGCACGGGGCTGTTTATCCTGTTGCGCGGCATGGTCGACGTCTTTGTCATCGCCCCGCTATTGCTGCTGCTTGCCAACATGCTTGTCGCTCTGCCTTTTGCCTACCGGGTCATACAGGGAAAAATGGCGATGCTGGCCTACACGCAGGACAAGCTGTGCGACAGTCTTGATCTGCGAGGTTGGCGAAGGTTCCGGCTGATTACCTTTCCGGCATTGGCACCCGAGCTTGGCTTTGCTGCCGGTCTCAGCGCAGCGCTCTCTCTCGGTGACATGACTGTGATCGCTCTGTTTGGCAGCCAGCAGTTTCAGACGTTGCCATGGTTGTTGTATCAGACGATGGCCCGCTACCGGGCAGAGGATGCGGCAGCGCTGGCGCTGCTCTTATTTGTGTTGACGCTGCTGCTCTTTGGGGTGTTCGTGAGGGGCGCGACCTATCTGGGAGGTAGATCCCGGCCGCACGGGAGGCAGAGTCATGTTACGGATTGAGGGGCTTCGCTTCAGCTGGGGTGAGGATTTCCATTTCACCTATGATCTCAGCGTTGCGAGTGGCGAGATTCTCGCGGTTCAGGGGCCGTCTGGCGTGGGCAAGACGACATTGCTTGAATTGATCGCCGGGTTTCAGATGCCAACCGCCGGCAATCTTACATGGGATGACAAAGATCTCGTTCCTCTGCCGCCGTGGCAGCGACCCGTGACCACGGTTTTCCAGGCAGATAATCTGTTCAGTCACCTCAGTTGTCTTGACAATGTACTGATCGGGCTTGGCCCGGAGGAAAAACCTACACCAGCACTGCATACATATATTGATGAATATTTCACCCAGCTTGGCCTCAAGGGATTACAGAGCAGAATGCCCTCGCAGATTTCTGGTGGACAGCAACAGCGTGTTGCCCTTGTTCGGGCCCTGATCCGCGCCCGTCCGATTCTGCTTCTTGATGAGAGTTTCAGCGCGCTCGATTGGGACATGCGCAAGGAGTGTTTTGACGCGTTGAAGACCGTTGTCGCTTCACATGAGATGGCCACCCTACTGGTCAGTCATGATACGCGCGACGCGGAATATCTAGGGTGCCGGGAATTGCGCCTCGCGGCTGATTAGCTGGCTTTGCGACTACCGCAGACAATCCTGAAGCGGAAAACATCATCCCCATTGAAGGCGATCAACTGAGTGTGAATTTAACTTCATCTTTTATTAATAAATAATCCTCTAAATTACACTTATTAGAACGGTGACAGGTCATGGGGACCTTGCAAAGCACGGTTCTTTAGCACTCTGGAGGATCAAGCGATGCCTGTGATTAAAGTAAGTTTCTTCCGTGATATGAGCTATGACAGCCACACGCGCCATGTGTCCCTCCCTCACATGGTAAGTGACAGGTTGCACATGGTGATATGTCAGATGATGCAGGCGGGCGAGTTCTTCGCATGCTACCACCGGCCAGAAGGTGGTGTGGTGGCGCTTGATAAACAGGGCGTGAGCATTCAGATCTAGCTTTTTCCTCCCTTTGAAGCTGGCTGAATGTAAAAGCCCCCGGCCGTGAGGCCGGGGGCTGTTTTATTCTGGAAGCCGGGTGGTGAGCGCGACAGGATTCGAACCTGTGACCCAGTGATTAAAAGTCACTTGCTCTACCAACTGAGCTACGCGCCCTCGCCCCGTATTCTAGGCACTTCATTTGCCAGAGTCAGGCATCTGAATGCACCTTGTATAGAAGTGAGTTGAATCGCTGTCCAGCGAAAAACATGCCAAAAACAGGGAAATTAATGGTTTTTGTACGGACGGTGTAAACCGGCTAGCCCCTGCCCAGCTTGACCGTTAGCACCTCGGCCACGGCTTTGGGAACAAAGCTCGAAATGTCGCCGCCAAAGCGCCCGACCTCCTTGACGAAACGAGAAGCAACGAAATGCTGATGCTCGGCCGCCATCAGGAATACAGTCTCAAGTTCGCCATGCAAGCGCTTGTTAATGCTTGCCATTTGGAATTCAATTTCGAAGTCACTGACAGCGCGCAACCCCCGCACAATGATTGATGCCTTTTCGTCACGGGCAAAATCGGTCAGCAGTGATGAAAAGGGTTTAACCCGAATGGGCACGGTAACGCGGCCCTCATCCATCAAACGCTGACTTTCCGCCTGGGTAAGGTTGGTGCGCTCGGCGACGGATAGCAACGGCCCCTTACCGGCATTATCCGCCACCGCAACGATCAACTCATCTCCCAGCCGTGCGGCGCGCTCAATGATGTCGATATGGCCAAAAGTCAGTGGATCGAATGTCCCGGGGTAAATGACGATGCGCTTGCCCATCATCCGCCCTCATTATCCTCATCACCATGGCCGCCATCGCTCACTTCATCACCTGTGGCAGGTGTCTCAATTTCAGCTGTGTTTTCGGCTATCGTTTCGGCGATCGTTTCCGGGGTGGAGGCCAGTGATGGATTGGGTGATGGATTGGGTGATGGATTGGGTGATGGATCAACTGCCGTGCCATCTTTTGCGCTATCTTGCGCGCTATTTTGGACGGAAACGTCCGGCCGCGTCTCATCGCCGCCTTCATCGCTATCGTCATCGCCATCATCATCTGTTTCGCGGACGATTCCGGCAGACACGACCTTTTCGGTGACATTGTCGGTAACATCGAACAGCCGGACCCCCAGCGTCTTACGGCTGGCGATGCGGATCGAATCACCCTCACCACCATGCACGCGAATGCGGATAATCTGCCCCTCATTGGTGACCAGCATCAACTGGTCCTGCTCAACGACGGAAAAACTGGCCATGACCTTGCCATTGCGTTCCGAAATCTCGATATTGGCGACGCCCTGGCCACCACGGCCTGTGACACGGTAATCATTCACAGGCGTGCGTTTGCCATAGCCGTTCTCAGTAACAGACAGGATGAATTCCTGCTCGGCATCGGCAATCACCGACATGGAGACAACCCGGTCATCACCACCCAGCTTGATACCACGAACACCGGTGCTGTCACGCCCCCGGAAAACGCGCACGGCTGATGCCGCAAAGCGGATGGCCTTGCCATTACGTGTTGCCATCAGCACGTCATCATCATCGTTGCAGGGTTGCACCCCGACAAGCTCATCCCCCTCACCCAGCTTCATGGCGATCTTGCCATTGCGCTTGATGTTGGTGAAATCGCTCAGATTGTTCCGCCGGACATTGCCTGAGGCGGTGCTGAACATCACATTCAGATCGCCCCAGCTGCTTTCATCATCTGGCATAGGCATAACGGTATTGATCGTCTCGTCCGGCTCGATAGGCAGCAGGTTGACCATCGCCTTGCCAAGTGATTGCGGGGCTGCTTCCGGCAGTTTGTAGCATTTCAGCTGATAGACCATGCCCTTTGAGGTGAAGAACAGGATCGGCGTATGCGTATTGGCGACAAACAGGCTTGTGACGAAATCCTCATCCCGCGTTTTCATTCCGGCTCGGCCCTTGCCACCGCGGCGTTGCGCGCGGTAAACGGACAATGGCACGCGCTTGATATAGCCACGATGGCTGACAGTGACGACCATGTCCTCCTGCTGGATCAGATCCTCATCATCCTGATCCGCCAGCTGGTCGGAAATTTCGGTGCGGCGCGGGTCGCTCAAGCGTTCGCGAGCTGCTGACAGTTCTTCAAGAACCACCTGATCAACCCGCGTTGCCGATCCCAAAATGTCCAGATAATCCGAAATCTTATCGGCTAGCTCACGGGTTTCATCGGCCAGCTTGTCACGCTCCATGCCGGTCAGCCGTTGCAGGCGCCGCGCCAGAACGGCTCTCGCATGCGGTTCTGAGAGGTGATAATGGCCGTCAACCACCTCATGCCCGGGATCATCAATCAGGGTGATGAACGCCTCGACCTCACGTGCTGGCCAGGAGCGGCCGCACAATTCATTGCGGGCGGTTTCGGTATCGGGCGCAGCCTTGATCAGTTCGATGATTTCGTCGATCGACGCCAGCGCCACCATCAATCCGGCAAGGATATGGGCGCGATCGCGCGCCTTGCCGAGCAGATAGATTGTACGGCGGGTGACGACATCGCGGCGAAACTCACAGAATGCTGAAATAACATCCTTCAGGCCCATCTGAATCGGGCGGCCACCATTCATCGCCAGCATATTAACCGGAAAGCTCGTCTGTAGCCGTGAATGCCGGTAAAGCTGGTTCAGGATCACATCACCCGAGGCATCGCGCTTGATCTCGATGACTATGCGCATGCCGTTACGGTCAGATTCATCACGGATGTCTGAGATACCCTCAATCACCTTGTCACGGACCATCTCACCAATCCGCTCAAGCAGCTGCGCCTTGTTCACCTGATAGGGAATTTCGTGAATACTAATTGATTCGCGGTCCTTGGCGTTTGTCTGTACCTCGGCCTTGGCGCGCATGATGATGGATCCACGCCCGGTGGCGTAGGCCTCACGAATGCCATGGCGCCCCATGATCAACGCACCGGTTGGAAAATCCGGGCCGGGAACGATCTCGGTCAATTCTTCGGTGCTGATCTCCGGATT
>ERZ802819.2386-NODE-2386-length-10512-cov-19.3413_pt1 | contig 10512 bp, 8 predicted proteins | sample MGYA00345647_ERZ802819 | MGnify/ENA primary metagenome ERZ802819 (study PRJEB30503, sample SAMEA104212355) | marine metagenome | biome: Westerlies Biome; feature: [SRF] surface water layer (ENVO:00010504) within the epipelagic zone...; material: water... | reverse complement strand
CGGCTTTCGACTTCGGTTTTCAGCTGCATGAGGGGCAATTCCGGGCGAGTGGCGATCCCTACATCGTTCATCCCGTTGCCGTGGCTGATCTGCTGCGGGATATCGGAGCCAGTGCTCCGGTGATCGCGGCGGGCTTCCTCCACGATGTGGTCGAAGACACCGATGTATCGCTCGACGAGATCCAAGAGCATTTCGGCTCGGAAGTGCGAGAGCTGGTGGAGGGGGTCACCAAACTTGGCGGCATTCATTTCAACGACCGCACCGAGGCACAAGCCGAAAATTTGCGGCGGATGTTTATGGCGATGGCCAGTGACATCCGGGTTGTGTTGGTGAAGTTGGCGGATCGGGTCCACAACATGCGCACCCTGGGTGCCCTCAAGGAGGAAAAGCGTCAACGGATTGCTCGGGAGACCCGCGAGATCTATGCCCCCCTCGCCAACCGGCTTGGTATCGGACGGTTCAAGTGGGAGCTCGAGGATCTGGCGTTCAAGTTGTTGGAGCCCGAGGCCTTTCGGGAAATTCAGCAAGAGGTGGCCACCAAGCGCAGCGAGCGGGAGCAACGGCTGGGGGTCACGGTTGGTTTATTGAATGAACGCTTGCAGCGCGCCGGCCTTGAGGGCTGTGAGGTGAGTGGACGGCCCAAGCATCTCTATGGCATCTGGAGCAAAATGGAGCGCCAACAAAAGGCGTTCCACGAGATCTACGACGTGGCAGCGCTTCGCATCATTACGCCCAGCGTGGAGACGTGTTATCGCGCCTTAGCCGTGGTGCACGACACGTTTCGCCCGATCCCCGGACGGTTTAAGGACTACATCGGTTTGCCGAAGCCAAATGGCTATCAGTCGCTGCATACAGCGGTGATTGGTCGTCATCGACCGATCGAGGTGCAGATTCGAACCTTGGAGATGCACCAAGTTGCCGAATTCGGCATTGCTGCCCACTGGAAATACAAGGAGGGCGGCTCACCCGCCAGCTGCAGCAGTGATGCCGAACGGTTCAACTGGTTGAGGCAACTCGTCGATTGGCAGCAGGAGGGTGGTAACGACGACCACAACGACTACCTCTCGTCGATCAAGGAAGACCTCTTCGATGAGGAGGTTTTTGTGTTCACGCCCAAAGGTGATGTGGTGGGTTTACGCAAAGGCGCCACCGCCGTTGATTTTGCCTATCGAATTCACTCCGAGGTGGGCAACCATTGCAACGGCGTGCGGGTGAATGATCGCTTGTGTCCCTTGGCGACACCGCTGCAAAACGGGGATTTCGTGCAGGTGTTAACGAGCAAGACCGCACACCCCAGCCTGGATTGGCTCAATTTCGTTGCGACGCCCACCGCCCGCAATCGGATCCGCCAGTGGTACAAGCGCAGCCATCGTGACGAAACGATCGAGCGGGGCAAAGATTTGCTGGAGCGGGAGCTTGGCCGCGACGGCTTCGACTTGCTCTTGAACGGCGACACCATGGTGCGCGTGGCCCAGCGCTGCAATGTCGTCACCACGGAAGACCTTCTTGCTTCCTTGGGATTTGGTGCGGTGACTTTGCAGCAGGTGCTCAACCGCTTCCGTGAGGAAATCAGGCTGCAGGCCCAAGAGGAGGAGGAGCCCCTCAGCAACGAAGAGGTCGCCCGTGCTCTGGTGGCACCGAAGGAGTCGGCCCAGTCTCAGCGGAGTGGATCGGGGGCCATCTTGGGGATTGAGGGATTGGATTACCGCCTCGGCGGGTGCTGTAGTCCGTTGCCGGGCGAGGCGATTGTGGGCACCGTTGCCCTGGGCAATCACGGCATCACGATTCATCGGCAGGATTGCACCAATGTGGAGTCGATCCCGCGGGAACGGCGCTTGCCGGTGCGCTGGAATCCCAAGCCCGATGGCGACCGGCAGAACTTTCCGGTGCAGCTGCGCATTGAGACGATTGATCGCGTTGGCATCTTGAAAGACATCCTGATGCGCCTCTCCGATGGGGGGATCAACGTCAGTGATGCGCGGGTGAAAACGGCCGTGGGCCGGCCGGCCTGTATTGATTTGCGGGTGGAACTTCAGGGTGCTGATCAGTTGACCCGCACCCTCGCCCAGATCCGCTCGATGGCTGATGTGATCGGGATCGCGCGCATTGGCGTGAGTTGAGGATTTTCGGTTGACCAACCCCCTACTGGCGTTGCCATTTGAGGGTTCGATTGAATCCTTGGGTGCGGCGTATTGGGATGTGGTGGAGGCAGCACAGTTTCCGCGCACGCAACTGCGCTTCCGGAACAACCTTGTGCTGCATCAGTTGGGGATGGATGCCCAGCAGGTGTCAGATGCCGACCTAGAGCAGGCCTTCGGACGCTTTGAAGGCCGGGTTCCTTTCCTGGCGCTGCGTTATCACGGCGTCCAGTTTGGGAACTACAACCCCCAACTCGGCGATGGTCGAGGCTTCCTCTACGGGCAGCTGCGCGACCGCCATGGTGATCTTCAAGACCTGGGAACGAAGGGCTCAGGCACGACGCCATGGAGCCGTGCTGGTGATGGACGACTCACCTTGAAAGGAGGTGTTCGGGAGGTGATCGCCTCGGAAGCTTTGCATCGCCTTGGCGTCACGACGAGTCGAACCGTGTCGTTGATTGAAACCGGAGAGGATCTGTATCGCAGTGATGAGCCTTCGCCCACCCGAAGTGCGGTGATGGTGCGCATCGCGCGCACGCACTTGCGTTTTGGCACCTGTGAACGACTCCTGTATCTCCGTGATGCCCCCGGTTTGGAGCGATTGCTGCGCCATGTGGTGGCTGTCTATTACTCCGTGATTGCAGCTACCCATCCAGCTGTCGATGGCGACCGTGGGGCAATGGAACGTCAACTTCTGGCTTTTTACGGCGAACTTGTCGAGCGGGTGGCGCGTTTGGCGGCTGAGTGGATGGCGGCGGGCTTCGTCCATGGGGTGCTCAACACCGACAACATGTCGTTGGTTGGCGAAAGCTTCGACTACGGGCCGTTTGCCTTTCTCGACCGTTGGGACCCTTCCTTTACCGCGGCTTATTTCGACCAGACCGGCTTGTATGCCTACGGTCGTCAGCCTGCAATTTGTCGGAAGAATCTGCAAATGTTGCAAGAGCCCCTTGCCTTGCTGCTCCCCCGGGAGGCGATGGAGGATCGGCTCGATCGATTCGCAGAGATCTACAGCCAGCACTACTGCGCCCGGATGCGGCGTCGGTTGGGCTTGCCCGAGGCCGGTGATGATGCGGTCGTGCGCCATACCTTGGCGTTACTAGCGGCTTGGCCGGTGGGGTACGGCGACTTTTTTGCGTCGTTGTGTCGATGTGTCGATGAGCAAGGACTACCGGAGGAAGCGGAAGCTTTAAAGCCATTTGTTCTTGACGCGCCTGAGCCTCCTCGGGATATCTGGCAGTCCTGGCGGGATGTCTGGTGGATCGAACAACGCTCGGCAGCGGATGTGATGCAGCGTTTGCAGCGTTGGAATCTGTTGTGTCCTCCCACGCGGCCGTTGATTGAAACCCTGTGGGAGGCCATTGATCAGCACGACGATTGGGCGCCCTATGGCGCCTGGTTGGACACCGTGATGGGGCGGGGTGGCTGAGCGCTACGGCGCTGAAAGAGCTTGTAGGCCACAAGGCCACTCACGACCGCAAAGATCAAACCCACCAGACTCGAACCCAGCAAAATGCGTTGGGTGAAGCCCCAGCCCTGGAGCCAGAGGTTGCTGCGGTTGATCGAGCTGAGAGTGTCTGCGCCAGCGCTTGGCCCTAGCAGTTGATCTCCCACCAAGTAGTTGAACCAATACAGCGGGATATAGGTGAGTGGATTGCTCACCAATGTTCCGGCAGCGGCCAGCAAATGGTTGCCCTTCAACAAGGAGGCAACGCCAACGCTCACCACGATTTGCAAGCCGAAAAAGGGGAAGCAACCGCAAAACACCCCTGCAGCCAGGCCGCGGGCGCGCTGTCCAGGAGTTCCCTCTTGCGCCCAAAGCCATTGAAGACTCCGTCGGAGTCGGTGGCGACTGACTCGCAGCAGCCGGCGCATCAGCACTTGCCAGACAAAGAGGTTCGGATCTTAGGTATGGAGCTACACACCTTGCCTTTGCTGTGCCCCCTCTCGACACCATTGCGGCGGTTGCCACGGCTGTGGCTCCTGGCCAGGGAGGCATCGCTGTGATCCGGTTGTCGGGGCCGGCGGCTGAGCAGGTTGGTCAGGCGGTTGTGCAGTGCCCCGGTGATCAGGAGTGGGGAAGCCATCGGATCCTCTATGGCCATGTGATGGCGATTGATGGCCAACGTCGGTTGGATGAGGTGCTGCTGTTATTGATGCGCGCCCCCCGCAGTTTCACTGGGGAAGACGTGGTGGAGATCCATTGCCATGGCGGGGTGATGGCGGTGCAGCAGGTGATGGAGCGGGTTTTGGAGCAACCGGGGGTGCGGCGGGCCTTGCCGGGAGAGTTCAGCCAGCGGGCGGTGCTGAATGGACGCCTCGACCTCACCCAGGCGGAAGCGGTGAGTGAGTTGGTGTCGGCACGAAGTCGGCGGGCTGCCGATCTCGCGATGGCCGGACTGGACGGTGGGATTCAGGCTCGAATCATGGAGCTGCGGGAGCGGTTGCTGGACCAGCTCACGGAGCTTGAGGCACGGGTTGATTTCGAGGACGACCTGCCGCTGCTCGATGGAACTGCCTTGTTGAACGAACTGCAAGCGGTCCGAGCTGAGTTGTTGGCTTTGGTGGCGGATGGGGAGCGAGGCGATGCCCTCCGGCATGGCCTGCGGGTGGCATTGGTGGGTCGCCCCAACGTTGGGAAAAGTTCGTTGTTGAATCGCCTCAGCCGTCGGGAGCGGGCGATCGTGACCGAACTGCCAGGAACTACGCGCGATTTGTTGGAGAGCGAAATCGTGCTGGATGGGGTGCCGATCACGCTGATGGATACGGCTGGGATTCGTGCCACGAACGATGCCGTGGAACAGCTCGGGATTGCGCGCAGTGAGGAAGCGTTGATCTCCGCTGATGTCGTGGTGCTGATCGTGGATGGTCACGCCGGTTGGACCGAGACCGACGCCCAGTTGTTGGCCCGCATTCCCAACGATGTTCCCCGCGTTGTTGTTGCGAATAAATCTGATCTCGACGGTCCGCCGTTGCCGGGGCTGGTGGATGTGCAGTTCTCAGCCCTCAATGGAGCGGGTGAAGATGCCTTCGTGCAGGTGTTGCTCGAGCGTTGTGGGGCAGGGGATGCGGCTGGAATTGTGCTGTCATTGAATACCCGCCAGCGCGATTTAGCGTCCGCGGCTGCGGCGGCATTGGAGCGCAGTCACGAGGTGGCGCAGCAGCAATTGCCTTGGGATTTCTGGACCATTGATCTGCGGGAGGCGATCCGTGGCCTTGGTGAAATCACTGGAGAAGAGCTCACGGAGGCCGTTTTAGAGCGTGTTTTCTCCCGTTTTTGTATCGGGAAATAGGCTCAAGGGCCCGACGTGTTGAGCTGTGGACTGGCAGGCCCCGGCAATCAGCCGTGCTTTGGATCGTTGGTTGGATGAGGACATCGGCCGCGGCGACCTAACAGCCATTGCTCTGCAGGGGCAGCACGCGGCGGCGCATTGGCTGGCGAAACAGTCGGGCCGCTTCTGTGGTGGTCCGTTCGTGCAGACGTTGTTCGAACGCTTAGATCCCGCCTGCAAGGTTCAGTTGCTGGTGGCCGACGGGGAGCCCGTGCAGCCAGGGCAGCGCCTGCTGGAGCTTGAGGGCCCAGCCACAGCACTGGTGGCCGGGGAGCGCACAGCCCTCAACCTGGCGATGCGCCTGTCTGGGATCGCAACGGCGACCGGCGAGTTGGTGGCGCAGTTGGACGGCACTGGGGTTCGATTGGCCGATACGCGAAAGACCACACCGGGGCTGCGCTTATTCGAAAAATATGCCGTGCGTTGTGGTGGTGGCATCAACCACCGCATGGGCTTGGATGATGCGGCGATGCTCAAAGAAAACCACCTGGCCTGGGCTGGGGGAATCACCGCAGCCATCGACGTGGTTCGTCTTCAGGCCCCCTGGCCATGCCGGGTGATTGTGGAGGCGGAAACCGGTGATCAGGCCTGTGAAGCGGTGCAAGCAGGGGCTGATGGGGTGTTGCTGGATGAGTTCAGCCCTGAGCAACTGCAGGCGTTGGTGCCGCGCTTGCGCCAGCTGGCTCCGGGCGGTGTTGTGCTGGAGGCGTCTGGGGTGCAGCCCGAACAACTCCGTGCCTTTGCAACCACTGGGATCGACCTGATCTCGACCAGTGCTCCGATGACCCGTAGCCGCTGGCTGGATCTGAGCATGCGCTTCAGTTAAAACGGCTAGCGATTCACGGATGGTGAACGACGACAGGGGATGATCAGAGCCGGATCCTCCCGGCCCTGCACTGAACATGCTCAGCCTGTCCCAGACCCTGGATGCCCAGCTGCGGGCGGCGATGCAACGGGCGTTTCCGGATGCGGAGGCCACCTTGGATCCGCAACTTGCAGCAGCAAGTAAGCCGGAGTTTGGCGATTTTCAGGCCAACGGTGCGCTTCCGTTGGCCAAACCTTTGAAGCAGCCGCCGCGTCAAATTGCGACGGCGATTGTTGACCAGCTCAGCAGCGATGAGGCGTTCAATGCGCTTTGTTTGGCGCCGCAAATCGCCGGTCCAGGCTTCATCAACCTCACCATCCGCCCGGAGCGGCTGGCGGAGGAACTTGCCGCACGCTTAGGGACCGATCGTCTTGGGGTTCCCGTTGTCGAAGACGTGGCGCCGGTTGTGGTGGATTTTTCGAGTCCCAATATTGCCAAGGAGATGCATGTGGGGCACTTGCGCTCCACGATCATTGGCGACTCCCTGGCGCGGGTGTTGGAGTTTCGCGGCCATTCCGTGCTGCGACTAAATCACGTGGGGGACTGGGGCACTCAGTTCGGGATGCTGATTACGCACCTCAAGCAGGTGGCACCAGAAACCTTGGACACCGCCGATGCGGTGGATTTGGGAGACCTCGTCGCCTTTTACCGCGAAGCGAAAAAACGCTTTGATGATGACGATGATTTTCAGGCCACCTCCCGCGATGAGGTGGTGAAGTTGCAGGGTGGGGATCCGGTGTCGCTCAAGGCATGGGGCCTGCTGTGCGACCAATCCCGTCGTGAGTTTCAGAAGCTGTACGACCGGCTTGATATTCGCCTGACTGAGCGAGGCGAATCGTTCTACAACCCCTATTTGCCTGCGGTGCTGGACGGGCTGAAATCGGTCGAGTTGCTGGTGACCGACGACGGCGCCCAGTGCGTGTTCCTTGAAGGCGTGACCGGCAAAGACGGCAATCCGTTGCCTGTGATTGTGCAGAAGCGTGATGGTGGTTTTAATTACGCCACCACGGATCTCGCTGCCATTCGTTTTCGGTTTGCATCCCCGCCAGCTGGGGATGCGGCGCAACGGGTGATCTACGTAACCGATGCAGGCCAGGCCAACCACTTTGCTGGGGTGTTTCAGGTGGCTGAACGGGCGGGCTGGATTCCCGACGGGGCCCGTCTTGAGCATGTGCCCTTTGGGCTGGTGCAAGGGGAAGATGGCAAAAAGCTCAAGACCCGCGCCGGCGACACCGTGCGGCTTCGCGATTTATTGGATGAGGCGGTGGAGCGGTCGGAACAGGATCTGCGGTCTCGCTTGCAGGAGGAGGAGCGCACGGAGTCCGATGCGTTTATCTCCCATGTGGCCACCACCGTTGGCCTGGCGGCTGTCAAGTACGCCGACCTCAGCCAAAACCGTCTGACCAACTATCAATTTTCCTTCGATCGAATGCTGGCCCTGCAGGGCAACACGGCGCCTTATTTGCTGTATGCCGTCGTCCGCATTGCCGGTATTGCTCGCAAGGGCGGAGATCTCGGCGTGTCCAACGCTGCCTTGCAGTTCAGCGAACCCCAAGAGTGGGCTTTGGTGCGGGAGCTACTCAAATTTGATCGGGTGATTGTCGAGGTGGAAGACGAGCTCTTGCCCAATCGCCTCTGCAGCTACTTATTCGAACTCAGTCAGGTGTTCAACCGTTTTTACGATCAGGTTCCTGTGCTCAAAGCGGAACCCGAAGCGTTGTCATCTCGCTTGGCCCTCTGCCGACATACGGCCGATACGTTGCGTTGCGGTTTGGCTCTTTTGGGGATTCCAACGCTGGAGCGAATGTGATGCAGGGTCTGCCGGAGCAGCCTCAGTTGCTGTCCAAGTGGCAACTCGGCCTTTTCAAGACAGTCCTGCCAGACTTTCTTTAAAGCCACCGTCTTGTGAACCCCAACAGCTCTGCTCCGCCTCCGGCTCGTGCGGCTGTCGAGCAGCTGCGGGCTTACAGCGCTCCGTTAGAAGGGCGGCGGCAACTTCTACGGCTGGATTTCAACGAGAACACGATTGGCCCCAGCCCCCTGGTGGCCCAAGCGTTGCGCAACTTCAGCACCGAGGAGATTGCCGTTTATCCGGAGTACGACGGCCTGCGGGAAGCGTTGCTCCAGAACCTGGTGGAAACCGGCTGCCGGCCGGGATTGAAGCCTGATCAGATTGGCCTGTTCAACGGCGTTGATGCCGCCATCCATGCGGTGTTCCAGGCCTATGGCGATGCCGGTGAGACGTTGCTGACCACAGCGCCCACCTTTGGTTACTACAGCCCCTGTGCCGGGATGCAGGGCATGACGATCGAGGCGATTCCTTATCAAGGTGAGACGTTCGACTTTCCCCTGGCAGCTATTCAGGAGGCGTTGGCGGCCCACTCGCCCCGGTTGCTGTTGATCTGCAACCCCAACAACCCCACCGGCACGCGTTTAGCGGCAGATGAGGTGATCGCTTTGGCGGCCTCAGCACCGGGCACCCTGGTGGTGGTGGACGAGCTCTACGAGGCCTTCACCGGAGACAGCGTCTTGCCGAGCGCTGATTTCACGGCCACACCAAACCTGCTGGTGTTTCGGTCCCTGGCCAAAACGGCCGGTTTGGCGGGTTTGCGCATTGGCTTTGCCATCGGCCACGCCGATGTGGTCGATCGGGTGAGCCGGGTCACGGGGCCTTACGACGTGAACAGCGTTGCCGTGGCCGCGGCGTTCGCTGCGTTGGCTGATCAGTCGTATGTGGATGCTTACGTGGCTGAGGTGCTGCGGGCTCGCGATTGGACCCTGCAGGCGCTGCGGGACGCGGGGGTGCGCCACCACTGCGATGGCGGCAACTATCTGCTGATTTGGCCCCAACGCCCGGTGACGGAGGTGGATGCAGCGTTGCGCGAGGCGGGAATCCTGGTGCGCTCGATGGCGGGCAAGCCCCTGATTGATGGCTGTTTTCGGGTGAGCATCGGCACCACCAGCCAGATGCAGCGCTTCATGGAGGCGTTCCTCCCCCTGGAGCAATGAACCGCTTGCTGCTGCTGGCCACCGGTGGCACCATCGCCGGCTGTGCAGACGACAGCGCAACGCTGAACGACTACACCGCTGGTGTGCTGGGGGGTGATGCCCTGCTTGCAGCGGTGCCGCAGCTGCAGGACCTGGCGACGATCACGGTGGAGCAGGTCGCCAATGTCGACAGCGCCGACCTGCTGTTTGAGCACTGGCGCGCGCTGGTGGCGCGCATTCGTGATGCCTTTGCGGCGGACCCCGAGCTGGCCGGAGTGGTGATCACCCATGGCACCAACACGTTGGAGGAAACCGCCTGGTTTCTGCAGCTGTTGATCGACGATCCCCGCCCCGTTGTGCTGGTGGGAGCGATGCGGCCGGCCACCGCTCTCAGTGCCGATGGGCCGTTGAATCTGTTGCAGGCCGTGCAAGTGGCCTTGAGCCCAGTAGCCCGCGGTTATGGCGTGTTGGTGGTGATGGATGGCCAGATCCATGGAGCCCAGCGCGTCACCAAGGTGGCAACCCAGGGGGTCGGTGCGTTTGCGAGTCCCGGCAGCGGGCCCTTGGGCCGGGTGGACGACGTTGGCGTTCATCTGCCAACAGCGAGTGGGCCTCGGCAGGTGCCCTTCGCAGGGCTCGCGTTACCCGAGCAATGGCCGCAGGTGCCGATCGTTTACGGCTCTGTGGAGCCAGAGCCGCTCCTGCTCACCGCATGTCTCAACGCCCGTGTTCCTGGCCTGGTGTTCACCGGCACTGGTGCGGGTCAGTTGTCGGCGGCTGAGCGTTCGGCTCTTCAGGCTTGGTCAGGGAAGCGGCCCCTGATGCTGCGGGCCAACCGCTGCGGGTCTGGCCCCGTGCACAGCCATTCCGATGATGAACGGCTTGGGCTGCTGTCCGCAGGAAGCCTTAACCCGCAGAAAGCACGGGTTTTGCTGCTGTTGTGTCTTCTTGCCGGGGTAGATCGCGGTGGTTTATCGGCTCGGTTGCTCAAGCTCGAGCTAGTGAATTGATTCCCTTCGGGGCCAACTGATGTGCATCGCCTCGGCTTTCTCTGCGTCGTCGATCTTTATTTCAGTCCTTTGGCGTCTATGTGAAGCGATTTAGGTCGTTGTGAGGGGGGCATGAATCGGGATCCGCACGCGCTGCACCTGATCGCATTCCACGAGGCAGACCATGCCTGTCTCCACGT
>ERZ802819.2385-NODE-2385-length-10523-cov-25.2679_pt1 | contig 10523 bp, 13 predicted proteins | sample MGYA00345647_ERZ802819 | MGnify/ENA primary metagenome ERZ802819 (study PRJEB30503, sample SAMEA104212355) | marine metagenome | biome: Westerlies Biome; feature: [SRF] surface water layer (ENVO:00010504) within the epipelagic zone...; material: water... | reverse complement strand
CCATTAAATCATTTAATCTCACAGGTCTTTTGGCAGATAATAATTTAGATAGGGAAATAACCCCCATCAATCTTTGGGCCGGATCAACAATATAAATTGAATAAAAACTATCCTCTTCATCTTGTGGATTAGCTCTCATATGATCAATTGTCTGACCTACTGTCCAATTCCCAGGAAATGCTAAGAATTCTCTTTGCATCAACCTTCCAGCTGATGAAACAGGGTATGACAAAGCCTCTTCAACTAATATCCTGTCAGCTTTTGGCAGTTGTTTAATAACTACATTTCTGTCTTTTTCTTCTAATTCTTGAAGTATTTCAACAGCATCATCTGAATGTAATTCAGGAATTGCCTTTGCAAGAATTTTAGGACCAAGAATATCAATAACTTTTTCTTGAACATTATGATCAAGATAAACTAAAACCTCTGGATCAAGAGACCTTCCAAGAAGGCCTAGGAAAATATTTAATTTATCACTAGTAAGTCTTTCCAACATGTCAGCTTGATCAGCGGGATGAAGCGGTTTGATTAATTTTTTTAAACTTGTCCTATTTTTTTTATTTATAGCATTTAAAATAGCGTCTTCAACAACGGGAGTAAGACCATATAAACTTATAGAGTTTGTCTCATTAGTTGAAACTAAATTTTTATCAAAATTTGCTTTGTTTTTTTTATGATCCATTATATTCCGCTTGAAAAAATATTATACCATATAAATAAATCCCCAATTTATTTAATTTATCTATTATTTTTCTGAGTCAACTTCTGCAAATACTTCTCTAATATGCCTAAGTGACTCCAAACCTGCAGGAGCTCCACAGTATATTGTAATCTGTAAAACAATATCACGAATTTGTAATCTAGTTAATCCATTATTCAAAGCACCTCTAACATGCAATTTAAATTCGTGTGATCTATTAAGAGCAGCAATCATACCTAAATTTACCAATGACCTATCTCTATCTGACAAATTTTCTTTATTCCAGATTTCACCCCAAGCATATTCAGTAACTAATTTTTGCATATCAGCACCTAATTCATCTGCAGAAGCAAGAGCCTTATCTACATATGCATCACCTAGTACTTTCCTTCTTTTTGCTATTCCTTTTTTAAAAATTTGACTTTCCATTTTCATCTCCTAAATTGTATTTTTTATTATTAAATGAACGCCACATAAAAATAAAGCCACATGACTAATGTTGTAAAATAAATTATCAGAAAGTTTTAAATTTAGCCATTTACCTAAGAATACACCAATAGGTAATACAGGAATTAAAATAAGACTTAAAAAAAGAGTTTCGTTAGTAAAAATTTTTAGATCAATATAAAAAGGAATTTTTGAAAAATTAATTAAAAAAAAATAGAAACTCATGATGCCCACAAAATTTTTTCTATTAACTCCTAATTTTAAAAGATAAATCTGAGCAGGAACAGAGCCTGCCCATGCAATAAAACTTGCAAATCCAGATAAAGAGCACCAAAAAACTGCTCTAAAAAAATTTGGTTCTAATTTATGTAAATGATTTTTTGATTTTTGTAATAGATCTATTTTACTAAAAAAAAACTTTATAGATGTAATTAAGGCCATAGTTCCAATTAATATTAAAATTGACTTATCATCTAAATAATTAAAAAATATCCAACAAAGTAATTGGCCAATCATACCTCCTAAGACCATCATCCAAATAATTTCAAAAATAAAAAATTTTCTCCATACAAATGTTACCCATATATCTGTTAATAATGTTAAGGGTAAAAAAACTGCCAATGCTAATTTAGGCGGCAATACTAATACCATCAAAGGAAACCCTAGTCCACCTAAGCCACCTCCAAATCCAGATTTTGATATTGCAACCAGCATAACTGCCAAAATACTTACAGGTATTAATATTTCTAATTGATAAATTATACTTAAGCCATTAAGCGCTTGCTCAAACAAATTATAATTTCCTTTTTGGTTTATATTTTGTGAAATATTAATTTATCGAAATAAATAAAAAAAGTTCATAATTATTATTTTTAAAGTTATAACGAACACATGACTGTTAGACCAATATTAGAAAGAAAAAAATCAAATCAAGTTTTAGAGGGAGCTGGTGTAAGATTAGATAGAGCTTTTGGCTTTGGAAATACTAGTGAATTTGATCCTTTTTTACTACTTGATGATTTTAGAAATAACAACCCTCAAGATTACCAATTGGGTTTCCCATGGCATCCACATAGAGGAATAGAAACAATTACTTATATTTTAAAAGGAACCGTAGAACACAAAGATAGCCTTGGAAACTCTGGAGAGCTGAATGATGGAGATGTTCAGTGGATGACTGCAGGTTCAGGTATACTTCATCAAGAAATGCCTATAGGTAATACTAAGGGTGAAATGCATGGTTTTCAATTATGGGCTAATTTACCATCTAACCTAAAAATGACTGAACCTAACTATCAAGATATAAAATCTAGGGATATCAGAATTATTAATGATGATGATGGTACTATTATAAAAATAATAATAGGTGATTACCGAGGTTATCAAGGATTAATAAAGGGAATTGCATCTAACCCTCAATATTTTGACATTTATGTGCCACCAAATAAAATCAAAAATTTTCCAATATCATTACGTGATAATTGTTTTGCATATATTTTTGAAGGGGAAGCTAAATTTGACTATGCTTCTACGCCTACAGGCATCAAAATTGAAAAATCATATAACAATGAAGACTATACAATACGCGACATGAGTGGAAACAAGACGCTTATCACTTTTGATAAAGGAGATGAAGTTAAACTGTTATCTGGAAATGAAGGTGTTAGATTTCTTCTAGTCTCGGGTAATCCTATTCAAGAACCAGTCGCATGGCATGGACCGATTGTAATGAATACTAGAGAAGAAATTCAACTTGCTATGACCGAATTAAATAACGGAACTTTTATTAAGCAGTGATGGAGATTAAATTATGAAAATTGCTATAATTGGAGCAGGTGCAATGGGGTCGATTTATGCATCTTTTCTTGCTCAAAATAATAATGATGTTTTAGCAATTGATCTTTGGGAAGATCATTTAGAGGCTATTAAAAATGATGGTCTTAGAGTTTCAGGTTTCAGCGGTGATAAAGTAGTTAATAACATAAATGTGTCTAATAACATAGAAGATGCAAAGGGTTATGAGTTATTTGTAATAGCAACTAAAGCATCTGGTGTTGGTTCAGCGGCATCTAATCTAAGCAAAATAATATCAAAAGATTCTCTTATTTTAACTATACAGAATGGACTTGGTGCTGGTGAACGAATTGCAACTTTTATGCCTACTGACAATATTCTTTTAGGAGTGGCTCAAGGCTTTGGAGCAGCAATGGTTGGTCCAGGACATGCTCATCATAACAATATGAGTATGATTAGAATAGGTGAAATGAATGGAGGAATAACTCCAAGATTAGAAAAACTAGTCAAGGTTTGGTCTGATGCAGGATTTAACGCAAAAGCGTTTGAAGATATAGAACAATTAATTTGGGAAAAATTTATATGTAATGTCGCCTACAGTGGTCCATGTTCTATTTTTAAGAAAACACTTGGTGAAATTATGAGTAACAAACATATGTTTCACATAGCTAAAGAATGTGCTTTAGAAGCAAGAAAAATGGGTGATATTAAAAATGTTAACTTTACATTTGACGATACAGTTGACTATATAACAGAATTTGGCAAAAAACTCTTAAACTCTAAACCCTCAATGCTTCAGGATGTAGAAGCTAAAAGATTATCTGAAATTGACGCTATTAATGGTATGGTTGTAACTTTAGGAGAAGAAAATGGTATTGAAACACCATTTAATTTAGCTGTTAGTACAATTATAAAAGCTTATGAGGAAGAATATAAATAAGTTACATCTCAATTCAAACTTGCCAAAATTATGAATTAAAATATAATATTTTAATCTGTTATATTCATGAGAGCTTATACCATGTTTTTAATGGATTAAAATATTAACTAAGTCCTCTTTATTATTAAAGAGTTAAGAGAAGGAAAAAAAATGGCCACAGGAACAGTTAAATGGTTTAACCCTACAAAAGGTTATGGATTCATTGAACCAGAGGGTGGAGACAAGGATGTATTTGTTCATATCAGTGCTGTACAAGCAGCTGGAATGACAACTCTCGAGCCTGATCAAAAAGTTGAATATGAATTGGAAGACGGCAAAGACGGTAAAGTTTCTGCAGGCAACCTAAAAGCTATATAAATTACACATCTCATTTTCAAATTGAAATATTTGCTTCTATAAAAAAACTGTACTAGTACATGAAAACAAACTTATTAAATCAACTATTATCTGAAACTAATGATCCTAAAAATATGGCGCTGTTCCTAAAAGCCCTTTTTACCAACAAGGAGTTAAAAGAACTTGAGAACCGTTTGAAAATTTTTCAAATGCTTTTACAGGGTAAAAAACAAAGAGAAATTTCTGAAGATTTAAATGTTGGAATTGCAACAGTTACAAGAGGTTCATACGCCTATGAAAATGAAGAATTTTTTAAAATTAAATCTAATATTATCAATATTTTAAGATCAAATCATAAAAAATGACTAATAATAAAAAAGAACCAGATAAATTTAAAATTAAAGGAAAACCTAAATACATTAAGATAGGAGATGAGTATAATTTTTTTGAATTGTTTAAGAAAATACAACTAAATTTTAAAAACTGTTTCTTATTCGAATCACTAGGAGAAGAAAGTAATATTTCTCGATACCATATAATTGGTTTTGATCCCAAATATCTTATATTTTCTGAAAGTAGAAATGAATTAAAAATTGAAGACATAGATAAAGGTGAAATTAATACATATGAATGTGAAAACCCTTATTATAAATTAAGGGACATTATTCCTCAAAATGTTATATCAAAGAAATATGCTGGAGGATTAGTTGGCTTTGTAAGTTATGACGGTTTTAATTATTTTGAGAATAATTTAAATATTAAAAAAAATCCAGACTTCGAATCCTTTAAATTCGGATTATATCTTGATGGTTTAATTTACGACCAAATGACTGGAGAAATTTTTTATTATTATTACGAAGATAATAAAATTGAAAAAATTAAATCAATCATTAACCAAAATAATCATAATAGTCCTCGAGTAAGCTGTAAATTTTTAAAAAACTCAATGACACGGGATAAGCATAAAAACACAGTATTGAAAATCAAAGAAGACATAAAAAACGGTTTAATATTTCAATGTGAAGTTGGTTTTAAAAGTCATTATGAAATAAAAGGAGATCTTACGGAGATTTATGCAAAATTAAGGACCTTAAATCCATCCCCTCATATGTATTTTATGAAGTTTGGCGATCAAATTATTATTGGAGCATCACCAGAACTTTTGTTTAGGCTTAAAAATGGAGAGATGGAAACTTTTCCTTTAGCTGGAACAACAAAGCGAGGAGTTGATAAAGCAGAAGATCTAAAATTAGCTAGAGAGTTACTAAATGATAGTAAAGAAATAGCTGAACATAATATGTTAGTAGATTTACATAGAAATGATTTAGGTAGAGTTGCTAAATTTGGTACCGTCAAAGTTAGAAACCTTATGGATATAAAAAAATATTCTCATGTACAACATATATCATCTGAAATTGCTGGTATAATTAGTGATGATGAAGATATGTTCTCTGCTTTAGCATCAAATTTTCCAGCTGGCACTTTGTCAGGAGCCCCTAAAATAGAAGCTATGAAAATAATAAATGAGATTGAAGAAGATGGCAGAGGCCCATATGGAGGCGCAATTGGACAGTTTGGATTTAATGGAGACTGTACATTTGCTATTCCAATTAGATCTATTTTTATAAAAGGTCAGAATGCTTTTGCTCAAACTTGTGGGGGAAATGTTTATGATTCAGATCCAGATAAAGAGTATTTAGAAATTGAAAGAAAATTAGCTGCTATGAAAACAGTTTTAGAATCATTTAGAGAAGGTAAGTAATATGAAAGTCTTAATTATAGACAATTATGATTCATTTACTTTTAATCTGTTTCAATACTGTGGCGAGATTTTGGATAAGAAATTATCAGCTAAAAAGAATGAGATAATTGTAAAAAGAAATGATCAAATATGTCTAAGTGATTTACAATTTATTAAACCTGACAAAATAATAATTTCACCTGGTCCAGGTTCACCTGAAGAAGAAAGATATTTTGGAATCTGTCATGAAATTATCGTAAAATTTGGTCCTAAAATACCAATTCTAGGCATATGTTTAGGTATGCAAGGTATAGTTTATTCATTTGGAGGTAAAATCGTACATGCTAATGAACCTATGCATGGAAAAACTTCATTCTTATTACATGACCAAAAAGGAATACATCATAAAATACCTCAAAATATAGAAATAATGAGATATCATTCTCTAATTGTTGATGCAAAATCTTTACCAAATTGTTTTGTTATAAACGGCGTTTCACAAGATAATGATGATAAAAATTCTATACTTGATATAAACCAAGTTTCTTTTTCTGGGGAAATTATGGCAATAAGTCATAAATTATACCCTATTTATGGAATTCAATATCATCCTGAATCTTTTGGTAGTGAAGGCGGAAAAGAAATATTAGAAAATTTTTTATTTAATTTATAGGTATGTTTTATGAGAACTAAAGTTATTAAAATTTATGAGCAAGGATCTTTAGAGGTTCTCAAAATAGAAGAAGAAGAATTAAAAAAATTAGACTCTAATGAAATTTTAATTGAACACTCATTTGCTGGGTTGAATTTTATAGACATCAATCAAAGAAGAGGTACCTATCCCCTTAAGAATTTACCTATAGTCCTTGGAATGGAGGCATCTGGAACCGTAAGAGAAATTGGTTCTAATGTCTCAAAATTTAATATTGGTGACAAAGTAACGCATTGTATGAATCTAGGTTCTTTTTCACAGTTCATGAACTTAGATAAGGATAGAGTTATTAAGCTTAAAAATGAAGTTGATCTTAAAATTGCTGCCGCATCTACACTGCAAGGTTTAACTTCTCAATACTTAATTAACCACTCATATAAGTTAAAAAAGAATGATACTGTTCTCGTACATGCTGCTGCTGGTGGTGTTGGACAAATTCTTTGTCAATGGGCAAAAAAAATTGGAGCAAATGTTATTGGAACAGTAAGTTCTTTAGAAAAAGAAAATATTGCCAGACAAAACGGATGTCATTTTACTATTGATTATTCCAAAGATGACTTTGAAAAGAAAGTCTTAGAAATCACAAAAAATAATGGGGTTGATGTAATATATGATTCAGTTGGAAAAGATACATTTTTAAAAGGAATAGGCTGCCTAGCTCCAAAAGGAAGAATAGTTAGCTTTGGCGTCTCATCAGGCCCTATTGATCCTATTAACATAAATATGCTGAGATCTTTTTCAGGATCTATTTCAACAGGCGGATTAAATACTTACATAAAAGACGCTAACGAAATGCAAATGAATGCCGAGACATTTTTTGATATGATAATAAAAAAAGATTTAGAAATTAACATAGATAAAACGTTTCACATTGACAAGATTAGAGAAGCTCAATCCATATTAGAAAAAAGACAAACAACTGGGTCAATTGTTCTTAAATTTTAAAAAATTTAAATTATATTTAATTAATATAATATATTTATATTGTGTATATTAAATATTTTGGAGATTATAATAATCAATGCTAAATCTTGGATTATTTATGATGCCTATTCATCCTGCAGACAAAGATGTGGGTGTTTCTTACGAGGAAGATAGACAACTTGTGCTTTTGGCCGATAAATTAGGGTTTACTGAAGCTTGGATGGGAGAACATTATAGTTCCACAGCGGAACCAGTAACCTCACCTTTGATTTTTAACGCATCTTTAATAAAAGAAACCAAAAATATTAAGTTTGGAACAGGAGTAATTTCCCTACCACAACAACATCCCGCAGTTGTCGCTGGTCAAGTTAGCTTGCTAGATCATCTTTCAAAAGGAAGAGTTATATTGGGTGTTGGCGCAGGAGGTTTAGTTAGTGATTGGGAACTCTTTGGTAATATGGATGGCCGCTCAAGAGCAATTACGATGATTGAATCAATGGAGGCAATTTTAAAATTTTGGGAGAGTAGTGAAAACTATCACTATAAAGGAGAGTTTCTTGATATTTCCTTAAAGAAGAATATTATTCAAGAATTGGGTATTGGAAAATTTATTAAACCATTTCAAAAACCTTATCCAGAAATCGCAATATCTTTAAAAAATCCTAATTCAATGACCGCAAAACTGGCGGGAGAAAAAGGATGGATTCCAATTTCTGGCAATTTTGTTGATGCAAAAGATATAGCAACTCATTGGCCAACTTATCAAGAAGCTGCAAAAAAAGTAGGCAAACAACCTACCTATCAAAAATGGCGTGTTGGGCGAAGTGTCCTAATAACTTCATCAAACTCAGAAGCTCAAGAAATATTAGATGATCCAAATGGAGTATTTTCTCACTATTTTCTTTATTTAAATACTGTTTCAAAACTTGCATCAGGAACTTTAAGTAAAGATATTAATTTAAAAAACGATTTACCTGAAGCTATGAAAAAAGCGAAAGACTTAATAATTATAGGTGACAAAAAAACTGTGACTGAAAAGTTAATAACATTTATTGAAAAAGTTGGTCCTTTTGGCACACTCCTTCTCACAGGGCATGATATCGGGAATTCAAAAAAATTATGGGAAGACTCATTTACCGAGATGGCCACTTCTATCCAACCAGTATTAAACAAATACATAAGTCAAAAGTATACCAATTAAATTTATTACTTTGGCATCATTTTCTGAAACGGAAATCTATATGTTTTTAGCGTAAATTCATTATTTCTAGATCTTTTATCAATTGGATCCTCTTTAATAATTTCTCCCATTTGAGGTACACCAGACCTCTCAGCATTTCTTTTAGCTTGATCCAAAGCTTCTTCATTTTGTTCTGTATGAGGAAATTTGAAAAGTTTATTAATCCCATCTTTTACAGCCCATAATACAATTAATCTTTCACCTCTATCATAAATAACTGCATGATGTTCATAAACAAACTGTTCAGGAGGCCTGTCATACATAGGACGACCTATAAATTCATGGTTAGTGTAAAAACTTAACCAAATTGCTATAAATATAATTGGAACAGTAAAAAACCTTTGCCATATATTTTTAGTAAAAAACGGTAAACAACATACAGCTCCAGCAAAAGACCAAATTAACATTAATTGTCCAGAACTAATTGAAAAGTCTAACATTATACCCCGCTCTTCTTTCTAATTACTTCTCCATCAATAATGAGTTCATTAGTTGGATCAACATGAACTATACCATTGTAGTCAACTCTAAATTTGAATGCTGGAAGCTCTTGCCCTTCCGAACTAAAAAATAATTTTTTAGTATATTCTTCTTTATAGGGATTAACTTTAAGTAATTTTACTGTTGCATGTGTAAGTGGCGCAGGAAATTTTCTAGCATTGTAAAAGTGTATAGTTACTAAATACGACCTTGCTTCAGGGGTTCTTATTGCTACGACTTCCCTATTTTCTTTGAGATAGACTGTTTTACCATTTTGATCAACGTAAGTGTCATTGACTGTTCCCAAATCATCTCTTTCTAAATGAATTAACGCATCATCAGGTCTTCTAAAGCTAACAATATGTCCCATGTTATCTTTAACCCAAACATCGAGATCGTATGGCTTTTCTCCATCCCATTCAAGCTCAATAAAGTATTCTGCTTTAGGTTTTATTGTCTCTTTTTTAGCAACAGGATTAATCAGTAAAAAAGCCAACATAAATAAAAATACAAAGCCTATTAACATATTAAATAATAGGTCAATAAAACCAAAAGATGATCTATATCTAGGATCACTCATGATTAGAATTATTCTCTAATATTACCATTTGGATTTTAGTGAGTACGCTCCCAACTAAACCTGAAAGAGTTGTACATAATGCCGTACTCATTCCCAAGGCCATGTTTGAAATTACCTTTTGAACATTCTCAACATTACTTACATCTAAATTATCAAAAGCAGAACTTAACATTAACAAGAAACCAGCCACTGTTCCTATCAAACCCAAAGTAACCATAGTTTCCGAAGCAAACCATATGTAATTACTTAATGTTTTATGTTCTATATCAGATTTGAAACTTAAAAATCCAGTGGCGATAGACGCCGCTATAAAAATTACGATTATGATGAAACTAATTTTAGTTTGATCTGCATCATAAAGTTTTTCAAACCAACCATATGTAAAAATTAATATAGCAGAAAATGATACTGTAACTACTTGTATCCACCATAATAAAAAAGCTTTTGACAAAAAAATCTCCTTTAAACGTCATAAAGAAATACTTTATATATTAAACTAAATTAATCTTCTTTACCATTGACTATTCTAAAAATAAATAAAAATGATTTTTATAAAAAATGGATTATTGGCATAAAATTTGTCATGTTTCTAAGATATTAATTCCTGATTAGGGTCAATTATGTTCTAA
>ERZ802819.2382-NODE-2382-length-10526-cov-6.14717_pt1 | contig 10526 bp, 6 predicted proteins | sample MGYA00345647_ERZ802819 | MGnify/ENA primary metagenome ERZ802819 (study PRJEB30503, sample SAMEA104212355) | marine metagenome | biome: Westerlies Biome; feature: [SRF] surface water layer (ENVO:00010504) within the epipelagic zone...; material: water... | reverse complement strand
AGGTTTATGGCAAATTCCAAGAATTTACTCATGGTGAAGCTGTTGCTTTGGGGATAATTATGGCAGCCAACCTATCACAATCAGTACTGCACCTTGACGAAGAAGAGAGCGAGAGAATAAAGAGCCTTATGTCTTCTATTCTCACAGATTCCCTATTGCAAAATAAATTTGAGGCAAGCGCATTATTGAAATTGATGTCAGTCGACAAGAAAAAGAAAGGTGATAAGCTAAATTTCATTCTTCTAGATGCTATTGGGAGTACAAAAATTGTCTCGGATATAAAAGAATCTGATATTTTACAATCAATTAAATTGATATAGTCAATCTTCCCAGATTGCCCAACAAAAGGTACAATCTTGCACCTGCGCAATTCTCTAACTTACTTTTTACGGCAAATTAGTTAGCTGAGAGTTAACAACCCACAACATATGAATAATTTTAAACTTAAAGATAAGTACAGGTTTGGTTTCCCCAAAAAAAAGGGGTTATATGATCCTCAATTTGAAAAAGACTCTTGTGGAGTTGGGTTGGTTGCAAATATTAAAGGCATTCCATCTAGACAGATAATGGATGATGCTTTCCTTGTTAACTCTAAAATGGATCACAGAGGTGGCTGTGGATTTGAAGAAAATACTGGAGATGGAGCTGGAATTTTAATAGCCTTACCTGATAGCTTCTTCAGGTCTGAAGCTGACAAGATTGGAATAGACCTCCCTGAAACTGGTCACTATGCAGTAGGTAACGTGTTTTTGCCTGTCGACACTAACGAAAGAGACTTTTGTATCACCGAAACAGAATCGATAATAAGCCAGGAGAATCAACACTGTCTGGGATGGAGAGACGTTCCAGCTGATCCAGAAGGAGCAGATGTAGGCCCTGCTTCTAGAGGAGCTCAACCAGCCATCAAACAATTATTTATCAAATCTCAAGAAGGAATAAGTAAAGATGAATTTGATAGGAAACTATACATAATTAGAAAGCAAATAAGTCATGTGATTAGAAGTAATGATCAGTTAAAAGAAGCAAAACTTTATTACATATGCAGCCTGTCAACTTCAGTAATAGTTTATAAAGGAATGCTTACTCCCTCTCAATTATTTCCTTTTTATCCCGATCTTGAGAATAAAGACTTCGAAACACATCTTGCTATGGTTCATTCAAGATTCAGTACCAATACATTTCCATCTTGGGATCGAGCACAACCGAATAGATATATGTGTCATAACGGAGAAATTAATACTCTCAAAGGCAATATGAATGCCATGAAAGCACGTCAAGGGACTGTGCAGAGTGATCTATTCGGTAAAGATATAGAGAAACTATTCCCAATTACTGAATTAGACTGTACTGACTCGGGTAGCTTCGATAATGTTCTCGAATTTTTATTACTTTCAGGAAGAAGCCTACAAGAGTCAGTTATGATGATGATCCCAGAAGCCTGGCAATCTGATGTAAATATGTCAGATAAGAAGAAAGCGTTTTATCAATACAGCTCTTCTATGATTGAACCATGGGATGGTCCCGCTTCCATAGTTTTTACGGACGGAAAGAAAGTTGGAGCTGTCTTAGATAGGAATGGTCTTAGGCCAAGTAGATTTTATTTGACTGATGATGACAAGGTCATAATGGCATCAGAGGTAGGAGTGCTTCCAATAGATCCTGAAAAAGTAATTAAAAAAGGAAGATTACAGCCTGGAAAGATGTTTTTAATTGACTTTGAAAAAGGCGAAATGATACCTGATGAAACTATTAAAACTGATATAGCAAATCAACATGATTATGCAGAATGGAATAAATCAATAGTCAACCTAGAAGATCTCAAGAGTAATAACCATAAAGATGAAATAAATGAAAATCTTATTTCAAGGATGAGAGCATTCGGTTATACAACTGAAACCATGCAATTCATGCTTTTACCTCTTGTCTCAGAATTGAGGGACCCTCTAGGCTCTATGGGTAATGATGCAGCTCTGGCATGCCTATCAGACAAGCCAAGGCTCTTATTTGATTACTTTAAGCAACTATTTGCCCAAGTAACTAATCCTGCTATCGATTCGATTAGAGAAGAAGTAATTATGTCCTTAGAGTGCTTAATAGGTCCCGAGGGAAATCTTCTTGAGAACAATAGAGATAATGTTAAAAGACTCAGAGTTAAGAATCCTATACTTTCTAATCGAGACTTAAGTTCTATCAAAGACCTTTCTCAAGGAAATTGGAAGACAAAAACCATAGATTTAACCTATTCAAAGAATGATGGTTTAACGGGTATGTTGACTAGGCTAGAGGAAATTTGCCAGGAAGCTGAAGAAGCTATTAAAGACGAATACACTTTTATTGTCTTATCTGACAAAGAAATTTCAAGTTCGAAAATCTCTCTTAGCTCTCTGTTATCCTGCTCAACAATTCATCATTACCTAATAGAAAGGCAACTAAGGACCAAGATAGGCATCATCCTTGAAACGGGCGAAGCTAGAGAGGTTCATCATCATTGCTTGTTATTTGGTTATGGAGCAGATGCCATTAATCCTTACCTGGCTTTTGAATCAATCTTCCAGTCTGTAGAAGATGGCTCTCTTCAAGATGAATCCTTGAAAGAAAAAGATCAGATCATAGAAGCTTATAAAAAGGGAACAAAAAAGGGCATCCTTAAAGTGATGGCAAAAATGGGCATATCAACCTTACATTCTTACAAGGGCGCTAGGATATTTGAAGCTGTGGGTCTATCTGATGAGATAATTGAAAGATCCTTTCCTGGAACAGCAAGCAGAGTTGGCGGCATAAGTTTTGAAGCATTATTTGATGAGCAAAAAAGAAGACATGATCTTGGATATCCTAAAGAAGAAATTAATGTCACTACCCTTCCAAATCCTGGAGATTTTCATTGGAGAAATGGTGGTGATGCACATATGTGGGATCCCAAAACTATTTCTTCTTTGCAACTAGCAGCAAGAACTAATAACGAAGATGCTTATTGGGATTTTGCTAAACACGCAAATGAAGTCTCAACCAAACAGAGCTCTCTAAGAGGTCTCTTGAAATTCAAAAGCCCCTTGAATCCAATCAGTATAGAAGAAGTAGAAAGTGAAAAAGAAATTGTAAAAAGATTTGCTACTGGAGCTATGAGCTTAGGATCTATCTCAACTGAATCGCATGAATCCTTAGCAATTGCCATGAATGAATTAGGTGGAAAATCTAATACTGGTGAGGGCGGAGAAGATCCTATCAGGTTCAAACCTGATGGATCAGGTATTTCAAAAAGATCGGCAATAAAACAAGTAGCCTCTGGACGGTTTGGTGTAACAATGCGATATCTTACTAATTCCGATGAGCTACAGATCAAAATATCTCAAGGTGCAAAACCTGGTGAAGGTGGTGAACTTCCTGGAAAAAAAGTTGATGACTATATTGCAAAGATAAGACACTCAACACCCGGAGTTGGATTAATAAGCCCTCCTCCTCATCATGATATTTACTCAATAGAAGATATTGCTCAACTCATACATGACCTAAAAAATGCTAATAGAGAGTCAAGAATAAGCGTTAAATTAGTATCTGAAGTTGGAGTTGGGACTATAGCTGCTGGAGTTGTTAAAGCCAAAACAGATCACTTGGTTATAGCTGGTCATGATGGTGGAACAGGCGCCTCGCCACTCACTTCAATAAAACATGCAGGACTTCCATGGGAATTAGGAGTTGCAGAAACGCATCAAACCCTAGTTATGAATAATTTACGTTCTAGAGTCGTACTTCAAACAGATGGTCAGATAAAAACTGGCAGGGATGTAGCTATAGCAGTACTTTTGGGTGCAGAAGAATTTGGATTTGCTACTGCTCCATTAGTTACCTTAGGTTGCATTATGATGAGAAAATGTCATCTCAATACATGTCCTGTTGGTATTGCAACTCAAGATAAAGAATTAAGAAAAAAATTTAAGGGCAAACCAGAGCATGTGGTTAATTATCTATTCATGGTAGCGAAAGATCTACGGATGATAATGGCAGAATTAGGTTTCAAAACTATCAATGAAATGATTGGTAGAGTCGATTGCTTAGAAACAGATATAGCCGTTGATCATTGGAAAAGAAACGGCTTAGATTTCTCTGGTATCCTTCAACCAGCAGAAAAAATCTTTGATAATACAGAAGTCTATAATACCCAGACACAAGATCATGGACTAGATAAAGCACTAGACAATACTCTTATCGAAGAGTGCAAAAATGCTATCCATAAGGGTGAGAAAGTTTCTTTTGAAAGTCATATTGTTAATACAAATAGAACTGTTGGAACAATGCTTTCTAATGAAATAGCTAAAGTGTGGGAAGCTAATAATTTACCTGAGGATACTATAGAAATTAACTTCAAAGGCTCTGCGGGACAAAGTTTTGCTTCATGGCTAGTTAAAGGTATCACTTTTAAACTTGAAGGGGATGCTAATGATTTTGTAGGCAAGGGTCTTTCAGGAGGAAAACTAGTAATCTATCCACCTAAAAATAGTCAATTCAAAGCTGAAGAAAATATTTTATTAGGAAATGTTGCATTATATGGAGCCACCGAAGGTGAAGCTTACTTTAGAGGAATAGCAGCAGAAAGGTTCTGTGTAAGAAATAGCGGTGCCTCTGTAGTGGTTGAAGGTATAGGGGATCATGGTTGTGAATATATGACCGGAGGCAAGGCAGTTATTTTAGGACCAACTGGAAGAAATTTTGGAGCTGGAATGAGCGGAGGTATTGCATATATTTATAATGATAAAGGTAACTTTGAAGAAAACTGCAATAGTGAAACCTTTGAGCTTGAAACCCTCCTAGATGAAGACCTAAATGACTTGAAAGACTTAATTACTAGACATAACGATTACACTGATTCAGCTGTTGCAAAGGAAATTTTAGACAATTGGGAAACTGAATCTCAAAAATTTGTAAAAGTTATGCCAACGGACTATAAACGAGTACTCAATGAAATGAACAAAACAAAACAACAAGGAAATGGGTAAAACTACAGGGTTTAAAGAATTTTCTAGGGCTGTTGAACCATACCGTCCTGCGAAAGAAAGAGTTTTAGATTTTAAAGAAATCTATACAGATCATGATGATGAGAAACTTGCAGTTCAAGGAGCGCGATGCATGGATTGTGGAGTGCCTTTCTGCCAATCAGGTGAAGGATGTCCTGTATATAATCTTATTCCTGAATGGAATGACCTTGTCTACCAGAACAAATGGGAAGAAGCATTTGATAAGTTAATGTTGACGAATAATTTTCCTGAAGTAACTGGTAGAGTCTGTCCAGCAGTTTGTGAAGGGGCCTGTGTGCTTGGTATTACTGAAAGTCCTGTAGCTATTAAAAATCTTGAGTTTGCAATTGCCGATAAGGGCTTTCAAAACGGATGGTTGAAACCTCAAATTCCTTCAACTAGAACAGGGAAATCTGTTGCTATTGTTGGTTCAGGACCTGCAGGTCTTTCTGCTGCTCAGCAGCTCAACAGTGTTGGTCATAAAATAAAGGTCTACGAAAGGGCCGATCGAATTGGTGGGCTCATGATGTACGGAATTCCTAATATGAAACTAGATAAGTCCATAATAGAGCAGAGAGTTGAAGTTATGGAAACTGAAGGTATTGAATTTTTTACTAATGCAGACGTAGGGGGACAAGGCGAGTCTGCTGTGAGTATTCAAGAATTGGACAGTTCTAATGACATTGTTCTACTAACAACAGGAGCAACCAAACCAAGAGATTTACCCATACCGCACAGAGAAGGTGTTGGCGTTCACTTTGCCATGGATTTCTTGAGAACAAATACTAAAAGTCTTCTAGATTCTGCTCATGATGACGGAAACTATATTTCGGCTAAGAATAAAAATGTAATAGTTATAGGCGGTGGAGATACAGGCACTGATTGCATTGGGACTTCGTTAAGACATGGATGTAAATCTTTAATAAATTTTGAAATCATGCCTGAACCTCCTAAAGAGAGAGCAGATAATAATCCCTGGCCTTTGTTCCCAAGAATTTACAAAGTTGATTATGGCCATGAGGAATCTAAAGAAATTTACGGAGACGACCCAAGAGTCTACTCAATATCTGGAAAAGAGTTTTTAAGAAATGATGATGGAACTTTAAGAGGAATTAAAACTGTAGAGGTTGATGTTAATTTCCAAGAGATTCCAGGTACTGAAAAAGACTGGGAAGCAGATCTCATTTTGTTAGCCATGGGTTTTCTAGGCCCTGAACATTATGCAATAGATAATCTAAATGTTGATCTTGACGAAAGATCAAATTATAAAGCTGAGCACAACATTCATCAGACTTCAAATCCAAAGGTTTTTGCTGCTGGTGATTGCAGAAGAGGTCAATCTCTTGTGGTCTGGGCCATTAACGAAGGTAGGGCTGCTGCAAGAGAAATAGATCAACACCTCATGGGTTCCACAACTCTTAAATAGATTTTAGTGCTGAGTAACTAGTAAATATTACTTTTTATTCACAACCCGCATTAGACCTTCTTGAACAGCAGAAGCAACTAAAATGCCTTTTTCAGTATAGACACTTCCTCTATTAAATCCTCTGGCATTACTGGCACTTGGGCTATCAGTAGAATAAAGCATCCATTCATCTGCTCTAAAAGGCCTATGAAACCACATGGCATGATCCAAACTTGCACTCATCACATTCCCTTTAGCATAACTTAGCTTATGAGGATTCATAGAAGTACTCAGAAGACCCATATCAGAAGCATAAGCCAATATAGCCTGATGTTGCAAAATATCATCAGGTAACTTGCCAGCTGCCTTCATCCATACATGTTTGTAAGGAAGTTTATTTTTAGGTTCGTCAAACATACTCTCACCCGGTAAATGTCTCATTTCTATGGGTCTTTCCCTTAGGAAGAAATCTCTATGTTTTGCAGGGATCTTGTCTATGATTTTCTTTTTAATATCTAAATCACTCATACATTCATTAGGTCCGGGAATATCATCCATATCAATTTGATGGGAAGGGCCTTTTTCTTTTTTATGAAAAGATAGAGCCATGTCAAAAATTGGCTCACCTTTTTGAATAGCAATAACACGTCTTGTGATGAAGCTGCCCCCGTCCCTTGTTCTTTCAACGTCATAAATGATTGGATACTCCATATCACCCGGACGAAGAAAATATGCATGTAAAGAGTGAGCAAACCTTTTCTCGGGTACAGTTCTGGCTGCAGCCGTTAAGGCTTGCCCAATTACTTGCCCACCAAAAACTCGCGGACCTCCTATATTCTCGCTTTGCCCTCTGAATAGATTTTCTTCTAATGTTTCAAGATCTAATAACTTGATTAATTTATTTAAAGCTTTCTTTTTCATATTAAGTAAATTTCTTTTCGTCCCACCACGGGTAATATTCAGGCATATCCTCTGAAACTTTATTAGGAAATTCGGGTGATCTCTTTTCAAGAAACGAGTTGACTCCCTCTTTAGCATCATCACCTCTTCCTAGTTCATATATGAACCTAGAATCAACTTTATGAGCTTCCATGGGATGATCGGCTCCCAACATTTTCCAAAGCATCTGCCTGGTTAAAGAAACTGATATCGAAGAAGTATTTTGAATTATTTCATTAGCAATAGATTTGGCCTCTTCAAGGAGTTCGTCAGGTTTATGGACTGATCTTATCAACCCACCATCTTTAGCTTCTTCGGCACTAAAAACCTTTCCAGAGTATGTCCACTCTAACGCCTTACTTATACCCACTAGACGGGGAAGAAACCAGCTTGATGCTGCTTCAGGAACTAAACCTCTTCTGGCAAACACAAAACCAAACTTTGCATCCTCACTGGCAAGTCTAATATCCATAGGTAAAGTCATTGTGACACCTACACCAACAGCAGGTCCGTTTATAGCAGCAATAATAGGTTTGGGACAGTCATATATAGATAAAGTAGTTCTACCTCCCCCATCTCTCATCCATTCAGGATCTTCTTTGTGGTCCACCTCATCACCCTTATTATTTCTTACATCTCTATTAAAAGTATTCGATCCAGAAGATAGATCGGCACCAGCGCAAAAACCCCTTCCCTCTCCAGTTACAATAATAACTCTTACATCATCATCTTTTCCTGCTAAATCAAAAGCAGATATTAATTCGTCCATCATTTGTCCTGTAAAAGCATTAAGCTTGTCTGGACGGTTTAAAGTTAAAGTTAAAATATTATTTTCTACTTCATATTTAATAGTTTCATATTTCATTGTAATTTTCCTATTCAATTAAGTGATCTATTTCATCTGCTGGAACACTATCTGCTGCCTGACCTACTTCTTTAGCCGGAACTCCAGCAACTGTTGCCCCTTCTCGCACGTTCTCTAGAACAACACTTCCTGCTGCTATTTTAGCATTCCGGCCAATTTCTACGTTACCGAGAACGGTAGATGAAGCGCTCAACAACACACCCTCCATTACCTTGGGATGTCTATCTCCTGTTTCTTTGCCTGTTCCTCCTAACGTAACACCCTGAAAAATTGAAACATTATCTTCTACAACAGAGGTTTCGCCGATAACAACTCCAGTCCCATGATCAATCATTATCCCTTTACCTAGTTTTGCAGCAGGATGAATATCAACTCCGTAAACTTCAGATGTTCTGCTTTGAAAATAGTGAGCTAAAGTGTGTCGTGAATTTTCCCATAACCAACTTGCCACTCGATGTGATTGTAAAGATTTAAATCCCTTAAAAAATAAAAGTGGTTCAGATAAATACCGGCAAGAAGGATCTTTTTCCTTAGCAGCAAGCAAATCCGTCATTGTTCCTTCAAGAATTTCTTCACTAGAATTAATAGCATCTTTTATTACGCTCCTTAGCATCATAGGTTGTACAGAGCTACTACCCAGGTCATTTGCTATTAGATCAGCAATGGCTGCTGAAAAGGAACTATGCTCCAATATAGTCGTATGAAAGAAACTTGCCAGTACAGGCTCAGCCTTAACTCGCTTTTGTGTTTCTTCTTGAATAGTACTCCAAATGTTAGCTATCGATTCTTTATTTACCATATGCCTATTGTACTTCAGCCTAAGTATTGCTGAAACGATTCAAATCAGGATAATGGGGCGCCTTTCTTTTAAATAATTAAAAATGAACGATAAAAATGATAACGGAATACCTAGCGTAGAGATAGATGTTAGGAAGACATTTGATATAGATGTTGATATGAAGGTGATGGCTTTTAAAGAGCCTAACGAATATGTACCTACAATAGATAACTCATATAAATTTGATAAAAATACTACCTTAGCTATTCTTGCGGGCTTCTCCCATAATCGAAGAGTTATGATTCAAGGCTATCATGGTTCTGGTAAGTCGACACATATAGAACAGGTGGCCGCAAGACTTAATTGGCCATGTATACGAATTAATCTGGATAGTCATATAAGTAGGATTGATTTACTAGGCAAAGACGCTATAACCTTAAAGGATGGTAAACAAATTACTGAATTCAAAGAAGGTATTCTTCCTTGGGCGCTGCAGACTCCTACGGCATTAGTGTTTGATGAATACGATGCCGGAAGACCTGATGTAATGTTCGTGATTCAAAGAGTTCTCGAAGTAGAAGGTAAGTTAACCTTACTTGATCAAAATAAGGTTATATCTCCTCATGCTGGATTTAGACTATTTGCTACTGCAAATACTGTAGGACTAGGTGATACTTCAGGTTTGTATCATGGCACACAGCAAATAAACCAGGGTCAAATGGACAGATGGCACATTGTCTCAACTCTTAATTATTTAGACCCAGATTTAGAACTTAAAGTTGTTCTCTCAAAAGTACCGAGTTTAGATAATAAAGAAGGCCTGAATATAGCTAAAAATATGATTTCTGTAGCCAATTTATCTAGGCAAGGGTTCGCAAATGGAGATATTTCTACATTAATGTCTCCTAGAACAGTAATTAGTTGGGCAGAAAATTATCAAATTTTTAATGATCTAAATAAATCTTTTGAAATAACTTTCTTAAATAAATGTGACGAGACAGAAAGAGTTATCATCGCCGAGTATTATCAGAGGTGCTTTGATTCTGAATCTGTAGATTCTATTGCAGAAGAAATAGAAAAAGTTTAGTTAGCAAATGGCCCCAAAAAATTCGCAGCCAGAGACCATAAAAGAAGCTGTCTCAGCTGCAACAAGAGCTATTTCAGGTAATCCTGAAATTGAAATAAATTTTGGCGGTATAGGTTCCTCTCTACCTAATCCACCAAAATCTTTACAAGAATTATCATCCTATAGAGGGAAAGCAGATGCTCTAGCTTGCGCGGAGAAGTACAGAGACAAAACTATTAGAATTAATTCAGGTACCGAAAAGGTTAATTCATTAATGAGAGTCATGGAGGATGCTCGGGTAGAAATACTTGGATCATTGAACTATCCAGGAGTAGCTACAAACATCACTTCTAAATTCAAAGAAAAATGTAAATTGTATGAAAGTCTTGAAGATCAAGAAGATCATCTAGAGATAGCTCTAGAAACTTGGTTAAGAGATTTATGTCTTCTTGAAAATGAAACTA
>ERZ802819.2381-NODE-2381-length-10526-cov-6.21727_pt1 | contig 10526 bp, 7 predicted proteins | sample MGYA00345647_ERZ802819 | MGnify/ENA primary metagenome ERZ802819 (study PRJEB30503, sample SAMEA104212355) | marine metagenome | biome: Westerlies Biome; feature: [SRF] surface water layer (ENVO:00010504) within the epipelagic zone...; material: water... | reverse complement strand
CAGCCGCGACTCAACACCTGCCACAGGAGCGCGTCTGACGCCCAGCCAACGAGCGCAAGATTGTTTTGTTCTGGAAGAACAATATCAACCTTGACACCACGCAGTGCGGCAACACCAAGCGCCTGACAAATGGCATCATCAGGTAGAAAATACGGTGTCATGATCTTCACTGACCGTCGGGCAGAACTGAGGGCAGCAATGAGAATCAATTTAATTCGCCCAATTTCATGGTCGTCCGGCCCATACCGGACGCCTCGTGCGAGGCTTCTACCTGTGAAATCAAGGCTTGGCTGCCATGTTGGCTCGGGTTCACCGTCCCGGAGACTACCCAGTGATTCACCAGAGGCAAACGCCCAGTCCTCAATAAATACCTCAAGCAACTGAGTGACCACAGGCCCTGTCAGCGCAAAGTGCATGTCCTGGACGGCATGATCAGGATGCTTCGAAAGCCAGCATCCATTTCGGATATTAAGTCCACCGGTAAAGCCGCGTTCCCCATCAACAACGAGAATTTTCCTATGGTTTCTCAAATTTGCGTAGGGGAGATACAGCGGGACCGTCGTGGGCATGAATCGAGATACAGGAACTCCTTTCTGACGCAGGAGACCAACGCTTGTAGGGAAGCTGTAGCGTGAGCCGATGCCATCAATCAATACTCTTACTGAAACACCCCTTTCCACTGCCCGGCAAAGAGCATCAATAAAGAGTTTTCCGGTGGGGTCATTGTCAAAAATGTAGGAGGCCATCCCAATACTTCGCTTCGCCGAGTCAATTGCTTCAAGCATTTGTGGGTATGCTTCATCACCTCCATGCAGCGGCTGGATTGTGTTTCCGTCGAGTAATGGACGCTTGGTGACTTCGCCGACGAGTGTTGCGAGTGATCGCAGTGGTGCATTTGCTGGGCCAATAGCGTCTGTCAGCCGTTCTGTTGACGGCATTGCGGTCTCCACCTTATGGATGACCTCTCGAAGCCCGGCCCGAAGTCGTGTTGCCTTCCTACGAATTCGGTTCACACCGAACAAGGCATAGGCCGCGGCACCAAACCCAGGGGAAAGCCAAACCAGTCCAACCCAGGCCATCGTACTTCGGGTGTCACGTTTTGTCAGAAGCGCATGAAGGGATGCACCAATGTTTACAGTGAGTAGTGTTGCAGCAAGTATGTGTGGCCATAGTTCAATCCACAGCCGCCATGCCGAATCAAATAGTGTTGCCATCGATTCTTGTCGTCCTCATGCTCCGATGCTTTTAGTATACTCTGCAGAACCATGCGTTATGGAACGTGTTTGTTCGTCAGATTTTTAATTGTCGTATTCCCTTCTGACCAAGAAGAGTCTTTCCTTATGGTTTTTGAGCTCACTGATGTGTCATTGCTTCAATCTGGAGCATTCATCGACGGAAAAGTATGCGAAAGTATCTCTGGATCGCGAGTTGACGTCATTGACCCGGCAACGTCGAAGATCATCGGTTCTGTTCCCGAGATGAACGGCGAGGATTCCCGGAAAGCAATTGCTGCTGCTGAAACAGCGCTAGCTACGTGGCGGACTACAACAGCGACCGTCCGGAGTAAACACTTGCATGCATGGCATAGGCATGTGACGGATTCGGCAGAAGATCTGGCACAGCTTATTACTGCTGAATGTGGAAAACCATTGAGCGAAAGCCGAGGAGAGGTGGCGTATGCAGCCTCCTTTTTAGAATGGTATGCCGAGGAAGCCAAGAGGGCGTATGGAGATATCATACCACCTCATCAGGAAGACAAGCGACTGCTGGTGATCAGACAACCCATCGGTGTGGCAGCAGCTATTACACCGTGGAATTTTCCCGCAGCAATGATTCTTCGCAAAGTGGCCGCAGCGCTGGCGGCAGGATGCACGATGGTCGTCAAGCCAGCTCCGCAGACGCCACTGACTGCCTTGGCTCTTCACGTGCTTGCAGATCGTTCTGGGCTTCCACCTGGCGTTCTGAACACCATAACCGGAAGCATTGATTCCAGCAGGCAGATTGGATCCGCAATTTGTGAGAGCCCGACAGTTCGTGCGATTTCATTTACCGGGTCAACGGCGGCGGGTGTCAGTCTTGCCCAACAGGCAGCCGGGACAGTAAAGAAAGTGTCGCTCGAACTCGGCGGGAATGCATCATTTATCGTTTTTGATGACGCGAATATTGAAGAGGCTGTACAGGGTGCCCTCGCAGCAAAATTTCGTAACAGTGGACAGACCTGTGTATGCGCCAACAGGTTTTTTGTACAGAGTGGTGTTCACGATAGATTTGTGAAGTTATTCACGGCCGCTGTTGCTCAACTACGAGTAGGACCGGGTTCAGAACCGGACGTTACGGTTGGGCCGCTCATCGATGATCGAGCATATGAGAAAGTCCGGGGCATTGTTGCTGATGCCCTTGCCTGCGGTGCACAGGTTACCATTGGAGGGAGTCAAGACTCTATGGAGGGGCGATTCTTCCCTCCAACAGTACTGACATCAGCAAACCCGCAGATGCGACTCGCGACGGAAGAAATCTTTGGACCCGTCGCGCCAGTGTTCAAATTTGAAACAGAAGAAGAAGTGCTTCAACTTGCCAATCACACAGAGTTCGGCCTGGCGTCGTATTTCTACAGTCAAGATATCAACAGATGTTTTCGCGTGGCAGAAGCTATTGAATGTGGCATGGTAGGGATAAACACCGGCATGCTCTCCACTGCCGTTGCCCCATTCGGCGGTGTGAAGAGTTCAGGAGTCGGCCGCGAAGGTGGCAAATACGGACTCGACGAATATCAGGAACTCAAATACATCTGCCTTGGGGGTGTCCACTAGTTCAAGGAAATTATAGAGATTGGCCAAACAGCTGTTGAGCATCTATCAACACGTTTTACCGTTTTTTCTTTCGCGTCGTTTTCTTTGATTTTTTCTTTGCGGGACGGGGCGTTGTTTTCTTGGCTTTCTTTGAAGACTGAGCCTTTTTCTTCGTGGCTTTCTTTTTAACAGCTTTCTTCTTGCCGCTTTTTTTCTTTACCGCAGCCTTCTTGGCCTTTTTCTTTGCCTTCTTCTTGGCAGTTTTTTTTGCAGCCTTTTTTTTCTTCTTCGCTTTCTTCTTTTTCGAAGGAGTAGGAGCCTTTCGAAGTGGACGGTTCAACTCAACTTCGTCAAGGAATTCATTGGCCTCTTCAATGAGCGCCTCCGTGGAAACTGGTTCGACTTCATCGATTATAAAAACGGCAAGTTCGCCCCGTTGCTGGGCATCACTCAGCGCTTTGTATTCTTCAAGGTCGAGGTCATCATGGTCGTCATCTTCACTTGTAAGAAACTCAAAGCCAACACGTGCCTTTTTGTCCCATCCATCAATGTGAAACTCGACACCATATTCTCGAAACATAACGTTTCGTTCGATGACATAACCACGGCGACGGAAAAGACGTGACAGGTGGGTACACCCTTCGAATTCACTGAGTGTTTCGCTCATCAAAAAACCTTTGAGAAATGAAGTAGAGAGCCGGCGAGTCACAAAACTTCTTGTGAGGAGCAGCGTCTGTGCAAATCATACAGAGCAGGCGGAGAATACGCGAATGCCGGCAGCGATCCACGGACAGAACCGCTCCTGTGGCTCACATCGCCATTTTTACGAAAATAAACAAGAAAGTACCTGCCTAAAACGGTTTCGCTTTTCGAGTAAAGGTTCTCTGCAGTATCATGGTTAGTTGGGAGCCCATGATAGAGATCACATGTGGAGATTCCGGAATGGTAAAATTTACAAATAAAAGTATCCAAATGGATGTGTCCAACTGGCTTGTCCTCAGTTTTTTTGTGATAGTTCTTACGCTCGCTGGAAGTCCATCGAGTATGGCAGGACCGTGGGCTGATCGAGCCATGGCGAGACGCACGGCCCGTGCTGAGCGAACGGAAACTCGCGATCGTCCAAGGCAAACAGAGCCGACTGATGACGCGGGAACTGTTTCCAGGCAATTACCTGTACTCGCCCCAGAGAACGCACTGCGACCCGGGGTCGTCCGGCGGCTCGCGCGTCGTGGCATATCGGTTGAAGAATTGGAGGCTCTCACCCGTGGTCGTCAGCCACAGCAGTTTGCAAATGGTCAAACGAATGCTCAATCAGTCAATCAATATGGCTACCAAGCCAATCCACGTTCAGATGCCGGTTCTCAGTCTGTTCTTGATTCTGGAAAAGCGGAACTACCTTCCGGGCTTCATGCCGGAGTCATGACTTTCGACTCCGGTCGCCCACAGCAGCCTGGTGGCCCTGTTCCAACAGAATCCAGAAGTATTCTCGTTGGTGCTGAAGATCCCGTTTCCTCGAGCCTTGATGAGGGACCACGGTTTCCAGGCATGGAAGGCAAACAATCAAAGACACGTGACACACCGGTAGTTACGCATGAACCAATCGAGTTGTTACCTACACCCAAGCCTGCTGAATAAACCGTTCTCGTCCACTTTTTCGCTAGTGGCATCGACATTGAACCAACTATTCCCCATCTGGTCGCAATCTTCAACTTCTTTGCCAGGGCAACGCTCAAAAAGAAGATTGAACCTCTTAAGGAACAGAAGTCATGAAGACCGGACAGTGGTCAATGTTTAAAACCTTACTGTTAATACTAGTGGCATTGGCCGCTGTTGCTTCTTTTGGAGGCATTCAAGAAGCGACGGCTGAGGAGACTGTCACCATCCAAAAATTGCAGCGCAGGCCACTCCTAGGCGTACAGCGATGGGATATGTTCTCTGGCAAGGGAGCCACTCAACAGAAGGAACTCGGATACTTGCCAGGAAAAAATGGCTTCTTGAAAGACCCCCAATGGCACGATCGGGTGCCTTTCTTCTGTCGGCGGACTAAGGATGTAGCCTGGGTCCAACATTCTGCCGACGCTGGTCCTGTGTGGTTTAATCATCCCTTCAGCCAGCAACTGCTTCAAGAGAGTATGGATCAGGAACTTCGCTACGCCAACGATGCGGGCATTGATTTCTTTGTCTATCACGGACCTGCACGGAAGCTTTTCTCCAATGGCTGGGAACTCAGGAATAATTTCGACTGCCATATATCCAGCACGATACCAGAGGCCAAGAATGTAAAACTCACCTGGGCTTTGTATGGTCATAGAGCGATTCGCTACACAAAAAGTAAAGTGGCCGCAATGATGGACGAGACAATTGATTACATCAAAATGCCATGCTGGCAGACGGTGAATGGCGGGCGGCCTTTGATAATCGTCTACCATCCAGAGAGATTCCGTGCAGCCCTTAAAGCGGCAAAGGGAAGCGAGTGTATGACAGGTGCCGGATTTATTGGGTACGTGAGGATGCGAGTGGAAGCCGTGGGTCTGAAGAATCCTTACATTGTTGGTTGCATGGAGCCGAGAGATAGTTTCATGCACGCCAAGGTACTGAAGCAAGAAGGCTACGATGCATTCATGGACTATGAGGGAGCTTATGGGGGAACGGTAGCCACAAGGGACAAAGCTCCAACCTATGCGGCGGCCACGAAGGATATTCTCAAGACCTGCGAGCAAAAGTATCTGAACAGCGGTCTCCCGTTCATTCCTCCCTGCCCCAGTATGCATTATCGGTGGCCCCACGCCTTCGATCGCAAGGGGCAACCCGTAGAAGAATTGCATCACTTCCAGTGGCCCAAGGAAGGCGACCTTGAGGCCCGAGTCGAAGCCGTTCTTGATTTCGTGGCAACCCACCCCGAGGACTGCGAGGCGCAGACGGTGATCATGTATTCATGGAATGAACACTCTGGGGGCGGCGGCATTTGCCCGACGATGGGGGAGTCACCCGACTACAAACCTGTGACACAATGGCTTGATGAAGTGGCCGAAGCGCTTTCGGCATGGAAGTATCCCTAAAAGTTCAGCAGGCTCAAGCAGCGTCATTGCACGTAAGGAATTGGTTCGTATGTTTTATCTGAGAATTCTTCGGCTGTATTTGGTTTCATCCCTGTTTCCCTACGAAGTTCTCTTGCGTTGATACAACAACAGGTTCCTTTTTTGTCCGGTGGGGACTGGTGATGACACGCTCTGTTTACAGCCGGTTACTGCAAAAACTGGCCGGAAAAAGGCATAGCGTCCAACTCTTTTGTCGTAAATTAAAGGAAATGGTTTGTAGATTCAAATTTGGGTGGGAAACAAAATCTTCTTGTAAGTAGACTGCACCACATTGGGAAAATATCGTTATCACATGATAGAGGGTTCATTCATGCTCAATTCAACACGACGTCAATTCATTCAGACCGGTATGGCTGGCGGAATCACTCTTGCCACAGCAGCTCAACCCGTGTGGTCGGCAAACGCAAACAATGAAGTGAATGTTGGGTTCATAGGTTGTGGTGGTCGCGGAAATATTTTGATGTCCGCGTTCTCAAAAGTATCTGGAGTGACCATTGGTGGCGTATGTGATCCAGATGCGGAACGACTTGAACAAGCAAAAGAGCGGTTCCCGAAAGCACAAGCATGGACTGACCTGCGTGATTTGATTGAGGATAAATCCATAGATGCAGTTGTGATTGCAACCTGTAATCATTGGCACTGTCTTGCAGCTATTTGGGCCATGGAAGCAGGCAAGGATGTCTATGTCGAGAAGCCTCTCTCGCACAGTCAGTGGGAAGGTGAACAAACTGTCGCTGCTGCTGAAAAGTATAAGAGAATCTGTCAGCTTGGTACGCAACAACGATCAGACCCAATGCAGGCTGAGATCAAAACCTTTCTGCATAAGGAGAAAGGCCTCGGCGATATTGTTTCAGTGCAGGTTAATCGCGTTGGTGTACGGTCATCAATTGGCAAGCGTTCAACGCCACTGCTGATACCAAACGATATGGATTACGATCTTTGGCTTGGTCCGGCGATCGATGAACCAATTTTTCGCGATAAGCTTCAGTACGACTGGCATTGGGATTGGAATACGGGTTCCGGCGAGATGGGGAATTGGGGCATACACATCCTCGATGATGTTCGGAACGTTGTGTTCCGTGATGCCGTAAAAGTACCGACACGAATCCAGAGTATCGGTGGGCGCGTGGTTTGGGACGATGCTGGGAACACTCCAAATGTTCAAATGGTTGCGATGGATACAGGTTCCGTGCCTGTTCAACTCCAACTTGCCAACATAGCTGCAGAACCGGGTGGTAAAAAAAGCCCAAAACACCGAGGCCCTGGTAGTGGGTATATCGTGCAATGCTCTGGAGGACACTACGAGGGTCGCCGCGGTAGTGGTGTTGCATTTGATCGGAATGGCAAAGAGATTCGTTCATTCAAGGGCGATAGCGGCAATGGGTCGCATCAACAAAACTTTATCGATGCAGTCAGAAAGCGTGACCAAAACATCCTGAATGCGGATATCGTGGTAGGGAACGATTCGACGGCCTGGTGTAACCTTGCGAATAGTGCGTTTCGTGCCAGTAGGGAATACGACCCGAATCTTGTGACACACGGACTTCCATCGATGAACGAGCAAGCCGAACGCTTGGGCAAGATTCTCTCCCCACATGGTCTTGTTCTGCAGTCAAAAGGAATCCAAGCCAGTACCGTGCTTGAGGTGAACCCCGAGACTGGAAAGTTTGTCGGTGTTGATGCCGAACAGGCGAATCAATACTACAAACGGTCATACAGGCCGGCATACGCTGTGCCACAACTCACCTGACCCGTCGCCATCACCACTAGGCTTTATTGCTAACACCCTAGACAGGTTTTGTTTTCCCTGGCACGGCATAGCCTTTCGATGGCAGTGCCCCATCCCAGGTGAGTGATTTGGGGAACAGGTCGAGCGTGCTTTGCGTTGTCATGAAGTCCCAGGTGACCTTTTTACCGGTATACGCGGCAACTCGTCCGAGTACACCAACCATTGAACTATTGGCTGTTTGCGCAAGCTCGACAATGGGTGTTTCATTTCGTATGGATTCAATGAGAGCTCGATGTTCTTCGCGGTAGGCATCTTTGATTCTGCCTTCTTTTTCCCAGATCTGCTTGCCTTTGCGGTCGAAAATACGGGAGCCTGAGTTCGCTGCTCCGATTTGACACGTGCCCTCTGTACCGTAGATGACATTATCGTTGAGACCCTGTGAGCCGGGAATCTGACGGCACATAAAAGAAACTGTGCGACCGTTCGGGTATTCGTAGGCAACCGACATGCTGTCCCACATTTCGCTATCCGTTGGGCGCGTAAAACGGCCGCCAGACGCATATGCAGAGAGAGGGTTTTCGCCCATAACCCAATTAAATGTATCGATGTTATGAACCGCTTGCTCACAGATCTGATCTCCACTGAGCCAGATAAAATGCATCCAGTTTGTGAGCTGATATTCGGTATCACTCATGCCCTCTTTTCGTGGCCGGTACCAGATACCGCCGGTGCAATAACGGGCAGTAATATTAACGATCTCGCCGATTGCTCCGCTTCGTATTTGCTCAACGGCTGCAATGTAGTTCACCTGTCGGCGATACTGGGTACCCGTGACGATTGCAGTTTTGTTTTGTTCAGCCAAATCGTGTGATGCTTTACATGCTCGGTACCCTGCTGCATCGATGCAGACAGGCTTTTCGGCGAATACATGCTTTCCTGCTTGGACTGCTGCCTGCACCATAAGCGGCCGAAATCCTGGTGATGTCGTGAGAAGAACGACATCAACGTCTGGGTCATCAAGTACTTGTTTGTATCCGTCGAGCCCTGAATACAGTTTCGTTGTTTTTGCGTCGACCTTATCTGGATGTGCTTTCGAGACACCTGCGAACAACCGCTGGCAGTTCTCAAGTTGAAGATCAGCGGCGGCGACAAGAGTTACCCCGCTGTTAATTGTTAGGGAGTCGTCGATGGCCCCGCGTCCACGTCCTCCACAGCCAATCACGGCAAGGCGTAGTGGACGTGGATCGGACTTAGCGGCTGTCGCAGAGTGGACCATTGTCGAGGCGGCAAGTGATGCAGCAGCTGTTGACGACATAAAGCCGCGACGATTGTGTTTTTTGAGGGGCGATTCGTTCATGGAATGTTCTTTCAGGTAGAAGCCGGTGACACCCTAACCGAGGAGTGCCTGTTTCATTTGCTTGAGCACAATTTGAAGACGAGGAAGGTCACCACCGCCTACTTCCGCAGCAACCCATCCAGTGAACTGAATTTCACGCAACGCATCACGGACGGATTCCCAATCGATATCTCCTTCAGTTATATCTACAAAACCTTTTCTCGGGCCGCCTTGATCAGCTTTCTTATTGGAATACCCTTTGATATCGAGTTTAACAATTCGGGTTCCGAGTTGGCGAACCCAGGTTGCGACATCACCGAACCGTGCATGATTTCCCAAATCGAAATAGGCACCAACCCACGGACTCCGGAAACTATCTATGTAGTCCGCAAAGGGTTGAGCCGACTGGTCGCGAGAACCGTCCGGGTCATAGAACATGCCATTCCACACGTTCTCGAAAAGTATTCGTTGGCCAAGCTTTGCGGCCAGAGGAAGCAGTTTCTGAATTTCTTCTTGAGCACGCAATCCAGCGTCGGGGCCATCGGTTGCGCGCCCCAAGACAATAAGTACAGCACTTCCACCAGCTGCATGCGACACTTCCATACAATGTCTTAAATTTGAGACAGCAGTTTCACGCTCTTGCTTGTCGAGGCTGGTAAGACGCTGTTTCCAATGAGCATGATTAATCACGTTGTGGACAAAAACACCCGTCGATTCAACCGCTCGTCGAAGCTCATCAGGAGTGACGCTTGCGGCATCGTCAAAATCAACGCCGTCAAAACCTGCTGTCCGCGAGAGCTCAAGACGTTTTTCAAGGCCCTGATCTTTGATCATTCCATATTTACATGAAAAAAGAAGCTTACTGTTTGAAGCGAGTGGGTCTGTACCTAAAATCGGTTCCGGAGAAAGCTCTTCGTCTGGGGGAACCGCACCCAACAGGGCACGCTGTGCGTAGGAAGCGACGGACACGGTGGTCAAACCACCCAAGAAAGTTCGGCGGCTGGTGGACATGGCAGGGCTCATAGAAGAAACGGAATATAATTGATTGTTGACGCAGAGGGTTCACCGGCGCGACCTACATTGCTCACATGTGGCGATTTTCATCGAAAAGACTTTGATTGGCGCAATGCAGCTCATCCCCCAGAGGACCTACCCCCGTTTTAAAACGTTCTAAGTCTCCTCCCAAATCTAACCCATAAAGTGAATTTTTACATGTTTTATGGGATTTCACTGAGCAGGCTGGATTGGCTGGGCGTTTACAGACCCGTTTCGGTCGGTACTAACGAGAGTGTCGGTATCCTGGATGGGCGAGTCTTACGGTTGTGCGGAGAGTGCGCAATGAGAGTTAACAAAATTGCGAACCAAAGCACGTGGGCGTTTGTGTTCGCCACAGAGTTGATGTACTGTGGACTTCGATGGTTTGAGATGAAGTCCTCTAATTTGCAGCTAAAGTCCTCAAAGGAACTGCACCGCCCGCCTTCATTCTCCGGCGGGTTTTGTCTACCCCTTTCGTTATGACCCCGGAAGCGTCTCTGGGTTATTCACATGCCAAAGGAACGTAGATGATGGAAACT
>ERZ802819.2375-NODE-2375-length-10548-cov-7.85314_pt1 | contig 10548 bp, 10 predicted proteins | sample MGYA00345647_ERZ802819 | MGnify/ENA primary metagenome ERZ802819 (study PRJEB30503, sample SAMEA104212355) | marine metagenome | biome: Westerlies Biome; feature: [SRF] surface water layer (ENVO:00010504) within the epipelagic zone...; material: water... | reverse complement strand
ATTGCTAACTGGGGAATACCTGTATCTGTACTGGGCAATAGTATTGGCAAAGATGCGCTGGGTGAGTATTTACTTGAAGAGTTAAGAACAAAAAATATCTCTCATGAAGAAGTAATCGTAACCAATGATCCAACTCCAACGTGTTCTATCTTTGTTGACAAAGATGGTGAGAGGACTATTGTTTCCTCTGGTTATTCAACATGTACCTGGAACAACCTCTCAAAGGTAAAAAACTATCAATCACTACTCATTGACAGATACTCAATACCTAACATTAAAAATTCGATTACAGAAGTAAAAAAAAGTGGTATTTTTGTTGTCCAAGCTGGATATGAGTACCCGATAGACTATGAAATTGATTTTTTAGTAGTGAGTAAAGACGAAATTGATGTCATTGAAGCAGAAAATTTATTAAACAATGATTTAGTATCAAGAATATTATTAACACACTCTAACTTACCTGCAAGGCTAATCAGCAAAGAAGGTGCCGTGGAGATCACTCCTCCCGACTTTAAAACTATAAATGCAACGGGTGCCGGAGACGTAACAGCTGCTTATATTGCAGCAAATGGTGTTGGTGATATTATCTCTACTATAAAAAGTGCATGTGCTGCTGGAGCTATTTTGGCAGGAACCACAGAACTGCCAACACTTGAAAAAATATCCGAAATATCTCAACTTGTAGATGTAACTCCCAGATAATAATTGGGCGTTTTTTATAGTTTATAGTAAAATTCAATAATGGCTGTAGATTACAAAGCTCCTATAAAAGACATTGTATTTGGATATCAAGTTATTAACTCTTATGATATCCTCTCAAAAATAAGTCAATTTAGTGACTTTTCCGAAGACATAGTGATTCCAACTATGGAGGAGTGCGGTAAGTTCGCTGAAGAAGTTTTAGCTCCAATTAATGCGGTAGGTGATGAAAATGGTGCAACAATAAATGATTCTGTTGTCACAATGCCAGAAGGATTTGTAGACGCATACAAAAAATTTGCTGAAGCAGGCTGGTCATCAATTTCCTTACCATCTGAAATAGGAGGCGGTGGGATGCCTATAGTGCTCTCTGGTGGAACATTAGAAATTTTAAGCTCTGCCAATCTGGCTTTTGGTCTAGCTCCAGGATTAAGTGCAGGAGCAATTTCTGCCCTCAATTTTCATGGTAGCCAAGAACAGAAAGATAAATTTCTTCCAAAATTAGTTTCCGGTGATTGGACTGGAACAATGAATCTTAGTGAGCCACAAGCAGGATCTGACCTCGGAACAATTACTACTAAGGCAGAGAAAAAAGAAGATGGCACCTACAGAATTACCGGTACAAAAGTTTGGATTACTTTTGGAGAGCACGATATGACTGAAAATATTATACATCTTGTTCTTGCTAAAGTTCCTGGTTCTCCAGAAGGCACTAAGGGAATATCAATGTTTATTGTTCCAAAGATAATGGTCAACGATGATGGCTCACTTGGTGAAAAAAATGAAGTTAAGTGTCTATCTATTGAAGAAAAATTAGGAATACATGCAAGCCCTACCTGCGTAATGGAATACGGTGGAAATGAGGGTGCTGTTGGATACTTGGTAGGTGAAGAGAACAGGGGCTTGTCATATATGTTCACCATGATGAATGAAGCAAGAGTTTGGGTAGGAGGACAAGGTCTTTCTTGTGCTGTACCTGCACTTCAAGGAGCTGCACAATATGCTCGAGACAGGGTTCAAGGACGCCCTGTTGGGATGAGTAAGGAAGATGCAAAGAAATCAACAATTATTGATCATGCAGATGTAAGAAGAATGTTAATGACCATGAAGTCTTATACCGATGCAATGAGATATCTAATGTATGACAATCAATTAATGATGGATTTAGAGTATTTTGCAGAAGATGAGGAAACGAAAGCTTTTGGGGAAGAAAGATGTGGACTTCTTACTCCAGTAACTAAAGCTTGGGTTTCAGACTTGGGAGTAGAATTAAGCTCTATAGCAATACAAATCTATGGAGGCATGGGTTACGTTGAAGAAACTGGTGTAGCTCAATACTTAAGAGATGCAAGAATTGCACCTATTTACGAAGGAACTAATGGTATTCAGGCATTAGACCTCATGTTTAGAAAATTACCTTTAGACGGGGGTCAGGCAATGCAACGTTTGTTATCTGAGGTAAATGAGACCATTGAAACAATGAAAACTGGGGATGAGGAGTTGCAAAAGATGGCTACTCTCCTAGAAAAAGAAGTAGCTAATTTATCAGAAGTAACCCTTTGGCTTGGTGGAAAAATGCTTGAAGGAGAGCTTGTAGATGCCAGCTCCGCTGCAACCCCTTACATGAAAATGTTTGGTCAGGTTATCGGTGGTTACTACATGGCTAAAGCCGCAATTCTAGCTAAGAAAAAGTTTGAAGAGACCAATGATGAATTCTATGCTGATAAGATTACTCTTTCTAATTTCTACATAGAACAATTATTACCACTGGCGTCGGGATACACTTCGTCAATTAAAGCTGGTAAAGAAGACTTATATGGTATTAAGTCTGAAAATTTCTAATTGATTGAACTTTTAAAAGATAAATCTAATTCAATTGCACTAATTGGAGCAAGCACCAACAAAGAAAAGTTCGGATACAAAATACTTATAGATCTTGATAGTAAAGGTCATGTCGTAATTCCAATAAATAAGAGAGAGGCTGAAATTGAGGGTAAAAAAGTTTTTAAAACTGTCAATGAGATAGCAGACTGTCCATCAATTATTAATTTTGTGGTACCACCACATATAGGATTAGAAATAACTAGAGATTTAGTTGAAAGTGGATATGACAATTTCTGGTATCAACCTGGAGCAGAAAGTGATGAAATTTCTGAGTATTTAGATTCTAAGAACAAGAACTATATCGATGATAAATGCATTATGGTTGTCAGCAATTTAATAGACAACTACTAAGAATTATTTTTAAGCTTCAGTATTCTTATTTACTTGATTTAACTCATCAAAAGATTTTTCAAGCTTATTTGTTCTTGTAGTTTTTAGTTTTTCAAATGACTCGACTGTCTGATCTAGACGTTTTGTAACATCGTCAAAGGAATCTATGAATTTCCCTATTTCACTTTTTACCTTCTCATGAGCAAGAAGAATATTTTTTGTATCAGTTTGAAGACTAAATAATTTCATTGAGTGTCGAATAGTCTCTAGGTAGGCCATAAGAGTTTGAGGACTTACTAAAATAACTTTTTTTGAAAAGGCATATTGTATGACAGGTGTTCTACTTGCCCCAATCTCAGAAGTAAGTAAGAAATGATATAGGTTTTCGAGGGGAATGTACATTAGGACAAAATCAACAGTATCTTCTTCAGGTGAAATGTACCCTTCTCTACTAGCAGTTTCATCAATTTTTGTTTTTATTGCTTTATCAATAAATTCTTTATTTTTTGCTTTGATGCTTTCAGTAATTTGCTTACGTGATATCTCATCAAGAGTTTCGTCCTCTAAATCTAGGTTTAACTTAGAAAGTTGCATATAGAGATTCAATGGAAATTTTGAGTCCATATTAATTGTTTTGTTATCTGGCAAGTAGAATGTGAAGTCCGGCTTTGTACCGCTGCTCATGATTTTTTGAGACTCGTAATGTACTCCATCTTTATATTCCATGATTCCAAGTAAATCTTCAACTTGAAATTCAGCCCACTGCCCTCTACTTTGGTTGTTGTTTAATACAGATATAAGATTTCTAGTCTGTTGATCAACTCCAGATATTGAACTTTTAATCTCACCTGTTTTTTCTAAAAAATCTTTTACTGTCTTATCTGATTTATCAAGTAGCTTGTAAATTTGAGATTCTTCATTTTCAATTAATTCACTAACTATTCCTTTAATTAAATATTCGTCATCCTTTTCAGTGACCTCTTCTTTTCGTGTAACAAAATACACTACTGTAGCCATAAGAATAATATTTACTATATAAAGTACGATATCCATGATTCAAGAATAGCAATAAGAGTAGACAATTTTTACTAAATTGAGAGTAAGATTTCTTAAACTGTATCAAAAATTTTTTTAAAACTAAATTTAAAGTTTTCTGCAGAGTAGTTGCTTAGGATAAAGTCTTTTGCGTTACTGCCTATGTGTGCAGCTTCTTCATAGTTTTCTTCAACTTCTTTTATTTTAGAAGCCAGACTTTCAATGCTATTACTTTCAAAAATATAGCCTGTCTGGCCTTCTATTACGATATCCCCCATACCTGGTGCATCTGTTACTAGAACTGGGCAAGCTGTAGCTTGTGATTCAAATATCACTCTTGCAAGACCTTCTGAAACGGAAGGAAGGATCATTAAATTAACTTCGGAGTAAAAACTTTTTACTCTTTTTCTGTCCACTGAACCAAAAAATTTAACATTGTCGTCCAATGCATAACTACTTATAAGACTCTTTAAACTATCTAGATACTTCAAATTAGGTGTAGGACCAACAATTAGAAATTCAATATTATTTTTATTTAAAAGATTCATAGCTTCAACAATTAAATGAGGTTTCTTTCTATCTGTTACGCTACCTATAAATAATATTTGAAACTTTTCTTGGGCGCTTCTATTGATCTGAATATCTTTAAAATCATCAAAATCTACCCAAGCTGGAAAGCGAACAATACTCTTTTCTTTATTTATTTCCCTAACTTGAGCTTCAGTCGATGATGAAACTGCTCTAATAATATCTGCATTATTAATTGTATATCTTGAAAGCTTCATAAAAATATACTTGTAAACACCTGGAAACAGTAAATTTTTCTCTAAACCCAAGGTTTCTATAAAGTCACCATGTGTTTCAACGATAATTTTCACATTTTTGTGTCTTGATTTGACAATAAGCATAGAAAGAAAACTTGATACTGGATCTTGAAAACAAACTATCTCAATATTGTTATTTCGAATTATTTTTGATATAGAAAATAATGAAACAATTAATATCTTGAAGTAATTATAAAACCGACTTTTTGTTTTCTTGAAAAAATATAAGCTAGTGTTTTCAAAATTGATTTCTTTTTTTTCATTTGCAAATGCAACTACATTTAGGTTGCAAACCTGTGATAAGTACTCGAATTTTTTTTTCATGTTATTGTCGAGAGGAAGTTGATATGTTGTTGGAGCTATGAAAAGTACACTCTTCATTCTTTAAAAAATATTTCTAACTCATTAATTAATTGTTCATCATGTGTCCATGGAATAGAGTGTGCAGCATTGTCAAAAATTATTTCACTTACATTGTCTAAATCTTTAATGACCTCCTGTGATGTGTCTTCAGGGACTAAGTTATCTTTACCACCAGTAATTACCAATGTTTCAGTTGTAATTTCTTTTATCCACGGCCTTGCATCATATGGTACAACATATCTTCCTCCATCCTCATATATAAAATCATCTTTGGATTTATGTAAATTATTCCATGCCCAATCTGTGTATTCATTTCCTAATGCACCAGTTTTACGTAAATGTGAATATTTAGACTTTGGATTCATGTTTGGAAATAATCTTTCTCTAATTCTTACTGTTGCCACAAATACTTTGAATAATGGTTTATCTTTATAGACTGCGCCTCCGAGCCAACTAAACGGTGTTATTAAAACCATCTTGTTTATGAGATCTTTTTTCTTCCTCGCAATACTTAACGCAACAGCACTACCCATTGACCAGCCAACTAAATTGCATTTTTTTATCCCTAATTGGTTAAGTAAGCTAATTACTATATCTGCATTTTCATCAACATCCCATCTCATCCAACTTGAGTCTGACTTTCCATGATTTTTCATATCGATTGTTACAAATGAATTATTATCTTTATAAAATGGAAGAATTTTAAACCAGCTTCCTAAAGAATCTGAACCCCAGCTATGTAAAAAGATAATGGGTGTTGTATTCTCAACATAGGACTCACGAATAAAATATTCTTTTTCTCTAATAAAAACTGTTCTTCCAGGTATCTTTGTGGGATGAATCTGAGTCAAACCCTCTGTCTGAGCCGATTTTGTGCCAATCAAGTTTTTTAGCAAAGTGGCAATTGTAAAATACTTAGTTAATTTTTTTATCATTATTACTAAATAATATTTATCTTTTCGATATATTCAGTATTTATTTCACCTATTTCCCAAAGCTCTAGTCCCATTGTTGCTTTGATCTCAGTTATGTCAATTTTCTGACTTTCGGGAATAGATATAAGCAAGCCTCCACTAGTTTGAGCATCACAACAAAGTTTTAATAAATTTTTATCTCTTACATTGTCAATTATTAACTCTGAGACATGTTCTAAATTTCTTTGACTACCTGAAGAGAAGAACCCATCTAGTATCAACTCAGTTACTCCCTCTATTATGGGGATGCTCTTGATGTCAATTCTTGCTCCTAAGTTTGTATTTTTCAACATTTCACTCAAGTGACCAAAAAGCCCAAATCCCGTTATATCCGTTACCGCATTTGCTTCATACTTGTGGGCGAAGTCTGCTGCGGAATCATTTAAAGTTGTCATTACGTCTGTAGCTTTTTTGACTATTCTCTGGTCGGCTTTGTCTTTTTTGATTGCTGTAGAAACGATACCGGTTCCCAAGGGTTTGGATAGGAAAAGACGGTCTCTGTCTTTTATAGTGTTGTTTAAAAAGACTTTTTCTTCTGCCACACCTGTTACAGAAAAACCATACTTTGGTTCTTTATCGTCAATACTATGTCCGCCAATTACTGTACATTTAGCCTCTTGCATTACATCTAGACCACCTCTTATAACATCTCCAAGAATTTCAAAACTAATATGATCTCTCGGCCAGCAAACTAGCTGTAAAGCTGAAAGAGGCTTGCCTCCCATTGCATAGATATCGGAAAGTGCATTTGCAGCTGCGACCCTACCCCAGTCATAGGGGTCGTCCAAAATTGGAGTGAAGAAGTCTATAGACTGAATAAGGTTATTCCCATTACTCTCTATCACTCCTGCATCATCAGGATTATTTAGACCTACAGAAACATTATTAGCTTCTAAGGCTTTATGATTTTTAAATTGCGACAAAACTTGTGCAAGCTCACTAGGTGATAATTTACAAGCTCAACCAGATCCGTGAGAGAACTCTGTTAATCTCATGACACCTCCAATTTAAGAATTACTCAACTTCTCAGCTTTTATTTCATTTTTAAAACATTCTTGAATTACTTCTAACAAGGGGCTTGGCTCATAGGTTTTTTCATTAATTTTATTTACAAATTTCCCATGTTTAGCGGTTGAGATTACAAAGACCGTGTCCATTTCATAAATTTCATCAACAGTTACTCGACTTTCTTGAACTTTTAACAAATTGTTGGTTCCAAATAGATTAATATATTGCCTTGTAATTGAGTCCAGTATCCCAAGATTTAAGTCAGGAATAAAAACTTTATCTCCCTTTATCCAACCGACAGAAAATGTTGGGCCCTCAAGAATTATATTGTTCCTATTAAGAAGTAACGCATCTGTGAAGCCATTTTGCTCTGCTAAACGTGTTTGAGTCACATTTAAAGCATATGAAGTAGATTTTGTTCCGATGATTTGATTATCTTCTAGTGAGAAGTCTCCTCCTGGATGCCAAGGACTAAGTTGTGTCTCCAGCGAATAGTAATCAGGTATCTCAACGGGTTTTTGGTGAAATATGAAGACATCATAGTTTTCAAAAGTTTCTGATCGACTTATGATTACTCTTACATAGCCTTGAGTAAAGTTAGAGGCTACTTTTTGTAAATCTTTCTTAATTGAGTAAAAATCAATATCGTTAAATAACATCTTATGTGCTGAACGTTCAAGTCTTTTTAAATGTCGATCTAGGGCAAAAAGAAAACCTTCGTGAATACGGATGGCTTCAAAAATTCCGTCCCCCCTCCAAAAGGATAAATTTTCAATCGGAGAATTGAAGTTGTTTTTAGATACTTCAGTTCCATTAATTAAATACACTTCTATAAATATCTTTCTCTAATGTATGTATTAGTAATTGGCATTCTTCTATCTTTGCCAAATGCTCTTTCTGTTAATTTTACTCCCGGGGCAACTTGTTTTCTTTTGTATTCATTTTTATCAACTTTTTCTAAAACATCATAAACTATGCTGCTTTCAATTCCAGAAGCGACAATTTTTTCAGAAGAAAAATCAGACTCAATGTACATTTTTAAAATTTTGTCCAATAATTCATAATCTGGAAGAGAATCGGAATCAAACTGATTGTCGCTAAGTTCTGCACTTGGCTCTTTACTTATTGAGTTTAACGGAATTACTAATGATTCTTGATTTCGAAACTCAGAAAGTTTGTATACCTCAGTCTTGTAGACATCTTTCAGTAAGGCAAAACCACCTGCTAAATCGCCGTAAAGGGTGGAATAACCTACTGCCATCTCAGATTTGTTACCGGTTGATAAAACCATGGCACCTAGTTGATTGGAAAGACCCATAATTATATTTCCTCTTATTCTTGATTGGATGTTTTCGTCAGTAACACCCGCTAGTGGCTCTTGAAGAGTATCTTTTAATAGTGTCCGTAACTTGTTGACTGTATCTTCAATTTCAATAACTTTAAATTCTATACCTAGGTTTTCTGCAAGATTTTTTGCATCTTCTACAGAACTATCTGGGTTATATTTTGAAGGCATGGCTATGCCCATTACATTATCTGAACCGAGGGCGTCAACTGCAATCGTTGCTGTAAGAGCTGAATCAATTCCTCCCGACAGTCCCACAAGAACTTTTTGAAAGTTATTTTTTTGAACATAGTCAGCAACACCTAATTTAAGGGCTTCATACATTGACTCAAGCTCATCAAAAGTTTTATGAGATTGCAGTTCTGGGAGTTTGTCTTTCTTTATGTTTAATGTAAGTTTGGAATCTGAAACAATATCTTTAACTTGAACCTCTAAGTCAAAAGAAAAGACCTCTTCTTTAAATTGGCCTGCTTGAAAAATGATTTCACCTGATGAATCGACTACGAAGGATCCACCATCAAAAACTAATTCGTCTTGTCCCCCAACCATATTTAAATATATAATTGGAACATTTAACTTCTTGGCTTTCTCCATAACCTGTTTTCTGCGAGAGTTGGTTTTATTGATGTCGAATGGCGAAGCATTAATATTCACAATTAAGGAAGCTCCTGCTTTAACTTGAAGGTCAGCAGGTCCATCCTCAATCCAAATATCTTCACAAATATTAATTCCAATAGCAATGTCGTCATACCAAAACAAATCTTCTGGATTGCTTCCTTTTGAAAAATATCTTGCCTCATCAAAAACAGAATAATTAGGTAGAAAGCACTTATGATAAATCCCTTTTACATCTCCGTTTTGAACAATGGCTGCAGCATTAGAAATATTTCTTTCAAAGTTGTCAGTTGAGTTCTCATTAAGACTTCTGTCGACAAAGCCTAATATTGCACTTGTTGCACCAGAAAATTCTGCTATTTCTTCTAAAACTGCAAAATTTTTACCAACAAAACTTTCTCTAAGAAGTAAATCTTCAGGTGGATAACCAGTTATTGAAAGTTCAGGAAAAATTACAATATCAGATTGTATTTTTTCTGATTTCTCTAATGTGTCAAGAATTTTAGCTTTATTTTCCTGGATTGCTCCAACAGAAAAAGATAGCTGAGCACCCGTTAACCTTATAGTCTTTGTATTCACAATACAATGATAGATTGATGATTAACTAAGAAGATACTGTAATTTTTATATCTTTTGACTCTTCTATCCATTTTGAAACTCGTTTGACAGAAGGCATTCTATCCACAATCTTTTTCTTTTTATTGATAAGCTCCATTGTTTCATGAAGAGATTCTGGGTTTCTTCTTTTTAACTCTGCAATACTTTCGACACCAGATACCTCTAAAAGGTCAGCGTAGTCCCTTCCAAGATTTTTAATTTTCATTAACTCAGCTCTTTTTGCCCAGTGTAAAAGTTTAGGAGATGTTATGCCTGTCTCTTTTGTTAGTAAAGCTCTTCCAGATCTAGTTGATGCAATTTGTAGAAAGGTAACAGTTGTTCGAACCCTAGCTCTTCTTAATTTAGTAGCCTCAGTATGGGTCATGCCGTTTATAGAATCAATTGAAGTCATTATTAGATTTTACAAAAAAAATAATATAATTTAAATAAAAATATGAAGAGTTTTTCCCACTCTAAAAATCTTTTTGTTCATCAAAGTCTATAGGTTTCAAAAAGTTGAAATTAATACTTTTCGTTTTAAATTCTGATGACTCAAAAAAATTAATTAAATCAAATTCTCCAAAAACAGAATCTATCTCATCGGAAGAATTATCTTGTGTTATTAGCTCGAGCTTGTTCCAGAAATATTTCGGCACTACCACTGGATAGCCATTTTTATATCTATATTTTGGAATCATTACTTCATCAAAGTCATGTTTTGTGTCCAGCAGCTTTTTAATAACTTTACCTTCCACAGATGGCTGATCTCCTAAGAAGATAAATACATTCTCAACATTTTTATTTTGATTGAGATGATGCAAGCCTGTTCTAATTGAGGAGCTAATTCCTTCCTCTCAGTTTTCATTTATTACTA
>ERZ802819.2363-NODE-2363-length-10586-cov-14.5875_pt1 | contig 10586 bp, 8 predicted proteins | sample MGYA00345647_ERZ802819 | MGnify/ENA primary metagenome ERZ802819 (study PRJEB30503, sample SAMEA104212355) | marine metagenome | biome: Westerlies Biome; feature: [SRF] surface water layer (ENVO:00010504) within the epipelagic zone...; material: water... | reverse complement strand
ATATTTTTATTTATTTATACTGGTTTGGGCAGCGGGACTTGAACCCGCACAACCATACAACCTCTAGATTTTAAGTCTGGTGGAATGCCCCATTAAGTGGTCCATGCTAGTTTTATCATAGTAGGGTTTTGGTCTCTCAGTACTTTCACCTTTCGGTTCATAGTACTGGTTGGACCGCGTCAGGGTCAGCGAACTGCATTGACGCCGGACGCTCAACTTATGATCCCGGCTCACCATTTTTTGCCTCGTGTCCCGAGCAACTGAACGGAGGCATCGGCCAAAAAATCCTGCTCTACCACCAATTTCCCGATCTTCGAATGCAGCTTCTCAACCTCCGCCGCGCTCACTTGTTCCGGTGCCGCGCCGCGTCGCGTAAAAGCCGACGACATGTTCTCAATCGCGGCCCGTTTTCACATGCTGATCTGGTTCGCATGCACGCCGTACTTCTTGGACAGCGCTGCCAGCGCCATCTCTTCACGGATCGTTTCAAGCGCGACTCGCGCCTTGAATTCCGGTGAATGGTTCTTTCGTTTCTTCATTTTGGATCGTAACTTTCTTAATACGATCCACCTTAACAACTGGTCCGAATTTCCGCGACCACCTCTGTGTTTGTGTATTGGTAGGCCATGTATCGTAGGCCCAACCATAATCGTTTCGTCTAATTTGCTTTGCGTTAATCAGTTTACCGTAAGTTTGCCATGCATGCCCAACTCATAATGGCCTGGAATAAGACAGGCAAACTCAAAAACCCCTGAGTTAGAAAAAGTCCATAGTATCTCACCTTTTTCATTAGGGTTTAATCTTAAACTATTAGGGTCGTTGTGATCCATATCAGGCATATTCTCCATTTCAATTTTGTGTTTAAGAATGCCATCTTCGGTGTCCATTACAAACTCATGCTGAAGTTCGCCTTTATTAATGAGATTAATTTTTACTGTTTGCCCTATTTCGAATTTCAAAAAATTAGGTTTAAAAATCATGCCGTATTCTGTCTCGAACATTTTTACCGTGACCGAGCGATTAATGTGTTTGGTACCCGGCTTACCTATTTCCATTTCATGCCTGTGACCTTCTCCGTGGGTGCCGCCTGCAGAGGCAGAATGGCAAAATAAAGAAGCAAGAAAAGCAATTTGAAATATAAATTTCATTGGGATACCCTCTCATATGGTGATTTGGGGAGAAAAATATCCATGCAAACCCTGTTTGACCAATCAAAAAGCTGTGAGTTCTTGGACAAAACCCCTTGTGCGTGTAAAGCTTAAATAAGATCATTTCATCTTGGTAAAGTTTGGTTGGCGTGTGTAAAATCATGCGCTGATTAAATTTAATGCGTCCGCATTTTCAGGGGGCATCTACGAAATGTGAATAACGCCACCCATACCGGCAGCATGATGTTCCAGCATATGACAATGAAATAACCAAAGTCCCGGGTTGTCTGCTGTGAAAATCAAGTCAACTTTTTCAGAAGGTTGCATCAGGTACGTATCACGTAAGACTTGTCGATTTCGCTCACCAAATTCTTTGGAGTTCACCCAAAAATGTTGCCCATGAAGATGCATTGCGTGTCTCCAACGCGTATCGTTCCAGACTCTTAAGATTACGGTGTCCCCAAGCGCAATATCAGCCAACGTTAATCCATAACCACCGATCTCACCGTTAAAAGCCCATAATTTAGCGTCATTTTGAGCGAGGTCCCGCAAGCTTTTTTCTTCACCTTCAAACACGGCAGCTGCGAGGTTACCCATTGCACCTCCTTGCATATGAATATCAATAATTTTTGCATGAGTCGTTTGTGGGCGCGGATACCAAGGTTTGTGTTCGGAGTTTACATCAAATTTTTCTTGAGTCTTTTTGGTGGTTGAGAAACTTGCAGCTGTTAGTCTTTCGCTTGTACTAACCTCGATCAATTCTTCCAATTGGGAACTATCTTCAACTAAAATATCGTATCTTTGAGCAGGCGCTACAGTCAGTTTTTCAACAGCAAACGGCGCACACGGTGAGCCATCAATTGCAATAATTTTCATTGGTATCTTTTTGTTCAATTCAAATTTCATAATTCGCGCGTTAGCGGCACTCAAAAATCGTAATTTACACTGGCCATTTGAAGGGACTTCAATATTTGGCTTAGATTGCCCATTCACTGTCAAAAAATTACCATGACGTCCGCCGTGTGACCAGTCATGCAAACTACCCAAGCTGTCTAGCTGTAGTTGTTCATTGTCATCTAATAACCAGTCGTCAAGGACTAGAAGTACATCTCTGTGGTGTGTCTCATCATTTACATCACTTACTAAAAGAGGACCGTAGAGACCTTTAGTTACTTGCTTCCAAGCTTGGGTGTGAGCGTGATACCAGAATAATCCTGTGTCATTCAGAGGAAATCGATATGTAAAAGTCTCTCCCGGTTCCACAGCTGGTTGGGTTAAACCAGGAACACCATCCATTTCATTTAAATTACGGATTCCGTGCCAATGAATTGTACTTGGCTCATCAAGTAAATTGAGGAAGTCGACTTCAAGGATGTCGCCTTTTACGGCATGAATTATAGGGCCAGGACTTTGTTGATTGTACAGAGACAGTTTAGACTTTTGCGCATTTGGATAAAATATATGTTCTGCAGCCTCAGCGACCAGCTTGTAATGCTTGATACCATTTTTCGCATCAACGTCGCTGGGTAGCTGGGTAAGGGCAAAGGCTGAGCTAGAGCTTAACAAAAATTTACGGCGATTAATCAAGGTTGGCTCCTAAAAGTTAATACAGCTTGCTAGCGGTTATATAGCTTTTTGGTTTTGATCTCCAAGTTTGCCAATTCTTGGTGAATTTTCTAAGCAAGTACTGTAAAACGCAATTGATATTGGGCTGCGCATTTTTCTGAGGCTTTTTATGTGGACTACCGTAGCTGATCCATAATTTTGTTGCATTTCTCGCATTTGATGTGATCACTGAAGTGAATGTTTCATCATTCGCCAACAGAACAATGCAAATGACGCAAATAACACTCCCCTCTCACGCCTCGGTTGTTGTCATTGGTGGTGGCATTATGGGCTCATCTACGCTGTACCATCTGGCAAAAATGGGGGTGGGTGATGCGATCCTGCTAGAGCGAAATCAGCTGACTTCAGGGACCACTTGGCACTCGGCGGCACAGGTCCGCGCGCTCAGGCATTCGCAAAACCTCACACGGATGATCCAGTATTCGGTCGATCTTTACTCCCAACTTGAAACAGAGACAGGCCAAAACGTTGGCTGGATTCAGAAAGGGTCGCTGTCCATAGCGACCACCCCCGACCGGCTGATCCATGTGAAGCGACAGGAGGCGCTGGCTCATGCCTATGGGATCGAGGCGCAATCAATAAGCGCGGGCGAGGCCACGGAAATCTGGCCTTTGATGAATGCCGAGGACGTGCTGGGTGCAGTCTGGTCACCTAATGACGGGCGGGTCAGTCCCTCGGATGTCTGTGCCGCGCTGGTCAAGGCCGCAAGGGGGCTGGGGGCCAAGTTGTTCGAGAAAACTGGTGTGACAGGCATCCTGACCGAGAACGGCCGGATCAAGGGCGTTGAGACCACGCAAGGCACAGTGATGTGTGAGGCGATCGCGCTTTGCACTGGGCTTTGGTCGCGCGAAGTTGGTGCAATGGCGGGGGCCGAGGTGCCGGTGCTGGCCTGCGAACATTTCTATCTTCTGACCAAGCCGATCGATGGTATCACTGGTAACATGCCAACGCTTTCCGACCATGATAGCCAGCTCTACATCCGCGACGACAGTGGTGGGCTTTTGGTCGGGTGTTTCGAGCCGATTGGCAAGCCGATTGCCCCCGGCATACTGGACGAGACATTCGAATTTGGTCTGTTGCCCGAGGATTGGGATCACTTCGAACCGATGATGATGAACGCGCTGCACCGGCTGCCCCCGCTGGAAACGGCCGAAGTCAAAATGCTGCTGAACGGTCCAGAGAGTTTCACCCCCGATGGCACTTTCATGCTTGGAGAGACCGCTGAAACCAAGGGGCTTTTTCTTGGGTGTGGCATGAACTCGGTCGGAATTGCATCTGGTGGTGGCGCAGGCATGAACCTGGCCCATTGCATCGTACACGGCCATACGGCTTACGACCTGTCTGAGGCTGGCGCCAAGCGCTTTGCGCCGGTGTTCAACAGCGTTGATCACTTGATGGCCCGTGCGCCGGAGATACTTGGGACGCATTACGATATCGCATATCCGGGTAAACAGCTCCTCTCTGCCCGGAATCTGCGAGCTCTGCCACTGGAAAAGGAACACAAGGCGGCGCGCGCGCATATGGGGCAGTTCTTCGGCTGGGAGCGACCCCTCTATTTCGGTAAAATAACCGAGCCTGCCATGACCTTCGGTCGGCCTGACTGGTTTGAGAATGTTCGTGCCGAAGTCATGGCTGCCCACGAAAGTGCTGCGATATTCGACGTCTCGCCTTTCGGTAAGATAGAGGTTGAAGGCCCGGATACTGAGGCCTTCCTGCTCAAAACCTGTGCGGGATACATGAGAAATGCACCAGGCTCGGTGATCTACACAGCCATGCTGAATGAGCGTGGAACCTTTGAAAGTGACCTGACCGCTCAGCGTATCGGCGAAACCCATTACCGTCTGTTTGTCGGAACAAATGCGATCAAACGCGACCTCGCATGGCTGCGGCGCCATGCGGACGGGTTTGACGTGACCCTAACGGACAGTACAGAAAAATTTGCAGTGCTGGGTCTGATGGGTCCGAAGGCGGCGCAGATCGTCTCGGAATGCGGTGCGCCTGAGCTTAACGAGCTGGGCTATTTCAAGGTTGGTCCAGCCCATATCGGGGGTAAACATGTGCGGGCTGCGCGGATGTCCTATGTCGGGGAAGCAGGTTGGGAAATCACTTGCCTTTCGGAAAACGCCCCTGCGATTTACGCTAATTTAACGGCAGCGGGTGCGCGTCCAGCGGGCATGTTTGCTCAGACCTCGATGCGGATCGAAAAGGGCTTCTGCGCCATGGGCCACGAACTCGACAGCGATGTTAGCCCAATCGAAACTGGGCTGGACTTTGCTACCCGCAAATCCGGCGGTTTCATCGGCTTCGAAGGCATGCAGAAACGCCGTGCTAATGGGGCGGTCAACCACATTGTGTCCCTTTTGCTGGATAATGAAAATGCGGTCCCCTTGGGGCATGAGCCGATCTATATGGACGGTCAGATTGTTGGTCAGACCTCCTCTTGTGCTTTTGGCTTTCGGGTGGGAAGACCTGTTGCGCTGGGACATGTGAATGTACCAATTCAAGATTGTGTGCGGGTGCAGGTGGATATCGGGCGGCAGATGTTTAACACCAGAGCCACCATAGGACCGCTCTTTGATGTGACCGGATCACGGATGAAAACCGGTTGATGGACCGCTCCGTCATTATGTTTGCCCCAAAACGGTGCCTGGTCGGGCAACCACACTTCAACTATGTATTTACATTTAAAATGGATCACTTATCACCAGTATTGCAATCAAAATAGCCAGTAATTTTTCTTAAAGTGCAATATTGATGAAAAGTCATGAATTTGTTCTGGAGCGAATCAAGATTTATGAGATATTCTGTTTTATGTTTTGAACAAGTATGACTACCGGTGCCGATATATGAGTACTTTTGACTGCTTTGGATTGAAAAACGTTAACTGGGTAAAATCATGAGTAACTGGATCCGCGCCTGCGCACGTGAAGAAATTGAAATTGAGGATCTCGTTCGTTTTGACTATGGAGAACGTACTTTTGCCATCTATCGTAGTCCGAATGACGAATTTTATTGTACTGATGGTCTTTGTACCCACGAAGATGTTCACCTCGAGAATGGGCTTGTGATTGAGCACATCATCGAATGCCCAATGCACAATGGCCAATTTGACTATCGTACTGGAAAAGCCATGCGTTCACCTGTCTGTGTCGATCTTGTTACTTACCCTGTCAAGGTTGAGGGAAACCATGTTTTTATACAGATTTTATGAGTTCGTCAAATTCGAATGAGTGAAAATAGCACTTCCTCATAAGTTGGGTCATTAATTATCAATCTGTAATTTCTGATGCATTTTTGGCATTTGTTACTGACTGCTAGACGATTGGAAAAAGGCTTAAGTACAGAGTTATTCTGATAAATATTATTCGCAAATTCTTAACAAAGATGCAAAATTCCCTTTGTGAGGAAAAAATAACAGCAATTAAGTCGTGTGCTGGAGGCTTTAAATTATCAATTCAGCCCTTTTCACCCCAAACCAAAGTGATTATTTTCATAAGGTACAGCTGGGCTTAGGATTATTCATAAGTTGATCGTTCGTAAGGTATGCTGGCAATCGTCCAGTACTAAATAGCCTTATCCAAAGTCAGTATGTAAAAATCCTCGATTTTGGGCTTGATCGGGTATTAAAATTTCGGGGGATAGCAGGATTTGACTTTCTGGTTGGTCCCCATGTCCAAGTATAAACGCGGCCATCTCGGCAATCAGATGTCTTGAAAGTCTATCGATAGGCGTGCCAATGATCATGGTCACGATACCCTCATCAAGTGCGTTTCGGGTCTCTTCCGTTATAGGATGGAGGATCAGTCGAATATGACCCGCTGCGCCAGAATCCCTTAAAGCATTAATCGCACCTTCACCTCCTCCCCCAGCTACGTAAATGCCCGTTAGATCTTCCTGACTAGCCACAATATCCTTCACCATGTCATAAGTGATCTTCCGCGCCTCAAGATTAAGTACCGCGTCTCGAACATTAAAGCTAGGAGCGGATTGGCGGAAAAAACTGCGTAATCCCATTTCGCGTTGCTGATGCGCTTGCCAAAGTTGGCTTCCGACCAGTATCGTGACAGTCCCAGGCTTTCGAGTTGTATTAGAAAACATCCATGCTGCCTGCCGCCCTGCTCGATAATTGTCGAGCCCAATAAATTTGCGTCGTATGCTTGATGAAAAATCATTCAAAAATGCCAATACAGGTATACCCTGCTCCGCTAAATCGCTCACGGAACGATCTACAAGGCTATGGTCAACTGTTGAAGCTGCAATGACGTCTACTTCTCGTCCCAATGCTCTGAGGCATTCTGCATGTTCTGATGGATCTTGTGTTTCCAAATAGTGAAACTTCACACTCACATTTAAGTGAGGAAAGGACTCGCTTTCCATTTGCAGGGCGGCTGTCAGGTTTTGGTAAAAATTTTGGTTTTTTTTCGGCAGAATAAAACCAAAGGTAGCCTGTGATACATGCTGTTGAAGACGATATTTTATCACCGGTGTCGCGTGGTAGCCTAGCTCAGCCGCCGCTTCGAAAACTCGGCGTACATTCTCTTCACGGACCTTGCGACGACCACTGAGAACGCGATCTACAGTTGCGATACCGACACCAGCTCGCTCTGCAATATCTGTTATAGTAGGTCGCTTTATTTTAGGTTTCATGGATAGATTTATATCCAACTAATTTTAAAACGGAAATGTTTTGATAGATTCTACGACTGGTTTATGGCGTAAAAACTTTCTTGCGATAAGGTTAGTCGCATTAGATATTAGAAAGACTGTTGTCATGCAAGAACGCGACTATAGCCTTTTGGGCAAAGATGGACAGAAAGCTGTCAAAACTGGATTAGCGGGAGCAAATTGGTATGCGACTATTATTCCTCGTAAGGAAATGAAAGAATTCATCAGACGTTCTGATGGGCCCGCCATTCGGGACACATTCATTTGGCTGGCTGCTCTATTCGGATTTGCCAGTTTCGGCGTTGCTCTTTGGCCTTCCTGGTGGTCTGCCCCCTTCTGGCTCGCTTACGGCGTACTTTATGGATCATCTACAGATAGTCGGTGGCACGAATGCGGCCATGGCACGGCCTTCAAGACGCGCTGGATGAATGAAGTGGTTTACCAACTTGCTTGTTTTATGATTATGCGTAACCCAGTGACATGGAAATACGGCCATGCGCGTCACCATACGGACACCACTATAGTTGGACGAGACCCACAAATTTTAGCGCGAAGGCCTCCTAATTTACCAAAAATGTTTGCCAATCTATTTGGTTTGGTTGATGTGCCGCTGGCTGTCAAATCTATGATACAACTAGCCTGTGGTCATTTGACTGAAGAAGAAAAGGATTATGTACCCAACACAGAGAGGCCCTCAGCAATTCGTGTCGCACGCATTTGGCTGGCGATCTACGCTATGACAATCCTTGTTGCAATTTATATGGGATCAATCCTACCCTTTATGTTGATAGGGTTACCAAGACTTTATGGGGCTTGGCACATGACCATCACCGGAATTCTTCAGCACGCTGCTCTCGCGGATAATGTGATCGATCACCGCTTGAATAGCCGTACGATCCTGATGAATCCTATTAGCCGTTTTATCTATTGGAACATGAATTACCATATAGAACATCACATGTTTCCCATGGTGCCATACCATAAATTGCCTGCGCTTCACGAACGTCTTAAACTTGATATGCCTGCACCAAATTCCTCGACTTGGCAGGCAATTTGTGAGGCTTTCCCGGTGCTTTGGAAACAATTGAAAAATCCGGAGTTTTTTTTGGTGCGCGACCTGCCGCCTACAGCCAACCCTTACCTGTGGACGGGTCGGGAAGTGGCGGCTGATGCTGCAGAATAGAGACAAAAAAGATTCAGAAGCTCTCTTGATATTCGAACGATGCGACTGGGAATAAAATTTTGCATCGCAAGTATGCAAGCCTCAAATGTGTACCAGGAAAATGCGACAATTTTAAATTGATACCTGTGGTGAAAGTACATTAGCCTTATGATTTTTCTCTATCTCCTCGCTTCAAGAAACCCACCGTGATTGCTGACGCTGCAACCATCCCTGCCGCAGTACCCAGCATCCACACTGCGAAATGCTATTATGCTGCGGCAATATCTTGGTCGCGTGTGTTGCGATTGAGTGGGACACTTAAAAAACGCGACGCAGCGCCACCCGCGAGATAGGTTATGCAGCCACCGCGTATTGTTGCCTCGATATTTCTTGTCCTGATATTGATTACGGTCAAGTCGGCACAATTTCCAACTTCTATACGACCAAGTTTCTGCAGTTGCATTATATTAGCTGGATTTACCGAGATAAGTGCCCATGCTTCCGGCAGTGATAGAATTTTATTATCAACAAGATGAAAGGCCGCTTGCGAAAGTGCAGGATAATAATATTCTGACACCAATGCATCACACAAACCAGCCCTGATTAAATCAATCGCCGAGATATTGCCGTTACATGACCCGCGCCGCACCACGTTTGACGCGCCCATTATGATCGGATTGCCATTGGCTTTGGCCACCTTTGCTGCCTGTTGTGACATCGGAAACTCACATATTTTTGCCCCCAACATTGAGAAATACTCGCGGGTCTCACCATCAGGATCATCGTGCGATCCATAAGTGACCTGCAAGCTTTCAAAAGCCTCAGCCAGGCGGCGAAGATAGGAAGGCACATAATTCTTATTGGTTCCTAGAAGCAAAATATGCGACTTAAACTGCTCTAAGTTCTCGCCGGCGCCCGTTGCCCAGTTTTGAAGGTTCTCATGCCTATCTGTGATCTTTGCCAATGCTTCGTTAAAATGATTGTTAAACACAACATAATCGATCGAATGTCTTCGTATCGCGGCTAATAACCGATCTTCCATCTCAATCATATGGGTCTCACAACGCAACTGAACCCGGAGATCGGTCTGTGCAAAATTACGGTAAATTTCAAATTCTTGGAGAAGTTGTTCTGCATAATCTGGGCTCCGGTGACCACCGACCGAAGACCAGCTTTGTGCGAGCCAGGCCGTTGTTATTCCACTGGAAGCTGCATCACAATCTGTTGCTTGCAATCCGGTCGCAATTGCAAACCTTATGTTTGAGCGAGGTGCAATGTGTCGTTCAAATACTTCTCCATGGAGATCGATAATTCCTGGCAGTAGATAATATCCGCTTAGATCAATCTCAGGATAGCAACCTTGATCAATACAACCGTTTGCCAACGACACTGAGCGGTTTTGCATTTCTCCATCCCAAAGGACGGATGCGCGTGTTAAGCGCATTTTTGGAGCTTGCCTCAACATTTTTTGCTCTTTTTTGATAGCCTTGTAAGCAATAAATGTATCAAAATAATGACATCATTAGAAAAATTATCTGACGTCAGATAATTTGGGATACAAGCGCTGTTTGTAGCTTGGAGGCAAAACTCTTTAAATCTTCATAAAACAGTAATAAATCTGTTACTTCTGATAGCTATGCGTAATCTGAAATCAATATTTTTTGGGGGAAAAATATGCTTGATTTTAATGCTATTGGTACTGTTGTCGTAAAAAATAGTGAGAGCGGCGCTCTTGCTGAAGCAACTCTTACGGCAAGAACAATTGGGGCACTAGACGTGAATCTAAACGGTATTCCGATCACCTTCGCCCGGGACAACAAAAACCGTTATATTGCAACTTTTGCAAATTTAAAATTTGAATTGGTTAGTGGCTAAGGACCACCAAAAAACTTTTCTATCTGAAAGATACAGCTGGGCATAACTAGGTTCCGGACCTATTAATTTCTTGCGCATTTAGGAATGTTCTGAATCAATGTTCTCCAAAA
>ERZ802819.2356-NODE-2356-length-10606-cov-9.56611_pt1 | contig 10606 bp, 10 predicted proteins | sample MGYA00345647_ERZ802819 | MGnify/ENA primary metagenome ERZ802819 (study PRJEB30503, sample SAMEA104212355) | marine metagenome | biome: Westerlies Biome; feature: [SRF] surface water layer (ENVO:00010504) within the epipelagic zone...; material: water... | reverse complement strand
AGTCTGTAAAACTGTTGGCTACGCCTTCGTAGGTTCGAATCCTGCTCTCCCCACAAATTAATGCGGGAGTAGCTCAGTTGGTAGAGCGTCAGCCTTCCAAGCTGAATGTCGCGAGTTCGACCCTCGTCTCCCGCTCAACTTTTTCTGCCGATATAGCTCAGGGGTAGAGCGTTTCCTTGGTAAGGAAGAGGTCACGAGTTCAAATCTCGTTATTGGCTCAACTATAATGTAGTTTTAAAAATAATTTGGTAGATAAGCAAAAAGGCTCCAAAGATAGCACCACCAAAGTAGACTATTTTCAAAAGTAGAATGAATTTCTTTCCTAGTATATTCTCTTTTTCCCACCTTCTTACTATTATTATTGCAACAATAAAAAGTAATATTGAAAATAATGTACCAAACAAGTCAAAAATCATAAATTAGTAATTATAAGTATAACAAATTTAATTTAGAATTTTTTTAGATTGACTCCCTTATATGTTAAAAAAATGAAAAAAAACATCAAGTATATAATTATTTTTTTTGTTGTAATATTTATAGACCTAATTATAAATGCTGGCTTTCTTCTCTATTCTGGTGGTAGTCACAAATCTCAACTCTCATTTATAGATAAGTTTTTATTAAAATTGATTGACTATTTCTAATTTAAATACCTTAAATTTTGATTTTTATATTTTTTTTATCAATTTAGTAGTAATGAATATGCTTTTGGAGAAAATTTATAATCGCATTTTTCTCAACCGCCTTACTCTTCGAGGACGGGTTGCATAATTCCCTATTGATATAACTTCGACAAGAAGTTAACTTATTTAACCAAATAAAATTCAGAAAATTGATAATAGAACTGGCTAACGCCAAACATATAGTACATAGTAAATTAATTAGTAAGCTAATAGATGACTCCGCCAAAAATAGGGGGACAGGAATTGCTAGGAGATCTCCTAAATATATAAAGGAAAAAATCTTATCCGGAAATTCTGTAATTGCATTAGACAAAAATAATTTTGCTGGGTTCTGTTATATTGAGGCATGGGAGCACGGAAAGTATGTTGCTCATTCTGGATTAATAGTATCACCAAAATACAGAAATATGGGTATTGGAAAAAATATTAAGAAGAAGGTATTAGAACTCTCATTAAAAAAGTATCCAAAATCAAAGATTTTTGGAATCACAACTGGAATGCCAGTTATGAAAATAAATTATGAACTTGGATATAGACCTGCTCATTTTACTGAATTAACTGATGATCCAGAATTTTGGAAAGGCTGTAAAACATGTCAAAACTATGATATTCTTAAAAGAACTGAGTTTTCAATGTGTCTATGTACAGGTATGTTATATGATAAAAAATAATTATGAAAAACAAAACTATAATTTTAGCTTACAGTGGAGGTCTTGATACTTCATTTTGTTTAAAGAAACTATCAAGTGATGGCTTTGATGTTCATGCTATACTTGTAAATACTGGGGGCTTTGATAAACAAGAACTAAATAAAATTAAAAAACAAGCAATACAATTAGGTGCTTCAAAATTTGTTTCAATTGATGGAAAGCAACAATTCTACAATAAATTAATTAAGTTTTTAATTTTTGGTAATGTTCTTAAGAATAATTCTTATCCTCTTTCAGTTAGTTCTGAAAGAATAATCCAAGCAATTGAAATAATAAATTATTCAAAAAAAAATAATATAAATACCATTGCTCATGGATCAACTGGTGCAGGAAATGATCAAGTGAGATTTGATTCAATTTTTCAAATTTTAAATCCTCATGTTAAAATAATTACTCCAATTAGGGACAACAATATTTCAAGGAAACAGGAAATATCATACTTAAAAAAAATGGGTGTAAACTTTACATGGAATAATTCTAAGTATTCAATAAATAAAGGAATATGGGGGACTACAATTGGTGGTGATGAGACTTTAACTTCTTATAAAGCTCTTCCTAACAAGGCATTTACTAAAAAATTAATAGAAAGAAGAAAAAAAGTATTAAATGTAAAATTCATAAATGGAGAGATAGTATCAATAAATAATAAAAGGTCCAATCCTATTGATTTAATAAATTACCTTGAGAAAATATCTAGTCAATATGCTATTGGAAGAGACATACATGTTGGTGATACTATAATTGGAATTAAAGGTAGAGTAGGTTTTGAAGCAGCTGCAGCAAAAATTATAATTAAGGCTCATGAGCTTTTGGAAAAGCATACTATGTCAAAATGGCAAATTTTTCAAAAAGAATCTATTTCAAAATTATATAGTATGTTAATTCATGAAGGGCAATACTTTGATCCAGTAATTAAAGATATTGAAGCTTATCTTGAGAAAAGTCAAAGATATGTTACAGGAAATGTTTTTGTGGAATTAAGTCCATATAATTTTAAATTAAATGGTATTAAATCTAAACATGATTTAATGAATGATAATTCAGGAGTATATGGAGAAGAAAATTTAAACTGGTCCTCTGATGATATTAAAGGATTTATTAAAATTAATTCAAATTCTTCAAGAATATTTAAACAAATAAATAAATAGTAATGAAAAAAATAGGAATATTAGGAGGTTCTGGGTTTACAGGTGGTGAGTTAATTAGAGTATTATTGAATCATCCAAAATTAAAAATAAAATTTATTTATTCATTATCTCAAAATGGAAAAAATGTTCATGAAATACATCCAGATTTATTAGGGAAAACAGATATTATTTTTTCTGATCAAATTAGCACAGATATTGATGTACTATTTCTATGTCTTGGACATGGAAAGTCTAGAATTTTTTTAGATAAATATAATTTTAAAAGTGATACGATTATAATTGATCTAAGTTCAGATTTTAGATTAACTAATAACAACAAATATAAATCAAGAAATTTTCTATATAGTCTACCAGAGTTTAATAGAGAAAAAATTAAACAAAGTAAATCAATTGCAAATCCTGGATGTTTTGCAACCGCTATTCAAATAGGTTTACTCCCATTAATCACTAATAATTTGATAAAAAATGACATTCATGTTAATGCGATAACAGGAAGCACTGGTGCTGGTAGGATTAGTTCAGATACAAATAACTTCAACTGGAGAAATAATAATTTATCCATTTATAAACCTTTTAATCACCAACATTTAAATGAGATCTATCAAACATTGAATATTATGGGTAACGATTCTAAAATTTATTTTGTTCCATATAGAGGAAACTTTACTAGAGGAATTTTCACTTCAATTTACATGAAATTTGATGATGAGATTGAAAATATCAAGAGTATATATAAAGACTTCTATGAAAGTCATCCTTTTACCTTTTTGTCTAAAAATGATATTAACCTAAAAGAGGTAATTAATACTAATAATTGCCATGTGAATATAGAATGCCACGAGAGTATAATTCATATAACTACTGTAATAGATAATCTTCTTAAAGGAGCATCTGGTCAAGCAGTACAAAACTTAAATATTATTTTTGGTTATGAGGAAAGCTTAGGTCTAAATTTTAAAGGTTCAATTTATTAATATGAAAACATTCGACGTTTACAACCAATTCGATGTAGTTCCTATCAAGGGAAAAGATGTATATCTTTATGATGAATTTAATAATAGATATTTAGATTTATATGGAGGTCATGCTGTAATTTCTATTGGTCACTCTGAAAAAAAATATGTCAAGAATATAACTAATCAACTTCAGAATATCGCATTTTATTCAAATGCCGTAAAAAACCCATTACAGGATAAATTATCGATGGAAATTAACACTCAAGCAGATTTAGATAATTATAAGTTATTTATGTGTAACTCTGGTGCTGAGGCTGTTGAAAATGCTCTAAAGCTTTCTTCTTTTTATACAGGAAAGAAGAGAATAATTGCTTTTAAAAATTCATTTCATGGCAGGACATCTGCAGCTGTTGCAGTAACTGACAATAAATACATTAACTCAGAGCTGAACAAACAACATAATGTTAGTTTTATTGAATTTAATGATATTAATAAATTAGAGAAAGAGTTGGATAAGGGAGATGTATGTGCAATAATATTTGAATCAATCCAGGGGGTTGGAGGACTAGATCAACCTGATGAGGACTTTATTAACAGACTGGCCTATTATCAAAAAAAATATCAGGTATCTATTATTGCAGATGAGGTTCAATCAGGATTTTGTCGTTCAGGTCAATTTTTTGCTTTTCAAAAATTTAAGATTCAGCCTGATATAATTACCATTGCAAAAGGAATGGGAAATGGTTTTCCAGTAGGAGGAATTCTTGTAAATCCTAATATTCATCCTAAAAAAGGTATCCTTGGGACAACATACGGTGGTAACCACCTAGCATGTGTTGCTTCTTTAAGTGTTCTTGAATTTTTGAAAAAAAATAATATTAGTAAAAAAGCCTTAGAGCTAGAGAGCTATTTTAAGAATATCGCTTCAAAATTTAATTCCATAAAAAAGGTAAAGGGAAGAGGTTTGATGTTAGGACTTGAATTTGATTTCGATATCTCTGAATTAAGATCAAAGTTAGTATATGACCATAAAATTTTTACGGGTAGCAGTAGTAACAAGAATTTAATAAGAATATTACCTCCATTGTCAATTAAAAAAAAACATTTTGATATTTTTTTCAATGCACTCAATAAATCACTATGAAAAATTTCTATAATCTCAATGATATAAAAGATATTAATCAATCAATTCATGAAATACTTGATATAAAAAATAATATTGGAAAATATCAAAAGATCTTTGATGATAAAATTATTGGCTTAATTTTCTTTAACCCTAGTCTAAGAACCAGGATGAGTACATACAAAGCATCAAAAAATCTTGGTTTAGAACCCTTTTTTATAAATATCACTAATAATACATGGTCTTTAGAATTTGAAGATGGTAAAATAATGGATTCCTCAAACGTAGAACATATAAAAGATGCTGCTAGAGTAATTTCTGAATACTGTGATATTATTGGTGTCAGATCTTTCCCGTTATTAAAAAGTAAAGAAAAGGATGCGGAAGATCAAATTATAAAAAGTTTTATTAAATATTCAAATATTCCAGTATTTAACATGGAAAGTTCAATTGCCCACCCTCTTCAAGCACTTACTGATTTAGTTACAATTAAAGAAAATTCTAAAGTTAAAAAACCAAAAGTATTATTGACATGGGCTCCTCACATTAAACCTCTCCCTCATGCAGTGCCTAATTCATTTGTTAGAGCGATGAAGAAAATGAATTTTGATATATCAATTGCTAATCCTAAAGGTTTTGATCTCGATCCAACTATTTCGAAAGGATTAAAAATTAATAATGACCAGTTAGATGCTTTCAAAGGTGTTGATTTTGTTTATGCAAAGAACTGGAGTTCTTTTGAAAACTATGGTAAGGTAAGTAGTAACTATAATGACTGGATAGTTGATGAAAAAAAGATGGCAAAAACAAATAATGCAAAATTTATGCATTGTCTTCCGATTAGAAGAAATCTAGTTGCAACTGATAATGTTATTGATAGTGAACAATCACTTATTATTGACCAATCAGAAAATAGAACATATACTGCTCAGTATATTATAAAAAAACTATTAAAAAATGGATAAAATTTTAATTGTAAAGATCGGAGGAAACTTAATTAATAATAGTCATGTTTTAAATAGATTTTTAAAATCTTTTGCTAAAATTGAAACAAAAAAAATATTAATTCATGGTGGAGGTAATCAAGTTACAAAAATGTGTAAAAAATTAAATGTAGATGTTAAAATTAGAAATGGCAGAAGGATAACAAGTATTCAAGATCTTGAGGTTGCTACAATGATTTATGCAGGTAGTTTAAACAAAACTTTAGTAACGAAATTACAATCATTTAATTGTAATTCAATTGGATTATCTGGAGCTGACGCTAATTTAATTGAAAGTGTTAAAAGACCTGTAAAGGAAATTGATTATGGTTTAGTTGGAGATATAAAAAAAATAAATTCTATTTTTTTAAAAAATCTGATAGATCAAAATCTTACTCCTGTTATATGTTCAATTACTCATGATAAAAATGGTCAATTGCTCAATACTAATGCTGATACTGTCTCCTCTGAAATAGCAATTTCACTATCAAAATATTATACAGTTAATTTAATTTATTGTCATGAAAAAAATGGAGTTCTGTCAAACCAAAATGATGATAATTCTACATTCGATAAACTAAATGAAAAGGAATTTAATAATTACTTAAAGTTAAAAATTATATCCAATGGAATGATTCCCAAATTAACAAATTCATTTTATGCATTGAATAATGGCGTAAAATCAGTTAAGATTGCTGGTCAATCTTTAGATGAAAAAAATATGAAATCAACAACAATAACTAATTAATATGACTGATAATCAATCAAAAGATGCTATTAAGCTTCTCAAGAAAATTATTAAGATTCCTTCTTTCTCAAAAAAAGAGGAAAATGTTGTTAAAATTTTAGAGTCATGGTTTAAAGAAAACGGAATAAATTATAAAAGACATTTAAATAATTTATGGGCAGAGAATAAGTATTTTAATAAAAAGAAACCTACTATTCTTCTTAACTCTCATCATGATACAGTTCAACCCAATAAATCATATACTATCGATCCATTCTATCCAATTGAACAGGATGGAAAGATATTTGGACTAGGAAGTAACGATGCGGGAGGTGCTCTTGTGTCTCTCCTGTACCTTTTTAAAAGCATCTATTTAAGTCAAAAAATGAACTACAATTTTATTATTGCTTGTACAGCTGAGGAGGAAATTGCTGGAGCTAATGGAATTAAAAGTATTCTAGAAAAATTACCTAAAATTGATTTTGCAATTATTGGAGAGCCTACACTAATGAAGTTATCTATTGCAGAAAGAGGTCTTATTGTATTTGATGCAAAAATAAAAGGTAAACCAGGACATGCTGCTCACGAAAATAAAGATAATGCCATTGAAAAACTCCCCAAAATACTTAATTGGTTTAATCAACTAAAATTTGATAGAGTTTCTAAATTATTAGGACCAGTTAAAACAACAGTAACTCAAATAAATGCTGGATTTCAACATAATGTAATACCTTCTGAAGTTGATATTGTTGTCGATGTAAGAATTAATGAACTCTATGATATTAATGAAATCAATGATTTCTTTGTTACACAGTGTCCATGTCAAATAAAGGCTAGATCTTTGAATCTTGGACCATCATTTATTAGTCCTAATCATAAAATTATAAAGTCTGCAAATTTGCTTGGAATAGAATCCTATGGATCTCCAACATTATCGGATCAGGCTTTGCTTGATTTTCCATCTGTAAAAATTGGTCCTGGAAATTCAAAAAGATCCCATAGTGCAGATGAATATATATATGTTGATGAACTAGAAGAGGGGATAGAAGTCTATAAAAATCTATTAAACAAAATAATATAATATGAAACTATGGGATAAAAAAAACTCAGGTAATGACAAAATAATTGAATTTACAGTAGGTAATGATAGGTTAAATGATTTGTATCTAATTAAATATGATATAATTGCTTCAATTTCACATGCAAAAATGTTGCACAGATCAAATCTCTTGTCAGAAATTGAATGTGATAAAATTATAAAAATTCTTAATGAAATGCTGAGCCAAGCTGAAGCTGGAAAATTAAAAATTGATAAGGAATTTGAAGATATGCACTCAAAGATTGAATTTACACTAATAGATAAACTAGGTGATATTGGAAAAAAAATTCACACTGCAAGATCAAGAAATGATCAAGTCCTTGTCTCAATTCAACTCTACCTAATAGATGAATTAAATTCTATAAAAAAAGAAGTAAAATCTTTATTTGATTTATTGATTAATCTAGCCAAGAAAAATAAGGATATTATTATGCCTGGATATACTCATATGAAAGCTGCAATGCCTTCCTCTTTTGGATTGTGGTTTTCAGCTTACGCTGAAACATTAATTGATGATATTATTAGCCTGAATAGTACAATTGAAATAGTAAATCAAAATACACTGGGTAGTGCTGCAGGATATGGAACATCTTTTGATATTGACAGAGATTTTACAACAAAAGATTTAAATTTTAAAACATTAAAATATAACTCCCTCGCATGTCAAATTAGTAGAAATAAAATTGAAAAAAACACTTTCGATGCTATAGGAAATATTGCCTTTACATTATCAAAAATTTCTATGGATATATGTTTGTACTCTGGAGATGAGTTTCAATTTATTTCATTTCCTGAAAATATTACAACAGGATCTAGTATAATGCCACATAAAAAGAATCCTGATGTTTTTGAGATAATAAGAGCAAAATGTAATAGTATTCAAAATCTATCAAATTCAGCATCTTTAACATCAACCAACCTTCCAAGTGGATATCATAGGGATTTTCAACTAAACAAGGGTAAAATTATTAGTGCAGTTAACGACATAAAAGAATGTATTCAGATTCTATCTTACTGTTTATCTAAAATTAGTGTCAATAGAAAAATTCTCGAAAAATCAAATTATGAAAATATTTTTAGTGTAGAGTTAATTAATGAGATGGTTTTAAAAGGTATGCCTTTTAGAGATGCATATCTTGAATTAAAAAGCAAATTAAGCTCAGGTGAAATAAAGTTTCCTAAAACAGTTAACCATTCTCATATTGGTAGTATAGGAAATTTAGCTCTCGATAAAATTGTTATCAAGATGAAGGATAAGTACTAGATTTATTTCAGTTTATTAATTAAACTCTATTCATTATAAAAGTAGTGCAGTAGTAACATTTAATGGAGATGGACACTATATCTATAAAAATGTTAAAATCAATTATGCCGCAAGAGTTTCATTTTTTTGGACTAAAGTTGACAAAGAATGGAATAAAATGCATTCTCATTGGTCATCAAGTAGTGGGGCAGAAGGAATACCTATTAGCGATAGATAGTTTATTTATTAGTAATTAATTTTTTTACCAGAACATTGCATATAAGAAAGCTGTAATAAGAACAACACTAAATGCACCAATATTAAAAGTACTATTAGTTGCAAATAATTTCTTTGTGATATTGATGCCTTTTGAATCATCTTTGTTGCCATCCAGATAACTTATAATTGCAATAACGGCAATAGTCGCTATACATGTATAACCCATTTGGTGCATAAAAGGCAATTCAACGAAAATAGAAGCATCACTCCATCCTTTAGGAGCAACTTTAAAATACATTGCTACAGGAATTGATAAGATTGCTCCCCAAATTGCAGCATTATTTGTTGCTTTTTTATAGAATAATCCCATTAAAAACACTGCTAAGATTCCAGGACTTACAACTCCTGTATATTCTTGTATAAATATAAATACTTGACCAAGGCTTCCAAGTTGAGGTGCTATAATAATTGCAATGATTAATGCAACTACTGCAGTAATTCTTCCAACAAAAACCATCTGTGCATCTGAAGCATTTTTGTTAAAATGAGATCTGTAAATATCCATTGTAAAAATTGTGGATGTTGAGTTTAGCATAGAAGCAAGTGATGATACTATTGCAGCAGCAAGAGCAGCAAGTATTAACCCTTTAACACCTGATGGAATAAAGTTTTTAATTAACCATGGTGCAGCATTATCGTTTGCAATATTTCCAGTAGCTCCTATAAAACCTGGGTCTATAGAAGTAGTTGTAAGAACTCCAGTGTCATCCAAATTCATTACATATGCTATAATACCGGGTAATACAACAATAACTGGAATTATTAATTTTAGGAATGCAGCAAATACAATACCTTTTTGTCCTTCAGCAAGACTTTTTGCTGCTAGTGTCCTTTGAATTATATATTGATTAAATCCCCAATAATATAAATTTGCTACCCAAATACCACCAACCAGTACAGCTAATCCTGGAAGATCCCACCATGCATCTCCACCATTGGGTTTTATAATCTCACCTTTTGACAAAATCATGGAAAATCTTTCTGGCGCTTTTTCATAGACGTATTTCATTCCATCAATAAAGCTCCCAGAATCAGTAACATTAGAAAGGGCAAAATAGGTCATTAATAAACCACCAAATATTAAAATTACCACTTGTATTACATCTGTCCATGCAACAGAAGCAAGACCACCCCAAAGAGAGTATGCAGCAGCAAATAAACCAAGTCCAATTATACTATTTAGTAAAATAGACCCATCACCAACACCAATAATTGTATCCAAGGCTTTTCCTCCTAAAAATAAAACGGTTGTAAGATTAACAAACACAAAAAGTGCAATCCAAAAAATAGCAAGTATTGTCTTTAAATTTGTGCTAAATCTTTTTTCAATAAACTCTGGAATTGTATATAGTCCTTTTTCAATAAAAATTGGAAGAAAATATTTACCAACTACTAATAGTGTTATAGCTGCCATCCATTCGTATGATGCTATGGCTAATCCAAGAGCAAATCCGGATCCTGACATACCAATAAATTGTTCAGCAGAAATATTAGCTGCAATTAAAGAGGTACCAACAGCCCACCAAGGAAGCGATTTACTGGCAAGAAAGTAATCTTCAGCATTTTTTTGTTTACCGTCTTTATCTCTTGAAACCCATAATCCTATTGCTAATATAGTTACAGCATAAAGTCCAAAAATTAAATAGTCTAAAAAT
>ERZ802819.2346-NODE-2346-length-10626-cov-7.38398_pt1 | contig 10626 bp, 8 predicted proteins | sample MGYA00345647_ERZ802819 | MGnify/ENA primary metagenome ERZ802819 (study PRJEB30503, sample SAMEA104212355) | marine metagenome | biome: Westerlies Biome; feature: [SRF] surface water layer (ENVO:00010504) within the epipelagic zone...; material: water... | reverse complement strand
GTTGGTAATAGTTGGAGCGCTGTTGGTGTTGCCGCCGCTGCCCCCTGAGCTGGAAGACCCACCTCCACCCCCGCCGCACCCTGCAATGAAGAAAAAATACGCAGCGACGAGGAGTTTTTTCATGTCTGATTACCAGTCCGCATTTGTCATGAAACAACGTTAACCGTATTTGGACATTATTTAAAACTGAACTGCTTAAAATATAAAAAGAAATCAGTCCGGTGCCCCTTTGGAACTCAAGGCTCCAAGACTGGGGGCATTTTTGGCTTCGATTTGTGCGCCATACGGGAGGCGAGCAACGGCAGAATATAAATTGCGTGTCTGATGGTAGGGCGCTAACCTTTTCGGGTAAAAGTTTCGGCAACTTCTCGAAAATTTATCGATAAGGAGAACAACAAAGATGGAATCGCTCGGCAATATTCGTAAATGGGTAATAAAACCATCTTTACCCGATCTTGCGCAGTCTCTGCAGCCTGCGATGCAGGGCGATGCTGCTTCCCAGCAGCAGGTTTGTGGCGCGCTCTTATGGACCGCTTTTGCTGCACCTGGGGCGGTTACCGAGGTTTACGACGCTATTGCTGCAGGGGCTGTGGGGGATAAGCTCGAATCCGCCTTATGGAATGCTGAGGAGTGTTCGATCCCCGAATCATTTTGGGGAACCTTTGCAAAAACGCTGACCGGGCCAGAGCAGGGTTACGACGCTACATCGATTACTGTTGCCGTTGCTGCCCTTGGAGGTGGCGTCGCCGAGGAATTTGGAGAGCTGGCCGAGTCTGCAGCGGAAAGGCATCCCGGCGGCAACGACGCGGCGTCTCAAGCGATTCCTGACCTCACGGACATTGACGCATTAGGCAAATTGCCCGAAGGCAGTTTGGGTCATGATTTGTATCGAATGCTGGTGGACAACAACTTTGATGCAGAAGTGTTAGACCGAGAGGTGATTGGTCTGGCGAACCTTCCTCCCGCGTTGCGCTACGTGAATACTCGAATTTTACAGATGCACGATGTCTGGCATTTAGCTGCTGGATATCAGACCACCAGCCTGCACGAGATTGCGATTTCGGCCTTCCAATTGGCTCAGTTTGGTCACAATTATTCGTCGATGTTTTTGGCAACGGTAGCGACCATGAGTTGTTGCAAAACACCGGCTGGTTTTGGTTTATTGATGCAGAACATCACTGAGGCCTGGCGCCACGGCCGCGCCACGCCGGCGCTAATGTCAATTCAATGGGAGAGTGAATGGCATGAGACTCCGGACCAAATCCGCGCACGCCATGGAATAACACCGTTCAAAGGCAGCTTCCCGCCAGACCTGTTGGAACAGCTTGCAGCAGTAGCTTAGCCCCACATGATGGGTATCTGTGCCTGTTAAAAAGACGCGATACATCTTCTATGTGGGCGTAAGAATTCACTTGCACCATGCAAGGCCATCAATCGCAGTGAGGCAGGCATTTCTATTGTGTTTGTTGGTACGAGGTGGTGAGCGCGCGCTTTTATTTCCGATGTCCATCTAGAGACCAGAGGTTGTCGGGCGGATAAGTTGCTGTGCGCTCTTGATCGTGGTTACTGTCCGCTAGGCTAGCAAGGCTCGCTAGATAATAAGATATCTCGGATATTGTCATCTAGTTGTCATGCGCGAACGGCACAGTCTCACTCATGAAATTTACGAAAGCTCTTTTAGCAATTCTTGCCTTAGGTTCGGCAGCCCACCTGAGTGCTTCAGAATCTCGACCAGACGTAAACATCGGTATTGGCACAAATAGTGGCAATTACTGTGCCGGAGGGCTCGAGGACAGCAAGCTCATAGAGCTTGGCGAGAGAATCGACAACGCAACGAAGCAGACAACCGTCCTTGAATGCCGAGCCACTGGCGGCACGCCGCTGATTATGCCAGACCTACCTGAGCCTAAAGCGGATCGCGAGGCTCTGGCGTAATAATCAGCGGTGCCGTTAGGCTCTCCCCCGAAAAAGGCTTTCGCCTTATCGATTAATAGGTTCGTAGTACGTAACCGCGATCCAGCATGCAGGTTTTGTAGTGGTCGAACTTTTGATCCCCAATGGCCAAGCTATCTTCGCTCGCCTTTGCTCCATTTAAACAGGAAAAATTATCCAACCGGTACTCTGCTGTAGTTTTGTCTTCGGCGTTCCAAGAGTGAGTTGCCGAGGGGGTATTTGGTGTCGCGCAAGCCGTGGCAAAAAAGCTGATCGCCGCGATTGAGATTATTTCTTTTATATTTTGCATTATAGCCTCCAATTGGGGACATATTACCGGAGCGCTACCGGAATATTATTACAAAAATATGACATTTAATGAATAATTACATGAAATATTTGTTTTCTGATAATTGGGTTACAAAAATCGAGAAAGATTGCACAGATGGTCTCTACAGGTAAGAGGGCACCTGAGGTTCGCAATGTCGGTCCGATGAGGCTGCCAGAGATGTTTGGTGGGCGTGTGTTTGGTCGCTATGTGGGCGAGAACCGGTAGCCGACGCTACGGACAGTTTGTACAGTGCGGTCCAAGCCGAAGGGTTTCAGCAGCTTTCGCAGACGCAAAATGTGAACGTCCACGGTGCGTTCTTCTACATATACGCTTCGTCCCCATACTCGGTCGAGTAGCTGATTGCGATCAAACGCACGGTCCGGATTGCGCATTAGCAACTCTAACAAGCGAAATTCAGTAGGGCCTGTGTGAACGTCATTTCCTTGGATCGTAATCCGGTGACTGTCTAGATTTAGGGTGATTCCGCAGGCCTCGAGCAGATTGTTTTCGGGTGCGCCGCTCCTTCTAAGCAGTGCTTTGACCCGAGCCAGTAATTCCCGAGGTGAAAATGGCTTGGTGATGTAATCATCAACACCGCTTGCGAAGCTTTTCAATTTATCCGGTTCGTCACCGCGCGCGGTAAGCATAATTATGGGTAGATCAGAACCAACTTCGTCACGACGGATGCGCCGCGCCAGCTCTACCCCATCCATGCCGGGCAACATCCAGTCCACTACCGCTAAATCAGGCATTCTGCTATCCATCTTGAGTAATGCCGCTTCTGCAGTTTCCGCCTCCAAAACATCGTAACCTTCGCGACTAAGAGTAAAGGCCAAAAGTTCTCTGATTTCCGGTTCGTCTTCGACGATAAGAATTTTGTGCGCCATAACGAGGTAAGATTACTGCAACCGGCGGGATTAAACGATCCTGATGTGACACCAACATTACATCATTAAAAAAACAGTTAGCGGACGCTCGGATCATTCGGTCTAGGTTGGCCGTTAGTCGGTAATACACAGGAAGTGAAATGGTCGAAATCGCGGTAGCTCATCCTCTTGTATTCAGGATGCGCTGGGTCCAACAACCAGCGTTCCACAAGTCGTTGAGGCCATGCCAATCTCTTGGAAGCCGCAGCAGCATCAATCTGATGTTGTTTACAAATATCGCGAGTTGCAGCGTTATAGTTCTGCATTTGCGGATCTGATCGATCTTGGGAGCGAAACTCGTCAAATATTTCTCTAAGTTCTACTAGGTCCCGATGCGACAACGAGCAGACCTCATCATCGATGTAAAGCCATGAGTCGCCGCTGCGGGCTCTCACGTGCGCGATGTACGATTTAAGAAGACGTCGATAACCCATTGCTGAAACATTACTTCCAAACATCTATCAGACTGGATGAACCTTTGATGAAGGTTCTGTAACGCCACGGCTCGAACTTTGCCGAAGAATAAGTTGGCCGGCATTGTCATATTAATCACATATTGGAGTCATCCTTTGGTCATCAACTGCACTTAATTTGACCGCCGGGGCTAAAGAGGGCCTCTCAAACTAGCTAATTGTGGGGTTTCTAAAATGAAATTGAATGGTTCTATTTTACGCGCAGTGTTGTGCGGGATCGCGGCAGGTGGCCTCCTGGCGGGCTGCGGTGGATCGGGCGATATTAAGATTGCGCCAGTAACTACCGACTCGTCTACAGATAATTCAGTGAACAACAGCAACAACGTGGCGGCTCCCGTTGCAAACCCATGCGCCTCAAATGGTGAAATACAAGGCGACTTTGAGGCGCCTCACTGTATGTATTCCACGGCGTTTGCTGACTCCGGTAATAATATTACGACAGACATGACCCTAGTCGAATTAGATGACGACGGTGCTCACGTCTTCAACGGCAGTCTCTTCATCGGTAACGACTATACAAAGGGCGATCTCGCAGCAGCAGGCATTGCCAAGGGCGGTGATGGTCCGCAGCTGACCATAGAAGCCGGAGCTACCTTAGCTTTCCTTGATAAGTCCAAATTTATGGTAATCATGCGAGGATCAACGATATCAGCAGTTGGGACCGCGGCAAAACCCATAACGATTACTTCGCTTAGTGACGTGAATGGAACATTAGCCAGTCCGGAAGCCTACTCACAATGGGGCGGAATGGTTGTAAATGGATTTGCTGTAACTAACAAATGCAGCTACACCGGAACTCGAGGAGCGACCGATTTTGCGCTCGAGGCGGGGGCGTATTGCGACATCCCATCAGAAGGATCACTCGGACAAGATGCCAACCACTACGGCGGCACCAATGACGAGGACAACTCCGGGCGTATGGAATATGTCATCGTCAAGCACACCGGAGCCGAGGTTGCCAACAATGATGAGCTCAATGGGATAACCTTCAGCGGAGTTGGTTCTGCAACGGTGCTCAAGAACATGCAAGCGTACTCAACCTACGATGACGGCTTTGAATTTTTCGGCGGTTCCGTAAATATGGAAAACGCAGTTTTAGTCTACGTTGCTGACGATTCTTTAGATTTTGATGAGGGATATAACGGCACGATTACAAATGCGCTCATTATTCAAGCAGAGACGACCGGTAACCAATGCATTGAGTCGGATGGAATCGGTAGCTATAAGAATGCTGTGGCTGCTGATCTCGCTCGTAATGCTGACTTCGTCACGCGTAAGTTAAACAGCGCGCCGACGGTTCTAAATATGACTTGCATCTATTCTCCCAACGAAGGAAAGAATGGCGTTGCACCTCATTCATCTGGCGCTGGACTTCGCTTCCGTGAAGGTATAGCCCCAACCATCAAAAACGCGCTGGTTATTGGCACAGGCTTAGCCGAGGGCGACACAGGCAATAACTGGGCTATTCGAATAGAAAGCGATGAATCAGCGAGCGCCTTCACCGCGGGCACTGCATCCATAACGGGTTCAGTATTCGCGGCATTGGATAAGTCAAAGGGTACAATTGGAACCGCAGACGTCGACGCGTTTTTGGCGCTCGCGGCTAATGGAAGCAGCGTGTTCGCTGACGTTACCACTGTACCGTTGGATGCGACAGCGACGGCTGATACAGGACTGGTCTTACTAGAAGGCACCCCACCGATTTACTCAGTCGACGCCGCAACCAGCACACCAGTAGGCGCACCTGTGGTAAGCGACGCGGACACCGCACCTGCTTTCACGGGCGCTCTAAGCGCTGGAGCAACAGACTGGGCATCATGGGCTTACGGCATCTACGAAGGCAACCGTGGCCAAGCTTTGTGGTTTGAGTAAGGCTGACTAGCCAACACTTGGGTTAGCACTTGTCAGTTGAGGGACTGCACGGCAGCAGTCCCTCAACAAGGCCTAGACACTACAAATTCCGTTGTAAATGGTAGGTAAGTGCAAAAATAAAAAGGTTCTTATTTAGAGAATCGGAAATCGAGAGGCTAACAAGCAATGAAGTATTGTCTACACAAGCACATGTGGCTCGTTTTAGCGGCGGCTTGCACTACAACCACCATGCCATCATACGCGGAAGAATCAAATGCCACAGACGAAATAATTGAAGAGCAAGTCGTCCTAGGAAGGTTCATTGGATCATCTCAGGCGCTTTTACTTGAGCGTCAGGAAGATGAGGCGATTATTGATACCTTGGACGCTGATTCAATTAGCCGCATGGGCGACTCAACCGTAGCGGCGGCACTCCGAAGAGTAACTGGTCTTACGTTGATCGATAATAAATTCGTTTACGTTCGTGGCCTTGGCGAGCGATATTCGTCGACTACGCTGAATGGCGCCTTCATTCCCTCGCCTGACTTGACGCGAAACGTTGTGCCGTTGGACTTATTTCCGTCGTCTGTAGTAGAAAGCTTAGCAGTTCAAAAAACGTTTACACCCGACATCTCCGCTAACTTTGCCGGTGGCTTGATTGACATTCGCACGACCCCGTTTCCAGACAAGGGCTTCAACTTCTCTGCTGAGCTCGGCTCTGGAGCCAACTTGGAGACCGGCTCAGACGTTTATTCTTACAACGGCGGGGACGACGATAACTTCGGCTCAGACGACGGTACTAGAGAGTTGTCTGCTGGTTTGCTTGCTAGTCTTGATGAGTATAACGGCATTGGTGGCATTCAGTCGCTATACAGTACGCTGTTGAAACGCACCCCAAGCACAGCGACCTTAGAACAAGCCCGACTCATAAATACCGAGATGGCCACCGCGCTAAACCGTGATTTTTCAGTAAACAATGTGGATAGTGCGCCTGATTGGAGTGGAAGAGCTTCCATCGGCAACACCTATGACGTTTCTGAGAGCGCGCTGATAGGTTTTCAGCTTAGCGGTGCTTACGATTCGCAGTGGCGGCAGCGAGATACCTTTATTCAAGATCCCGCTAACCCAACGGAGCAATTCACAAATCGTGAAGAATCGACATTCAGCGTAGGGATCACAGGTACAGCCAATGTGGGCGCTAGGCTTTTTAATGAACATGAATTTAACGCATCGACACTCTTTATACGCAACACCGACGATGAAACCTCCGTCACAGATGGTTTTGACGAGAACAGTCAAAAATCACAGGGGGTTGGCGATCGTACTTACGGAATTAGGTACGTTGAGCGAGAAATGACGGTGAATCAATTTCGTGGGACGCATGCGCTAGGTCCCAACACCAAGGAGATGATCCCTGGGAGATTGCTAGACTGGATATCGGATGATGCTGAACTGGCCTGGTTTTGGTCGGAGGCAGAGGCGACTACTGCGATGCCTAGCCAAATCCAAGCTGAGTATGGAACCACAACCGACCCTGCCTCAGCGGCGGTTATAAGCTCACAAATGGCTTCAAACTCATCAGCGGTTGACTTCAGATTCACGGATCTCGAGGACGAGGTGCTGAGTTATGGTTGGAACGCGGCACTGCCGCTCGATTTAGGAGGGTCGGCCTCCATTAATCTCAAGTTCGGATACCGACACGATCAAAAGGCGCGCGTTTACGAGCAAAGAGAATTCGGGCTTGGACCATCGCTCCCCGGCGCGGCAGCTGTTCTCAGTGGCGCAATCAGCGACGTTTTATCGGACTCGAATATAGCTAACCCCGATTACGGATTTGCCTTTAGCGTCCAAGGGGCGTCGACTAAAAGTTACTTCGCAGCAACGATGACCGACGCCAGCTACCTTGCGGTGGATTGGCAAATGAACGATGCAATAACTCTGTCGATCGGGGCTCGAGATGAATATTATCGCCAAGTGGCACTTCCGTGGAATACCGCGGGGTACTCGGTCGTGAACCCACAACTCACGACAGACTTAGACCAACTAGCGCTGGCTACGGTCGAGGATTCGGGCTTTTTTCCGGCGCTGTCTTTGGTGTATCAGACTGAATGGATAGCTGAGATATTTCAGGTTCGGATTGGCATCAGCGAAACCGTTATCCGTCCAGATCTTCGAGAGGTTATGGACGCCACTTACATTGACCCAGTCACGGGCGTATTGGTGTACGGCAATCCCAACGTTGTTAGTGCAAATTCCTCTAACATAGACGCAAGAGCTGACTGGTTCTTTGAAAACGGAAACAGCTTCACCGTATCGGTTTTTAATAAAGACATAGAAGACCCAATTGAGTTTTTCGAGAAGGCGGCATCTGACACCAAGATTGCCCGAGAGATTGTCAATGCTGAATCTACGACGATCACCGGTATCGAGCTTGAGGGCTTGTATGAACTTGGTGCTTTAGGAGCTTGGGCAGACGCTCTATTTCTAAAAGGAAATCTTACTCTGCAGGACTCGGAAACGACCGCGGGAATTAATGCAGACGCACCGACGAACGACGTTAGACCGGCATCAGGGGCTTCAGACTATGTAATGAATCTAATGTTGGGTTATGACTCGCCTGATGGCCGACACATGGGCTCTGTTATGGTTAATATTTTCGGAGAACGCCTCTTCACTGCAGGGCGCCTGGGTTCGTTAGATCTTTACGAGCAGCCATTCAACTCATTGGACCTGACCTACAGCTTTTATCCGACCGAACAAATCACGGTCAAAATTAAGGCGCAAAACCTTTTGGATGAAGCTATAACAATCAACCGTGGCGGCCTAGCGGTATTTGAAGAAAAACCGGGTATGGCTATCAGCGCCTCAGCAAAGTACGACTTCTAGTCGATTGCTCGATATCGCCGAATTCTACCTAACTAGGTCTAGGTAGGACTCGGCGCTTTCCCCTATACTCTGCTGCGAAGCATCAGGAGGGGTCGAGTCTTGGGCACTGCATCCATTACGCCAGCGAATTGGAACAAGGCACCTTTCAACCGTGTCAGCTTCCAGCAAGTGCAGCAGTTATTTCCAACCGCCAGATTGTCTAGGGGTGTCGCACCGCCTACCTCATTGAGTTTTCAGGCATCCCCCGCCGGATTGTGCGACATCAGCTATACTGGTGTGGATCGACAAACCCATACCCTAGAACACTTCGTTCACCACACCTACACCGATGCTTTCTTGGTACTAAAAAATGGCAGCATCGTGTTCGAACAGTACTTTAACGGTATGGCGCCGCACAGCCACCATCTGCTCAATTCGGTGTCTAAATCTTTCTTGGGCATGTTGGCCGGTATCGTTATCCACGACGGGTTGCTAGATCCTGAGCGAACTGTGGCCAGCTATTTACCTGAACTTGGCGACAGTGCTTTGGCTCAAAGTCGGGTACAGGATGCTTTGGATATGAGCGCCGCAGTCCGATACAGCGAAAATTACGACAATGCCGGCGATGACTTTTGGCATGAAGCGGCGGTGGTGGGCTGGCGCCCCCAGTTGGTCACGCCCAGTTCGCCGCGCTCGTTAATGGACTATGCAGCGTCTTTGAATGTCCGCGAGCACGAAGATGGCGAACACTTTCATTACCGAACGGTGCTGACCAACGTAGTGGGCATGGTGGTAGAACGGGCCGCAGGGCGGCCGTTGCAAACGCTATTACAAGATAGGTTATGGCAACCCATGGGTCCTGACCAGGACGCCACCGTAGTGGTGGACCCCACGGGTTTTCCCTATATGGGAGCGGGCATGAGCGCCTGCGCGCGAGACCTAGCGCGCTTTGGCGAATTGTTGCGCAATGATGGTCTTTACAACAACCAGCAGATTGTTCCCGCGGCCTGGGTTCAGCAGACCCGCAGCGGCAGCGATCAGCTGCGGCATCTGTTTGCGCATTCTGACTACGCACGCATGATTGACGGTGGCCACTACCACAATCAAACCTGGGGCGATGCAGCGGCCGGGATTCTTTTGTGTGTTGGCATCCACGGACAAACTATCCACGTTAACCAGAACACTGGGGTTGTGATTGTGAAGCTATCGAGTCATCCGTATCCCTCGGATCTTGGTTTGTTCGGGGAAACTTGGCGGGCACTTAGCGTGCTTACGGAGGCGTTTTAGTTTTGAGCAAGACGACAATCTTGAACCAGCCTCTCTCTTTGGCCGGCACTCCTGCGGCATCGCCCTTGGGTTACTACAGCTGGGCATTTGGGCAAGCCGCGCGCGATCCGTTCTACATCATGGTCGTCATCTATATTTTTTTCCCCTATTTCAGCAGTGTCGTGGTGGGCGATCCCGTTCGCGGCCAATCGCTGATTGGCTACATCAACGCTTGCGTAGGGTTCGTATTAGCCGCAACGATTTTGTTTCTCGGCGCTATTGCCGACACCGTCGGCCGACGTAAACCTTATATTCTAGTCACATACGGAACGATCGCGTTGGGAGGATTCTTATTGTGGTGGGTCAAGCCCGGAGACGCGGGCCTGTCTTTATATTCCAGTGTTGGGTTGATATTTATAATTATGGTGGCGTTCGCTTACGCTGAAGTGTTCCACAATGCCATGCTGCCCAGCGTCACTCCTGCCGAGAAAGCAGGCGAAGTCTCGGGTTTGGCCTATGCCCTTGGTAATTTTGGTGCCGTATCGATGATGGTCTTGGTGCTTTTTGCCTTCGCCCTGCCAGGCGTTCAGGACTGGTCATTCCTGCCCGAGCAACCGCTATTCGGCATTGATCACAGTTTTAACGAGCATGATCGAATCGTTGGGCCGATTTCGGGCATATGGCTGTTGCTGTTTATCTTGCCGGTATTGCTGTTCACTCCAGATGGCCAAAGAAGCGGTGTCAGCTGGCAACAGGCCGCGCGTGCTGGCGTGGGCGAGGTGATATCGACGCTGCGCCAATTAATTAAGCATTACTCCAACATCGCTATATATCTGTTAGCGCGGATGTTGTTCAACGATGGCATGGTTGGCGTGCTGATTTTCGGGGGGGTCTACGCCGCAGGTAATTTTGGCTGGGAAACGATTACGTTGTTGATCTTTGGCCTTACCACGAGTGTATCTGCAATGATCGGCGCCTACAT
>ERZ802819.2338-NODE-2338-length-10654-cov-20.425_pt1 | contig 10654 bp, 8 predicted proteins | sample MGYA00345647_ERZ802819 | MGnify/ENA primary metagenome ERZ802819 (study PRJEB30503, sample SAMEA104212355) | marine metagenome | biome: Westerlies Biome; feature: [SRF] surface water layer (ENVO:00010504) within the epipelagic zone...; material: water... | reverse complement strand
CCCGAACCCGAGAAATTCGACGCGGTATTATCGAAGCCGGTCAAGATACAGATGCTGCAAATTTTGGGCGCGGTGATACTTCATAATGCGCAAGACTCAATGCATTATAAAATCCCTACTCTACTAGGGGTTTGTGGCGCCACAATCATCTCCGGATAGTCAGCACTTCAAATTAAGCGGCAATCTTTTTGAAATCTGGCGCTTAATTTTTATATCAACGGCGTTGCAAGGCTTAAAAAGGCAACACAGCATGTAAATTAGGTGAACCTGAGTAAGCCTCTGGCAGCTCTAATCTTTCTTATTCCATGCATCCATCATGGACGTTAGATATTGGCCGGTTTTATTTAGCTGCGTGACCATAGCCTCCATTGAGCCGAATTTGACGTTGTAATCATTGGTCAATGCTTCGATTTTTGCATCCAAATCTGCCTGATCATCAGCATAGGTTGCCAAATCTGCAGTCAAAGTGTCTGAACGCGTTTTGATAGTTCCGGAAGACGAAGTAAGCGTTTCGATATAGGCTTGCAGTGTATCGATCATGCTGCGCCCGAAGCGCACAGTTCCGCTAGTGGTGGTATCACTCAACATTGTAACACTCAGGTTTTTAGAGTTTCCAGATGTTCCAGTAAATACTTTCTGGCTCTTGCTATTGGTCAAAGGGGTAATGCTGTTGCTGTCCAGTAACCCGGTTGAGGCTCCAGAATTATAGCTAAAGCTATACGAGCCCGGTTCGGGCGGATAATTGGTCAAGCCCGTAACAGAAAGATTGGCATCTGTGGCTGAGTATTTGGATGAAAATACAATATCGGCGACAGTTGGGTCGGCAAGAATTGCTGCATCAAACGCAGTTGTATCCAGACTAAGCGTTCCATCGCGTTCCGTTCTTACCCCTAAATTAGCCAGATAATAATCTGTGCTTCCATATCCGGTGATCGGCGTAGTAGTCAGCGCGCTTAATTCACGCAATATCGCTGTTGCGGTCACATCGCCGGCAAGACTACCTGGTTTGGCGCCGTTCAAACCCCTTTGAGTTTCCGTTTTCAAAAACGTTTTAACTGTATTGATGCTGTCAATGAAGGACTGCATGCGCGCCCGCGCATCAGTGGTTGCCAATGCGGACGTAACCTCAACAGCTGTGCTTGAATCTGCGGCTGTTAAATTTATCGTATGTCCTGCAAATAAATCGGTAATAGTGTTGCTTGAGCGCGTTACTGTTACCCCATCCACTGTAAAACTGGCATCAGCTGCTGTGGTTTGCCTTGCTACCCAAGCATCACTGTAGTCGCCCGTATTAAACGCTGATAAGTCGCCACTACCAGACGATATACTAAAGCTATTGTTCGCTCCAGTGTCTGAGCGGATTGATAAACTCAAAGATCCACTGCCATCGGTGTCAATAAGTGTAGCTTGAACGCCGGTGATTTTATTTATTTCATCAACTAAGCCTTGCAGCGTATTATTGGTTGAATTGATAGTAATCGTAGTCGCCGTACTACCCAATGTAAAGACCATGGTGCCCTGGTCGATTGAGCTAGAGGCAGCACGCGAACTGGAGCTGCTAAATGCGTTGGCAAAACCATTATTTGTTAAATCAAAGCTGACCGTCTGGCCTCTTGCCAAGGTTGAAACGACAATACTTGAGCTGACATCAACAGCATTGGCCTCGTCAGTAACCGTTAGAATGACCCCCGAATTTGAACTTGTTGTCGCCCTTGCATTGGTCTCTTCTAAATTAGTTAATTCTGTATTTAAGGTGTTCATCCGCGAACTCAAATTGCCAAATGAAGATATTGACAGATTTGTATTTTCAACCTTTTTGGTGATCTGGGATTGGGCAACGGACGTTTCCGCGTTAACAAGCCCCGTAACCAAGCTTTTCAAATCAATCCCTGAGCCAGACGTTTTGTTCACACTGGATATGATCTCATTGCCAGTGGTGGTGGTACCAGATGTCGAGCTGCCTGTGCTTGCCACTTTATCTTCCCTCGCTTTATGTTGGTAACGGAGAAATTGTTGTTTTGTTTAGTTTACATCCGAAAACTTGAAACGTCACAATATAAAATTGAAACAAGCGCGTCTAGTTCGCGCAGCAGTCGCTTCTCTTCGCGATCCAGCGTAAAGACTTCGCCTTGCTTTTTGAACATTACAGTTTCTTGAGATGCTTGTAAAATTTCAAGAGTGCTTTCGCCATTTGGGCTAGTGAGAACGACGTTCTCGCCGATTTTGATATCGTTAAACTTCAGTTCAATTGTTTCTCCAGATGCCGAAGAGCAGGCATATACGTCGTAGGAGTAGCGCACCAGCAGGTTAGATGAGGTCACGGCGTAAAACACGCCGATGGCTACAGAGAGAATAACTACTAATGTCAAAAAAGATTTCATCGCGCTGGGTGCATTTTATGCGATTTCTTCTGCGGGCTCTTCGGCCGCCTCGGCCACGCCATCCTCGAGAAGTTTTTTTGCAACTAATTGCTCGACGGCAACTGTCGACTCAGCGGAAAGCTTTATTCCGTTAATTTCGGTTTCTTTAAGAAGTTTCAGCTTAACCCATTCAACGGGTGTATCCTGTTCTGCTGTCGGCGGTTCTCCAGCAGCATCGCCGGCGGCTTTTGCCATCAGTTTGGCTTTTGCTGCCAGATTGGTCTCGGTGCCCTCTAATAGATTGAGCACTTCGCTCATATCTATAAACTTACCACGTTTTAGCCCCAGAGTTCGCTTTTTTAAAATTTGGATACGGTATATCAACACATCTAAGCGCATCGTAAGATCGTCGATATCTTGGTAAATTTGTTCCAGCACTGAAAGCGATTTTCCCAAAGGTAGCTTGCTCAGTTTTTCTGAGAGCAGTTTTCCCAAATCAATGTCGGGCGCTTTTGCCTGAGCTTTTTTTGACTTTGGGGCGGTTTTTTTTGCGGGTTGCTGGGGCTTGGCCATAACCAACATCTCCATTTTGGCACAATACTTGCAAGTTTCTTCCTGAAACAAAGTTTGGCAGGAACGTACGTTAGAATATGCAAGTTCTCAAGGATTATATTAGCTTCAACGCCGATGCGCTTAAACTGCGCGAGCGTCGAAACATGATCATTGGTTCAAACATAGCCAATGCTGCAACGCCGGGTTTTAAGGCGCGTGATCTCGATTTTGAACAAGTTTTAAGGGCTAAAGCGGGTGAAGGTACGCTAAAAAGGTCCTATGAGCAGCATTTTGGTTTCAGCGGTGCGGCCGCGTCGGAGAAGTTGAAGTTTCGTCAATCCATGAACCCATCCGCCGATGGTAACACGGTGGAAATGGCGGTCGAGCAGATGGAGTTTTCGGAAAATTCTTTGCGCTATATCTCGTCTCTTAACTTTCTCAACAAGCGGCTTGGCGGTTTGATGACGGCGATAAAGGGCGAATGATGAACAGTATAAAGAACATATTTGACGTGGTAGGCCAGTCGATGGGCGCCCAGATGGTGCGTCTGAACACTATTGCCTCAAACCTAGCCAATATGGAAAGCAAGGCAAGCACGCCGGAAGAAGCCTTCAAACCAATTCGTCCAGTTTTTGAAACCGTTTTTAGCGATCAATATGAAAATGACGGGATGGCAAGCGTTACCGCGGATGAAATTGTCGCGTTAGAGCGTGAAGCAGAAAAGCTTTATGAACCAGGTCACCCGAGCGCGGATGCAGATGGCTTTGTGTATAAAGCCCCGATCAATTCGGATGAAGAAATGGTCGAAATGATGGAAGCCAGTCGGCAATATCAAAATAATTTGGAAGTTCTATCGACCATGCGCGCCTTGATGATGCGCACGATTGATATGGGCAAATAAGCTGGAGTGAAAATGATGGAAATCGGTAATAACCCAAGCGCTCAGACGCAAAAAGAGATCCTCGACAAGCTGGGCATCAAGAGCGCCAGCGATGTGGTGAATGAGTCTAGTGATAAATTGGGGCAAGAAGATTTTCTAACCCTGATGACTGCCCAATTGCAAAATCAGGACCCAATGGCGCCGATGGATAACGGTGATTTCATCGCTCAAATGGCCCAGTTCTCGACCGTGACCGGTATTGAGGAAATGGCCAGCTCGATGAAAGCCATGGCTGCAGAGGTTCAACAACTTCGCGTCGCCTCGATTTCGAACGTGATGGGCCATTCTGTTTTGGTGCCCGGTGACAAAGCCGCCGCGGACGCAAATGGCGAATTACATGGTGTGTTCGAGCTGGATAAAACAGCGGTTGATACGCGAGTTAATTTTTATGACGCAGAGACTAATGAATTGCTTGAAGAGCAAGTCATGGGACCTCAAGCTTCCGGAATGATTGGGTTTCAATGGACCGATCTGCCGCAAGCCTACCGCGATGGAAATAAAAACATCCGTGTGGATGTGATGGTGAATTATGGCGAGGGAATGGAAAGCTTGCAGCCGAATTTATTTGCCAGAGTGATTGGAGCTGAGCTGAACAAAGATACCGGCGCCACCAATCTTGAATTAGAGAATGATCAAACCGTCGATGCCGCAAATGTTCTGCGGTATCGGATGTAATCAAAGACTTTACCAGGGTTAAGGGAGACTAACAGATGTCGTTTTATACCGCACTTACAGGATTGAATGGTTCACAGGCTGATATTGCCGCGACTTCAAACAACATTGCCAACGTCGGCACCACCGGCTTTAAACGCAGCCGGGCTGAATTTGGGGATATCTTTGCGACTTCTCCACTGCAGAACTCGTCTTCATCGATTGGTTCTGGTTCGATCCTAAAAGGCGTTAAGCAGCAGTTTACCCAAGGTAACATTGCTGCATCATTGAACGCGCTTGACTTAGCGATTTCAGGTCAAGGTTTCTTTGCATTAAAACCCTCGTTGACATCAAGCCAGGTGGTTTACACCCGAAACGGTTCTTTCAATGTTGATAACAACCGAAACGTTGTTGATTCAACAGGACAGTTCTTGCTGACCTATCCTGTGAACGAAGATGGATCTGTGACATCAAAAACTATCAACGACGCGGTTCCCTTGCAGTTACCCGTGACTTCGGGTGAACCTAAAGCGACAAGTAATATTGACCTAGCAATCAACTTGCCTGCGGATGCGCCTGTAATAACAGATAACCCGAAGTTTTCAGATGGATATCAGTTTAGTACAGCCGATCCTGAGAGTTTTACAAATTCAACCTCTCTAACAATCTTTGACGATTTGGGTAACCCTACAATTGCGACGGTGTACTTCATTAAGACCCAAGCTTCGACGGCTGATGATCCGACGAATAAATACGATACCAGACTTGTGATTGACGAGACGGTAATCAATCCTGACCTAGTTGCTTCCGTAAACGATAATAACGAGCAAATTTATATAGACCGTTTCGGTAATGAAACTACCGTGGCAAATATTCCTGACGATAACTATTTCTCGGAAGGCAAGGGCTCTGCACTTTATCGAAAAGATGATTTGAACCAGGAAATACCGTCGCAACCGGCCAAACTGACCGGTTCGCAAACCAGCTTCGACTTTGGCGAAGAAGGTAACAAACTTATTGAAATTACCAATGATCCAATGAGATTTAACGCGACCCGTGAGGCTGGAAATGCAGATAGCTCCGTCTTTTGGGGAAAAGACTTTCTGCTTGTAAACGTCGATGATGGTGACGTTCCTGTAAGTGTTGATCTGCGCCCTGGCTCGTACAACGCGACACAATTAGCTTCAGAAGTCGAGCGTGCGATTAACAGTGCTTACGGTGATGATAATAAGTTGCAGGTAAGGTCAAATGTTGATGATACTCTCACGGTTGATTTTTATACACTTAATACCAGTGACGGAACTCTGAGCGGTCTTACTACGCCAGTTTCTATCGATTTATTATCTCCTTCATACGTGACCGAGCAAGTGGGAATTGAGACAAGCGGATCATCTCCAGATTTTACCCGTGAAGAGTTTTTAGCACACGCGCAGGTGCGTGTGATCGATACTATGAACGACTACGTTATTAATGGTACCGGTGATTTAGGAGTTAATGCGAGTTTATTTACGCGCTCTAGTGGCGGTCAAATGGCGAACATATATCAAAAGACTGACATCGTAACTTTTGACTATGCTAGCTCATCTCCATCATCGAAGCGACATTTGGCCTATTCTTACTATGATAAAACCCCAGCTCTTGCGGTTTTTGATAACAAAGAGGCTGTATCCTCTGGTAAGTCGATTGCATACGATTCATCCAATAATTTGTTAAGAATTGATTTGGACGATACTAGTAATTTTACTGTTGGAGAGGTTGTAAAACTTGCTGGGAATTTTGATAATCAAGACGCAATTATTAACGGCCGTTCATTAACAATACTTAGCATCGATGCTAATAACTCGATCACGATCAACACTACTGGAGAAGGATTTCCAGATGGGGGGTTCACTCTGCAACAAGGTTCTGCAACTAGCGGTGATACTTTTAAAGAAGCATACATTCTAAGTGATGAATCGACTGACGTGGAGGCGTTTTTTGAAGGAGAGAGCCTCAGTCCGGCAGGCGCCGTAAACAGTTATAATAATAAGAAGATCGTTTTGCGGGAAACCTCTGCTGCCACACATAGTTTCAAACATAATGAGGCAGATGCTGGTGCGATAGACGTTTCTGATGCTGGATCTTTGGAGTCCGGGAAGGAATATTATGTTACAGAGATCGGTACATCTGATTTTAATAGCGCGACAGCGGCAACAGTTGTAAACGCAAAAGATCTCAATAACGGAGCGTCTGGATTAGGTCTAATTTTTGAAGCTAATGTGACGACGCTTGCTGGTACCGGTCGAGTAAAGAAGATTGAATTATTAGCTGACCTGAATTCGGCTACAACAGGAAAAAAGATGAAGGTTGTTGCGGGAACAATTTCTGACGGCACTGAGCAATATAACGCAGGAGACGTCATTACTGTTGATGCGACTAAAACTTACACTGAAGTAACTGCAAAGAAGGGAGTTGCAAATATACTACTTGATGTCGCAAACGTAGCGAAAAAAGATGATGTAACAACCCTTACTATAGGATCCACCACGTTAACGTATACCGCTGTGGCCGATGGTGAGAGCCTTGCAACGGTTATTGCAGGCCTAACGGCTGCTGCAGCTGCAGCCAGCCCTGCGTATACAGCTGCAACTTTTGCAGCTGGAGCTGGCAAAAGTATAGATATAAGTTATGCCGCTACAGGTAAGCAGACTGAAGCAATCACCATTGTGACTTCAGGTACCTCTGCCGTCACCACAACAGGAACGGAAAAAACGGAAGGCGCCGATGGTGGAACCGGGAAACTAATTAAGCATGATGATGTCTTTTCAGGGCTAACGTCGGGAGCTCTAGGCGGTACAACGACACTTGCGAGTTTAGGATTAGACCAAAGTAATTTCGCAAACGCAACTGTTTGGGTGGATGAGAAAAACCCACCAATCAAAGTCAGCTATGACGCCGTTAACCAAAGATTTGAATTTGGGGTGAACCACACGGCTATCGGGCCAGGAACTGATTCGAACTTCCGAGCGTTCAAAGTTTATGGAGCTGCAGATGCGGATGGCACCAACAACTTGGGTATTCCGGCATCGGATTCATCACCTCAAACAACAATTAGTTCAACTGCTGTAATTGCTGCGCAGTCGTTTGTAGCCGATGGTGGAGAAATGCAAATTAACGCAAAACGCTTCGGCGCAAGCGTTGCATATAACAGTGATACTAAAACCTTCACGTTCTTAAGTGGAACCACCGGTGAAACAATTTCTGCCGATGGTGCGCTTGGAGTTGACGTTGACCAGAATGCTTCAAACATCCAAGTTGGACGTTATTCTATCAGTGCAACAGATGGCAGTGTTGTGAACTCAACTTTTGACACAGCGACGCGTTATATGGGTAATGGCGACAATGGACTGATGGGCGTTGGTGCCAGTAAAAATGATACTGTTTTTGACACGGCAAGGGGTTTAGCCTCCGAACCAGCAAGCGCTTTCGGTGCTCCTGCAACCGAACCTTTGAATGAAATTTTCAATCTCTCAACTGCAGGTAATGCAAATGTGTTTAACGTGTCGGTAAATGGTATCAGTGGTATTATTGAAGTACCTTCGGGTAATTACGTTGGATCTACACTAGCAGCAGAATTACAAACTAGAATTAACCAAATTTCTGATAACGTCACGGGCGAAGTTGTTGGTGGCGTGACTGTCAAATATCAGGCAGACACGAACAATTTTGTATTTACAACAGGCACAACGGGCGACCTATCCACTATTAAGGTGAAAGGCGCAGCTAAATTAGGCCTTGATGATGTACCGCTCGGCGTTGGAGCTGTTCCAACAATCGTAAATTTGGTGCAAGCGACCAATGATGCGGGCGTGCCACTCTATGTGAATGCTGCAGGCGAGATCGTAGAAACACCACCAGATAACTTGGTGACGGATTACTATCCGTTATATGTCGATGAAGGTGAATTGACTTTCGATAAAACGGGTCAAATCATCAGCCCTCTGAACCGTGTTCATTATGAGCAACAGGCAGCAGGTTTTTCAATCTCGCTTGACGTGGATTACAGTGCGTCAACACAGCTGTCACAGCCCTTTGCTGTGAACAATCTGGAGCAGGATGGTTTCACATCTGGTCGATTGGATGGATTGGACATCGATGCCACGGGTTTGTTGCGTGCTAACTATACCAACGGTGAAAACCGACCTTTGGGTAAAATTGTTCTAGCGAACTTTAATAACCAAAACGGTTTGAAGCAGGTCGGTAACGCGACCTTTGTTGAAACAGCCACCTCTGGTACGCCGACCTTTGGAGAAGCGGGTGCCGAAGGTTTTGGTGCTATCCAGTCAGGTTCTCTGGAACGCTCAAACGTGGATATTACGGAAGAGCTGGTAAACTTAATCACCGCGCAACGGAACTTCCAAGCGTCTTCAAAAGCGATTGAAACCTCTACCCAGCTGACACAGGCGATCATCAATATTCGCTCGTAAGCTAAATCGAACATATTAGGGGTTTGATATGGATCGGATGATATATACGGCGTTGAATTCTCTTTCGAATTCACGCTTTGACCAGAGGGTAAATGCACAAAACCTGGCAAATTTAAACGTGCCAGGTTTCAAAAAAGACCTATCCACAGTGCGCGCAAGTACTTTTTTGGCCAATATGGACCAATATCAGAGCCGATATTTCGCACAAGCCAGCCAAGAAACTTTGTTTTCGTCGCAAAACGGAGCGATCCAGCGCACGGATGAGCGGATGGATTTTGCTATTCGCGATGCAGGGTATTTTTTTATTGAACCAAAAAACGGCGCTGATATCGCTTTATCTAGGCGTGGAGATTTTGCTATAACGGGAGATCGGTTTTTAACCGATGGTGCCGGCAATTATATGCTCGATAACGATATGAATAAGATCAATGTGCCGCAAAACCGTGATTTGATCATTGACGAGTCGGGTGTGGTTTTGATTGAACCAATTGACTCACCGGACGGTACGCGGGAACAAATTGCAATTTTAGGGACAACATTGGCCGAAGGCGCCCAATTGGTGAAATCGATAGATGGGTATATTCGCCCCTATAATAAAAATGAAATGCCGATTGCGGATCAACGCGCCGAAGTTGCCCAAGGTTTTTTGGAAGGCAGCAATTCAACAGCCTTAGACGCGCTTTTGTCGAATATTGAGGGTCAGCGTTATTTTGAACTGAACGTGAAGTTTATCAAAGAAGCTAAAAGCTTAGACGAAGCAACAACGCGCATTATGCGCCTTCCAGGCACCTAAGGGAGCCCGTCTTCAGGGCTTGCGTAAGGCACAGCGCCGCCGTTGATTGTTTGAGATTAGGCGCTTCTGTTAATTTTAATAAACGCGGCCCATTTCAAACTTTGGCACATCATTTGCATTACTATTTGCAAAAGAGAGGTGCCAATATGTCTTCTTCAGCAATGTATGTCGCGAAAACGGGTTTGACTGCGCAGCAAACACGGATGCAAGTGATCTCAAACAATCTGGCCAACGTGAATACTGTTGGTTTTAAAAGCGATCGGGTGAACTTTGAAAGCTTGCTTTATCAGATATCGCGTTCGGGCGGTGATCAAACCTCCGAAGATACTGCGCTGACATCTTCTTTGGCGCTTGGTACTGGTGTGCGCGCTGTTAGCACTGAGAAAAAATTCTCTCAGGGCAGTATGATAAACACGGACAACGCTATGGATGTGGCCGTAGATGGCGATGGTTTCTTTCAAATTCTGATGCCTGATGGGAATATTGGATACACGCGTAATGGTACTTTTTCGCGAAACGCAGATGGTTTGATGACCACATCCAGCGGCTATGTTTTGCAACCTCAAATCACCATCCCTTCTGGATCTTCACAAATCAATATTTCGCAAGATGGGCTAGTCTCTGCGCTATTGGCCGGTGACGCAGCGCCCAGCGAATTGGGTCAAATTACTTTAGCAGGTTTTGCCAATCCGCGTGGCTTGAAAGCTTTGGGGGAAAATTTTCTAGTCGAAACGGCCGCCAGCGGCGCGCCAGCAATCGGAGCTCCCTTCACGGAAGGCCGCGGTAAGCTGGTGCAGGGGTCTTTGGAAGGCTCGAATGTGAATGTTGTGCAGCAACTGGTCGAGATGATTGAAACGCAGCGCGCTTATGAGGTGAGCTCGAAATCGATCAC
>ERZ802819.2333-NODE-2333-length-10682-cov-47.2226_pt1 | contig 10682 bp, 10 predicted proteins | sample MGYA00345647_ERZ802819 | MGnify/ENA primary metagenome ERZ802819 (study PRJEB30503, sample SAMEA104212355) | marine metagenome | biome: Westerlies Biome; feature: [SRF] surface water layer (ENVO:00010504) within the epipelagic zone...; material: water... | reverse complement strand
ATTAGAAAAATCGCTTAGGCTTTACGACGCCGCGCAAGAGACCCCAGCTCCATTGCGGAAGCCTACAAGATCTTGTAGATGCCTGCAGGCGTCATGCCAAAACTCGTTTTATTGCACGAAATTCCCGCAATGCGAAAAAAATTTACTTTTAAAACTAAGCGTGAAACGTGCCCGGCAACTATGTCGCAAATGCAACAAAATATCATTTTAAAAACATTTATGTGGCTGGCTCTTGGCGAAATTGCACGGATTCTAAGCCTGTTAAATACAAGAGCGAATCACAGCTTATCTAGAAAAGTAGCCCGCCAATACCGGCCCAGTCAGGGCGTTTTAAAAACAGTGGGTGGTATCCTCTTAACCCCGCCCCGCCGCTTTCCTATGCACGCTCGGCATAATGCTCAACCATCGCCACCAAATCATCTGGGGGCGTTTCGCTTTGTAAATAGGCGCAAGCGTTCGAACAATGCTGAAAAATCGAGCCATCCGAAAAGAAACTTGTATTGGTCACAAAAACCACACGCGCTTTAGGTCGGCGATAATTGGCAAAATCTGAAATGGCGAAAGCGCTGCCGTTTTTCAGCACCAAATCTGATACTCTAATGTCAAAATCATCTTGCATGAGCGCTTTGACAGCCTCAGGTTGTGATCGCGCAAAACATACATCCGCGCCGTTGCGCTGCAGGGCGCGCTCCCAAAGGCACCCCAATTCAAAATGACTTTCAACAATAAGCACCCTCATAAGACCCCCGCGCCGACACCAGAAAAAGAAAGGAATTGATCGATTATTAACGCAAAAAGTAATAACAAAAGGTTAATGATCACATAAAATGTTAATCATTTTGAAAGAACTTGAAACCAACCGCCGAATAGACTTCTAGTGCTGCGCATAAAGACGAATGAAATATGTTTGATTTAACAGAAAAAACACAGCCCCGGGATCATGGTGGACAGCTTGAAACCGCTTGCGCGCTTTATGGGGGGTTGCCAGAAGATTGGATTGATTTGTCAACCGGGATTAACCCCGAGCCCTATCCTGTTATATCTTTTTCAGCAGATGATTTTCAAAGATTACCCAGTATATCCGCGTATAATAGCCTGATCGCGGCCGCACGCGAATTTTGGTCGGTTCCAAACACCGCGCATGTGGTTGCCACCGCGGGCGCATCCGCGGCGATCGCGGCCTTGCCCAGTTTGCTCCCCCCCAGCCAAGTGGCGATCGCGCACCCAACCTATAATGAGCATCAAGCCGCCTTTACCGCCGCCGGATGGCGCGTTTCCGATAGCGCCCAGGCGGCGCAGGTCGTGGTGCATCCAAATAACCCCGATGGCCGGCTATGGCGCACGAAAGAGTTAACGCGGCCTATTTGCATCATTGATGAAAGTTTTTGCGACGTAACCCCGCAAGACAGTTTGATCGCTGAAGCAGGCAAACCCGGGCGAATAATCTTAAAAAGCTTTGGCAAGTTTTGGGGCCTTGCTGGGCTGCGCTTGGGCTTTGCAATAGGAGCCGATCCCGTTTTAAGACAGCTTGAAAACCGGCTCGGACCCTGGGCCGTATCTGGGCCCGCCTTACGCATGGGGGCTGCCGCGCTGTCTGATCCTACCTGGGCTCAGAACACCCGTAAGCGCCTGCACGCGGACGCCGCTCGGCTAGACAAATTGATGCTCGCTAAAGGCGCCCGATTGCACGGAGGCTGCAGCTTGTTTCGCCTCTATGAGCTGCGCGATGCCAAGGCCTGGCAAGCCAAGCTTGGGCAGCACCATATTTGGAGCCGCATCTTTCCCTATTCTAAAAGCTTTCTGCGGCTGGGCCTGCCTGCACAATCCCACTGGGCGCGGATCGAAAAGGCGCTGTCATAATGGCTTGGCTGTTGTTTTTTGCGCTGATCCTTGATGCAGTTCTTGGCGAGCCAGAGTGGCTGTGGTCGCGGGTGCGTCATCCAGCCGTTTTGATGGGTAATTTTATTTCCACCGGCACAAAACGCCTCAACTCCGGTGCCAATCGCAAACAAAAAGGCATCGCTGTTCTTTTGCTTGGGCTCAGTATCGCTATGGGCCTTGGCTTTCTACTCAGCTTTCTAGGCCCAATCTTTGAAACGCTGATTGCCGCCAGCTTGCTTGCGCATAAATCCTTGGTTCAACATGTGATCGCGGTGGCCAAAGGCCTGCGTCTTTCCCTGACCCAAGGCCGCAATGCGATCAGCAGGATCGTGGGGCGCGATACCTCGCAGATGAACATTGCCCAAATTTCCCGGGCCGGAATTGAATCCGGAGCTGAGAATTTCTCAGATGGGGTGGTGGCACCGGCCTTTTACTTTTTAATCGGCGGGCTTCCTGGAATGTTACTGTATAAATTCACCAACACGGCCGATAGTATGATCGGATATAAAACCAAAGAGCTGCAAGAATTTGGATGGGCCGCAGCGCGCTTTGATGACTTGCTAAATTTTATTCCCGCACGGCTCAGCGCCGCGATTATACTGCTGGTCTGTGGGCATTGGAGCGGCCTAAGCAAACTGTCAGAGAATGCCAAAACCCATGCCTCTCCAAACGCCGGTTGGCCCGAAGCTGCGATGGCATTGGCGCTCAACGTGGCCTTGGCCGGCCCCCGCAGCTATCACGGGCGCCTAACAGATTTTGCCTGGATCCATCCAAGCGGCAACCGCCATCCGGATGCTTATGAAATTGAGCGCTCGGTTGATATTCTTTGGAAAAGCTGGGCCGCGCTCTTGGCGTTGGTGGTGATAAGTGCAATCTTGTCAACAACGGTCCATTAATCAGGGATCAAACCGGGAGGGAAAAGGGGGCCGTAATGCGCTTTATAAATTGGACAGTCACCCGCCGTGCAAGCGCTGCGATACTCAGCCTGCCTCTGCTCTTTAGCAGCCCAGTATATGCGCAATCCTGTGGTGGCGATTTTGCCGATTTTGTTTTGCAATTAAAGCAAGAAGCGCAAACCAAAGGGGCGCCAGTCGCGCAGGTCAATGCATTTTTCAAAACGGTTGAACATAGCCCAAAGGTGTTAAAAGCCGATCGGGCACAGGCCATTTTCCAGCTGCCCTTTATCGAATTCTCGGGCAAATTAATCAGCGATCACAGGATGGCACATGGACAAAAAAATGCACAGAAACATAAGTATATTTTTGATCAGATTGAAGGTCTCTACGGTATTCCCCCAGGAGTTTTATTAGCATTTTGGGCCTTTGAAACCGATTTTGGCGCGTTTCAGGGCAATTACAATACGCGCAATGCTTTGGTCACCTTAGCCCATGATTGCCGGCGACCAGAGCTGTTTCGACCGCAAATCTTTGCCGCATTAGAGTTGTTTTTAAGAGATGCGTTTAACCCAGAGACAACGCAAGGGGCTTGGGCGGGCGAGATCGGCATGGTGCAAATGCTGCCCCAAGATATTTTGGACAATGGCGTTGATGGGGATGGGGATGGGCTTGTTGATCTGAGATCCTCGCCTGCCGATGCTTTGATGTCTGGCGCCAAAATGTTGTCAAATATGGGCTGGAAAGGCGGTCAACCCTGGCTGCAAGAGGTGATTTTACCCTTTGATATGGATTGGAGCCTGACGGGGCTGGATACCCAAAAACCAGTTTCCAACTGGATGGCTTTGGGGGTTCAAGGGGCCAACCAGTCGCTCTATCCAGCCGATCTGGAGAGCTCCATTATTTTACCCCAAGGCCGGTTTGGACCCGCCTTTATCGCTTATCCGAATTTTCATGTGTATTTCGAATGGAACCAAAGCTTTGTATACGTGACCACGGCTGCTTATTTTGCCACCGTGCTTGAAGGTAGCCCGCGCTATGAATTCGAACTTGAAGACCCCGGGTTGAACGGAACGGAAATGAAAAGCTTGCAAAGCGCGCTGCGCGATCTGGGCTATGATGTTGGAAAAATTGATGGCATTCTGGGTGCTCAAACGCGTCGCGCCGTGCAAGAGGTTCAAAGCGCCTTGGGGTTGCCTGCAGATGCTTGGCCAACTTGGGCGCTGTTGAACGCGCTTTAAGTGACGGCAAACTAAAGCCCCCCCAAGCGCGTTGCAAAATCCGGTGAACCATTATCCGCTGGAAAGCTTACGCCACCAAGCTTTCGGCTTTTTTTAAATCAACCGATACCAACTGGCTAACCCCTTGTTCCTGCATTGTGACGCCAAATAAACGATCCATCCGCGCCATGGTGACCGCATGATGCGTGATGATTAAAAACCGCGTATCTGTGCGGCGGCACATTTCATCTAACAAATCGCAGAAGCGCGTGACATTGGCATCATCAAGCGGGGCATCCACCTCATCGAGCACGCAAATCGGCGCAGGATTGGCCAAAAACACGGCAAAAATTAGCGCCATCGCAGTGAGCGTTTGCTCTCCGCCCGACAATAAAGACAAGGTGCTCAGTTTTTTCCCGGGGGGTTGGCACATAATCTCAAGCCCCGCCTCAAGCGGATCATCGCTTTCCACCAAAACCAAATTTGCCTCGCCGCCGCCAAATAAGTGCTTAAACAATAGCCCAAAATTGCTATTCACTTGCTCAAACGCGGTCAAAAGCCGTTCGCGCCCCTCGCGATTCAAGCCCGCGATGCCATTGCGCAGCGTGTGTATCGCCGCTTCCAAATCGGTTTTTTCTTCGCTTAAACTTTTATGTTCGCTCTCAACCTCTTTGGCATCTTCTTCTGCGCGCAGATTCACGGCCCCCAACGCTTCGCGTTGGCGTTTCAACCGATTCACTTCCGCTTCTATTTCATCCGCATGCGGCATGCGATCCGCATCCGTTGATAAAGAGTTCAGCAATTCTTGCGGGGTGGTTTGCAACTCATCCTCGATGCGCTGCGCGGCGGCCGCTTTGGTTTCTTGCGCGGCCTCTCCGCGCGCCTCTGCGCCGGCACGCGCCTCCCGCGCCTCAGACGCGGCCCGTTCGGAATCCCGCTCTTGCGCAATTGCGTTGCGCAAAGCCGCTTCGCCCGTTGCCAAATTATCGCCCGCAGCTTTGCGCCGCGTTTCAGCCTGCGCAATGGCGCTGCTCAACTCTTCCCGTTTGCGTGCCAAAGCATCGGGCACCAGCGCCGCCTCTGCCAAATCTGCCTCAGTCTGCGATTTGCGTTCCAGCAACTCAACCCGTCTTTGATCGGCGGTTTCAAGCCGCAATCGCCAGCCGCTAAGCTCTTTGGTGACCTGTTGTTTACGGCGCATGCGCGCTTCGCCGGCGCGGCGTAACTCATCTTGTTCTGAGCGCTTTGACAACATGGTGATGCGCGCCGCTTCCACAGTGAGCTTGATATCTTCAACGCGGTCTTTCAACGATTGGATATCCTCTAATGCGTCAACAGCCATCTGCGCCTCGGCCCGCTGCGCCTCAGCGCCTAAGCTTTCCTCTGCATGGCGCGCAACGGCCAATGTCAGGTTTTCCACCCGGCCCTTTGCCAAATTTAGCTTGGCTTCGGAATTGCTGAGCGCGCGATTTTTTTCAATCACCTCGCGATCTGCTTGCCGGCGCGCTTCGCGCGCGCGCTGGTCTTTACCTGCCCACTCTGTAAGCTCCACCGATAACAGATCATGGGCCGAACGCGCCGCGTGCAATTCAGCCTCTGTCTGCACCATTTGCTGCTTCAGCTCTTCCAATCTGTTCACTTGTTCAAGATGCAATGCGGCAGTCGATGGCGTATCTTCTGCCCAGATACAATAGCCATCCCAGCGCCATAGGTCACCTTCCAAGCTGACCAAACGTTGGCCGGGCTGCAAAGCCGCTTGCAAGCGTACGCCCTCATCCCCATCCACCAAACCGATCTGCGTCATCCGTCGCCCCAGCGCATCAGGCGTAGACACATGATTACTCAAGGGGGTTATGCCGTTGGGCAGCGGTTGCGCAACGGGGTAATCGGGCAAAAATCGCCATCCTGACAGAGCATCTTCACCCTCAACCTCCGCCGCCCTTAAATCATCTGCCAAAGCCGCTCCAAGGGCTTTTTCAAAACCTTGTTCCACCTGCAAACGATCAAGCAAGTGCCCACCTTCTTGAGAACCGCGCGCCAAAAGCTTGGCCAAAGCGGTTACTTCGGCTTCCAATGCCGTGTTTTCACCCTCTGCACGCGATCGCTGGGCACGCGCTTCGGCCTCGCGCGCCTGCTTGTCAGAGCGCGCCGTTTCGGCCCGATCAAGCGCCTGTTCACACTGCTCTGCATGCGCCTGCGCCTGCGCAGCCAGGCTTTCATCAGCGTCAAACGCCTCGGCCGCCTCAACCACCTGTTGCTCAGAATGCTGCAAAGCCTGTTTGGCTTTTTCAGCCTCATCACGGCTACGCTGAAGTGTTTTCTCGCTGTCTTGCAGCAAGCGATGCGCAGATTGGTGGCGCGCCGACAAACGGGCCACATCTTCGGTTAATTGCGAAAGATCCGTCTCGCGCTCTTGCAACACAGCAGAAGCATCCTGCGCCTCTTGCGTTGCATTCGATAATTTATCGTCTTGGCCCAAGGCCGCTTTTGACAATTCTTCCGTTTCCCACTCTAAACGCTCAATCATCTCCAATGCGTCGCGATTCAAAGCCTCTTCACGGGTGATGTCTTGGGCCAGCTGTACCGAACGGCCACCCAGCGTATCGATCTGTTGCTGCGCGTCACTTTCTTGCGCGCTCAATGTCTCGCGCTGAACTTGCAACCGCTGCAGTAAAGCCGCCGCAATCGCTTCTTCCTCGCGCACTGGTGGCAAGGCCTCTTCAGCTTCCAATCTCAACTTGCCATTGCTGCGCGCCATGGCTTCCGCTTTCGAGGCCGCCAATATTTGCGCCTGCAAAGCTTGGGCGGTGCTCTGGCACAGCTCATCGGCCTCTTTCCAGCGCCGAAACAACAACAAACCTTCTGCGCTGCGCAAATCTTTGGCGATCGCGCGATAGCGCGCCGCATGTTTGGCTTGCCGAGCCAGCTGCGCCAATTGACCGGCAAGCTGCTCAAGCACATCATCCACGCGCCCCAGATTGCTTTCTGCGGCATTCAGCTTCAGCTCGGCCTCATGGCGGCGCTGATATAACCCGGAAATGCCCGCCGCCTCTTCTAAAACGCGGCGGCGGTTTTTGGGTTTAGCATTGATCAGTTCGGCAATTTGCCCTTGACGCACAAGCGCTGGGGAATGGGCGCCTGTAGAGGCATCGGCAAACAGCATTTGTACGTCACGGGCGCGCACATCTTTTCCCGACACTTTATAGGCGCTGCCCGCATCGCGGGTGATGCGGCGCACGACATCCAACACATCCACCTCGTTGAACGCAGCGGGTGCCAAGCGTTCGGCATTGTCCAGCTGCAATGTAACTTCGGCAAAATTGCGCGCCGGACGCGTGGCAGCCCCCGCGAAAATCACATCATTCATACCGCCGCCGCGCATCGCCGTGGGGCGGTTTTCACCCATCACCCAGCGCAACGCTTCAAGCAAATTTGATTTACCGCACCCGTTTGGGCCCACAACACCAGTCAACCCATCTGAAATCAACAATTCAGTTGGATCAACAAAACTTTTGAAACCTGTCAGTCGCAGTTTGGAAAAACGCACCCGCACCCGCCTTTGATTCTCTGAGTTAAAGCGTGCCTTTGACGCGGAGCAGAGTCAACAGACCACCACTGTATCTCGTGTGCTCACTTTGGTTAACGTCTAGATATCGTAAAATTCACATCCAAATCATATAGGCTGGCGCTTTGGACAAGACAGGGTTTATACTCAAACGATGACGCCAATCTCTATCGCCATCGCGGATCCCCAGCACCCTGAAATCACCCAATTGCTGCAGCAAAGCCATGCCTTAATGCAGCAGCTTTTCGCAAGCGATGAAAATCACTTTTTATCAATTGAAGAGTTGCTATCAGCCGATATTCGGTTCTTTGCCGCCCGCCAGCAAGGGCGCTATATCGGCTGCGGCGCGCTGGCTATCAGGCCAGATTATGGTGAGATCAAATCGATGTTTACAGATCCCAAAGCCCGCGGGACCGGCGTCGCTAGATCGGTACTAGACAGGCTAGAAGCCCTAGCGAGACAGCTTAAGCTGCCCAAATTGATGCTGGAAACCGGCGATTTGCTTTCGCATGCCCAGCGCCTTTACACGCAAGCAGGATTCACGCATTGCGCGCCATTTGGGGATTATGAAAAACAAAACAGCTCGATTTTTATGCAAAAAATACTGTATTAAAAGTCACAGGCGTGAACCCCCAAAACAACCGAAGGGTCGGCCCAAGTGACGGCGACATCCTCGCAGCCCACCACCCGGCGCATGGCCTGCAAAGCAATCGGCCTAACCTGCCTTGCAGAGGGAAAACCCCTTGAGTTGATCCGCAGCGCCTCGATCATTGGCCCGCGCACTCGAATATAAAAGGTCATATTCTTATGGCGCACGGTTTGTGCATTTATACCCTGAAACGCATAGGTGCCCTCATCACAAGACATTAAAAAAATAAAAAAACATACCAATATTTAAACAAAGCAACACTTACTACTAAATTAAATCTGGCATTTGCTTGCAGAAAAAAATGGCATATATAAGGCGCTGCGATTATTTAAAACTCGGATAAGAGGACGCGTTTTGCCATTTCAAAAGGTAACGTCTGAAAAGCTGTCCCATGCTGTGACCCGCCAAATTGAGCAGTTGATCCTGCGCGGCATTTTGCGGCCGGGGGAACGCTTGCCCTCCGAGCGGGAGCTGTCCGAGCGTTTCGCAGTGTCGCGTCCATCCCTGCGCGAAGCGATTTCGCAATTACAAGAGCGCGGCTTGCTCACGCCAAAAGCCGGCGCAGGCATTTACATCGCGAATGTACTTGGCAACTCGTTTTCACCAGCCCTTGTAAGCCTGTTCAGCAGCCATGAAGAAGCGGTGTTTGATTATATTGGTTTCCGCCGTGATCTTGAGGGGTTGGCCGCCGAACGCGCCGCCAAATTCGCCTCTGATACCGATTTGCGCGTGATCCAAACCATTTTTGATAAAATGCAGGCGGCGCATCACAAACGGAACCCAACCGATGAAGCCCGCCTCGACGCCGAATTTCACCTGTCAATCATCGAGTCCAGTCACAACGTTATTATGCTGCATATGATGCGTTCCATGTATGATCTGTTACAAGAAGGCGTGTTTTACAACCGCCAAATGATGTTCAAGCAACGCGTCACGCGCGGCGAGATCTTAGAACAACATCGCGCGATCAATACCGCCTTGCAGGCCCGCGACCCCGAGGCCTCGCGCGCCGCGGTTCAAGTTCATATGGATTATATCGAAGCTGCGCTGCAAGATTTAAAAATATCAGAGCGCAATGAAGCTATTGCGCAACAGCGCTATGAGCATGAACAAGAGCGTGGATAGGCATAAGACACGGCTCGATTATGTTTTTCGAAAGCTGCGCACCCAAGCCCAAAAATTCGACAGACGCTCTTCCATCGCGTCAAAAATGGGTGATAAGCGGCGGGCGTAAAACCGCAGCCACCGCACCCGAAGAGCCCAAAAGACCAATCCCAGCAGCGTCAAAAAAACGGTATTGAACCATGGAAATGATGTTTCATCCGGGCCAGATACCGGTTTAAGGGACACCGCATTTGGATAGATAGACAAAAACGTATTGCGCCAGCCATAATGCCGGATTTTCACCCATTGCACCTGCGCGCTTGATTTTGCACTGCGCAGATTTGACGCCTCGGCCTGCAAATTTGACGTGTCAAATTTGAAATAAAACGGCCAACCCCATCCAGTATCCTCGTTGCGAAACACGATCGGTCGATCCTGCGCATCAAAACTCTCTATAAAAAACACATCCCGGTTCGATTGCGGGCGGCCATCCTCACCACTATGGCGCGCCCAAAATAGCCCCGTACGGCCAAAATCAATCCGCTTTTCATAGGTGTCATTTATACGAACAACATCATTTTGGGGTAGCGCATAGTGCAAAACCCCGATCCCGATCATTAACACAATTGCCTGAAAACTTCTTACCAAAAACCGCATATGCACCGCCTAAAAAACTCTGACGGGCTTAACCTAAGCGCGAACCTTTAAAAATGCACCCCCATAGCAGCCAAAGGATCGTTAAAATTACAACGCAAACGCTCAAAAAAGCGTTGGGGCGCTGGTAAACAGACCCCAACGCAGAGTTTGTTAAGCAATCACATTAAACTCGGGCCCATAGGGATATCCGGTGATGTTCTCAGCGCCCTCTTCTGTAATCACCAAAATATCATGTTCCCGATAGCCACCGGCCCCGGGTTGCCCGTCCGGGATTGTCAACATCGGCTCCATTGAAATCACCATGCCCGGCACCAGAACAGTGTCGATATCTTCGCGCAATTCCAACCCAGCCTCGCGCCCATAATAATGCGAGAGCACGCCAAAAGAATGGCCATACCCAAAACTGCGATATTTCAATAAGCCCTGTTCTTCAAAAAATTGATTTATGCGCTCTGTTACCTGCGAACAACGCATGCCAGGCTTTAACAAACCGATACCCAATTCATGCGCCTCGATATTGGCGTGCCAGATCTTTAAGCTCTTGGGATCAACCTCACCCAAAAACAAGGTCCGCTCAAGCGCGGTGTAATAAGCCGAAATCATGGGAAATGTATTAAGCGACAAAATATCGCCCGGTTGAATTCTCCGCGCCGTTACGGGGTTATGCGCGCCATCGGTGTTCAAACCCGATTGAAACCAGACCCAAGTATCGC
>ERZ802819.2325-NODE-2325-length-10727-cov-11.7525_pt1 | contig 10727 bp, 9 predicted proteins | sample MGYA00345647_ERZ802819 | MGnify/ENA primary metagenome ERZ802819 (study PRJEB30503, sample SAMEA104212355) | marine metagenome | biome: Westerlies Biome; feature: [SRF] surface water layer (ENVO:00010504) within the epipelagic zone...; material: water... | reverse complement strand
TTATAAATTTAGAATCTTTAACAAGATTTTTTTCTGTCTGATCTATATATTTTTGTGCTAGTTGATAAGAATTATTTACTGTGGATTTAAATGCTGGACCTAACCATGTACTTAATTCAATATTAAAGAAAATTGCAGATGAAAGAAGTATGATTCCGCTGGGAATAATAGAAAACATTCCAAAGAATAAAAAAAACTTATTGAATAATCTTAATCCAACAACATCTCTGTTCTTGTATTTAATATAATTAATCAAAAAAATAGCTAAATACACAAAAAGTATTAATAGAAATATTAAATCAGCAATAAATACATATTGAATTAATTCTGCATCTCTAACAACTTCATTAGATGAAATTAATGAATATACTGTTAATATAAATAAAACAAAAAAAGTAAATATAAGAATAAAACCAGATATTTTATTAAAGTAACTTGTCATTAAATAACTCAAAAATTCATTTCATACTATTAGCAGCTGGCAATAGTACTAGATTTTCCCCAAAAAATAACAAGCTTTTAGTTAAATTTAAAAATAAAAGCATCCTTGAGTATAACTTATCTAAAATAAAGGCACAAAATTTTCATAAAATAACAATAGTAATTAATAAAATTAATTTAGCAAAAAATCAGTTATTTGACAAAATTGAGGTTATTAAAGGTGGTAAAACTAGAAGTTTAAGTGTTAAAAACGCCCTAATTAGAAGTAAGTATAGGGCTAAATACGTTATGGTTCATGACGCGGCGAGACCACTATATTCAAACAAACTTATTAATAAATTATCTGATAAAATTTTTACAGGAAAATATGATTGTGTTATTCCATATTCAAATTGCTCGGATACTATCTTAAAAAATAATATTGATATAAATAGAAAAAATTTAAAATTAATTAAGACACCTCAGGTATTTTCTAAAGTTAAATTAACCAAACTACATTTATTAAATGATAATATTTATTTATCAGATGATAGCCAATTATTTAGAGTCAATAAAAATATCTTTAACATAAAATATATTCTTGATAAATACTTACATTTAAAAGTTACTTATAAAGAGGATATAGACTCAGTTAATGAATTATTACAATTAAATTCTAGAGTTGGGATAGGTTATGACATTCATAGAATTGAAAGAGTATTAAAAAATAGCTACATAAATCTGGCTGGGATTAAAGTCAAATCTAAAGCAAAAGTAATATCACATTCAGATGGTGATGTTATATTGCATGCAATCACTGACTCTATACTAGGAGCTTTATCAATGAGAGATATCGGTACATACTTTCCTAATAATAAAGAAAATTTAAATAGAAATTCAAAAGAATTTCTTAATTATGCTCTAAGCAAAATGAATAAAGAAAAATTTAAAATAAATAATATTGACTTAATGATCGTATCAGAAGAACCTAAGATCAACCCTTATTACAAAAAAATGATAAAAAAACTTGTTAATTTGTTAAATTTGAATGAAAATCAAATAACTATAAAAGCAACAACTAATGAAAAATCTGGACTTATTGGTAAAGGTGATTTTATAGCTTGTTGGTCCAATATATCTCTTATTGAGATTTAAATAGCCTCTTTTAATTTTTTGAAATCTTCGTCAGCATGGTAACTAGACCTTGTCATAGGTGAAGAAGAAACCATCTTAAATCCTAAACTTTTGCAAAAGGCATATAGATTATTAAATTCATCAGGTGAGTAAAATTTATGAACTTTTTCATGATGAATGGAAGGCTGTAAATACTGTCCAATCGTAACAAAATCAACATTTGCATCCTTCATATCTTTTAAGACCTCAATGATCTCTGAGTATTCTTCACCAAGACCAACCATTATACCTGATTTAGTAAAAATTTTATTATCAAAGCTCTTAACCTCTAATAACAAATTCAAACTTTCTTTATAATTTGATCCAGGTCTTATATTTCTATAAATCCTTGGAACAGTTTCTAAATTGTGATTAAAAACATCTGGTTTGACTTCTGCTATATCAATGTAATTTTTATTTTTTCTTAAAAAATCTGGGGTTAATATTTCTATTGTGGTGTCTGGAGACAATTCTCTAATATATCCTATAGTAGATATAAATTGCCCTGCTCCACCATCTTTTAAATCATCCCTATCCACACTTGTAACAACCACATGTTTTAGACCTAGTTTAAGAACAGATTTTGCAACATTTAAAGGCTCCAAAGGATCAGGTGGACCTGAAGGTTTGCCTGTTTTAACGTTACAAAAAGCACAAGCCCTAGTACATGTATCACCTAAAATCATAAAGGTTGCATGCTTTTTATCCCAACATTCTCCAATGTTAGGACAGGCAGCCTCTTGGCAAACCGTAACAAGATTATGTGTCTTTACTATATCTAATGTCTCAAAGTACTTTTTACTAGTTGGGGCTTTTACTTTAAGCCAATTGGGTTTTTTCAATGTAGTTGGATTATATTTTTTAATCTTTTCAGGATGCCTAGGTTTATTTTTTATCATATTTAAAAATGAATAGGTTTATCAAAAGCTGAAAGTACACTTTCATGAATAGATTCAGATAAAGTTGGATGTGCAAAGATTGTATTAATAAATTCATCTTCAGTAGACTCAGAAGTTATAGCCAATCCAAAAGTTGAAATCATTTCTGTTACATCAGGCCCTATTAAATGAGCACCTAGAAATTCTCCAGTTTCAGAATTAAAAAGTGTTTTTACAAAACCATGAGTATTAGACATAGTCTGTGATTTACCATTAGCCAAGAAAGGAAAATTACCCTTTTTATAAGGGATATTGTTATCAATTAATTGCTTTTCTGTATAACCTACAGTGGCTATCTGGGGTAGGCTATATATGCATCCAGGTATGTGATTTTCTTGGGGTTTATGAGAAGATTTGTTGCTAGAAATATAATTTACACAGTTTAGTGCATCGTGCATTGCTTTGTGAGCCAGCCAAGGCCCACCAATAATATCTCCGATAGCGAATAAATTTTTTATATTTGTCTCATAGTTATTATTTGTTTTAATATATCCCTCTTTATCTAATTTAATTCCAGTATTATTAATAATTTCCTTATCTAAATTAGGTATGACGCCAATTGAAATAATTAAAGCATCTGAAGTTATCTTATTTTTAATATTTTCAAATTGAACAATATTTTTATCTTCTTTAATAGAAGAAATATTGGCATTTAATTCAAATTTAATTCCTTTTTTTTCAAAAATTTTCTTAGCCTCTATAGAAATATCTAAATCAAACTGTGGTAAAATTCTATCTTGTGACTCATAAACAGTAACTTGACTACCTAAAGCATTGTATATACTTGCAAATTCAATTCCTATGGCCCCAGATCCTATAATAGATAATTTTTTTGGAAGAAACTTAGGTATCATTGCTTCCTTCGAGCTCCAAATTAGATCTGAAAAAACTGTTTCGCCGATAGAACGAGACTTACAGCCAGTAGCTATAATTAACTTATCTGACTCAATTATATCTTTTTGATTATTTATTATAAATTTATCATTTCTAATTGAAGGTAAAGCTTTAAAATTGAAAACATCAATTTTATTTTTTTTCATTAAACCGCTTACCCCTTTAGATAAATTATCACTAGCTAATCTGGACATAGTTACGACCTTTTCTAGGGCTATTTTACTTAAGTCTTTTTTTTCCAAACCAAAATGGCTTGCTTCTTCCATGAACTCCGCAGAATGTAAAAGAGACTTAGTTGGGATACAACCCCAATTAAGACAAACACCACCCAATTTATACTCTTCAAAAAGAGCAACTTTTAAGCCAATTTGAGAAGCTTTAATAGCAGCAACATAGCCCCCAGGGCCTCCCCCAATTATAGTTAAATCATAATTATTGCTCATTATTTATTTTCTCCAAATTTAACACTATGTTTGAAAAAAACTGAGATGCCAATACCCCATCTACAGCTCTATGATCGCATGAAAGAGTTAAATTTACAAAATTAGCTATTTCAATTTTACCCTTATTAACATAAACATCTTCAAATATTTGTCCAACTGCTAAAATGAATGTCTGACCTGGAAGAATAATAGCATCAAAACTTCTAATATTAAAGGATCCAAGATTAGATATACTGATTACCCCACCGGATAAGTCAGAGGGACTAATTTTATTATCTCTAGCTAGATTGATTATATTCATCAGGTTAGTATTAATTTCGTCTAAATCATCATGATTAATCTTTTTTATTACTGGCATTTTAAGACCTTTATCTGTATCAACTGCTATACCAATATTTATGTCCTCATGAATTATAAACTCTCCATTGTCTTTATATGTACAGTTAGCTTGATGAAAGTTTTTAAAAGATTTAGCAATAGCTTGCATTAAAATAGCATTAAAAGAAAATTTATTACCTTTTTGTTTTTCAGTTTTTCTAAAGTTCAAGACATTATTCATATTAACTTTAGAGTTTAGATAAAAATGAGGAATATTTTGCTTTGAATGAATGGTAGCTTTAGCAATAGCTTGTCTTAATTTATTAATTTTTGGAATATCTTCTGAGGATTCTTCATTTAAAATATCTCTAATAATAATTCTGTTTAATGGACCTGATCCTTTAATATTTTTAATTTCTAGAGATTTTTCTGAGGTTACTTTTTTAGCAAAAGGTGAGATAAATATTTTATCTTTATTAATATCCTCTGGACTAGGGGTTGAGGTTAAATCAGAAATATGAATTCTTCTCATTTGTGGAGAAATATCATCAAGATTTATATTACTATTTTTTACATATTTTAAAGCTAAAGGGGTTATTTGAATGTTAGAATTATTAATAGTTTCTTTTTCAATAGTATCTTCAGGTGTGGCCTTATCAACTATATTTTCACTTTGATTATTTTTAGAAGGATCTTTTTCAATTATAAAATTTTGTAAGTCATCTTCAGTAAAATTTAAATCATCAGATATAATGGCAACTAATTGATTTATATTTGCTGTTTCTCCTTCCAAAGTCATAATCTTAGCAACATATCCATCTTCAGGAGACTCGTATTCCATGGTGGCCTTATCTGTTTCAACTTCAAAAAGAACTTCTCCACTTAAAATTTGTTCTTTTTCTTTTTTAATCCATTTTACAATCTTACCTTCCTCCATTGTAGGTGAGAGAGATGGGAGGTTTACTTCAAAAAGCATTACTTTTTATAAGTTACTTTTTTAATAGCTGAAATAATTTCATCAGTATTAGGAAGAGCTAAGGCTTCTAGGTTTTCAGCATATGGCATAGGGACATCTTTTCCACTAACTTTTACTATTTCTGAGTCAAGATAGTCAAAACAATTTGATTGAATTAAATAAGAGAGATGTGAACCAAAACTTGTATTTCCAAATCCATCTTCCACTATAACAACTCTATTAGTCTTTTTTACTGATTTATAAATTAGATCTTCGTCAAGTGGTTTAATAGTTCGTAAATCTATTATATCAGGCTTGATATTTAATTTATTAATTTCCGGAAGTGATTTTAAAATTCTTAGAACACTCATACTGAATCCAATGATTGTTACATCATTTCCCTCAGTGATTAAATTACCTTTACCAATAGGAATTAAAAAATCAGTTTCTTGAGGAACTTTAGATTTTTCTTTATATAAAAGTTCATGTTCGAGAAAAATTACGGGATTAGGATTTCTTATTGAAGTTTTAAGTAATCCTTTAGCATCTCTTGCATTTGAAGGAGCCACAACAATTAAACCAGGTATATGAGAAAACCATGAAATGAAACATTGACTATGTTGGGCAGCCACTCTAGCAGCGGCACCATTTGGACCACGAAAAACTATAGGAACATTAATTTCACCACCAGACATATAAAGTGTTTTAGCAGCTGAGTTAACAATTTGATCAATTGCTTGAAGAGAAAAATTAAAAGTCATAAATTCACATATTGGTTTTAAGCCAGACATAGCTGCACCAATAGCCAAACCTGTAAATCCATGTTCAGAAATTGGTGTATCTAAAACTCTCTTGGGACCAAATTTATCTAACAAACCTTGAGTGACTTTATAAGCACCATCATATTCTGCCACTTCTTCACCTAATAAAAAAATATCTTCATCTTTAGTCATTTCTTCTTCAATAGCTTGATTTAATGCTTCACGCATAGTTATTTCAACTTCAGTCCAATTTGAATTAGTTTCAGTTTGTTCATTTAAAACAGACCCCATACTAACGGTGATGTTATTTTTCTGAGTCTTATCTGTTTCTTCTTTATTTGAAACTATCTCAGGTGATGAAATTTCTTCTTCGATAATTTCTTCATCTTCAACTTTTAATACTGCAATTAAGTCATTAACTGGGATATTTTCTGTACCCTCAGAAATAACTATTTTTTCAATAATACCATCATCTGGTGACTCTAGCTCCATTGTTGCTTTATCAGTTTCAATTTCAGCAATTATGTCTCCAGAGTTAACAGTTTGGCCTTCCTTAACAAGCCATTTAACAAGGTTGCCTGTTTCCATTGTAGGAGATAAGGCGGGTAAAAGAATTTTCATAGGTATATCTCAGTAAATAGTTCTTTTAGCTCAGGTAAAGGGGACTCCAGAGCAAATCTTTCTACTTCTTTAACTTGTTTTTTAATTGCACTTTCAATGTCTGAAATTTTTTGATCTTCAATTTGGTACTCATCTATTAAGGTATTTTTCATTGAGAGTACTGGGTCGTTAATCTTCATTTCACTAACTTCTTCTTTAGTTCTATAAGTGGCAGGGTCTGACATTGAATGACCTCTATACCTATATGTGTCCATTTCTAGAACATAAGGTTTTGAGTGTTCATAAATATGATCTCTAGCTCTGATTGCAGCTTGACTCACATCAAAAAAATTCATGCCATTTACTTTTTCACCTTTAATTCCAAAAACAGTAGCACGCTCATATAAGTCTTTACCAGCAGCTGACCTATCAACTGCAGTACCCATACTGTATCTATTATTTTCAATAATAAATAAAACTGGTAGTTTCCATAAAGAAGCTAGATTGAAAGCTTCGAAAACTTGACCGTTATTAATTGCACCGTCTCCCATGTAGACTCTACTAATTTTTTTATCATTTCTATATTTATGAGCGAAACCAATACCAACACCTATTGGAACTTGGGCACCTACTATTCCATGGCCTCCATAAAACCTATTGGCTTTTGAAAACATGTGCATGGATCCACCTTTACCTTTTGAAATACCATCTTTTCGTCCTGTGAGCTCAGCCATTACAAATTTAGGATCAACACCTCTTGCTAAAATATGACCATGATCTCTGTATGATGTGACAACTGTATCTTCAGATTTTATAGATGACAAAATACCAGTAACAACTGCTTCTTGACCTATATACAAATGACAAAAACCACCTATCTTACCAGCACCATATAATTGGCCAGCTTTTTCTTCAAATTTTCTTATTAAAAACATCTTTTCATAATATTTAAGAAGTTCTTCATTGGTGAAAGTATTGTTAATTTTTTTTGCCATTAGTCTAACTTTATAATTACCTCACCATCAATTGGATTAGTATTTTTTTGTTTAGTAATCTCATCAATATAATCATCCTTATTAGAATAAAACGAATGGAGGTCTATATTTAGATCATTCATTTCTATATTAAGTTTTTCTTGGAGTCTAAGGTACATTTTATGCTCATATTTATAAATTAAATAATTTCCAACATTAAATTTTCCATAAATAGTGTGATAAATAAGATAAAAAAAAACAAATATAAAAAAAAAATTTGAAAGATTATTAGTTTTTAAAAACTTCACTCAATTCACCAGCATATCCTTTTATATTATCATTCTCTGAGATTCTTAGAAGTTGATTGTATTTAGCAACTCGGTCAGATCTAGCTAATGATCCAGTTTTAATCAAAGGACAGGAAGATGCCACTGCAAGGTCTGAAATAAATGAGTCTTCTGTTTCTCCAGATCTATGAGACATAATTGATGAGAAATTATTTGTTGAGGCAAGATTTATTGCATCTAAAGTTTCAGTAACAGTACCAATTTGATTGAGCTTTATCAAAATACTATTTGCTTGTTTCTTTTCTATTCCAGTTTTTAATTTTTCTAAATTAGTTACAAATAAATCATCACCGACTAAAAGTATTTTAGATCCTAATTTTTTAGTAATATCAGTCCATCCATCATAATCTTCTTCATTTAAAGCGTCCTCAATGGAAAATATTGGATAATTATTACATATATTATCATAAACATTAATCATTTCATCAGTGGTGTATTTGTTACCTTCAAAATTATATTTATTATCTGAGTAAAACTCACTAGAAGCGGCATCTAAAGAAATTTTGAAATGCTCGTTTAATTTAAAGCCTGCTTTTTCTATAGATTGGCAAATTAAATCTAAAACATCTAAATGGGATTTTAAATTTGGGGCGAAGCCACCTTCATCACCTAAATTAGTATTTAGGGATTTACTTTTTAAATCTTTCTTTATATTTGATATAACTTGATGAGTTGAAGAAAGAGCTTCTTTTAATGAAGGAAAGCCGATCGGCAAAATCATAAACTCCTGAAAATCAACATCATTATCTGCATGCTGACCACCATTAATAACATTTAACATAGGAACTGGTATTATTAAATTATCTGATCCTTGTGATAAAAAAATTGCTCCATAATTAGCATAGGACCAAGCTTTATAAAAAGCTAAGCTTAAAGACAATATAGAATTAGCCCCAAATTTTGATTTATTATCAGTTCCATCTAATTCTATTAAGAAATTATCGAAATCTTTATAACTTGAAAATTCTTTTGAAAGGATTTGTGGTTTAATTATATCATTAACATTAGAAACAGCTTTTAAAACTCCCTTGCCACTCATTCTTTTTTCATCTCCATCACGAAGTTCTAATGCTTCAAATTTTCCAGTTGAAGCACCTGAAGGCACCATTCCTCTAAAGGGATAAGAAATATTTTCAAATATCATTTCACATTCCACAGTTGGATTTCCCCTACTATCAAAAATTTCTCTTGCAATTATATTTTGTATTTTCATTTTATTTAGCCACCTTATTTATTTTGTTTATAGAACTTAAAAGCATTGGCATTTTATGCAAATGCATCATGTTAGGACCATCGCTCATAGCTAGATCTGGATTAGGATGTGTTTCGATAAAAAATCCAGCTAACCTCAATGCAGAAGCAGCCTTAGATAAAGGAACGACATATTCTCTAGCTCCCCCACTTTTTAATCCCATACCTCCAGGGATTTGAACGCTATGAGTAGCATCAAAAATTATAGGGTAGCCAAATTGCTTCATAAAATAAACACCTTTAAAATCATTAATCAGATAATTGTATCCAAAAGAATTTCCTCTTTCTGTTATTAAAATTTTTTTATTATTTGCATTCTCAATTTTATTAATAATATTTTCTACTTCTTTATGAGATAGGAATTGGCCTTTTTTGACGTTTACTACTTTTTTAGTTTGAGCAGCTGCTTTAATTAAATCAGTTTGCCTACATAGAAAAGCAGGAATTTGAATGACATCAATTAAATCACCAAATATGTCTATTTGATTGGTTTCATGAACATCTGTTGTAATAGGAATCTTGAGATCTTTTTTTAAATTTCTAAGAATTTCAATTGATTTATCAATAGATATTTTGTTTCTTACAGTTTTATGAGAACTTCGGTTGGCTTTGTCAAAGCTACATTTAAAAACAAAATTAAAATTATTTTTTTTAGTATATTTAAGTAAATTAGTAGCTACTTTTCTTACTAATTTTTCATTTTCTAAAAGGCAAGGTCCTGATATTAAGAGAAGCTTATCGCTATCATTTTTAACTAATTGCTTATTAATATAAACAGATTTAACCATTTTTATGATCCAGACTATTCTTTATAAAAGATTGGAAAATTGGATGAGGCTTGAAGGGTTTTGATTTTAATTCTGGATGAAATTGAACTGCTAAAAACCATTTATGTTTTTTGTTTTCAACTATTTCAAGTAATTTTTTATCCTTTGAAAATCCTGAAAAGACCATATCACTTTTTTCAAAAGAGGTTCTAAATTTTGGATTTACTTCATACCTATGTCTATGTCTTTCATTTATCAATTTTTTTTTATAAATCTTTGAGGCTAGAGATGTGGGTTTTAAATAACAAGGATAAGACCCTAATCGCATAGTTGCACCAAGATCATTATTTTTAGTTCTTTTGACTAATTGATTTTTAGAGTTCCACTCTGTCATTAAGGAAACAATATTATTTTTATAATTACCAAACTCAGAACTCCCAGAGTTTTTAATTTTTAAAACATTTCTTGCAAATTCTACTATTGATAATTGCATTCCTAAACAAATACCTAAAAAAGGAATTTGGTTTTCTCTAGCAAATCTAATAGCTTCAATTTTACCATTTATTCCCCTATTACCAAAACCACCAGGTATTAAAATACCAGCAGCTTTACTTAATAAGTCCTTAACATTTCTTGAATTAATTGTTTCTGAGTCAAGCCATTTAATTATTACATTCGCTCTGTTATAGACTCCAGCATGGTATATAGCCTCATATAAAGATTTATAACTATCTTTTAAATTTACATATTTGCCAATAATAAAAATTTTTAAATCCTCTTTTGCTTGTGACTCTTGGATTTCAAAATTTATCCACTTAGATAAATCTTTCTTCTTAGGAGCTTTTATGCGAAGTTTTTTAATGACCAAATCATCTAATTTAGATTT
>ERZ802819.2313-NODE-2313-length-10750-cov-19.1602_pt1 | contig 10750 bp, 4 predicted proteins | sample MGYA00345647_ERZ802819 | MGnify/ENA primary metagenome ERZ802819 (study PRJEB30503, sample SAMEA104212355) | marine metagenome | biome: Westerlies Biome; feature: [SRF] surface water layer (ENVO:00010504) within the epipelagic zone...; material: water... | reverse complement strand
AATGGCAAGCTGGCGGTGCGCAAAAGCCCATTTTGCTTCGCCGTTACGGGCTTTTTCCAGCGCTGATATCGCTTTGGTAAAATCATCCGCCCGGCCACCAGCAATTACAGACCGGCCATAATTCAGCAGAATTTGTGGGCTGTCGGGACGCAGTGAGATTGCCGTTTCATAGGCAAGTGCGGACGCATTTGGCTGCGCCATCGACAGCAAGATATCGCCGCGAAATTCATGGAAAAACGGATCGTCCGGCACCATGTCTATTAACCGGTCAATAACCGCAAGCGACGCTTCAAGCTCGCCCCGGCGATAGCGTGCGATTGATCTGGCGTATAGATGACCGGGAACGGTCTCGTCAGTGAACTGCGCCAGCACCGATTGTGGTGGCTCGACATAGGCGCGCAGTTTGGTCTCGAGCCGCTCAGCCAGCGTCAGAATATCATCGGCAAGTGGCGTGGCTTCGCGGTCTTTCCGGTTGACGTGATCCTGATAAACGCCAAGTCGTTCGACCGCACCGGGATGCGTTTGGTAATAGCGCGACTGCCGGCTTTCGGGAAGCGCCCGCTGCGCCGCCATACGCTGCATCATGTCGCGTAATCCACTGGCTGAAATGCCGGTTTTATCGAGAAGTGACAAGCCTAACTCATCGGCAACGGCTTCGTCATAGCGAATGGTTTGCAGCAATTTTCTGGTGGCCTGATCCTGTCCACCGATCAATACACCAGCCGCCGCATCGCCGCCACCGCCGCCGGCGGCAATGGCAATAGCCGCCAGTGCCGCCAGCGCGTTCGCCGAATTGGCATCGGCAATGGCGGCGTCGCGGCGCGGCACATGACCCGCTTTTAAATGGCCAATCTCATGCGCCAGCACACCAATAATTTCCTCAGTCGATTGCGCCTCTAATAGCAAGCCCGAATGCACGTAAATAATCTGCTTGCCGGCCACAAACGCATTGTAATTCGGGTCGATAATGATTCTGACAGCGATAGCACCGGGGGGGTATCCGGCGGCTTTGACAAGCGGTGCCATTAATTTTTGCAGACCGCTTTCAAGCTCGGTGTCACGGATCATGCCGGCAGATACGGCGCTGGGCAGGCTGGCAAAAAGCAACACCACCACAAGGCAGACAGCATAATATCGTATCATCAGCATCATATTCATCATCACGTCAATTACATAAATTTATGGTCTGTTTATGGCGGCTCTGTTATATCGGGTTTTTTGCAAAAACCAACCGCCCGTCCGTCGACACAGCATGGCATGGGTTCTCTGGACAAAACAATGACCTTAAAGATCGGCAAAACCAACCAGATTCCGGCTTTTCTTGCCATGCAAGTGATGCAGAATGCCCAGCATCTGGAAGCCGCCGGTCAGGACATCATGCATCTTGAAGTGGGGCAGCCATCAACAGCGCCGCCCGCCGCCGTCAGCCGGGCACTTACCGCCGCGCTTGATCATACCGCGGCGCATGGCTATTCGGTGGCGCTTGGCCAACCGGTCTTGCGGCAGCGCATCGCCGCGCATTATCAGGATTGGTACGGGTTAAACCCTGACTGGAATCATATTGCCATCACGCCCGGTTCATCGCTCGGCTTTGCAATTTCATTTTTGGCCGCATTTGACGCTGGCGATCATATCGCGATTGCAACGCCGGGTTACCCGGCATACCGCAATTTGATGGTGGCGTTGGGGTTGGTGCCGGATTTGCTGCCGGCACGTGCTGATCAACATTGGATGCCGGATCTGGACGCGTTGGAAGCATCCGGCAATGTGCCTGACGGAATTTTGCTGGCCAGCCCGGCAAACCCGACAGGCGTGGTGATGAGTGATGATGATCTGCAAACAGTTTGCGGCTGGTGCGCGCGGCATGGGGTGCGGCTCATCATGGATGAAATTTACCATGGGCTGACCTATGGCAGGCGCGGCAGCAGTGCGCTGCAATTCAATCAGAATGCGATTATCATCAATTCCTTTTCCAAATATTTTTGCATGACAGGCTGGCGTTTGGGCTGGGTCATTTTTCCTGATGATCTTGTTGATAATGCTGAAAAAATATCTCAGAACCTGTTTATTTCGGCATCCACAATCAACCAATATGGGGCGGTGGCAGCGTTTGATTGCTATGCAGAGCTTGATGCGCATCTGCCGCGTTATGAGGAAAATCGCGACAGCTTGCTACGCGGATTGCCGATCGAGTTTTTAGGTCAGCATGCACCGGCCGACGGTGCCTTTTATCTCTATGCGGATATCAGCGCGGTCAGCACTGATGCTGTCGCCTTTGCGCAACGTCTGCTTAATGAGGCTGGCGTCGCTGTCACGCCCGGTGTTGATTTCGACCGGGCAGAAGGGGCGCGATATCTGCGCTTGTCTTATGCTGGCAGTCACGCCACCATCAGCACCGCGATTGAGCGGATTAATCGCTGGCTGCCAACCGCAGGCTAGGCCAGCGCATAAAACTGCGCCGGCCTTTTAGCCGTCATGCCTAATCGCTGCGCGACCACCATCCCCGTTTGCGGGCGGCCGGGTCGGCATTGCCAACCTCAATCACATCCTGTGGGGCAGAGCTGATTGGCGCGCGGTTTGCCGCTGCCGAACCAGCCTCAGCATCGCCATTCGCTGACGTTGTGCTGGTATCGCCGGCCGAGTTCGCATCGCTGGCATCACTGGCCGGGCTGGCTGCGGCTTTTGTTGCCTTTTTTGGGCGCGTCGCCCGGGCTGGTTTTTTCGCTACAGCTTTTGGCTCTGCATCATCGGATGCCGCCGCGTCATTGGCCGCAGCGCTTGCCATTTTCGGCTTGCGGCCGCGTGCTGGTTTTTTCGCAACCGGCTTTGCCGTCTCGCTGCCAGCATCGGCGCTTTGTTTCGCCGGCTTTTTCGCGGCTTTTTTGCGGGTTGTTTTGCGTGCGGCTTTGCTGTCTTTCACCACCTCGCCATCATTTGCGGCATTTGCGGCATCTGGCGCGGCATTAGCGGCTGATGTGCTATCGGCTGGTGTGCTATCGGCTGGTGACGGGTCGATCTGGCTTTTGGCGTTAGTCTCACCATCAGCGGTATCATTTTTCGCACCACGCCGACCGCGGCTGCGGCCTCGTGCTGGCTTTTTCGGTTTTGCATCCTCATCGTTTGGTGCGGACACAGCGTCATTGTCGCTTTCGGCATTGTCATTTTTGGCATTATCGCTTTTGGCGGCTGCATCCTCAGCCGTGCTGGCGTCAATTTGTTGCGCCTCCTCGCCATTGCGTTTGCCGCGCCGACGCCGACCCCCCCGACGTCCGCGGCGGCGGCGTTTTGGCTGGTCGCCATCGCCCGATTCATCATCGGCAAACTGACCATTACCATCAGCCGCATCGCTTTGATCATCGTCATCATCGCTGGCTTTAACCGGCTCGGTTTTTTGCGCCCGGCGCTGATCTTGCCGGTTATTCTGGCGGGGCTGTGACTTGCCCTGAAAGCCCTCACGCTCGACACGATATTCCGGCGCGATCAAAGTATCATCTGAATGCAGTACAATGGTCAGGCCAAAGCGGCTTTCAATATCTGCCAATGTGATGCGTTTATGATTCAGAATAAATAGGGCAATGTCACGATGCACGGTGATGTGCAAAACATCCATTTTGCCTTTTTGCGCCTCATCCTCGATCGACCGCAGCACCTGCATGGCGGCCGTATCGATTGAGCGGACGCGGCCTGTGCCTTCACAATGCGGGCACAGATTGCTGATTGACTCATTGATGCTAAGGCGCAGGCGCTGGCGCGACATTTCGAGCAATCCAAAATGACTGATAGAGCCAATCTGAACACGCGCCCGGTCGTTGCGCATCGCGTCTTTCATGCGGCGTTCGACCGCGTTCTGGTTGCGGTTGTCTTCCATGTCGATGAAATCAACGACAATCAAACCAGACATATCGCGCAAGCGCAGCTGGCGGGCCAATTCTTCAGCCGCCTCAAGGTTGGTTTTTAGCGCGGTTTCTTCGATATTACGTTCGCGCGTCGACTTGCCCGAATTCACATCAACCGCGACCAACGCTTCGGTTTGGTTGATCACCAGATAACCGCCGGATTTCAGTGTGACCTGTGGGCTCTGGATCGTTTCCATCTGGCTTTCAACGTTGAAATGTTGAAAGATCGGCTGGCTTTCGGCAAATTTTTTGACGTTTTTCAGATGGCTGGGTATCAGCATTTTCATCTGGTTGCGGGCAATTTTATACGCCTCTTCGCCCTCGACCAAAACCTCGTCAACTTCGCTGGTATACATGTCGCGAATTGAGCGTTTGATCAGATCGCCTTCTTCATGGATCAGGCATGGGGCCTGTGATTCCAATGTGCGGTTACGGATTTCATCCCATAATTTAGATAGATAAGCATAGTCGCGGGCGATTTCTGTTTTCGTACGCTTGGCCCCGGCCGTGCGCACAATCACCGCCATGCCTTTGGCAATATCCAGCCCGCCAACGACCGTTTTCAGCCGTTTGCGATCAGCTGGGTTGGTGATTTTCCGGCTGACGCCCCCACCACGGCTGTTATTTGGCATCAGCACACAATACCGCCCGGCAAGCGACAGATAGGTTGTTAATGCGGCACCCTTATTGCCGCGCTCTTCTTTGACAACCTGCACCAGCATGATCTGCTTGCGCGAGATGACTTCCTGAATTTTATATTTTTTTATCCGGCGTTTTGGACGAATATCCTCGTCTTCTGCACTCTCGCCGCCAACTGTCTCCGGCGCATCATCTTCGGGGGCATCTTCGGCTTCGTCGTCACTAACAGCGGTTTCTGCCTCAATCAGCGCTTCACGGTCTTCCACCGGGATTCGGTAATAGTCCGGATGAATTTCGCTAAATGCCAGAAACCCCTGACGATTGCCGCCATATTCAACAAAGGCAGCCTGCAACGAGGGTTCAACACGCGTCACTCTGGCAAGATATACATTGCCCTTTAATTGTTTGCGGTTCTCTGTTTCATAGTCGAAATCGTCGATACGGGTGCCACTAAGCAGCACCACCCGGGTTTCTTCGGTTTGGCGGGCGTCGATTAATATACGCTTTGTCATAAAATTGTCTTTCCCCGGCCGGATCATTCTGTCGGTGCCAGCTATGTGGCGACGGCGCAGATGATGGCAGGCATGTTGTAGAAGGATGCAATGCGCAAAGACCGCCGACATCACAGGCCGCAATAGCATGGCGGCGCTGATCATATGTTTGGGCGTTGAAGGTCATTGGACTGATCCGATAGTTGTCACGTTACGCGGTTTGTTAGCCGGTGGTGCTGCCATGGTATGCGGGGCCGTTTGACGACCGCGTCGATTATTGATTTAATCGCGCTTTGGCGCATAGTGCGGCTGGGCAACGCCAGCAGGAATACATAAATAAAGGCGCTGATGAACATGAATTTCTCAATAATCCGGTCGCTTTTTGCCCGGCAAATGAAGTGAGAATATCCAAATCTCAACACCTTACATCTATCTATATATACGCTATTAAATGCATTTGCCAAGAAACTAATGCTCATTTTGCGATTTACCTGATTTTTACTTTGTTGCATTTGATGGATCGGCTAGGTTGCGAAGGATCACATCATTTGGTTTCGACAGGACAGCGCGACTATGCCGGTGTTTAAAAGCATGCATGTGGGGTGCCGCTCTTCAGCCGACAGAGCCGATAGAACCGACAGGGCTGGCGCAGTTCGCCTTTGGTTTACTGTCTGGCATTTTGGCCTTGCAATGCTGGCGCGGCTATGTATCGGTCTGGGTATTGGTTTGGCGTCTGTGACCGCAGCCTCGGCACAAAATGCCGTCACCGGCATGCGGGTTGGCATGGTGACAATTGATGAGGCGCCGGGGCTGCGCCTTGTTGTCGAGACAGTTTCGCCATTACAGGCACAATTGTCGCTGCTGCGCGATCCCTATCGCTTGATCATTGATATGGCTGATACCAGCTGGCAAGTGACGACATTGCCACGACGCGGTGATTTGTCGGTTGGGCCAGCCAGTGCCTATCGTTTTGGTGTGCCGCAGCCCGATACCGGGCGGTTGGTCATTGAGCTTGCGCAGCCAGCAGCCCCGGTGCGTGCGTTTGTCCTGCCACCGGCGTCTGGCGGTCAGCGATTTGTCGTCGATCTTGTTGATGTGGGTGATACGGCCTTTATGGTGGCGGCGGCGGCACTCAAAAAGAATCCGGTTTTCAGTTTTGCGCAGATTCCGGCTGATGCCAAAACCGCCAGCAGCGCGACGACTGCCATCACCCGGCAAATGAAGCTGCCAAAATCAAAGTCAGCCTTATTGAGCAGGCGATCTGCCGGCGCCGGCAAGGCGGCGACTGCCCTCAAAACAGTCCCAACGCGCAAGAACCGGCGCTGGGTTGTGTTTATCGATGCCGGCCATGGCGGCAAGGATCCGGGGGCGATTGGCAAAGCCGGCACGCTGGAGAAAAAAATCACCCTGGGCGCGGCGCGTGATCTGGCCAAAAAACTGCAGGCAACGGGAAAGATCCGACCTATTCTGGCGCGCAGTGACGACCGCTATCTGCGGCTTCGCGAACGTATCCGGCTGGCCCGCCGCCAGCAGGCTGATGTGTTTATCTCACTGCATGCTGACTCGGCGCATTCGAGTAAAGCCCGCGGCATATCGGTTTTTACGCTATCTGATACCGCATCTGATAAAGAAGCCGCGGCATTGGCGCGCAAGGAAAATAAAGCGGATCTGATTGGCGGGCCGGATCTAGGGGTTGAAGATCCCGACGCGGCGGGAGAGCTGCTGCGCATGTTCCAGCGCGAATCGATGAATCAGTCGTCGCAATTGGCGGCGGCTATATTGGCGCAAATCCGCGACATGCCGGGGGGTGACCGGCGTGGTCACCGGTTTGCCGGCTTTGCCGTTCTAAAAGCGCCGGACATGCCATCAGTGCTGGTCGAGATGGGGTTTTTGTCAAATCGTGAAGATGAAAAGAATTTGCGCAACCCTGCCTATATCAGCAAGCTGAACCAGCGGCTGACCACGGCGATTATAAATTATCTCACGGCCTATGGCCCGAAATAATAAACCGAACCAGACTAGAGCCGATCGGGGCGGAACAATATTTGCAGGATGGCTGCCACATATACGCCAAAATTGCCGCTTAGATAGGTACGATGTTTAGATTTATATCCTTTTTCATATCATTGGCGTTTTTGGGGGTGATTATCGCCGCCGGCATGGTGCTGTGGGTGTTTTGGACCTATGGGCGTGACTTGCCTGACTACCAACAGCTTGCCGATTATGAGCCACCGGTGGCGACGCGCATCCACGCTGGTGACGGGGCGCTGCTGGCTGAATATGCGAATGAAAAGCGGTTATTTGTGCCGGTGCAGGCGATGCCCCCCAAACTTGTCGAAGCATTCGTCTCGGCTGAGGACAAGGGGTTTTACCAGCATTTTGGCGTTGATTTGCGGGCTTTGATGCGCGCCGCCGTCACCAATATTATGAATTATGGTTCGGGCCGCCGCCCGATTGGCGCCTCGACGATTACCCAGCAAGTGACAAAGAATTTTCTGCTCAGCAATGAATTATCGATCGACCGCAAAATTAAGGAGGCCATTCTGTCGCTTCGGATGGAACGCGCCTTTAGTAAAAATCAGATTTTAGAGCTTTATCTGAACGAAATTTATCTCGGCATGGGCAGCTATGGTGTTGCCGCCGCGGCGCTGAATTATTTTGATAAACCACTGGATCAACTGGCGCTGGCTGAAATGGCCTATTTGGCGGCGCTGCCAAAAGCCCCGAATAACTATCATCCGGAGCGCAATAACCGCGCCGCCATTGCCCGCCGCAACTGGGTGTTAGATGAAATGTGGCAGAATGGCTATATCACCGCCGATCAGGCCGAAACGGCGAAAGCCGAACCGTTGGAACTGCAACGCCAATCAGGTTTTGACTCGGCAAATGCGCCGTATTTCACCGAAGAAGTCCGTCGCCAGCTGCTGGCGCAATTTGGCCAGACAGCGCTGTATGGTGGCGGCTTATCAGTGCGCACGACGCTAGATCCGCATTTGCAGCAACTGGCTGATGATGCGCTGGAGCGGGGGCTAGAGGCGCTTGATCGCCGGCAGGGTTGGCGCGGCCCACTCGGGCAGATGCAGGATGGTGCCGATATTGATGCCACGCTTCAATCCTACACGGCAAAACTGCGCCCCAATCACTATGCCGCGCTTGTCACCAAAGTGAGCCGGCGCTCAGCCGATATTTATGTGCAGGGCCGCAATGCCAGAATACCATTTCAACTGGCATTTTGGGCCTATCCGCCGCGTGATGAAGAGGGGGTGCGCCCGCCACCGCTGCGTGATTTGCGCGAGGCGTTACAGGTCAATGACATTGTGATTGTCCAGCCGCCGGGCTTTACCCCGGATTTGATCAGAAACGGGTTTGTGCCAGAACAAGATGATTTTGCGCTGGGGCAACGCCCGGCGACCGAAGGCGCCATCGTTGCGATGGATCCACATACCGGGCGGTTGCTGGCGATGGCTGGTGGCTATAATCATGCCGAGTCTGAATTTAACCGGGCAACACAAGCGATGCGCCAGCCGGGGTCGGCGTTCAAACCATTTGTATATCTGGCGGCGCTTGACGCGGGCTTTAGCCCGACAACCCGGATTCTGGATGCACCCTTGGTTGTCGATCAGGGGCCGGGCAAACCAAAATGGAAACCGGCAAATTATACAAAACGGTTTTATGGGCCATCGATCATGCGGCTGGGGATTGAAAAATCGCGTAATTTGATGACCGCAAGGCTGGCGATGAATTTGGGCATGGACAAGGTACAGGATTATGCCCGGCGTTTCGGTCTCAATGATAATCTGCCGCCATTGCTGTCGATGTCGCTTGGTGCGGGTGAAACCACCTTGCTACGTCTGACCGCTGCCTATGGCATGCTGGTGAATGGTGGTCATGAAATCACCCCGAGCCTGATTGACCGTATTCAGGACCGGCATGGCAAAACCATCTATCGGCATGATCGCCGCGATTGTGTGAAATGCGGCAGCAGCAGTGACGCCGACACAGTGCCGGTGTTATCCGATGATCGGCAACAAATCACCTCGCCTGCTTCGGCCTTTCAGATGGTGTCGATGCTCGAAGGCGTGGTCAAGCGCGGCACCGGCCGGTTTATCAATAATCTGGGTCTGGCGGTGGCTGGCAAAACCGGCACAACGAATGACAATACCAATGGCTGGTTTATCGGCTTTACGCCTGACCTTGTGGTTGGCGTGTTTGTTGGTTACGACATGCCGCGCCCTCTTGGCAAAAGCGAGACCGGTTCAACGGTCGCGGTGCCAATTTTTGGAGATTTCATAGCGCGATCGCAGATAGACAAGCCGGTGATCCCGTTCCGGCGGCCAAATGATATTCTGTTGATTCCGGTGCATGCTGAAACCGGTGAACGGGTGTTGCCGGGTGACAAAAACGCGATTGTCGAGGTGTTTAAGCCCGGCCAGCGGCCGGGAGGGGCGTTGATTGATGTGCCGCAAGCTGCAACTGACTCGGGTGGCACGGTGACCGGTGGGGCACTCACAACGCAGGGTCTGTACTGACGGCTGTCGCGCCCGTTGCAATGTTTTCGGGCTTGCCACACCCCATATGCCGGGCTAGGAACAGACGGTCGGCTTCGGTGCCATCTACGCAAATTTTACAGGACAGCATGATGCAGGCGGAAACAGTTGCGAAAATTGAGGTGATCAAATCGTCATTAGAATTGCTGCGCAAGCATGTCAATTTTGATGACGCACAGGATCGGCTTGCTGATCTGGAAGCGCAAACAACGGCCGCTGATTTCTGGAATGATCAGGCGGTGGCACAAAATGTGATGCGGGAAAAGAACCAGCTCGAACGTCAGATTCAGGCCATTACTTCCTTGCAGGGTGAAATGACCGATGCGGTTGATCTGATCGAACTGGGAACGGCCGAGGGGGACGCCGAGATTGTTGCTGAAGCCGAGGCCACTTTGACGTCGCTTGTTGCAATAGCGGAACAGCGGCAGCTTGAAAGCCTGCTGTCTGGTGAGGCCGATGGCAATAACTGCTTTGTTGAAATTCATGCCGGTGCTGGCGGCACCGAAGCCCAGGATTGGGCGCAGATGCTGGTCCGCATGTATAGCCGTTGGTGCGATGCGCGCGGTTTTAAGATTGAGATGATCGAAGAAAGTGCGGGCGAGGAAGCGGGCATAAAATCAGTCACGATGCGGGTGAATGGTGACACCGCTTATGGCTGGATGAAAACTGAATCCGGGGTGCACCGGCTGGTCAGAATTTCACCCTATGACAGCTCTGCGCGACGCCATACAAGCTTTGCCAGCGTCTGGGTCTATCCGGTTGTGGATGATAATATCGAAGTTGAAATTGAAGAAAAAGATTTGCGTATCGATACCTACCGGGCGTCAGGCGCGGGTGGACAGCATGTCAATAAAACAGACTCGGCCATCCGGATCACGCATTTGCCGACAAATATTGTTGTGCAATGCCAGAATGACAGATCGCAGCACCGCAACCGCGCCACCGCTTTTAACATGTTAAAGGCGCGTCTTTATGAGCTGGAATTGCAACGCCGCGAAGACGCTGCGAATGATGCGGCGGCCAGCAAAACCGAAATTGGCTGGGGCAATCAAATTCGGTCTTATGTTTTGCACCCTTATCAGATGGTAAAGGATTTGCGCACTTCGGTTGAAAAGGGCAATGCGCAGGGCGTGCTGGATGGTGATCTTGACGATTTTATCGCGGCAAGTCTGGCATC
>ERZ802819.2310-NODE-2310-length-10754-cov-17.4736_pt1 | contig 10754 bp, 8 predicted proteins | sample MGYA00345647_ERZ802819 | MGnify/ENA primary metagenome ERZ802819 (study PRJEB30503, sample SAMEA104212355) | marine metagenome | biome: Westerlies Biome; feature: [SRF] surface water layer (ENVO:00010504) within the epipelagic zone...; material: water... | reverse complement strand
CCTACTTCGAGTGCCTGCACGAGGTGAAGCTGATCGTGGATCTGATGGTGAAAGGCGGCCTCACCGCCATGCGCGATTCCATCTCCAACACCGCTGAATACGGCGACTACGTGAGCGGCCCACGCCTGATCACCGCAGACACCAAGGCGGAGATGAAGCGTGTGCTGGCTGACATCCAGGACGGCACCTTCGCCAAGAAGTTCGTGGCTGAATGCGATGCCGGCAAGCCCGAGATGAAGCGCATCCGGGATCGCGACGCCGCGTTGCCGATCGAAAGCGTCGGCAAGGGTCTTCGCTCGATGTTCAGCTGGCTGAAGGACGCCTGATCCCTTGCTGTTCCAGTCCGGTGCCGCAGCGGTCCTGGCTGCCGCCGGACTGGATGCCCTGATCGGAGATCCGCTTTGGTGCCCCCACCCGGTGGTGCTGATGGGGAAGCTGATCAGCCGCCTGCGGTTGTGGGTCGAGCGCCTGAGCGGTGACCGGCCTGAGGCCCTTCGCCTCGGCGGTGGCCTGATCACTGCTGTGCTGGTTCTGGGAGCCGGGAGCTGCGGCTGGCTGGTGGAGCAGCTCGCCAGGGCCTCTCCGGTTGGCTCAGCCCTGCTGGTGCTCGGCCTGGCTAGCGCCCTGGCGGCCCGCAGCCTGCACGACAGCGTGGCGGCCATCCTCAGTGCTCTGCCGGATCAGCCGCAAGGGGATCTGACGGCGGCACGCGAACGGCTGAGCTGGATCGTCGGCCGCGATGTGCAGCAGCTGAGGGAGCCGGAGATTTTGAGAGCGGCCGCCGAGAGTGCCTCGGAAAATGCTGTGGACGGCCTGTTCGCACCGCTGTTCTGGATGATCATCGGCGTGGTGCTTCAAACGCTCTCACCGCAGCTGCCGGGACCGCTGGCCCTGGCCTGGGCCTTCAAGGCCAGCAGCACCCTCGACTCGATGCTCGGCTATCGGCGCGGACGCCTGCGATGGCTCGGAACCGCCGGAGCCCGGCTCGATGACCTGCTCACCTGGCTGCCCTGCCGGCTGGTGATGATCACGCTGCCGCTGGTGAGCCAGCCCTGGCGGGAGCTGCCGGCCCTGGTGCGCGCCGCCGAGCGGGATGGGGCTCCCGATCCCTCCCCCAATGCGGGCCGCTCCGAAGCGATCTACGCCCACTGTGCCGGCGTGCAGCTCGGTGGACGCAACCGTTATGGGGAGCGATGGATCGACAAACCTGTGCTGGCAGCGGATCTGCCACAAGCCGACCGCAACGCCGTCAATCGGATCCTGGTGCTGACCAGTCGGCTGGAAAGCCTTTGGCTGCTCCTGCTTCTGCTGGTCGCCCTGCTGATGGCAGGTCAGTAAGCGCCGCGATCCATGGGCAGAAGCAGCACGCCGAACGTGCGCAGGATGATCGCCAGATCCAGGCTGAAGGAACGTCCTCGGGCGTAGGCCAGATCCAGCTTCACCCGCTTCTTGTAGCTGAGGTTGTTGCGTCCGCTCACCTGCCACAGACCGGTGAGACCAGGGCGCACCGCCGCCACTTCATCCATGTAGTCGCCGTAGCGGGTGAGCTCCCGATCAACGATCGGCCTTGGTCCCACCACACTCATCTCCCCCCGCAGCACGTTGAGGAACTGGGGCAGCTCATCGAGGCTCGAACGACGCAGGAACTGACCGACTCGGGTGATGCGGGGATCGCGCCGGAGTTTGAAATCCCGCTCGAACTCACTCCTCAGCCCAGGATCCTCATCCAGAACACGCGCCAGAACAGCGTCGGCATCGGCTCGCATGGTGCGGAACTTGATGCAACCGAAACGGCTGTAATCGCGACCGACCCGGCGCTGCACGTAAAACACAGGCCCGGGCGAGCTCAGCTTCACCAGGGCCGCCAGCAGGAGCAGCACCGGAGCACCAAGACCGAGCACCGCCAGGGAAAAAACAATGTCGCCGCCGCGCTTGAGGCCTCGGCCGGTACGACTCTGCTGGCGGATCAGCAGACCGGTCGGCACAGCGACCGGTGGGGCTGTGGTCACCGCCAGGTGAGGCCGATAGGTACCACGACCGAAGGCCAGACGAGCGGTCTGACGCAAGGAAGGCCGTGTGGCCGTCGTCAAGGCTCAGACTGCGTCTCGCCACACTCAACGTCACGAGAGCAGGCCTGGCACCTTTGCAGGGTCACTCGCGGCAACGTCACAGCTTCGGCGATGCGCCGCCCAGGCCCGCTGCAACGCCGCCTCGAACCGGGCAGCGAAAGCATCCGGCCCGAACCGTTCCGCCCAGCGCCGGATCACCTCGGCATCCAGCTGACGCCAGAGCCGCTGCTCCTCAAACCACTGCACCGCCTGCTGCAGAGATTCCAGCGTCTGATCGGGGAACAGAACCCCGGTGGCCTTGGGCATGCCGGCGGACGCGCAACGCACCGTATCCAGCAGGCCGCCCCGGCCCAGAGCGATCACCGGTGCACCAGACGCCATCGCCTCCACCGGTGCGATGCCGAAATCCTCGAGCCCCGCATACACGTAGGCCCGGCAGCGGGCCATCAACGCTTCCACCTGCTGAGGGGACTGGCGTCCCAGCAGGGTCACCGTGGGACCAGCCAGGGCCTGCAACCGTGCCCGCTCCGGACCATCACCGACCACCACGAGGGGCAGCTTCAGACGGTTGAAGGCCTCCACCACCAGATCAACCCGCTTGTAGGGCACCAGGCGACAGAGGCAGAGGTAGACGTCATCACGGGGGGCATCCCAGCGAAATCGGCCCACATCGACGGGTGGGTGGATCACCTCGGCCTGCCGCCCCCAGAACTTACGGATCCGGCGGGCGGTGAAACGCGAATTGGCGATCAGGTGATCCACTCGCTGGGCGCTGAGCTGATCCCATTGGCGCAGGGCATGCAGCTGCCAGCGGATCAGGGGGCCGAAACCGCGCCGGGCCAGGGCTGAGCGCTGCAGATAGGCATGCATCTGGTCCCAGGCGTAGCGGACCGGGGTATGCACATAACTGATATGCAGCTGATCGGGAGCGGTGAGTACCCCCTTGGCCACCAGATGGCTGCTGCTGATCACCAGATCGGCAGCGCCGAGATCGATCTGCTCGATCGCTAGCGGCAGCAACGGCAGGTACTGCTGCACATGGCTGACGCCCCAGGGCAGCCGCTGGATCGGAGAGGTGAGCACGGAGCGGCGCTCGAGCCAGCTGCCGGGGCGTCGGCTCTCGCCATCCACCAGCGCAGCGAGCTGGGGCTGGCGATCCGCTGCCGTGAGCAGAGCATCGATGGCCTGAACCACCAGCTCAGCTCCTCCACTGGAACGAGGCGTGAACCACTCGTGAACCAGGGCAATGCGCCGGGGCAGGGCATCTGGAGCCGGCGGCATCGTGTACGGACCCGATCGATACGAAGTCTCTCAGCCCGTTGCCGAGGCTGGATCAGGTCTCGATGCTGGTGGTCATGGCCAGCTCAACCCTGCCGATCAACGCACTCCTGGAGGAGGCCCTGAACGAACCGGACATCGGCACGACGGGCCGGTTCCGGTGGCACGCCACTGCTGTGGGCATCGCTGCCCTGTGGATCGATGCCAATCCCCCGCTCACTCCACCGTTTGAGGATGCGTTGCAGGAAGGCCTCAAGGTGGGACTCGACCTCAGCCGCGAAGAGCGTGAATTCCACCAGGTGCAGCAGGGCCTGGTGCTGCTGTTTCATTCTTAGGGGAAGCAAACAAAGAAGATCTTGAGAGCTGTGGATTTCGAGCAGTTTCCTTAACATGAGGATCTAACTGGACGGCGGAATCACGTCTCGATGGCTCACACTGCGGATATCACCGAGTTTTCCTTCACAAGCCGCATTGATGCGGAAACTCAACTTCCCTGGCTGGACCTAATCATTGGCTTCAGCGATCATTTTAGTGAAGCCAGAGCGATCAGCCTGTTGTACTGGGTGGAGGGGAAAGAACAGACCTGGATCTATCCAACCCGAGACTCAGCCGATGAGCCATTCCGCCACAGCGTTGAGCTTCATCCGAATGCTCCGGATGGTGTTTATGCCATCCGATCCATCCAAATCCAGGACGACTCAGGTGTGCAGCTGGAATTTGACAGTGATCAGCTGCGGCAGGAATTCAGCCTGACTCCATCGACAAGCTTGACCAATCCCAACGCAGATAACATATCCCCATCGCTTCTCGAAGCCAAAGTCCAGTCAGCGATTTTTGACGAGGAGGGAATCAGAATACCGGTGATATTCAAGGCAGACGACAACCTCAGCGGTCTGCAATCGGACTTCATCATTGAACTCCTCTCACCCAGCGGCAGCAGCATCCAGCGACGCCACAGCTTTGATCAGAACGGCGCATTTGAAGGAGTCTTCGATCTCCCGAAGTTCAGCGCATCAGGCGAGTACAGCTTCAACAGCATCCGGATCACGGATCAGGCCGGAAATGAGACCCACTCAGAGGAATGGGTGGAGACGAGTTCAGTCATCGAAATCGACAACCCCAACGGAGACATCACTCCTCCAGAGCTCAATGATTTCGAACTGGATGCGGAGTTCGACCCGGCAACAGGTAGACCGCGCATTGTGTTCAGCGGCAACGCCAACGACAATCTCTCTGGAATTTCCGGCATTTATTTGCGTCTCAACGGTCCCGAAGGAACCTCCCAGGCCTTGGACACATGGATCTACGAAGACCATTACTCAGGCAATCAGCGCTCGGAGGTTGACTTCCTTCATTACAAGGCTCTGACCAGCGGCTACCTGCCGGGAACCTACCTGGTGGATTATCTGCGATTCACGGATGCGGCCGAAAACGAGATCAACTACTCCGGTGATGATCTAAACGCCATGGACATGGCCAGTGCAATCAATGTGCTGTTCCAGAACGAGGTGAGTGAGGACCTGATCGCTGGTGCTGATGACAGAGACCACCTGTTCGGCTCGCACGATGCTGATGACACTCTTTACGGCGGCGGCAGTGACGACAAGCTGCTCGGCGGTGGCGGAGATGACCTGCTCGATGCCGGCTCCGGCAACGACACCCTGGATGGAGGAGAGGGCCGCGACCGCTTCATCACTACATCCCGTCGCCTCAGTGGATTCCTCAGTCAATTGGAGCGGGATCATGTCTTGGTCAACCTGACAGAAGGCACGGCAATCAGTGCCGGACTCGGGACGAACACCCTGGTTGCCATCGAGGACATTCTCTCGGGCGCAGGCGATGACCGATTGACGGGGAGTCATGAAGACAACCGGATCGATGCAGGCGAAGGGGACGACACCCTGCATGGGGCAGGAGGCGACGACACCCTGCGTGGCGAGCACGGCAGCGACTTGCTGGTGGGAGGAGAGGGGCGGGACACAGCCCTTTTTTCGGGCGACTTGGCGGACTATGCGATCACCCCGACCGCTAACGGTTTCCTTTTCCGCGATCAGCAAGCGGTACGGGATGGGAGTGACACCCTCATGGAAATGGAGGTGTTTTCCTTCGCAGATCAGACCCTTCTGCCTGAACAGCTGTCACCCCTTGGGGAAGACTTTGATGGAGATCTGTCAGTGAACGCATTCAGCGATGGCCTGCTCGTGAGTACCGCTGCGCTGCTGGTGGAGAGGGCCGCAGGTACACGGAACACAGAGGCTGATCGTCCCATCGCTTCGATAGGCAATCTGATCAACCCGAAGGGACGCCGAACAAATTCTGACAGTGTCAAAACTCAATTGGTGGATGCCATCAACAACGGCATCCTTGAGACCAATGCCAACGGCATGCTGGATCTTCAGGATGCTCACGTCCTGCTGCGCAGACTTCTGGGAACGTTCCCGTCAGAGGCTGACACGAAGGATCTGATCAGTTCCCCCGGCGGCAACAATCCAATTCCCCTGATCAGTGGAGCGGATCAACAGTCAGTGATCGACAGCTGGAGCTGATCTTGGATTTTGACTCGTTGAACAAAACGGAGAGGGTGGGATTCGAACCCACGAGGGTGTGACCCCTACACGATTTCGAGTCGTGCGCAATCAACCGGACTCTGCCACCTCTCCAGACGCCATCCGGCGCTTCAGAACTTTAGTCGGCGACCTTCAGGCTGCCTCCATGGGCCATCAGCCAGCGGCGTTGCTGAGATGAAGGGCGGAATCCCAGCCAGGTGCCGGTGATGCCACTGCTCAGGACGTCAGCGTCCTGCAGCGACCAGAGGGACTGAGGGCGGAGCAGCACCTGCCAGCGCTGACGGCCGATCCGAAGCAGCAGTGGCTCACCGCGATGCGCGAGCAGCTCCACCGACAGTCCTGCACTGATGAGCCGTTGCCCCGGAGCCAGAGCTGGCTGGCCCTGCTGCATGGCCGAAACGTGCCGGGCCAGGCCCTGCCAGCAGCTGACCCCAGCGGAGGGAACCGGATCCAGCAAAAGCAGCCAGTCCAGCCGTTGGTGGCCGTAACCATCCATGAGGCGGCGGGCCATGCGGCAGCTGGACTTGTCTGCATGGCTGACCACCAGCGCAGCTCGTCCGCGGTGGCGGGCCAGCAGCCAGTGCCGGCCATGGCGATGGACAGAGACCAGCCCATCCGCCAGCTGCATGCCGGCGTGCAAACCAACAACGACGGGCAACAGCAGCACTGCAGCCAGTCGGACCCGGTTCGGGGCCGGCATCAACCAGGGCAGCAAGGCAGCGGCCAGCAGCAGCACCAGCCAGAGCTGCGGCCGGCCGGTGAGCAGCTGAGCGGCGGGCCAGCTGCTGATCCAGCTCACCAGCACGATCAGCACTCCGGCGAGCTGCTGGACCGGCCAGCACAGCAGCTGCAGAAAGCCAGTTGGAAGCACCAGCACTCCCAGGGCCAGGGCGATGGCGGAGAGCGTCAGCGGAGCCAGCAATGGTGCCGCCAGCAGATTGGCCGGCAGGGCATACAGCGGGGTCGAGCCGAAATGCAGCAACTGCAGCGGCAGCGTCCAGGCCATCGCCGCCAGAGGAACGGACAGTGCCGGCGCCAGCCAGCGGCATCGCCGTGGCAGCCGCCGCACCAGAGCCTGTTCCAGTCGAGGCGCCGTGAGCATCAGACCGGCCGTGGCCGCTGCACTGAGCTGAAAGCCGATCGAGCGGGCCCAGGCCGGATGCAACAGCAGCATCCCGTTGAGCGTGAGCAACAGCACCCCGAAGCCCCGGCTGCGTTCCCCGGATTCCCGGATCAGCAGAGCGATCCCTCCCATCAGCACCGCCCGGACCACCGAAGGTTGAGGCCCGGCCAGCATCAGGAAGCCCGCCAGCGCCAGGGCCGCTACAGCGAGTCGACCCGATCGCGGCAACAACCGACCGAGCGACAGTGCTGCCCCGAGCAGAACGGACAGGTGAAATCCGGAAGCGGCCAGGGCATGAGACAGGCCAGCCACCCGAAAGGACTGACGCAGGGATTCCGGCAGCTGCACCTGAGCACCCCCGAGCACCAGCGCCGCCAGCAGTCCGCCCCGTTCGGGGCCGGCCAGCTGCTGCATCCCCCGCGCGATCGAGCGACGGGCATCCGCCAGTGGCGTCCACGGACGCTCGAGAACCTCCAGCTGAGACACCCTGAGCTGACTCCAGCTGCCACGGGATGCCAGCCGCTCCGCTGCTCCCGGGAGGAAGGGATGAGCCCCCGGAGCAGGTGGCGTCAAGTCTCCGACGGCACGCACGCGCCAACCCTGCTGGAGAGAAAGCCCGCACTGCCGCCACTGCAGCTCCGTGCGCCCGTGCCGGCGCTGGCCATCGAGCCGCTGCACCTGAAGCAACACGGAACAGCCTGGATCGAACTGCCGCGCATCCGCCAGCACCCGCCCGACGAGGACCCGGGGTTCACGCGAGCCGCTGCGGATCACCGCGGAGGGATCCTGTCCACCGGGCTGCGGAGCTCCCCAGATCAGACCGCGCAGCAGAAGCAGCAGAAACAGCATCAGAGCGATGCTGCAGACAGGCCATGAACGGGTCAGGAGAATTCGCCAGGCTGCAGGAAGAGTTCCCCGCCTGGATGACTAGGCCGCAGGCACCGTCTCGGACGCTTTGACCCCGCTCAGCAGAGGGAACCCGAGAGCTTCCCGTTCCGCCAACCAGGCTTCCGCCACCTTGCGTGCCAGGTTGCGGATCCGACCGATGGTGGCCGTGCGTTCGGTCACCGAGATCACGCCGCGGGCCTCGAGCAGGTTGAAGGTGTGGCTGCACTTGAGCACGAAGTCCAGTGCCGGTGCGGGCAGCTGCTGCTCGATCAGATCAGAGGCTTCGGCCTCATAGATGGCGAAGAGCTGCTTGAGCCGTTCAGGGTCAGACCCCTCGAAATTGAATTGGCACTGACCTTTCTCGAAGGGCAGCCAGATGTCGCCATAGCTGCGCGAGGCATTCCAGCTCAGATCCCAGATGCTTTCCACGTCCTGCAGGTACATCGCCAGCCGCTCGAGGCCGTAGGTGATTTCGATCGACACCGGTTTGCAGTCGATGCCGCCGCATTGCTGGAAATAGGTGAACTGGGTGACCTCCATGCCATCCAGCCACACCTCCCAGCCCACACCCCAGGCCCCGAGGGTGGGGGATTCCCAGTTGTCCTCGACGAAACGAATGTCGTGATCGGCCGCCTGAATGCCAAGGGCCTCCAGGGAGGCGAGGTAGGTCTCCTGAATGCCATCGGGAGATGGCTTGATCAGCACCTGGTATTGGAAGTAGTGCTGGGCGCGGTTGGGGTTATCGCCGTAGCGGCCGTCGGTGGGACGTCGGCAGGGCTCCGGGTAGGCCACGGCCCAGGGTTCAGGACCGATGGCCCTCAGCACCGTGTGCGGACTCATGGTGCCCGCCCCCTTTTCCGTGTCATAGGGCTGCAGCAACAGGCAGCCCTGGTCTGCCCAGAAGCGGTTGAGGGTGCTGATGATGTCCTGGAAGTGCACTGTCAACCGCGCGCCTGCCTGAGGATTCTGCCGAAAGGTTGATCTGCCGCTCGCCGCCCGGATCCACCATCTCCGCCTTGAGCGATTCCCATGATCACCACCTGGAGCAGCTGACAGCTGATCAGGTCAGCCGCAGCTTCAGCCACCTCTGTTCAGCGATCCTGCGCCCCCGCATCGCTGAGATCGGAGTCACGTGGCAGGCCTGGGGGGCCAAAGACATCCACAACCGCCCCTGTGGACTGTTGCTGGCGAAACGGATCGCTTCAGAGTCCGGAACCATCCTTTCGGTCGTGAGCCTGGTCGTGACGCCAGACGAACGCCGGAAGGGGGTTGCCAGCCGACTGCTGCAGCACATTCGCAGCGCAGCCACTCAGGACGGCATCAGCAGGCTGCATCTCTCCATCCCGCTGGAGCGCCCCTGCACAGCGGCACTGCACAAACTCACCCCCCGACGAGACGGATGGACGACCTCTCCCGGAAAAGTGGTGGTCACCCTCTCCGACCGCTGCCGCGTCGAGCCACTGCTGATCCGGCTTGAACAGTCCGTGGCACGGATGAGCCGTCGTGCGCAATGGCACATCGAGCCCTACCCGCGGAAACTCACATCGGAACTGCAGCAGCGGCTGAAGCGCAGCGGATCCGAGCCGATCGGAGCCCCCTGGGATCCAGCAGACAACAGCTACTCATGGGAACCGGAACATCGGTTCAGTCGGTTGTTGCGCGGCGACCGTGGCCAGATCATCGGATGGCTGATCACGCACACCGCCGGCATCGACCTGCTCCGCTACGGAAAACTCTGGATCGACCCTGGCTGGGAACAAACAGGCGCCCCACTCGCTCTGCTCTGTGATGTGATGCGGGCCGCCCATTTTCAACACGGCATCGAAACCCGGGAGGGTGAACTCTGCTGGCCGGTCCGGCGCGGCTGCTTCATTTCACACCCGACCAATGAACGGCTGCACAATCTGATCCTGCGCAAGTTCAAACCTGTCTGTGACAGCTGGGTGGAAGTTGAGAACTGCCTGCTCAATCTGTGATGCCTTGGAGCGAAGAACCCGGCGATTCCGGTGATGGAGACGCCGGATTCAGAGCAGCAGAGCCGAGGGATCGGGTGCGAGCGGGTCTGCCTGCAACCCTTGCGGGTCCAGCAGCAAGGCGTTGCTCAAATCAGCTGGCGCCTGAAGTGAAACCTGCACGAGCGAGGTCAACGACTCGAGGCCGACAATGGCTCGAAGGATGCCCACCGCATCACCGACATCAATGGAGCCACTGCCATCGATATCCATCAACGTGACGGGATCAACCCCCGGGAATTCGGAGAGATCAGTCTCCAGACCAACGATGTTCCTCAAGACTGAGATCGCGTCGCTGACATCATGACTGCCGTTGTTGTTGACATCGCCTGTCAGCACATCAACCGTTGAGAGGGCAACATCAGCCGTTGAATCACTGTCGTCCTCTGCCTCGCTGGAGGCCGAGACATCCTGACTGGCGAAGGCGAACCCCAGAGGTGCGTCGGCATCGTCAGTTTCGGCATCTGATGCAGACTCCAGGATCTCATCGGAGCCCCGAAACAAACGGAAGCTGCTGATCATCGAAGGATGACTCGAGCAGTAATAGTCAACGGTCTCAACAACATCGAGATCGATGTCTCCCGAAAAACTGAGCTGAAAAGACTCTGTTCCCTTGATACCGCGTTCGGCGCTGCCATCACCCTGAAGGATCAGGGCCGATGAACTGGTTTGATTGTGACCCTGATCACTGACATAGAAGGGATGAGACGACACATCATCCAGACGTCTGAACAGATACGTTGAATCAACATCCAATGCAGGATCCACCAGAGGTTCGTTGCCCTCGGCATCGGTGTAGAAGGTGTAATACGGCTCA
>ERZ802819.2307-NODE-2307-length-10763-cov-7.50812_pt1 | contig 10763 bp, 8 predicted proteins | sample MGYA00345647_ERZ802819 | MGnify/ENA primary metagenome ERZ802819 (study PRJEB30503, sample SAMEA104212355) | marine metagenome | biome: Westerlies Biome; feature: [SRF] surface water layer (ENVO:00010504) within the epipelagic zone...; material: water... | reverse complement strand
GGGACGCTCGTTCCATCTGGTTGCGGCAACGGTTTTCTTCATCCATGCCTCTTTCCAGAAACCGTCTGACGGCACCTGCTTGATCGTCACCCGGATGCCGGCCTTGGCGGCCTGCTGCTGATAGGCCTCGGCCAGCTTTGGCCAAGTTGGCTCAAGCGTTGCGACATAGACTTCGACATCAATGCCGTTTGGATACCCGGCGTCAGCCAACAGCTTTTTGGCGCCTTCAATATCCTGCGGGCACTCAATGGCCGCCCGGTACTGATCATCGGGTTTGACTGGCGTGTCGCAGGCCACGACACCGCCGCCGCCCATGACAAGCTGGACAAGCTCATTCCTGTCAGCGGCCATGCGAACGGCCTGGCGAACACGAACATCGGTGAACGGCTCCTGATCCGTCCTGAAAACGAGGCCACGCCAGTTGCCTGTCGGCACCGCGGTCATCGTGAATTTAGGGCTGTTCTCAAACATTGGACGCTGCAGATTGGTCACCGTGTTCTCGAAATCGATCTGGCCACCAAGAAGCGCCTGAACACGTGCCTGACCATCGCCGATACCGATGATTTCCATCTCGGCAACACCCGGCGCACCCTCATAGTAATCCATGTTGGCGACCAGCTTGGTCACACCTTCGGCATCGAACTTGACCAGTTTGAAGGGGCCCGTGCCAATGCCTGTCGTTGCGATCGTATCACCAGAGCCTTCGGGGATCATCCGGATCCGGTAATCCATAAGCTGTAGTGGCATATCGGCAAACGGTGTGGACAGGGTGAATTTGACAGTCGATCCGTCAACAGCCTCGACCGTGTCAATCATCTTCAGCGCTGAGCGCGCAGGTGATTTGATCTCCGGGTCAAGAACACGGTTGATCGAATACAGCACATCCTCAGACCCAAAAGAGCTTCCATCGTGAAATTTCACCCCCTCCCGGAGCTTGAAAGTCCATTCGGTCGCGTCGCTGTTTGCTGACCAGGATACGGCCAGATCGGCGCTTGGTTTGCCGGTTGTGTCGGGACGCACGAGCCTGCTCATGATCTTTTCGGTGATTTGAAAGACCCGGCCCTTTGAGATCGGGTCAAGGCTTGATGAGCTTCCAAAACCAAGCTCATGCGCCTGCCGGAATGTGCCGCTTGGCGCTGCCATGACGCTTGTCACTGTCATGGCCAGCATGACGCCGGTTGCTGCTAGCAATTTTTTCATTGAAGTTCCTCCTGTGGTCGATTGCTCTTTGCCGCTCCGGGGGGACCCGGCTGGCTGCATTATCGAATTTCGCGGGAGATAGCCCGGGACTACCCTGGCAAGTCTCCCCCAATTCCTGTTTTTATTGCGCCAAAGTATGGATTTGCACGTGGCTGATAACAAATAAAATTTGTGAATAGATTGATACATAAAATGTATGAATTGCTTTTTTATATACGAATTGCCTATTCTAATGCCACCCTTACCGTAAATGCCAACCGTGGCTAGATCCTGCTGTAAACGGAAAAGATGATGATGGCGGCACCCAGGCCGGATATGACGAGCATAAGGATTTACGCGATCGGTGGGGGTGGTTTCACCCATGCCGATACCGCGCCGGAGGGCGACCTCATGCTGGAGGACAGGCTCTTGGCACTCGCCCCAAAAATGCCGAAAATCGGCTATGTCGGGCACGCCAATGATGACAATCCAGACCGGATCACAGCCTTCTATTCCCGGTTTTCCGGCCCTGCAGAGACCAGCCATCTGCCCCATGACGCAGACGCCTCCGCCGCCAGAGATTTTGCCGCCGGGCTTGATATCATCTATGTCGGTGGTGGATCGACAAAGCAGATGCTGCACCGCTGGCACAAGACCGGCCTTGATGATGTGTTTAGCGAGGCGGGCCGGCGCGGCGTGATCCTCGCCGGGGTCAGTGCTGGCGCGATTTGCTGGTTCAGCGAGCTGCTCCTTGGCACTGTTGATGACGGCTTTGAGCTGTTGCCGGGATTGGGGCTGGTTGCTGGCAGCGCCTGTCCGCATTATGACAGTGAACCGGTGCGAAGAGCCGCCTATGATAATGCCATTGCGGCGGGCAGGCTGGCGCCTGGCCTTGCCATTGATGATGGCGTGGCCGTCTACATCGTGGCCGGTTATATCCGTGAAATCATCAGGGCACGGCAGGGACAGGCGGTCTTTGTCTGCGCAGAGCAGAATGGAACAACCGTTCGGGCGGCGCTGAAACCCGGCTTTGATTTGGGTGGCGGCGCGGCGGTGCAGGCGGTTAGGGGACATGGTAACAGGGCGCAATAGATGACAGATGATACCTTACAGGCAGCGCACCCGCGCAAATCCAGACGGCGGCGCGGCGCAAAACCAGTGATTGAGCCATTCAAATCGCTTGCCGGTCAGCGGATCATCGGCACCGGCGGCAATCTCACCCCATTGGATGAGCGCGGCATTGCGGCAATTCACGCCGCCGCCCTGGAGCTGTTGGCCAGCACCGGTATCAGCGAGGCACCATCATCAGCGGTGAAACTTGTCACCGATGCCGGGGGACGGCTGGATGATGCTGGCCGCCTGCTGTTTCCGGAAAAACTGGTAGAGGCCGCCCTTGCTGGTCTGCAGCGCGATTTTACCCTTTATGGCCGCGCGGCAGACACAGACCTCGTCCTCGCGCCGGGGGCGGTCCATGTCGGCACAGGTGGTGCCTCGCCGCAACTCTTTGACATGCAGCTTGGCCGGTATCGTGATTCCTGCCTGGCTGACCTTTATGATGCGGCCCGGCTGGTCGATAGGCTGACCCATATTCATTTTTTCAGCCGGCCTCTGGTTGCCCGTGATATGCCTGACCAACAGCGTCTTGACGTCAATACGGCCTATGCCAGCCTTGCCGGAACGACCAAACATGTTTTTGTGAGTGCAGGAAACGCGCAATCGGTTGCCGATATTGCCCGCCTCTGTTACCGGTTGGCCGGATCGGAGGCCGCATTCCGGGAACGGCCCTTTCTCTCGCTATTGGTCAATCACGCCGTCCCGCCGATGCGCTTTGATACCGAGTCAGTGGAAATTCTGCAGGCCGCGGTGCGCCATGGCATCCCCATGTCGATCAACACTTTTGGCCAGCTTGGCGCGTCCAGCCCGGTGACAATTGCCGGCTGTGTTGCCCAGACAACGGCAGAAACACTCGCCGGTATGGTGATCGCATGGCTTGTCGATGAAGAGGCCAGGGCGGTATTTGGGCCGCGCCCGATGATCACCGATTTGCGCACCGGTGCGATGGCAGGCGGCAGTGGTGAGCAGGCATTACTGACCGCAACAGCAATGCAGATGGCGCGGCATTACGGCTTGCCATCCTCGACCATTGCCGGCGCAACCGAGAGCAAGCTGCCTGATGCGCAAAGTGGTTATGAAAAATGTCTGACAGTTGGCCTGAGCGTTCAGGCCGGTGCCAACATCATCACCCAGGCATGCGGTGCCCAGGCCAGTCTGATGGGAATATCCTTTGAGGCCATGGTCGTTGATAATGACATGCTTGGCTGTATTTTGCGGGCGACCAACCCGGTTGAGGTCAGTCCCCAAACCCTGTCTGCCCCGGCAATCGGCGCGGTGGTCAATGACGCCGGTCATTTTCTTGGTGAAGCTGATACTTTCGCCCGCATGCAGTCGGATTTTCTCTATCCCGAAATTGCCGATCGCACTGTCATTGATGTGTGGGAGGCCGCGGGCAGTATCGACATAAGACAGGCGGGCGCGCGCCGGGCACAGGAAATCCTCGCCGAGCATCGTCCCCGCTATATCGAACCTGCGATGGACCGGGATGTGCGCGCCCTGCTGCCCATCGAGTTACCGCCGCTCCCCTAAGACCACCGCTCGCCTGAGACCTCCACTCCCCTTGGAACAAATCTGTCTGGCAATCCCTCAATTGGCCACGGCGCTGATGATCGGATCAGCTTCGAAGCCGGTGATCAGCGCCTCGGCAAGCTGGCGCGTCTCCTGTGTCATCGTATCGACACCGCGCGTGATGATGGCGATGTGATAACGCAGATTCTGCTGCAGTGGACGGATGACGACGCCGCCCTGATCCAGTGTCATCCGTGCGGAAAACGGGTCAACAATCGCCGGAATTCCCGTTTCGCGAACAAGCGAGCTTGCGGTCAGAACATTTGCCACACTATAGCGGGCATTTTGCTGCAGATGCTCTGACAGCTGTTCCTCCATGCCCTGCATCTCCAGCGGATAGACATTGCCGAAGGTCACAAACTCATGCTGCGTCGCGACCCGGTCGAGGTCAATTTCCCCGGTGGATGCGGCAAGCTCATGCCCGGAGGGAATCAGCGCCACATAATTGACCGAGGTGTGATAGAGAATATGCACACCCTCATAGGGCGGTGAGCGTGAGACAATGCCAAGGTCAAATTGCTGAAGCTGGATGGCATCGACGATGCCTGGCGTATTGCGCGTGTGAATGACCGTGTGTGTTTTTGTGGCTTTGCCCTGTATCTTTCCCAAAATCCGGGGCAGCACGGTGACCGAGAATGTTGGAATGACGCCAAGGGAAATCTTGCCAATCGTGTCCTGGCGGATGGCGGTGGCAAGCTCGTCCAGCCGCTCAATATTGATGAAGGCGCTCTCGACTGCCTGATGAAAGCGCCGTGCCTCCATTGTCGCCAGAACACCGCGTCCCTGTCGCACAAACAGCGAAAATCCAAGCGCGGATTCCAACTCATGAATCAGGCGTGTGACGCTTGGTTGTGAGACCCGCAATTCACGCGCGGCGGCGGTGATCGTGCCGTGCCGCATAACCACATTGAATGCCTTTAACTGGCGAAAATTCATCACAATTCCTCCCCAAATTTCCCCCGAAATTCACCGGGTTGATTCATAACCAATTCCTATCAATCAATCTAACAATTTTATTTGTGGAATGAATTGGAAATTTGTTACTCTTGGCCATTCCGCTGCGAGGTACGTTGAATTGAACAGATTTTTTTCAGTCGCCGAGGCGCGTTTGCGTGCCAGAAAACGCCTGCCCCGGATGATGTTTGATTTTGTCGATGGCGCTTCGGGCGATGAGAGTCTGAGCCACCTCAACAGCACCGCCCTTGATGCCATTCGTCTGATGCCGCGCGTGTTGCGTGATGTGGCGGATCGTGACCTCTCGACCGAGATTATGGGCCTGCAGATGGGGCTGCCCTTTGGCATTGCCCCGATGGGGATGTGTGCGCTGTCCTGGCCGAATGCGGACCGGCATATGGCGCGTGCGGCGGCGTCTCGCCGGGTACCACTTTGTGTCTCGACAGCTGCGTCTGCGCCGCTTGAGACAATCATCGAGGATGCCGAGGGATATGCCTGGTTTCAGCTCTATGCCGACCAATCTGGCGATTTTGTTGATGAACTGATTGGGCGCGCCGAGGCAAGCGATTACAAGGTACTGATCCTGACCGTTGATGTACCCATCCCCTCGGTGCGCACACGTGATCTACGCAATGGCTTTACCTTTCCCCTGCGCTGGGGGCCGCGCCAGATCTGGGATTTCGCCTCGCACCCACATTGGTCGCTGGCCTCATTGGTCCATGCCATAGGCGCTGGCATGCCGCGTCCGATGAACTACGCCACCTCGTCACAGGGCACGAAATTTGTGCGCAATGCCAGCCGGGGCCGTGCCACCTGGGATTTCCTGAAAACGCTGCGTGATCGCTGGCCGGCAAAGCTGGTTGTCAAGGGTGTGCAATGCCCCGAAGACGCCGTGCGCATCAACGCGCTGGGGGCTGATGCGATCTATGTGTCGAACCATGGCGGGCGGCAATTGAACAGCGCACCGACAAGCATCGAGTCACTGGCCCAGATCAGACAGGCTGTCGGCAATGCGATGCCGCTGATCTTCGATGGTGGCATTCGCAGCGGTGAGCATGTGATCAAAGCGCTTGCATCGGGGGCTGATTTTGCCATGGTGGGACGGAGCGCGCTCTTTGGACTGGGCGCGGGCGGTGCAGGGGGTCTGTCCGACATTCTGGACCTTATCAGCACCGAGGCCAGCGCAGTCATGGGGCTGGCTGGACATCAAAAGATTGCCGAGATCAGCGCTGACAACCTTGCCAGCGCGCATCATGACGCCAGAAGCCAAAGAAACTAGGCCAAAGAAACTAGGCCAAAGAAACTAGGGCAAAGAAACTAAGCCAAAGAAACTAGGCCAACAAAACGAAGCTAAAAGAAACTAGACAAAAAAACCAAGCCAAAAAGGCGAAACGGAAAAGGCAGGACGATGGGTGAGGTCAAAAAAATTCGGGGTGGTGCCCTGCTTGCACGGGCGCTTCAGGAAAAAGGCATTGAACATGTTTTTACCTTGTCCGGCGGGTTCTGTAATCCGGCGCTTGAAGGTTTTATGGAATGCCAGATGAAGGTGATCAACTGCCCGCATGAGCAGGTCGCCGGCCATTTTGCCGATGGCCATACCCGCATCACCCGCAAACCGGCTGTCTGTCTTGTCGGCCCGGAGGGCTTTGCCAACGCTGTTCCGGCGATGATGGAAGCCTGGGGTGAGCGCTCGCCAGTGATCTTTGTGACTGGCTCCAGCACCCTCAAACGTCAGGGGTCCGGTGGTTTCAAGGAAATTGATGATGTCGCCATTGCCGAACCGCTGACCAAATACAGTGCCAGCATCACCGATGGGGAGCGCATCAGCGAATTTGTCGATCGGGCCTACAAGGTGGCGATCAATGGCTATCCGGGCGCGGTGCATCTCAGCCTGCCGGTCGATATCATGTTTTCCTCCTTTGCCGAGGATAGCGGGCGTGAGGAACGCCCCTTTGACAGAACAGCGCATCTGCCGGCAAAGGCGTGGCCGGAACCGGCGCGGCTCAGCATGGTGCTGGACAGGCTTGCGGCGGCCAAGCGGCCGGTGCTGATCGGTGGACATGGTGTCTGGTGGTCAGGCGCCGAGAGCTATCTGGAGGAGGCCGGGCGCAAACTCGGCATCCCGGTGTTCAACATCCCCTATCATCAAAAACTGCTTGGCGAGGAATGCGAGGCCTATATGGGGCTGGCCGACATTCATCAATATCACCCGTCAAAAGACGCTTTTGCCGAGGCTGATCTTGTGCTGATGGTGGGGGCTCGTCTCGACAATCAGATGAATTTCGGCAACCCGCCCTTGTTCCCCCAAAGCGTTGATCTGGTCTGCATCAACGGCTCGCATGAGGAGATGGATTTCAATAGGGCCGGCGATTTTGCCCTACTGTCCGACCCGGGGGCCTTTCTGCAGGCGGTGATTGCCTTTGGCGAGAGCGCTGACTTTACCTTGCCACGCGACTGGTTTGATCTCAACCGCCAACGCCGCGCCGAATGGGTGGCAAAGATGAGTGCCGATGTTGATGCAGAGGCCGGCCAGCCCGAATTTGGTGGCCGCATTCATCCGCTGCATCTGGCGCTGGATGTACAGACGGCGATGGGGGATGGCGATTGGTTGGTGATCGATGGCGGCAACACCCATTTCTGGTCTGAAATTGCCGTCAATCTTGCCGGCTTCAATGGCCGCAAACTTGGCGGCATCCTGCATCCGGGCACCTTCAGCCTGCTTGGTGTTGGCGTGTCCTTTGCGGTCTCGGCCAAGAACGTTCATCAGGACAGCAATGTCGTTCTGATCAGCGGTGATGGTGCTTTTCTGTCTGGCGGCCTGTCGATCGAGGCGGCCTTTCAGGAAAACCGGCCGATCACCGTTGTCATCGACAATAATGGGGGCCTTGACTGTATCTCCCAGCAGCAGGAGCGGCTGTTTGAAAACGGCACGCATTACGCCACCGATTTTCGCGACATTCCCTTTCACACCATGTTTGAGGGGCTCGGCGGCCATGGTGAGCTTGTCACCCGCCGCGAGGATATCATTCCGGCGGTCAAACGGGCCATGGCAAGCGGCAAAACGGCCTGCGTCAATGTCAAGGTGAAGGGTGTGATCTCGCCGATCGTGCTGGCCACCACGTCAAAGCGCGACAAAGCATCCATCGAATAAGGCCCCATCAAACAGGACCATCCATCGAATGAGGCCCCATCAAGCAGGGCCTCCATCAAACAGGGCCTCCATCAAACAGGGCCTCCATCGAATAGATTTGAGGCCGCGCAGGCTCACAGACGTTTTTTAGAGGGGAAACAAATGGCAGTTCTTTCATCGCATTTGCTCAACGGTGTTGACGGCACCCATGCCGGGGAGGTCACCGTCACCTTGATCCAGATTGCCGCCGATGGCGAGAGGTCGGTTGTTTTTGAGGAACAGAGCGATCAAGGTGGGCGCTTCCAGCAGGATGTGGCAGTCGTCACTGACGCTGGCTATGAGATGGTGATTGCCAGCGATGCGTATTTTTCCGGGCGCGACATTCCGGTGACCGGGACGCAGATTCTGCATGAGATCGTCATCCGGTTTTCCATGCCGGACCCGGACGCCCGCTATCATATTCCGGTCATCATGTCGCCGAACAGCTATTCCTGCTGGTGGTCGAGTTGATCGTGACAGGCTGGCATACCACTATATAAGACACGCAGAACGGAGATGATTTGATGGCGGAATCGGGGCTGAACATGTCACGCCGGATCAGGCGCACCCCCTACACAGACAGCGCAGAAGCACATGGTGTGCGTGGCTTCAGCGTGGTCAATCACATGTTGCTGCCAAAGGCCTATGCGCCGTCGGTTGAGGAGGATTACTGGCATCTGCGCACGCATGTCCAGATCTGGGATGTGGCGGTGCAGCGTCAGGTGCAGATCACCGGCCCGGATGCGGCGCGGCTGGTGCAATTGATGACCCCCCGTGATCTGCGCCGGGCGCGTGTTGGGCAATGTCTTTATGTTCCGCTGATTGATGAACATGCCGGCATGTTGAATGACCCGGTGCTTCTAAAGCTCGCCGATGACAAATTCTGGCTGTCGATTGCGGATTCGGACATTCTACTCTGGGCCAAGGGTTTGGCGGTCGGCATGGGTCTCGATGTGGCCATCACTGAGCCAGATGTTTCACCGCTTGCCATTCAGGGGCCAAAGGCCGAGGCGCTGATGACCGATCTTTTCGGTTCGGCAATTGCCGCGCTTGGTCATTTTGAATATGGCATCTTTGACGTTCTTGGCACCAGCCAGGTGATTGCGCGCTCAGGCTACAGCAAACAGGGCGGTTACGAGATTTACCTTGAAGGCGGGCATCTTGGCGCGGATCTGTGGGATGTGATCTGGCAGGCCGGTCAGGGCTATGAGATCACCCCCGGCTGTCCGAATTTGATTGAACGTATTGAGGGCGGCTTGATGTCCTACGGCAATGAGTTTACCCGCGCCAACAATCCGCTTGAATGTGGGTTTGCGCCGCTTTGTCATCTTGGCAATGAGGTTGAGTATATCGGCCGGACAGCGCTTCAGAACATCGCCGCCAATGGCCCGGTGCAGATGCTGCGCGGGATCAAATTTGGTGGTGGCCGGACACCGCCCTGCGGTAAGCCATTTCCGGTCACGGCCCGGGATGGCCGGCCCCTTGGCCAGATTACATCAGGCATCTTTTCGCCGCGCCTTGACTGCAATGTCGGCATGTCGATGATTGCAGCCGGGCATTGGGATATCGGCACCGAGCTTCTGGTCCACACGCCAGATGGCATCGCCAGAGACGGCGTCATTGCGGCCTTGCCCTTTTAGATGCTGCGTCAGATCGTTGTTGTCGCGCATCCTAATTCTGGATTAGTGCGGCATCCCATTCACGAAGGAAGCTGTTTTTCTTCAACCGATCCAAAAACACCAACAGGCCAGAACCGAGGCGAATGGGTTTCCTGTTGGCAAGCTGGTTGATCAGATTGTTTCGCAGGCTTGGCAATTTTGCCTCCTCATCCAGAATTTCCTGTCCTTCGGGGCTGACAATGAAATTCAAAAAGTGGATGCCGTTCCCCGGGTTCTGCGCTGTTTTTGGAACGATCGCCGTGCGCAAAAGAATATGGGTATAATCCTCAAAGGTGATGAGCTTGGCGTTGCTGGTGTCTGGCAATGTCGCATTGGCATAACTGCCAAGCACATTATAGGCGATTGCCATGTCGCCGCGATCGACCGCATCAATCATCTGGCTTGTGCAGCAGAATAGCTTTGCATTCAGCCTGCCCATAACCTCAGCAAGACGCCAAAAAGTCTCTGACTGGCGCGAATCTTGGGTGGAGAAAAGATAGCCAGCGCCCGAAACATGCGGGTTGTAGGTGGCGATCCGATTGTTGAAAATTTCGGGATTATCACGGATCAGCGCCAGCAGATCACGCCGTGTTCTCGGCAGGGGCAGTGCCTCAAAATCCTTTTGTGAGATCAACAAGGCAACCGGTTCAAGTGCAAAGCCGAACACATTGGTCCGCCATCGGGCCCATTCGGGAACTGTGGCCGTCTCGGCGGATTGGACCGAACGCGTCATGCCATCATTGGCCAATTTCATCTGCAGATCCATAGCCGATGAAATCACCAGATCGAATGCTTCTTTGTCTTCGGCAATGGCGGTATAGATTTCGGTTGTTGATGCGGTGACATAGCGCACGGCCATCGCCGGGTTGAGTTCGAGAAAACCGGCAATCACCGGATGAAAGCGCTCACTATCGGTCGATGACAGGATGTTGATGATTGTCTTGGCATCACCAGAAGCACCAGCATCACCATAAACACGTTCAAACTCAATCTGAAAGGCAGCCGCCTGAAATGCCGGCAATGTCGGCACCAATAGCCAGATCAGCCAGATGGTCAGCAGACGGATCACACGGGCAGTCGAAGATGTGCGCATGTGCATCCCCCTTCGTTCTTTTCCAGGC
>ERZ802819.2302-NODE-2302-length-10775-cov-8.90541_pt1 | contig 10775 bp, 10 predicted proteins | sample MGYA00345647_ERZ802819 | MGnify/ENA primary metagenome ERZ802819 (study PRJEB30503, sample SAMEA104212355) | marine metagenome | biome: Westerlies Biome; feature: [SRF] surface water layer (ENVO:00010504) within the epipelagic zone...; material: water... | reverse complement strand
GATGAATTACTGCTTGGAAAAATAGAAAAAATCAACGAAGAAGATGATAATCTGTCGAATGAACCGGAATACCTAGATTTATGGAATATGGTCAAAGAAATTACAAATCATCCTGAAATTAAAAAACTTAACTTGGACCTAGATCTCAATAGCTCTATAAGTGTTTGTTATATCCTAGCGAGTGTTCTTCCTCTGAGGCCTCAAGAGAAACAAACAATTCTAGAATTCGAAAACAACCGAGATAAGCTAGATTATTTAAAGGCTTTGATTAAAAGATTAGGCGGTTAACCTTGCCTCCAGTTTCCATGGAAACCATAAGGAATTCTATGGGGTAGCATGGCCTTTGCAAGTGGCCCACTGGAAACATTTTCTGCATCAAAGATCATTAAATCTGAACGATTCTCCATACCTAGGTAAGAAAGTGCAATTAGATAACCTTCTCCTTCTCTAGAATCTAGATTTTTTGGAACAAATATAGGTTCACCCACGGCATCAAGCTCAGATAGAGTAAAACTATCTTTATGGCCTGTATCATAGTCATAACTAGTTATTGTATTGAAGCTTACCCCTTTAGGAGAATCTCCATTATTTGAAGCATAATATCCATACCTGTACTTAGACATTGTTCTTCTTTCATCTAGCCTAGGAAACTCGCCAATACTTTCATCGAGATACTGCTTTTTAATTGAACCCGAGTTTGAACTTAGATCAATTTCCCATCTATTCAGTCTAGCTTCGCCTTTTTTAAGATCAGGTCTTGATCCATCTAAATGAGGAAACATAGGTGCTTCCTCAAATTGCATCATATCAGCAATTATTTTATCTCCATCTTCGTAGGCATTCATTGGGTGGAAGACAAAACATGGATCACTCTCTATCCACTTTATATCTTCAGTTGAACCATCTCTAGGCATTATGCCTATTTGACTCGGGCGGTTAACATCCCAAGCAATAGGTGATTTACCTGCTGCTGCTAGATTAAAATCAATAATTAAAGGAAATATCGGGAAAATAATATGTTTGGTGGTAACAACAAAGTCATGCACCATGCTTGAGTAAGGCGTTTTAAACTCTTTGTATGTAGTCATTATCCCTTCGGAGTTCACTACAAAGTAGCTCATTTTATTCACCCCAAAACCATAGCTAAAACCAATCATCTCTCCAGTTTTTGGGTCGATCTTTGGATGTGCAGTCATAGCTGAGTCTAGTTTTCCTTTATAGTTCCAGGCACCTTTTGATTCTAAGGTTAAAGGGTCAAGTTCAAAGGGTTTATGGCCTTCTTCAAGGGCTAAAAGTTTTCCTGAGTGGAAAACTATATTGGTATTTGCAGTTCCATCTTCACCTTCAAAATTAAATTCTGGATCAGGATCCATGGGATTAAGAGCATTGATGAGTGATCTACCAGCTTTCCTCTCCTGTTTCCATTTAGAGGTTTGGGCCCATCGGTTTAAATAAGAAATCCTACCATTTTCAAAATGGAAGGCATGGATCATCCCATCGCCTGCAAACCAGTGGTAGTCTCCTCCCATGGGTGGAAATTGTGGATCAGGACCATTCCTGTAGTAACTGCCAAATAAATCTCTAGGAACCTCTCCCTCAATGATGAGATCTTGAATGTTGCACTCCATTCTTAAAGGAGCGTAATTACCCCTTAAATTTGGATGATCTGGATATAAATTTGTCATAGTTATGTATATTTTTTACTAAAGTATCTTATTAATATGAATAAAACAACAACGCCAATCAAAATCCAAAGGGAATCAAATAGGTCGATTTTGTCTGAGACTAGGGCTTGTGCAGCATAGTAACCGGGTACTGTGTAAACTAATGCCCATAAAAAACACGAAATAATCTCAATTAAGACGAATTTATTTATATTCATGTTTAATGATCCTGCTGTAATGGGAAGCAGGGGCCTAATTGGACCTATAAACTTTCCTACAAAAAGACCAACCATCCCATACTTTCTAAAGAATGCCTGACCATTTTCAAGAAAATGCGGATATTTTGTAAACGGCCAGATTTTTCTTAGAGAATTTCTAAGGCTATAGCCCAAGAAGAAACTAGCAATATCTGAAAGAAAGCTAGACACATAGGCTAATAAAACTACTTCATAAATACTTATAGAAGAAGAAGCTAGTCCAGATATCAAAGCAAGTAAAACAACACCAGGAATAATAATTCCTATTAAAGCAAATGATTCTATAAATGAAGCTCCTATAATTCCTAGGCCAATCCATTGAGGATTGTCTTCAAGCCAAATTATTATTTCGTTAAATTCGAACATCTTAAGTCTTTGAAAGCATAGATACTTAGGTAGAATATTCAACAATGACTCAGAGTAAAGAAATAAATACCTATATGAATAGGTTAGGATCTGAAGCAAAAGAAGCTTCTTTGATCTTAGCCCAAGCTTCCCTAGAGCAGAAAAATGAGGCACTGAGCTGCATTTCAGAACAAATAGAATCTGATAGAGATGAAATATTAAGCATAAATAAAAAAGATTTAGATTTAGCTAAACAAAAATCAATAGGATCAGCTCTCATTGATAGATTAGAACTAAATGACAGCAGAATTAATTCTATGATTTCTGGATTACAGGTTGTTTCTGAGTTACCTGATCCCGTAGGAGAAATTACAGATTTAGATCCTACGCCTTCGGGAATTGAAGTTAGTAAAATGAGAGTGCCCTTAGGAGTTGTTGGAATAATATATGAATCCAGACCAAATGTTACTGCAGACGCTGCTGCACTCTGTCTTAAATCTGGAAATGCCTGCCTATTAAGAGGAGGCTCTGAAGCCATTCTATCTAATAAGATCATCTGGAACTGCCTGCAAGAAGGTCTTAAAAAAGCCAGTTTACCCAAGGAGTGTATTCAGCTCGTAGAGACTACTGATAGAGAGGCGGTAAAGACTCTATTGCATTTAGATAATTATTTGGATGTGGTTATTCCCAGAGGAGGCAAAGGTTTGGTTCAGCTCATTTCTGATGAATCAAGGGTACCTGTAATAAAACACTTAGATGGAATTTGTCACGTGTATATAGACGAGGCAGCAGACATAAAGAAGGCTGAAAATATTGCTTTTAATGCAAAGACTTACAGATATGGAATATGCGGTGCTATGGAAACGCTCTTAGTACATTCGTCGGTAGCATCTTCACTTTTACCTACCTTAAACGATAGATTTTCTTTGGAAGGAGTAGAAGTTAGAGGCTGTCAAAAAACACTTCAAGTCATAAATGCAATTGAAGCTAAAGAAGATGATTGGTTAACTGAATATCTTGCTCCCATACTCTCCATAAAAGTTGTTGAAGATATGAGAGAGGCCATAGATCATATTCAAAAGTACGGATCACAACATACAGATTCAATAGTCACTGAAGATAAAAATAAAGCTGAATACTTTTTTAAAAACGTGGACTCGAGTTCAGTCATGCATAACTTACCGACATGCTGGGCTGATGGGTTTGAGTATGGACTAGGAGCTGAAGTTGGAATTTCCACTGATAAGATTCATGCAAGAGGTCCCGTGGGCTTAGAGGGATTAACTTCACAAAAGTTTATTGTGAAAGGTAATTCAAACTTACGAGGAGTTTAAAATAGCCAACAAAAGACTTATCGGTATATTTGGTGGCACTTTTGATCCTATTCATAAAGGACACGTCCAAGTAATAGAGAACTTTCTTAATTTAATCGATATAGATGAACTCATTGTTTTACCAAATGGTACACCACCCCACAAAGAGAAAAGAATTAATGAACTCAATAAAATTAAGCTTGTTAATCTTGCTCTAAGTCATATAAATAATTTAATAATTGATGAAAGAGAGATCTTAAAAAGCAGTCCCTCATATGCCTACTTAACTTTAAGGGAGATTCAAAAAGAGAATCCTAATGACACTTTAGTATGGATAATGGGGATGGACTCTTTTTTGGAGATAGAAACTTGGTATGAGTACGAGAATTTTTTAGAAGAAGTTAATTTATTAATATTGGAAAGACCAGGATATGAGGTAGATGAAACTTCATTCGTACAAAATTTATTAAAAGCTAAAAGAATTTTAAATTTTCAGGAGTTTAAGGACTCGAAAGGCAAAATTTTCATTTTGCCAATAGATCCTATTGAAGTTACCTCTACTGAGGTTAGAGAGTTGATAGCCAATAGTGAAGATGTGTCTGCTTTATTAGACAGCGATGTTTATCAGTTCATAAAAGATCAAAATTTATATAAAGAGCAATGACTCAAAAACTCAAAAATAAAATTATCAATTCTTTGGAAGATATCAAAGCAGTAAATCCTATCGCAATAGATGTAACAAGGATTAGTTCTTTAACAGATTTTATGGTCATTGCATCAGGAACATCAAATAGACATATAGCGGCTATGAGTGAGCATGTTTTGGAGGACCTAAAAGAAACAAATATTTCAGGAATCAAGATTGAAGGACAAGGAGGAGATGATTGGGTCCTTGTTGATGCTGGAGATGTAGTCATTCACCTTATGTCAGCAGATGCTAGAGAGTTTTATGATCTAGAGAGTTTATGGGATCCTGAACTTTAATGAAAATTAGGTTCATCTCAATAGAATCGAGCCGCCCTGACTGGGCAAAAAAAGCTTTTAGCACTTATGAATCTAAATTTAATAAATCAATAAACATTGATTGGCTTGGATTAAAACCAGTCAGCCGTATTGGGAACTATAATGCTCTAGATGTTGTCGAAAAAGAGAGCAACTTATTACAATCAAAGGTTAAGAAGAATGAATTTGTGATTGCCCTAGACAAAGAAGGAGTTAGCTTGAGTACTGAGAAATTAAGATTTCAGTTCGATAATTGGATCTCTAGCTCAAAAGACATATCTATTATCATTGGAGGCCCTGACGGATTAAGTCAAAAGCTCATTAAGCAATGCGACTTTTGTTGGTCCTTATCCCAATTAACTTTCCCCCATTCTATTGTTCCGGTTATAGTCTTGGAACAAATTTATAGAGTTTGGTCGATGACCCAAAATCATCCTTATCATAAGTAAAAGTAATGAGAACCATCCAGGATTTAAGAAGAGATGAAAAAGATACTCAATCATTGAGAAGCAGATCGGGTGTAATATTTTTTTTTCTACTGATTCTGATTATCTCAGGAGTATTTAAAATACTTCAATTAACTGTATTAGATAGAGTTAATTACGAGGCCGAATCAGATAAAAATAGAATAATCAACATACCTATATATCCAGCTAGGGGCCTTATAACATTGGAAGATGGAACTCTTATTGCTGAAAATATAGTTACGAAAGATCTCTATATTAAAACTAAGTTATATGAGGCCTCAATTGACCAAGTTGAACATTTACATGACAAAGTTTTGGATGAAAATAGAAAATTAGATCAGTTGCAGGTTCCAATTCAAGATGAAGGTAAGATTTGGCTTGCACGAAATCTAAGTGAACAAGAATTAGCTAAGTATGAAGTACAAAAAAATTCAATGCCTAATATTCAACTTGAAGCCAAATTAAGAAGATATCTTCCGCATAAAAATCTCTTTTCTCACGTTATCGGTCACTTAGGTCTCATAAATATGGATGAAAGACTCTCTCTATCAAGAGCAGAATATCCAGATGATTCTTTCATTGGGAAAGTAGGATTAGAGAAGTCGTACGAAAAAAAACTAAGAGGTAAGACTGGAATTAGCCTGATGGAGGTAGATGTATATGGAAATAAGATTAGAGAAATAAATAGAGTTTCCCCCGATAAGCCTTTCAACCTAACACTAACTCTTGACCTCAGATTACAGAAAATTGCTCAGGAAGAACTTGCTAATAGAAGAGGAGCTGTAGTGGCTTTGGACCCAAAGACTGGATTTATTAAAGCTCTTGTAAGTTCACCAGACTATAATCCCAATATTTTAAATGGTTCAGAAAGTGGTTATCCTGTTTCGGAATCTTCTATGGAAGACTCACCTTTCTTTAATCGAGCAATATCTGGTCTATACCCGCCAGCTTCAACTATAAAACCTTTTATTGGTTTGCTTGGTCTTGAAGAAGAGCTAATTACTGAGTCAACTATAGTAGAAGATAAAGGCTTTTTTCAGCTAAGAGAAGAAGGAAGAAAGTATCGTGGATGGAAAGAGGATGGGCATGGAAGGGTTGATCTTAAGAAGGCAATCGTTGAGTCATCAGATGTTTATTTTTATGAACTTGCTTCAAAACTTACCATCGATAGGATTTCATCATTCTTGTTGAGATTTGGTTTTGGAGAAATCAGCGGTATAGATTTGATCAATGAATCTAAAAGTATTTTACCAACTAGAAATTGGAAGTTAGGTAATATTGGTGAAGCCTGGTTCGTAGGAGACACGATAAATATCGGAATAGGGCAGGGATACATAAGCTCTACCCCACTCCAATTAGCAGTTTCACTCTCTGCAATAGCAAATAAAGGAAAGATTTTTCAGCCTAAACTTATAAAGAATAATCAGCTTGATGATTATGAGCCAGACCTTTTGATGGAAGTGCAAATTGAAAACCCAAGACATGGGAATATTATTGAAAAATCAATGATCTCTGTAATCAATTCTTGGAACGGTACAGCTCATAATTTATACGAAGAAGGCGGAATAACTATAGCTGGTAAAACTGGAACCGCTCAAATCAAAAGTCTTACTGATCAAGATCTTACTGTAAGAGAAGAATACGAAGGAGTAAGAAAAGATATAAACAATAGAGATCACGCTCTTTTTGCAAGTTATGGCCCTGTTCCTGATCCTAATTTAGTTGTTGTTGTTATAGTAGAAAATGGTGAATCTGGAAGTGCCGTAGCTGCACCCATTGCAAAGCGTCTTATTGAAGAATATCAAATAAATATTAATGAGTCATGAGCAACAGAAATCCTCTTGATTATTCTATAAATAAACCATTAGTTACAAGCTTTAACCCTTTTAGTTATTTATTTAAGGACATAACATTGGTATCAGCCCTTATTGCCGTCCTTGTCTTTGGCTTAGCAATGTTGTACAGCTCAAGTGGTCAGTCCTTTTCGATGGTCATGCGTCAGTCGATTTATGTTTTTGTAGGTTTAATAATGATGATCTTCATTTCTCATCTAAAACCTGACTCTTATAAAAATATTTTGATGCATTCTTACTGGATGGGTCTTTTACTTCTTATTTATGTTCTGTTTAATCCAGCTGAAGGCTATACGACTAGTAGATGGATAGATATAGGTTTTTTTCAGTTTCAGCCGTCTGAAATTATAAGATTGATCTTGCCACTATCAATTGTTGCTTATTTGCATAGAAAGGAATCAAAAATAAGATTAGAAGATTGGCTATATACAACTTTAGCTGCCCTTATATGTTCATACTTGGTTTTTGAACAGCCTGACTTAGGAACCTCTATAATAGTTTTTACGTCTGGAATTATTCCAATATATTTAGCCGGTTTACCTTACAGGGTTATAGCTGCTTATTTAGGTATGTTGGCAATTGTTTCTCCTTTTATTTGGTCAAGCTTATTAGATTACCAAAAACAAAGGGTCCTCACTTATTTTGATAGTAATGTTGATCCTCTCGGAGATGGCTGGAATATCGCTCAGTCACAAACTGCCATAGGTTCTGGAGGTTTTTTTGGTAAGGGCTACTTACAGGGTACTCAAAGTCAGCTCAATTTTATCCCCGAAAGTCATTCTGATTTCATTTTTTCTGTTATCGGAGAGGAGTTTGGCTTATTAGGAATATCTTGCCTATTTATTGTTTATGGAATAATCATATGGCGAATTTTTAAGATAGGTTTATCAGCACAATCTCCTTTCGAAAGACTTGCCTGCTGTTCTTTGGGATTCATCTTCCTTTTATTTATTCTAATCAATGTATCTATGGTTATCGGTATAATTCCTGTTGTTGGAGTGCCTTTACCCTTGATTAGCCAAGGGGGAACTTCAATAGTTGTGCATTTATTGGCTTTTGGAGTTATTCTTTCTGCCAAGAGACCTCAGTTATGAATATAAGAAAATATTACAAAATCCTAGTAATTGCCTTTTTTGCTTCGCAAAGCATATATTCTGACTATTCCGAAAACGATGAAACCGTTAAATTCATAGATTATATGGCCCAAAAACACGGATATGAAAAATCTTATCTAGAAGCTGTTTTTCAACGAGCAAAATATCAAGAAAGGGTCGTCAGGATAATGAATAGACAACCTGAAGGCACCATGACATGGGAAAGGTACAGAGGTATTATGGTTAATGATTCTAGAATTTCCGCTGGTAAAGAATTTATTAATTCGTATAGACAAGATCTACAAAGAGCTGAGAAAATTTACGGTGTTCCAGCTGAAATTATTGCATCTATCATTGGAATCGAAACTAGATATGGGAGAATTAAAGGAAATATTAGAGTAATAGATTCGCTATCCACCTTAGCTTTTGATTATCCTCGCAGATCTAAATTCTTTAAAGTCCAGCTAGAAGAATTCCTTTTACTAAGCAGAGAAGAGAACTTTAACCTTGAAGAAATAGAAGGTTCAATAGCTGGTGCTATGGGGTATGGTCAATTTATGCCCGATAGTTATAGGGACTATGCCGTAGACTTCGATAATGATGGAGTGAGAGATATTTTGAATAATCCTATTGATGCTATAGGTAGTGTCGCTAATTTCCTTAACAAGAAAGGAAAATGGAAACCTAATGTGCCTATAGCTATGAGAGCTAAAGCCATAAGCGAAGTAAAAGAAATTACATCCTCATTCAAACCATATATGACAGAAATTGAGCTAGAAAAATTTGGGCTAGAAGCTACCAAAATTATTCCTAGTAATCTTAAATTTGTGCCTATCTCACTTAATCTTGAAGATGGTTACGAATACTGGCTTGGTTTTGATAACTATCAATCTATTTCCAGATACAATAGAAGTAAATTGTATGTTATGGCGGTCTTTGAATTTAGCAACTCACTTTCCAAGTTTTTATAAAATGAAAAAATTAAAGAAATTACCTTTTTTTATAGCTTTACTAAGCGCCATTTCAACTATCTCGCTTCATTCTGAGGAGAGTTTTATTCCAAAGCCTCCCTCCTTAAATGCCTCAAATTATATTTTGATGGATTCAGTATCAGGAAGAATACTTGCTGAAAATGATTCTGATGAAAGGATAGAACCTGCAAGCATTACTAAAATTATGACGGGCTATGTCGCTGCAGATCAAATAGCTAAAGGTTTTGTAAGTTTAGAAGATGAAGTATTTATTAGCGAGAATTGTTGGAAGAAAGGCGGTTCTAAGATGTTTATTAGAGAAGGAACAAGAGTTCTTTTTTCTGATCTAATCAAAGGAATGGTCATTCAGTCTGGTAATGATGCTAGTTGTGCTATCGCAGAGCACGTGGCTATTTCTGAAGAAGGTTTTGTTGAGCTTATGCAGCTCTATATTGAAGAGATGGGCATGGAGAATACCCAATTTAAAAATGTCAGTGGCTGGCCAGACCCTGAACATTATTCTTCAGCTAGAGACCTAGCAATTTTAACAAAAAATCTTATAGACAAATTTCCTGATCACTATGCTCTTTATAAAGAGAAGTACTTTACTTTTAATGAAATCAAACAAAGAAATAGAAATAGCCTTCTATGGCAAGATGAATCTATTGATGGAGTAAAAACAGGCCATACCGAAAGTGCTGGATATTGTTTAGTTTCCTCAGGTGTTAGAAATGACACAAGGTTAATTGCGGTTACCTTGAGAAGCGCTTCGGAAAAATCTAGATTAACTGATAATAGACGTTTATTGGATTATGGTTTCAGATACTACAGAACAAAACGGATCCTTGAAGCTGATTTATCTCTTGTCAATGAGCAAGTCTGGGGCGGTGAAGCGGATTCGGTAAATTTATCTTCCGCTGAAGAATTGTATCTGACCTTGTCACCCAGAGACTTTCCAAGAGTCGAACCTCAGATTAAGTTAAATGACTATCTTCAGGCACCAATTCAAAGAGGTCAGGTGGTTGGTCAGGTTGATCTAATTCTTGATGGAGACTCCCTTGCTTCTGTTGACCTTGTGGCCATGAAAGATGTTCCTGCTCTAGGTTTCTTTGGAAGAGCATGGTCAAATATTAAGTTACTTACATATCAATTTCTTATGGAAGAGTAACAAGGTTGATGTGGGTTTATTTAAACGGAGAAATAATTCCTGCTGATGAAGCAAAGATTTCTCCTCTTGATAGAAGTTTCACTTTTGGTGATGGCGTTTACGAGGTTATTCCTTCATACAACCAAGAATTATTCTTGTTTGAGGAACATTTACAAAGATTCAAGAAATCCTTAGCCAAAACTTTTATACCTGCTCCAACTGAACTCGATAATCTTGAGGATATTCTGAAGAAGTTACATGTTAAGAATGAATATCAAAACCAGTCTTTCTACATACAAATCACTCGAGGAGTTCAAGAGTCTAGATCACACACAGCAAGTGAAAATATCGTCCCAACTTTATTCATTAATTCGCAAAATTTAGATATAAACCCCTATAGAGGAAATGCAAATAAACAAGGTCTAAGAGTTCGTTTGGAAGATGACATTAGATGGCAAAGGTGCGACATCAAAACAACTGCCCTCATTGGTAATATATTGTCTATGCATGACCCCTCTTTAGAAACAGTAGATGAAATACTTTTACATAAAGATGGAATACTAAACGAAGGGTCTAAGTCTAATATCTTCTTGGTAAAACAGGGAAAGATTTACACTCCCTCTTTGAATCAGAATATACTCCCTGGTGTAACAAGAAACTTT
>ERZ802819.2301-NODE-2301-length-10775-cov-23.6993_pt1 | contig 10775 bp, 10 predicted proteins | sample MGYA00345647_ERZ802819 | MGnify/ENA primary metagenome ERZ802819 (study PRJEB30503, sample SAMEA104212355) | marine metagenome | biome: Westerlies Biome; feature: [SRF] surface water layer (ENVO:00010504) within the epipelagic zone...; material: water... | reverse complement strand
TGACACGTATTTTGGGGGGTAGGCTTTTCTCGTGATGTTATTTGCGTTAAGCACTCCACCAGCGTAACAGCCTTTTGCGGATATGCATATTCAATGAACCCGAGCAACCAGATCAAGCCGTTTGTAAAAGCGCATAGCCGTAACCAGAAAGCACCGGTGATTGCCCAGATATTGCCATCGCTTGTGCGCGGTGGTGTTGAGCGTGGTACTCTGGAAATGGCACAGGCCGTCATTGATGCCGGTGGACGTGCCATCGTGGTGTCTGAAGGTGGCCCGATGGTCAGGCATCTGCAGCGGATTGGTGCCGAACATTATGTCCTGCCGGTTGGCAGCAAGAATCCGTTCAGCTGGCCTGGTACGCGGGGGCGTCTGCGCCGCATTCTGGAGGCTGAGCAGGTTGATCTGGTGCATGTGCGATCGCGCATGCCGGCCACGATCGCGCTGCCAGCCGCAAAAGCCATAAACATACCAAGTGTCAGCACCGTTCATGGCAGATTTCAGGCGCATAACTTCATGAAACGCCGGTTCAATGCAAAACTGCTGGCTGCGGACCATGTGATTGCCATCTCGCATTATGTGAAATCGCAGATCGAACGCGAGTTCGGAAACATGGATGATCGTTTGTCGGTCATTCAGCGCGGTGTGGATATCAGCATGTTTGATCCGACAGCCGTACCACAGGCGCGGATTGTCCGGTTTGTTGACAGCATCGCCTTGCCCGAAGACCAGCCGGTGATCATGCTGCCGGCCCGGGCCACTTCATGGAAAGGCCATGATGTGTTGTTGCAGGCGCTGGCCAAGATTTCAGACCGGCAATTCCAATGTGTGCTGCTGGGCGCTGCTGATGGCAAGCGGGCGTTTACCGAGCATTTGACCAGCCTTGGAATAAAGCTGGGTCTTGAAGGCCGGTTCCGGCTGACCCCGTCGGTGGATGATATGCCGGCAGCCCTGATGGCTGCAGATATCGTGGTGATGCCTTCAACCACGCCCGAGCCGTTTGGCAGGGTGGCGCTTGAGGCGCAGGCCATGGGCCGTCTGGCGGTGGCGTTTGATCATGGCGGGGCGGCAGAGTCCATCATCTCCGGCAAGACAGGCTGGCTGGCGCGCGCTGTCGATGTTGACAGTCTTGCAGACTGCCTTGCCGAAGCGCTGGCATTTTCTGCCAAATCACGACAGCAGATGGCCACCGCAACGCGCGCGCATATTGAGGCACGGTTTTCAGTAGCGCAGATGTGCGGGTCGACCCTGAAGGTGTATCGGCACCTTCTGAAGGCGAGGTACAAAGGCACCTGAAGATCATTAACGAAGACTGCTGAAGATCAAAAACAAAGGCTGCGGAAAACTGGCAGAAGGCCCAGCCGGTTTTTTTACCCAGGCGCCACTGCGCTGACCACTTGAGTTTATCAACATCAGAAGCTAGGTTGCGGCTTGGTTTGCAATGCCGGTGTGGCCGGCTCCAAGAGGATTTGATTCACCTATGCCGATTGTTACGCTTCCAGATGGATCATCTCGCGATTATGACGCGCCGGTGACGCCTGCCCAGGTTGCCGCAGACATTGGGCCGGGCCTTGCAAAGGCCGCCATGCTGGCTGTCGTTGACGGGGATGAATGGGACCTTGGTCGGGAGATCGAGGTCGATGCATCACTGTCGCTGATCACCGCAAAGGATGACGCCATTCTGGCCACCATTCGTCATGACGCGGCGCATGTCATGGCTGAAGCGGTGCGCGAGCTGTTTCCTGATGCGCAGGTCACAATTGGTCCGGCGATCGAAAACGGGTTCTACTACGATTTTCATCGCGAGGCGGCGTTTACCGAAGATGATCTTGCGGCGATTGAAAAGCGGATGCATGAAATTGTCGATCGCGACGAGCCGATCATCCGCAATGTATGGACGCGCGATGAGGCGGTTGCCTTCTACAAAAAGAATGATGAGCCATTCAAGGTAGAACTTGTCGAGACCATTCCGGCTGGCGAGACAGTCACCTTTTACCAGCAGGGTGACTTCATTGATCTGTGCCGCGGCCCGCATCTGGCATCAACCGGGCGGATGGGGCACGCTTTCAAGCTGATGAGTGTGGCCGGTGCCTATTGGCGGGGTGATTCCAATCGCCCGATGCTGCAACGTATCTATGGCACGGCCTGGCGCACTGAAAAGGAACTGGGCACCTATCTTCACATGCTGGAAGAAGCCGAAAAGCGTGATCACCGCAAGCTTGGCAAGCAGTTGAACTTTTTTCATCTGCAGGAAGAAGCGACCGGTTCGGTGTTCTGGCACCCGAAGGGCTGGACCCTGTATCGCGAGATTGAGGCCTATGTCCGCCGCCGTCTTGAAACTGATGGCTATGCCGAGGTAAAGACGCCGCAGCTCGTTGACCGTGCGCTGTGGGAGGCGTCTGGCCACTGGGAAAAATTCCGCGAGAACATGTTCACTGCCGAGGCTGAAGATGATCGCACGCTGGCGCTAAAGCCGATGAACTGCCCGTGCCATGTGCAGATTTTCCGCCAGGGCATCAAGTCCTATCGTGACTTGCCGCTGCGCATGGCCGAGTTCGGGTCCTGCCACCGCAATGAACCGTCAGGCGCTTTGCATGGGATCATGCGTGTGCGTGCCTTCACCCAGGATGATGCGCATATTTTCTGCACAGAGGATCAGATCACCGAAGAATCTGTAAAATTCTGTGCGTTGTTGCAGTCGATCTATTCGGATTTCGGCTTTGATGAAGTGCGGGTGAAATTCTCCGACCGGCCAGAGGTGCGTGCCGGCGCGGATGATGTGTGGGACCGCGCTGAAAGTGCGTTGACTGACGCAACAAAGGCTGCCGAGCTGGAGACCACGCTGAACCCGGGCGAAGGTGCCTTTTATGGTCCAAAACTGGAATTCGTTCTGCGCGATGCCATTGGTCGTGACTGGCAATGCGGGACGCTGCAGGTTGATTTCGTGCTTCCCGAGAGGCTGGACGCGGAATATGTGGCAGAGGATGGCAGCCGCCGCCGTCCGGTTATGCTGCACCGTGCCATTCTGGGGTCAATGGAGCGCTGGATCGGTATCATCATCGAACAATTTTCTGGCCGCATGCCGCCATGGCTGGCGCCGGTGCAGATTGTTGTCGCCTCGATCACTGACAGCGCCAACGGCTATGCCCAGAAGGTTGCTGACACAGCTGCTGCAATGGGGCTTCGTGTCGAAACGGACCTGCGGAACGAGAAGATCAGCTACAAGGTGCGCGAGCACAGTGTTGGCAAAGTGCCCTTCATTCTGGCCGTTGGCGGTCGGGAAGAAGAGGCAGGCAGTGTCGCGCTGCGTCGGCTTGGCTCGCAGGATCAGCAGGTTGTCGACATGATGACAGCGCTGTCACAGCTGCAGGCCGAATGCTTGCCGCCTGATCTGGCGCGGGCCGAAAAATTGGCCGCAGAATGATGGTTGTTTCAGTGTCATCATGACCAATAATCCCAAGAGACTAGCCAAATTGAGCGATTATTGATAATTTTGTGCACAATATGGCGGTGGCAGCACAGTCTAGGTGGTGTCACCAGTGGTCTTGTGAGCGCAAACAAACACAGGAGAAGTTAGATAGCTCGTCCCCACAGTAATGTGCCGCCCGTTCAGGACGGCCCGCGTATCAATGGCGCAATCAGGTCGCCAAAGGTACGATGCATCGATCCGGATGGAAACCAGCTCGGCGTTCTTGATACGCGTGACGCGATGGAAAAGGCTGCAGATTTTGGCCTCGATCTTGTAGAGGTCCAGCCGAATGCAGAACCGCCGGTCTGCAAAATCCTCGATTATGGCAAATATAAATATGAGGCGCAGAAGCGGGCCAATGAGGCGCGCAAAAAGCAGAAGATCATCGAAGTGAAGGAAATCAAGTTCCGTCCGAATATCGACGAGCATGATTACCAGGTGAAGATGCGCAATGTTCACAAGTTTCTGGGCACAGGCGACAAGGTCAAGGTGACTCTGCGATTTCGGGGTCGGGAAATGGCCCATCAGGAACTTGGCGCCAATGTTCTGAAGCGTGTTCGCGAAGAGACTGAGGAAATCGCCAAGGTTGAGGCCATGCCGAAAATGGAAGGCCGTCAGATGATCATGGTGCTGGCCCCGCGTTAGGGGGCGAACGGCAAAGCCTGTTGGATGCCGGGGCTGTCTTCGTGCCCTTCCAGCGAACCATTGCCAATCATCCTCAGGACTTTGGCGATGTTGGGTTTGTTGGTCAGCTTGTCTCGCCCCAATAATTTTGCCCCATCTTGAAGAATGGCATTATTCCCGGGGACCGGCGTTTTATACTCAACTGCAAAGAGCGGTTTGCCAGCCTTTATCGTTTGGCGCGCCGCCTCGCGGGTTCCCCCTGTTTCGCCAGCCTCGACCACGATCATGGCGATGCCCAAAGCGATAATCAGCTTGTTACGCTCCATCGCGCGCCAAACCTGCCATCTGGTATCTGGATCATATTGGCTGATTACAAGACAACGCTCCCAGTCCCACACATCCGCCAAGGCGCGTTTGATCCGAAAGTTGTTGATCCCTTCGGCAAGGACAAAAATTGACCAGCCACCATTTTCCAGTGTGGCGCCATGAACATTCAGGTCTACTCCTGATGCATTGCCGGAAATGGTGCCAACGCCATTATTGACCGCCTCAATCGCGCACTGACGCGCAGTTTCAAGGCCTTTCTCGCTGGCCTTTCGGGAGCCGCAGAAAGAGATGCCATCCTTTTTGAGAAGTTCAGTGTTCCCCAGTACCCACAGGCCATCCTGTTTTGGCGACAATACTTCTGCCACCTCACAACTCAATTGCCGGTGTGTGAAAAATACTGGCTCGCTGGTCGTCATGCTGGTCATGATGAAAGAGTGGGCGCTGGTCTATACCGATGTCAATCATATGGCCTAGGATGTGTTGTCGTCATCCCGCCAGGTCTTGACGGCGCATAGCCCAAACACCTTGCTTGCTCCTTTCTCCAATAGCCTGGATGCAACAAATTGAAGGGTAATGCCTGATTGATATTTGTCATCAACAAGAATTATTGATTTGCCCTGAAGGGTGACTGTGTTGTCCTGTGTCAGGAATTCCACGCCCGCCAATGCATCCCATTTTTCGTCTACTTTCAGATCCTTCAGAGATGGCTTGTCTTCGGCAAAGGAAAAATCTGCAGTGATGTCTGGCAACTTTACCCGGACTGCAATCATCACAGCAAGTTCCGCCGGCAGATGAAATGCCTTCCCCTGTTGCGCAGGAGCGCCGCAGATCAGATCAGCCTGGTTATAAGGTTGGAAATTGGTAACGACGTCAGCCATGTGCGTCGCGATTTGATCGATAGAATTTGAGCATCGACGGTGTTTTGCCGAATGTTCTAACGATCCGGTCTCTGTTCTGGTTCTACGGTCTTCTTCGCGCTGAAACGTGTAACCAAGTGCCACCGATGCGTCGAGACAATCATAAAGAAAGACCATGTCACCGCATTGGTCACACCATGCCTCTGCACGCTTGCGCTCCTCGGCTGACTGAAAGTGTTGCCAAACTGCTTCAGGAGCACTGTCTTTAGTCTGGCTTCGAAGCAGCTTTTAAGGAAAGCAATTCAAATGTCCTTTTTTGAATGGCCACTGGATAACTCCATGCGGATATTTTTCTTTATGCCCGATCAAGGCTTTTGGCCGTCTGGAACCGGCATTAGACTCATTTCCAAAACAGATGCGTTTGGGTTGGTACGATGCCTTTTGTTCAACATCTTCCTTTGTGATGGTCATAGGGCTGCCCCATTAGCAAATATCCAGATGCTATTGATACCCGGCGATTCTTTAAAAAATCGTTTACGTCAATCGTCAGCGGGAAACCCAAACTTTGCTTGATTCCCGCTGCGTGGGGCCGTATAACCACGGCTTCGCGCGGTATCACGTCGCGTCCGGGCCTGAAAAAACAGGGCATGCCCGGCCGGCAGATCGCCACCGCCTTAACGGCGTCCCCCGCGCGGGGAATGGTGGCCACCTTTTGAACAGACGAGGTTGAAATGCCCAAGATGAAGACCAAGAGCGGAGCGAAAAAGCGCTTCCGCCTGACCGCCAGCGGCAAGGTCCGTGGCTCAGCAGCATTCCTGAGCCACAATCTGCGCCGCCGTCCCCAGAAGATGAAGCGTAATGCACGTGGCACAATGATTCTGTGCGACGCTGATGCACGCATCGTCAAAAAATTTCTGCCGTACGCGTAAAGGGGACAGACAATGGCTCGAGTTAAAAGAGGTACGACGACACACGCCCGCCATGCCAAGGTGATCAAGGCGGCGAAGGGATATTACGGTCGTCGCAAGAATACCTTCCGCACCGCCACCCAGGCTGTCGACAAGGCACGGCAATATGCGTATCGGGACAGGCGCACGCGCAAGCGGGAATTCCGCGCGCTGTGGATCCAGCGGATCAATGCTGCTGCCCGCATGCACGGGATGACCTATTCACAGATGATGGGTGGTCTGATCAAGGCTGGCATCGAGGTCGATCGCAAGATGCTGGCCGATCTGGCAGTGAACGAGCCTGCGGCCTTTGGTGCGCTGGTAGAACGTTCACGCGCAGCGGCCGGGTAAGCAGACACCCAAGCAAAATACAAACAAGGCTGTTGCTCTGAACGTGGCAGGTGGGAGACCGCCGCCAGTACGGAGCAGCAGCTTTTTTCTTTTCTAGCAGCAGGAACCGAGCAATGCAGGATCTGGACAGGCTGAAATCAGAATTGGTTGCCAGCATCGCGGCCGCAGATACGCTGGAGGCGCTTGAGGCATTGCGGGTCAGTGTGCTTGGCAAGAAAGGCCGCGTGTCATTAATGATGCGTGAGTTGGGCGGCATGGCTCCGGACGAGCGCAAGACCGCGGGACAGGCGCTGAACCTGGTGAAGGATGCAGTGGCTGCTGCCATCGATGCGCGCAATACCGCGCTGTCGAGTGCCGCGCTTGATGCGCGTCTTGCCGCCGAAGCGATTGATGTCAGCCTGCCCGCGCGGCCGGAAACAGAAGCGCGGTTGCATCCTCTGTCACGGACAATTGAAGAGGTTGTCGCGATCTTTGCCGAGATGGGGTTCAGCGTCGCCGAAGGACCAGATATCGAATCCGACTATTACAATTTTACCGCGCTGAACATTCCCGAAGAACATCCGGCGCGCCAGGAACATGACACATTCTATCTGCCACCAGATTCTGACGGGAGGCGAAAGGTTTTGCGCACGCATACCTCGCCAGTCCAGATTCGTACCATGGAGGCAGCAGAACCGCCGATCCGTATCATCGTGCCGGGGCGCACCTACCGGTCCGACCATGACGCCACCCATTCGCCGATGTTTCATCAATGTGAAGGGCTGGTCATTGGTGACGGCATCCATATGGGGCATCTGAAAGGCTGTCTGATTGATTTCTGCCGTGCCTTTTTCGGCGTTGATGATCTGCCGGTCCGTTTCCGCCCCAGCTATTTTCCATTCACCGAGCCGTCAGCCGAGGTTGATATCGGCTGTACGCGTGACGGTGGCGGTCTGAAGATCGGTACGGGTGATGACTGGTTGGAAATTCTGGGTTCCGGCATGGTCAATCCCCGGGTGCTGGCCAATTGCGGTTATGACCCAGAAAAATATCAGGGCTTTGCCTTTGGCATGGGGATTGAGCGGATTGCCATGCTGAAATACGGCATTCCCGATCTGCGCACTTTTTATGACAGTGACCTGCGCTGGATGCGGCATTACGGTTTTCTGCCGTTCGATGCGCCATCGGTTCATGCCGGTCTTGCCGGGGGGGGCGTCTGATGAAGTTTACCCGTGGCTGGCTGCTTGACCATCTTGAAACCGATCACGCGCTGGACGAGATTCTTGACGCCCTGCCGATGCTGGGCCTTGAGGTGGAGAGCATTGACGATCCGGCGAAACGCCTTGCCGCATTCACCATTGCCGAGGTGATGTCAGCGGAACAGCACCCCGATGCTGACAGATTGCGCGTCTGCATGGTCAACACTGGCAGCGGTGACCCGGTGCAGGTGGTCTGCGGCGCACCAAACGCGCGGGCTGGCATGAAGGGTGTATTTGCCCCGGCCGGATCATATGTACCCGGGATTGATCTGGTGCTGAAGGCTGGCAACATCCGTGGTCAGGATTCAAACGGAATGCTGTGTTCCGAGCGCGAGATGATGATCTCTGACGAGCATGATGGCATCATCGAACTGGCAGCTGACGCGCCAGTCGGCGAAAGTTTTGCCGCCTATGCCGGGCTGGATGATCCGGTGATTGAAATTGCGATCACACCGAACCGGGCCGATTGCCTTGGCGTTCGGGGCGTTGCACGTGATCTGGCTGCTGCCGGGTATGGCACGCTGAAACCGCTTGATACCAGCGCCCATGTAGGCAGCTTTGACAGCCCGCTTCGCTGGAACATAGACCTTGACGGCGCGGAACATCTGGCGCCGCTGGTGACCGGTATCGCCTTTCGCGGTGTCAAGAACGGGCCAAGTCCCGACTGGATTGCGCGGCGTCTTGAGGCGATCGGCCAGCGCCCGATCAGCGCGCTTGTCGATATCACCAACTATGTGATGTTTGATCTTGGTCGCCCGCTGCATGCATTTGATATCGCCAAGATCGAGGGTGACAGTCTGTTTATAAGGCAGGCAAAGGGCGGCGAGCAGTTTCATGCCCTGAATGAGAAAACCTATGATCTGGATGCCGGTATGCTTGTGATCGGTGATGATCACGGTGTTGATGATCTTGCCGGCGTCATGGGTGGTGAGCGGACAGGCATTAGCGACAGCACGGACGAGATGTTTATGGAAATCGCCGTATTCGATCCGATCTCGATTGCCACGACCGGGCGCAAGCTGAATCTGAATTCGGACGCACGATACCGGTTTGAACGGGGACTTGATTCCGAAAGTCCGCACTGGGCTGCTGGCCATGTGGCGCGTCTTGTTCTGGAGATTTGTGGCGGCGAGGCATCGATGCCGGTGACAGCGGGCTCTGGCGTTGACTGGCAACGCAGCATCTTCCTGTCATCCAACAAGGTTGAAAGCCTGTCAGGCATGATCATAGATGCCGCAGAACAGCAACGCATTCTTGAAGCGCTGGGCTTCAAGGTATCCGCTGCGGATGGCGGCGTTGATGTGGAGCCGCCAGCCTGGCGCGGGGATATTGATGGCGCGGCTGACCTGGTTGAGGAAATTGCGCGTATCCGCGGCTTTGACCATTTGCCGATGGCGCATCTGCCGCGTGAGGATGTGGTGGCAAAACCGTCTCTTTCGCCAGCGCAGGCGCGCCTGTTCCGGCTGCGGCGGGCTCTGGCAGGCCGCGGTCTAATGGAAGCCGTGACCTTCTCATTCCTGTCAGAGGATGATGCCGCGCGTTTTGATGGCGGTGCGGAGAATCTGAAGCTTGTCAATCCGATCAGTGCCGATCTGTCTGTCATGCGCCCGTCAATCCTGCCGAACCTGCTTGCCGCCACGGTGCGCAACCAGGATCGCGGTGAGGCGGATGCAGCGATGTTCGAGGTTGGCCCGGTTTTCCTTGGCGATGCGCCGGAAGACCAACGTACCGCAGCCACAGGCATTCGCCACGGCAACATGGCGCCGCGTGAATGGCATGGCAGCGCCAGACAGATCGATGTGTTCGACGCCCGCGCCGATGCTGAGGCAGCACTCGCCGCGCTGGGTGTGAAGATAGGTGGTTTGCAGGTTCAATCAGGTGGTGCTGGATGGTTCCATCCGGGCCGCCGGGGCCAGCTGGTCCAGGGACGCACGGTTCTGGCAAGCTTTGGTGAAATACACCCCGAAATTGCCGATGCCTATGGTCTTCGTGGCCGGGTTGCCGGTTTCGAAATTCATATTGATGACGTGCCGATGCCGAAATCAAAAGGGCCTGCCCGCGCGTTGCTCAGCCTGTCTGTCTATCAGCCGGTGACGCGTGACTTTGCCTTTATCGTTGATAGCGCCGTGACTGCCGGAGACCTTCTCAAGGCGGTGAAGTCGGGTGCCGGCCCCTTGCTGACCGACATGCAGGTGTTTGATCTGTATGAAGGGGCCAATATTGGCGACGGCAAGAAGTCTGTCGCCGTGTCCATCACTCTGACACCGACAAAGGCAACCTTGACTGAGGAGGAGATCGAAAAAATCTCTGCCGAAATTGTCAGGATTGCTGGCAAGAATTGCGGTGCTACGCTCCGCGGATAAGCCTTCAGGGGAATATGATGCCACCCGGTTCACCAACGCCGACATTATCTGTAATCTCGACACTGATGGTGCCGATAAGGATAAAATCACCGTTCAAATTGACTCTGGGAATTATGCGGGGGGGTATCCGTGTTGATGACCGGTTCAATATAATTGTTGTGGATGGTGATGGAACCCACAAGAAAGACGCCACCATCTATGAGGCGATGGCTAAAAATGTGCTCGCCGTGGTTTCGGATGTCGGTGATTTTGATTGGAGTGCCATCATTATTGAGGATGAGAATAGCGCCAGTCTGTCAAACGCTACTCTGGCACATCTGCCGGATATCGCCTGATATTGGGAGATGGTATAAGGCCACGGGCACCACGCCCCGAACAAGGCTCATAACAAAGCTCTTAAAGGAGTCCTGAACAAAGTCCAAAAAGCCCCCGCTGGTGCATTACTGGCTGGGGCTTTTTCTTGGGGTATCTATCTCGCAATAAGGGGTGCTGATCAGAAGTGTGGATATGGGTGGCTAGCGCCGCATGATATACAGCCCGCCCTGTACCTCGTCACTCAACAGCAGGATGGCCCCGGCAAACGGGCCGGGCGGGGCCACCGC
>ERZ802819.2294-NODE-2294-length-10817-cov-11.7379_pt1 | contig 10817 bp, 10 predicted proteins | sample MGYA00345647_ERZ802819 | MGnify/ENA primary metagenome ERZ802819 (study PRJEB30503, sample SAMEA104212355) | marine metagenome | biome: Westerlies Biome; feature: [SRF] surface water layer (ENVO:00010504) within the epipelagic zone...; material: water... | reverse complement strand
TGCATCTGCTTTGTTAATTTTTTTTCTAACGCCTTAGTTTCTCCTTTTAAAAATAGAATCATGTCATCAATCATGCCCTTATAATCTGATTCTGTAATTGTTTGAATACCTAATCCTTTCTTAACAATAGTTCCATCTTCTAATTCGATATAACAATTACGGATAGGAAATGCTCTGTATAGTACATCCAGTAATCTTCGCATTGATTTTACGTCTGTATATGGTCCAAAATAACGAGACTTATCACTCTTAATTGTTCGAGTAATATCAATCCGAGGAAATTGTTCATTTGTAATCTTTAAATAAGGGAAAGATTTATCATCTTTCAAGCGAACATTATACTTAGGTTTAAACTTTTTAATGAGTGTCGCTTCAGTAATGAATGCATCTGCTTCATCCTCACATATTATCCACTCAAAATCAAAGATTCTATTAATTAGCGATTGATCTTTAGGTGATCGATAAGATTTTTTTTGAAAGTAAGATTTGACCCTCTTTTTAAGGTCTTTTGCTTTACCAATATAGATAATCTTATCTGTTTTATCTTTGAATTGATAAATACCAGGAAGTGCAGGCAAACCAGCAATTTTAGACTGTAAGTCTATGTTAGGATCTCCAGAATGTCTTTGTAAATAACACTAATACAGCAAAGATTTCTAGCCTACCCAATAACATACAAAACATCATAATATATTTACTTAACACTGGCATTGAAATATAGTTATCCATTGCTCCATAAGAGCCCCAAGATGGACCAATATTACCCATTCCTGATGCTGCTGCACCTAATGCAGATTGAAGGTCATCACCAAGCATAACAAATAAAAAAGATGCGATAAAAAAGAAAGACACATAAAACAAAAAGAAAGCTATTGTTTTTCTAATTACTTCATCTGGAATTATCTTCTTACCTATACGAATAGGTATGATAGCTTTTGAATGCAATGATCTCTTTAATTCTGCTCTAGCATACTTTACAATAGCAACAATTCTAATAAGCTTGATGCCTCCGCTGGTTGACCCTCCCATTGCACCAACAAACATTAATCCAAATAGTAAAAATTGCTTTATAAATGGTTGCCAAGCACTATAATCTGTAGCAGTATATCCTGTTGAAGTAATAATAGCAACTACTTGAAAGGTAGTGTCTAAAGTATTTGATCCTTCCTCATACCAATTGCTCGTAAATAAAATCGCCATCGATGCTAATGCAATTAATCCTATATAGTATAAAAATTCTCTATCTCTTATATATCCTCTAGGTCCCGCTTTAAGAACTCTAAAGTGTAAAGCAAAGTTTGTTCCACCAATAATCATAAATAATAAAATAATTGATTTAACATACATTCCTTGACTGTTAATACTGTCATTAAAAGTTGAAAATCCACCAGTTGGCATTGTAGTTAATGCATGACAAATGGCGTCAAAAAAAGGCATTGAATATGATAACAGTGTAAATTCCAAAAATGTAAACCCTACATAAAATGAAAGCAATAGTCGTGCCGTATCTTTTATTCTTGGTGTGATTTTTTCTGATGATGGACCTGGATATTCGACATTAAAAAGCTTCTCTCCTGAAACACCTAATAAAGGTAATAATGCAATAGTAAATACAACAATCCCCAACCCACCAATCCATTGAAGAAATGCTCTCCAAAATAAAATACTTTTAGGAAAACTCTCCACATCACTAAGAATGGTAGCTCCTGTGGTTGTTACTCCAGAAACTGCTTCAAATAATGCATTAGTGTAGCTTGTAAATAATCCAGAATAATAAAAAGGAATAGACCCAAAAATTGATGCAACGACCCAACTTAATACGATAACTAAAAATACGTCTTTATTTGAAAAAGAAGTTGCCTTTCTACAGAGATACCAAACAGGTATACATACTGAAAAACTTATGCCTGCTATTTTAAGTAAATATGTTGACTTGAATTCTATAAAATCAATTAATGCTGGAAAAAGTAAAAATATTGACAAAGACATTGTCAGTATTGATAAAAATCTAAATGTAGGCCTTAAGCTCATTATTCTGATTGAAATATCTTATTCACTTCATTTACTTTTGAGTGAATACAAAAGATTAATACTGTATCATTTGGTAAAACTTGATAGTCACCAGCTGGTATAATCAAATGTCCGTTATGATTTACGAGCGCTACAATACTACCATGAGGTAAATTCAAATTTGATAAAGGTAAACGTACTGCTTTAGAATTTTTTTCTGCTTCAATTTCTATTGCTTCCATATCAAGCGTACTAAATAATTGAATTACATTATCTTTATGGTCAATTCTAATTGCTTTTACAATTGAATTAACACTCACAGTGTTTTTACTTACAATTGAACCCATTCCAAGGTCAGACATATTTTTTACATAATCAGGATTTGTAACGTGAATAATTGACTGTTTTACTTTTAATTGCTTAGCAAGAATACCAGCTAACAAATTAAGCTGTTGGTCTTCTGTTACGGCGATAAAAGAATCTACCTCGTTAATGTTTTCGCCCTTTAAAAATTCAACATCTGTTGCATCGGAATGTATAACTATAGAATCATTTAATTCATTTGCTACAGCAACTGCTTTATCTTTAGCATTATCAATTAATCGTACAGACATTTCAGCTTCTAATTGTCGAGCAATCAAACGTCCGATCTTACTTGCTCCAGCTATCATGACTCTTTTAGAGTTTGAAGAAGAAATCCCTAAAGAATTAAGCAGCAAATCTAAATTTTTTGACTTTGTAAAAAAGAAAACATAATCATCTGGCTCAAACTTGAATGATGATGAAGGAATGGTCATTTTTTCATCTCTCATAATAGCAATTACAAGACATTTAAAATCTGTATTTTTTTTATGGAAATCTTCTACTGTACTACCAACGAGATTAGATCTATGATTAATCTTTTTAGAAAATAATACAGCTTTTCCATTCTCAAACTCATAAAATTTATCAGCGTAAGGATGCTTAACTAATCGAATAATTTCTTGAGCAACAGCAGCTTCTGGGTGAATAACCATATCAATTCCAAATTTTTCAGGAATCACAGAGTGTCCATTTTTACTGTAGTCAAAATCTCGAAGGCGAGCTATAATTTTCTTTGCACCTAAATTATGAGCCTGCATGGAGGAAATAAGATTAGTTTCATCTGAATCTGTAAGAGTAAAAACGTAGTCTGCGTCTGCAACATTGGCTTGCTCAAGCACTTTTTCATCAGAACCATTACCCTTTATGACAATAACATCTAAATGCTCATTTGCACGTTGACACTTTTTATGATTTGTATCTACTACAGCAATATCATAGTCAAGTTCACTAAGAGACTTAGCAACATGAAAACCAACTTCACCCGCACCAATAATTACAATTCTCATTACTTAACTGGTAATCTATAAATAATTCATAGAAAAACAACCCAAATTCGGTTATTTTTTACGTGTTATTTTGGCTCCAACCTTAGCTAATTTTTCTTCAATTTTATCATAACCTCTATCGATATGATATACTCGACTTATATTAGTAGCACCATCTGCACATAACGCTCCAATAATTAGTGCTGCAGAAGCTCTAATATCTGTTGACATCACATTAGCACCAATAAGGCTTCTATCCCCTTTTATTGTTGCGCAACCATCTTCAAGATGAACATCACATCCAAGCCTATTAAGCTCTAAAATATGTGTAAATCGATCAAAATATATATTTTCTTTTATTGTTGAATTACCTGAAGCTAAACTCATTAAGAGCATCCATTGGGCTTGAAGATCAGTTGGAAATCCTGGATATTCATGAGTTTCAATATTACATGCTTTAATATCTAAGCCATTTGAGGTAACAGTAATAGATTTCTTATCTTCAATTATATCGATACCGGATTTTCTCAATAAATTAATTACACTTTCCATATGTTTTGGTTCTACATTATTCAATTTGACTTTTCCGCCAGTTGCAGCCACTGCTATTAAAAAAGTACCAGCCTCAATTCTATCTGGAATTACATCAATACTATCCACTCCCCCTAAAGACTCTACGCCTTCAATAGTTAGTATATTAGTACCGATTCCTGAGATTTTTGCGCCCATTTGATTCAGCAAAAAACATAGTTGTTGAATTTCAGGTTCTGCTGCTGCATTATGAATTTCGCTTTGACCTTCTGCCAAAACAGCTGCCATTAAAACATTTCCAGTTGCTCCAACAGAAATTTTTGGAAATCTAATTTTATTGCCAATCATTTTTTTTGCTTTTGCAATTACATATCCCGCTTCTAATGTGATATCTATTCCTAGTTTTTTTAAACCTTCTAAATGAAAATCAACAGGTCTGGGACCCCAAGCACATCCTCCCGGTAAAGACACTTTTGCCTCGCCAAATTTAGCAATCAGTGGACCAAGTACGTAAAAAGAAGCTCTCATTGTTTTAACAAGTTTGTATGGAGCATAAGGTGTATTTAGGTTTTTTGGATTAATAAAAATATTAGATTCTTCAAAGCTAACTTCTCCACCCATCTCTTTTATTAAGTTCCCCATAGTAATAGAATCAGATAATTTGGGTACATTGCTAATAGTTAAGGGCTTATCATTTAAAATTGATGCGGCCATTAAAGGAAGTACTGCGTTCTTAGCTCCACTAACAGTTATATCACCAAAAAGCTGATTTTTACCTTCTATTTCAAAGTAGTCCATAACTATTTATCTATTACACAAAAAGCTACCGCATAGTTCCCATCATGGGATATAGAAATATTGATATCTTGGTTAGAATGACTTAAAACGTAAGGTTTTCCACTGCTACTGTTTAAAATTTGAATAGATTTAAAGGTATGATTAGCTGACATATCGTAAGAGGACAATGCTTTTTTAATTGCTTCTTTAGCTGCAAATCTTCCAGAAAAATACTGAGATTTATCTCCTTTATTTTCTGATTCAGCAATTTCTTGATCAGAAAATATTTTTTTCATAAACCTTAAACCTTTATCAGAACTTAGTATAGATTGAATACGATCTATTGCAACAATGTCAACACCCAGATTAAGCATTATTAATCTCATCTATTATACTAACAACTTCAGAGATGTCTTCAATATCCCAATTTGCACCAGAGTTTTCTACTCCAAAAGCATCTCCATATTTAGCAAAAATAGTTTTTATACCTAAGCTATTTGCACCGACCATATCTCTTTCGGGCCAATCTCCCACCATTAATACTTCATCTTTTGATAAATGTAATCTTTTAAGGGCTAATTTAAATGGTTTTGGAGAAGGCTTTCTTTCTCCTGAGTCATCGAATGTAATTACAGTATCGAAGGAATGATGTAGGTTTAGATAATAAATTCTCATCCAAGCTTCTCTACTCGGAGCGTCTGATACAATAGCTAGCTTTATACCACTTTTTAACAAATGATTTAATGTTTTTTGCACATTGGGGTATGCTTTTAAATTAGCTTCTTTTGCTCTTCTGTAAGCTACGATTCCAGCTGCGAGATATTTATGGTCGACATATCCAATTTTATTTACTAAAAATTTATCGAAAACTACTTGATTTTCCCATCCGTCAGATTCATATATTTTCATTATTTCCTTATATGATATATCAACATCAAGATCTAAACCAGCTTCTTTCATTGAGGAGATAGCACTCATCACAGCTTCCTTCTTCATTTTAACAAAATCAAGAAGAGTGTTATCTAAATCAAAAATAACAGCCTTAATCATCCCTCATACTTCTCAGGATTTCTAACGCGATCAATTTCATATTCTGCCATCTTTCTCCATTCTCTGTCATTTCTAGCTTTTTCGAAATGGTTAATAGATGTGTTTTTATTTCCTTTACCACCACAATATTCAGCAATACCTAATTCAAACCAACCACCACCAAAGTTCTTTTTTAAATCAATTGCTTCTAGTGCTGATTCTTTAGCAGCTTCGCAGTCATTTAATTTGTTATGTGCTTCTGCTAAATGAAACCAAGATAGAAATTCTTTAGGTTGTAGCTCAACTGCTTTACTTAAAGACTCTGCCGATCTATTAAAGTCCTCTAATTTTGCATACGTAATACCCATCGCATGATACGCAGCTCCGTAATTAGGTTTAATATCAATTGCTGTTTTGAAACTTAGAATTGCATCTTCGTATTTTTCTAAATCAATAAATATTTCACCTAAGCTTTTGTGAGCTTTATAATATTTCTTATTAAGTCTAACAGTCTCAGCAAAAGATTCTTTTGCATTTTCTATATCACCATTTTCTTTATAAGCTAAACCGAGATTGTACCAACCCTTATCAAATGTTTTTTTAATCCCCAAAGCACTTTGATAGTTTTGAATAGCTAATGATAAATTACCCATCTTTTTTTGTAAAACTCCCATCTGAAAATATGCTTGATATAACCTACTATTAATTCCTAATACTTGTTGATATTTTGATAATGCAGACTCAAGATTACCATTTTTATAATCTCTATTTGCACTATTATATAACTTCTTTGCGACGTTAGATATTGATACTTTAGATTTTTTATAATTTGGATCAATGGATAATGATTTCTTGTAATTCTCAACAGCGGATGTAAAATCTTTTTTGCCTTCATATGCTTTGGCTATTCCGTAATATGCTTCGACTGAATTAGGTACATTCAATATTACATCTGAAAATCCTGCTATAGCATCATCAAATCTTCCATCTTGAACCGATCTATTAGCATTAATCATTTTATTTCTCAATCCATTCAATCGGTCAAACTCTTTTCTGAAAGAATCATTTGTTTTGTCTAAATCAATAGCAGCTTTAACTTTCTCTCCAGCTAACTCTAAATTACCTGAAGATAAAGCTTTTTGAGATTCTTCATAAAGAGCTGAAGCAGATGTTTGAGCAAATATAGTTGTTGAAAATAATAAGATAAAAATAATGTTTTTCATTGTACCGCCTTTAAAGTATTCATTTTTTTTAATTATCACGTAATCTAAAAATCTTTTAAAAAAATACTAAATGTTATTTTTGTGCCGAAGGCGGGACTTGAACCCACACAGAGTTTCCTCCACTAGCCCCTCAAGCTAGCGTGTCTACCAATTCCACCACTTCGGCTATCTTAGTCTGTAGCTTCTTCTGGTAGAAGATCTTCTGAGGGTAAAGTGTACTCATTTGGAACAGCTAGTTCTACTTCTCTTGATGCAGCATCTTTTTGAATAATAGATTCAGCAGAAGATGCAGATTCTCCACTTAAAAAACCAATCACTAAAGCTAGACCAATAAATGTTATTCCAAGCCATGTAGTTAGTTTTGTAATGAAATCATTTGCTCCGGAAGATCCTAACATAGAATTAGCAACACCACCCATCATAGAATTTAATCCACCTTGGCCAGATTGCATTAATATTACTCCAATGAGCAATAAACTTACTAATGTATGTATTACTATTAAAAATTCAACCATAACACCTCTTATAATTTTATTTGTTTAACAATATCTTTAAACTTTTCAAAGTTAGCGCTAGCGCTTCCAATGAGAAAACCATCAATTAATTCTACGCTAATAAGCTCATTAATATTATTAGCATTAACAGATCCACCATAAAATAATTTAATATTATCTAAATCTGCAGTTGAATATAAACTTTTTAATCTATTTTTTATATAAGAAAGCATTTCATGAATATATTTATTTGTTGGTACATCTCCCGATCCAATTGCCCATACTGGCTCATATGCAATAGTTAAGTTTTGTTGATGTAAGTCTTTAGGTAATATTGATAGCTGGTTATCTATGATGCTTTTTGTAAGATTGCTATCTTTTTGTTCTAATGTTTCACCTATACATAAAATAGGATCAGCTTCACTTGATAAGATCGTTTTTAATTTCTCTGCAATGATGTCATTATTTTCTTCATACACCAACCTTCTTTCAGAATGACCAACGATGCATGAATCTATTCTAATAGAATTGATTGATGTTGATCCAGTGTAAGCACCTTTCTTATGAAGATCACAGTCCTGCATACCAATTTTTAAATCTAATTTTAAATAATCTTTCACTGACCTTATGCATGCATGCGATGGAAAAATTATAATATCATGAGAAGAAAATAGTTCCTTTTCTGCATTAAGCTTATTAATAAAATCAATCGAACCTAATTCATCTAAATACATTTTCCAGTTTGCTGCTATTGTTATTTTTTTCATTATTTTTTCAACATTTCTATAGCTGAGAGTCTATTTCCAGACAATAATTCTAAGCAAGATCCTCCACCAGTAGATGCATGAGAAAATTCCTCAACTATACCTTTTTTATAATTTCTAATAGCTGCAATTGTATCACCGCCACCAACAATAGAATTACAGTCTGTATCTATAATAGTATCAATTATTTTATTTGTCCCTATAGCAAAATCTTTATTTTCTGCTACTCCTACAGTTCCATTCCAAAATACCGTTTTTGATTCTTTTATAATATCAGTAAATAATTTAATACTTAATTCCCCTATATCTTCGCAAATCATTGATTTTTTAACCTTATCATTTGTTGCATAATGTAATTTACCACTTCCAAAAGTATTTAATTCTCCATTAAAATCTAAAGGAAGAATGATATTGGTTTTACTTTTTGAAGCCATTAACATAAGTTTTTTTGCTGCATCAATTTCGTCTATTTGCACTAAAGACTTTCCCATATCATACTTATTTGCAGCTAAAAAGGTGTTTGCCATTGCACCTCCAATAAGAATATTGTCTGCGATATCAAAAAAATGCTTAATTACGTTAATTTTGGTATCAATTTTTGCTCCTCCAATAATTAAGGTTACTGGACCTTTTGAATCAGATATATTTTCAGAAAGAAATTCCATTTCTTTTTCTACTAATAATCCCATTCCTTTTGTTGTAAAATAATTGGTAATCCCTGCATTAGATGCATGTTCGCGGTGAGCAGTACCAAATGCATCATTTAAATAAATTGATCCGTGTTGAGCTAATTTAGAAGCAAATGATGTATCATTATTTGTTTCTTGTTTATGAAAACGTAAATTTTCTAATAAATGAATTTCTCCACTCTTCAAATTCCTTGAAACATCTATAGCATCTTCAGATATACAGTCATGAGAGAATTTTATAGGCATCTCTAATAATTGAGCTAATCTTTCTCCGGCAGGCATTAAAGAAAGATTGTGGTCAACCTTTCCATTTGGCCTTCCTCTATGAGACATCAAAACTATTTTAGCACCTTCATCAAGGCAGTATTGGATTGTTGGTAATGATTTTAGTATTCTGTAATCGTCTGCAACTATATCGTTTTCAACAGGAACATTAAAGTCAACCCTGATAAGAACGCACTGACTAGTATTATTATTAGATTGAAAATCTATTGATGTAATTTTGCGTAACATAACTGCCTAGATAATACTAAAAAATCTAAACAATACCTTGGTCAATCATAGAATCTGCCACTCTAACAAATCCTCCAATATTAGAACCATCTACATAGTTAATAAAACCGTCTTTTTCAGATCCATATTTAACACATGTAGTATGAATACGTTCCATAATTTCCTTTAATAGACTATCCACTTTTTCTCTGGTAAGTGGAATTCTTGTACTGTTTTGACTCATCTCAATACCAGAAATAGCTACACCACCAGCATTTGCAGCTTTACCAGGACCATATAAGATTTTCTTATCCACAAAATGATGAACAGCATTTGTTGTTGATGGCATATTTGCCCCTTCAGCAACTACAAAGCATCCATTTTTTAATAATTTTTTAGCATCGCCAAAGTCTAATTCATTTTGAGTTGCACATGGTAATGCGACATCACATTTTATTGACCATGGGCGTTTTCCTTCAAAATATTCAACATTATACTTCTTAGCGTATTCTGAAATTCTAGCAGACCTTTCACCCTTTAGCTCTTTCACATACTCTAGCTTTTCTTGAGTAATGCCATCTGGGTCATGAATAAAACCACCAGAATCTGATAAAGTTACTGGCTTTGCTCCTAATTCAATTAGTTTTTCACACGCAAACTGTGCCACATTTCCAGATCCTGAAACTGTCACTGTTTTTCCATTCAATGAATCTTCTCTTGTTTTAAGCATTTCAGCAACGAAATAAACTAGTCCATAACCTGTTGCTTCAGGACGAATTAAACTTCCACCCCAGTTTGTTCCTTTTCCAGTTAATACACCGGTAAATGCATTTCTTATTTTTTTGTACTGACCGAACATATAACCAATTTCTCTTCCTCCAACACCAATATCTCCAGCAGGAATATCAGTACGTCTTCCTATGTGTCTGTAAAGCTCATTCATAAAAGCATAGCAGAAATTCATAATTTCTTTATCAGACTTTCCTTTTGGATCAAAGTTCGATCCTCCTTTACCTCCGCCGAGATTTAGTCCGGTAAGACTATTTTTAAATACTTGCTCAAAGGCAAGGAATTTCAAAATTCCTAGGTTGACACTTGGATGAAATCTTAATCCACCTTTATATGGACCAATTGCAGAATTAAATTGGATTCTATAACCTAAATTTACATGAACATTATTATCGTCGTCCATCCATGGAACCCTAAACATGATTACTCTATCTGGAGTTACAATTCTATCAAGAATATTAAATTTACCATACTCTTCATTAGAGGACACAGTATCCCATATAGAATGAATTACTTCTTCAACAGCTTGATGAAATTCTTTTTGATCACTATAATTATCTACAACTGAGTCTAAAAATTCTTTTTTTGATTTATATTTCATTTGAGCTAGTTATCTCCTTTAATTTTTGTCAATCATTGAAATTACAAAATAACTAAAAAAAGCAAAGGT